>Ga0255757_10004619_pt1 | contig 12357 bp, 7 predicted proteins | sample 071ome_27_FD_179957 | JGI IMG/M metagenome (GOLD analysis project Ga0255757, IMG submission 179957) | Coastal salt marsh microbial communities from the Groves Creek Marsh, Skidaway Island, Georgia - 071409AT metaG (version 2) | ecosystem: Environmental > Aquatic > Marine > Intertidal zone > Salt...
CCGAGTTTATCCCAAGCCGGCTTCAAAGCCTTGCAGTGGCCGCACCTTTACGTATATTCGAGAAAAGAACGATATAAATAACAAACGTCAGCGAAAATTGCGAGTGCAATCATCGATCGAAAAAGCCCATATCATATCTTCTCATCCGTCGTTCGCGAAGAAGAAGAACGAGACATCCGCGCGCGCCTTGAAGTGACTTTTGCAGAAAGAAAAGGTGCCGCCGGCTCGCGCGCAAAAAAAGAGAAAAAGAAGGATCTCGATCTCATCCCACGTACCACGGGGCGTAGAATTTCACGAACGCGCCCTGTAAAGTTCACAAACACGCACACAGAAAGAGAGAGAGAGAAAAGGGTCAGTCGCACGCTTGGTTCGCTCGCGCGTTCGGGGATAAAAGGCACACGCTCAGGCGCGCCGCGCCCACAAAAAAATCTCGATCGGATGGGAATAAAAAACAAAATCCATTCTTTTCAACGCGCGCCGCGGCGCTCAAAAATATATCCCAAGCGTACCTTGCCGCTTTCAAAAACTTGCGCGTCGAAGTCGCTCTCGGTGAGATCGACCGCGCCGGCGTTCGCGCCGATGGCCAATAAGCCGAGAGTAGTCGCGAGGAGAGTAGATTTGCCCATTATTAAGTGTGTGTGTTTTTTCTTGGGAAATTGATGCGCGTGGCGTGTGTGGTTTTTTCAATAATAATAATGGCAATTAAAAGTGCGAACGAGGGAGGCTTTTCGTGCGTTTTTTTTCTCACACAGCAGACAGAGCATGCGTCGTATTTTAGGGCGGCTCTCTTTTCGTGCGTTTTTTTTCTCACACGGCAGACAGAGTACCATACGTCGGTATGTTAGGCGAAAAGAGACCTCTTCTCCTTTCTTCCTATACTGCGTGATGAATATCTCAAATACAGAGCGCGAGCGTCCGTCGCGTAGTACTACGCGCAGTTTACAAGCAGCGCAGAAGAATATTTATTCTCTGCGATAACAACAACAAAGCGTTTATCTGTGTCAAAATCTTTTTTTCTCTCTCTCTCTCTCTTAAACTCGTCGCGTTATTTATATTCTGCGGAAGCGTTTTGACCTCTTCTTCGTCGTCCGCGCCGCGCGAGTCGTTGTCGGGGTCGCGAGAGTACGCCGCGAGCGGGTGGCGTTACTTCTTCTTCCCTTTCTTTTTGTTACCACCACCACCACCACCACCACCACCCGCGGCGGCGGCGGCGTTCGCGGCGTTTGCGGAAGGTTTCTGCGTCGTTTTCTTCTCTCCTTTTTTCTTTTTCTCCTTCCCTTTCAAACCGTCCATGCTCGCTTTTTGCACGAGCGTAAACTCTGCGGCAAACTTCTCCGCCTTCGCCGAGTACACTCGCGTGCTAATTTTCTTCTTCCCGTCCGTGCAGCGCACCAAACAGCACCGCCGCGCCTTCTCTTCCTCTTTCGTTAATTTCGGCGCGTTTCTCTTCGGTCGGTTCAAGCACAGAGACGATTTCATCGTCGTCCACACCGAGCCTTTCTCGCGGTTGCGCTGGTACATTTTCGTCATCTCCGTCAGGAATTGGTCGTTGTCGAGAAGGACCATTTTATCTTCTCTCGTGTCTATCTACGCGCGCTAAGAAAAATCCTTTTCTCTCTAAATCGTTTTTTATTATGGTGGCCCGTTGCGGTGATGCGCTCTTCTTCTTCTTCTTCTTCTTCTTCTTCTTCTTCTTCTTATTACGAGACCTCTCTCTCTCTCTCTCTTTGGGGAAAAGGAGGGAGAAAAAAGGCAAACTTTTGATGCGAAGAAAGAAAAAATTTCGAAAAAGAAAAAAAGTTTTCGCCATTTTACAGCACAACACGGCGAATAGAAGAGAGAGAGAAAGAGAGATCTCAGAAGATATATATATATACACACACACACAACGCCACGATGCCTTTGTCTTCCGCGTCTTCTGCCGCCGCGGAAGAGCTGAAAAAAGTTCGCGAAGAGCTGGTGAAAATAAAAAGAGATTGGGAGTCCCAATCGAAGCTTTTGTCCGAGAAAAACGAGGAGCTTTCCGTTTCGATGCGAAACGGCGAGGCGTTGGAGAGGGAGTTGAAACGGGTTAAGGTGGAACGGAAGAGAGAGGAAGAGGAGAGAGACGGGTGGAAGAGAGAGGAAGGGAAGATGAAGGTATGAGCCGCGCTTCTTGTTTTTTTTCCGGGGTCGTTTTTGTTGGTGGGGGAAAAATCGATTCGTTTTTGTTTGTTCTTCCTTCCCTTCGTTTCTCTCTTTCTCTCTCTCTCTGTTCTCAGATGTCTTCGATTCACTGACGACCCGCTCGAAAATGATAATCACTCGACAAACGACAGACGGAATTAGCGCAAACGCACGCCTCTCAGCGCGAACTTCTCGACCGTCTCGAGCAGAAAAACTCGGAGATTCGAGAAAAGAATGAACTCGTGCAGTCGTACTTGCGGAAGATCGAGTCGTACGCGAAAGAGAAATCAGAGACGGAACAAACGGGCAGAGATCTGGAGCAAAAAGCGAAAGCGTTGGAAATCGCGAAACAGAGAGCAGAGAAAGAGAAGAGTTTGACCGACGAGCACAACAGTTGGTTACAATCGGAGCTGGAGAAGAAGAGCGAGGAGTTGTTTCGGGCGCGAAGAGAAGACGCAGAAAACGTCGCCGGGTCGAGAAAGAAGATTGAAGATTTGGTTTCTGAAAAAGTGAGACTAGTAAAGACGCTGGCGACTAAATCCGAGGCGTTGGAAACTGTATCGGCAAAGTTTGAGAAGATGTCGAACGACGTGGTGAGCTTGAAGACGGCGGCGGCGAGGGAGAGAGATTCGTACGAAGCCGAGTTGAGAGCGGCGAAAAGGGTGGCGGAATTGTTGGAATCGAAAGAATCAGAAAGGTTGGAGAAGATTGAGAAACTTGAGAAAATCTTAAAGGAAACGACCGAGGCCGGAGAGGAGGCATCGAGAGCGAGGATGAGTGAGAAAGCGGTGTCGCAAAAAAAGATTGAGCAATTGGAGATGGATTTGGACGAGTGTTTGGAGAGAGAAAAACAATTGAAGAAGGAAGTCGCGGAGTACAGGAAGACGAATGAGTGGAAATTGACTGACGACGAGATGTTGAGCGGATTGTCCAAAACGGCGATCGAGCAAAAGTTGACCAAAGATGGGTTGACGCTCGTCAAAGCGTACGAGTTGTATCGCGAACAAGAAAACGCCGCGCAGATGGAACGCGCGAAGCGCGTCGACGCAGAGGCGAAATTGAACGATATTGTCGCCGAATTAACTGCCAAAGCGCCCGAATTGAGAGAGATGGAGAACATGCACGATTTAGCGTTGGAAGAAAACGAACGACTGGAGATTAAACTGGCTGATGCTTTGACGGAGACAGACAGTTTACGTCGAGAGGTGAACGAGATGCGAGAAGAACACCGCTCGAGAGAACGCGAGAGTCACGCGTTGCGTTCGCAAGCGGCAGATTTATCTCGCCAACTCGCGTTGACACTCAACGAAGTGCACGAATTGAAAGGTTCGCCGGCTATTGCTGTGCCAGAACCAAGTCCAGCGAATTCTCAACAATCAGTTTCGGAAATAATCACCTCGAGACTGGTCGATTTCCGAGACATCGCCGAGTTACAACAGAAAAATCAAGAGATGTTATTTGTCATTCGCGAGTTGAGTGAAAAGAACGAGCACGAACAAGTCGACGCTAAAAGAGAGTACGAGGTAAAGTTAGCACAATTGCGCGAAGAGACGGAAAAGCAATTGCTCGAATTAAAGACCAGACGGGACGAACAAGAGAACGTTGTGAAATCCATCGCCAGGCAAAGAGATTTGTACAAGAGTTTATACGCAAGAGCGACTGGTGAGAACGTCGACGACGCCATGGATATTGGAACAAGTCCGTTAGGAAAAGGCCAAATGGTCCTAGCGGCGGCGGCGGGTGCTTCGCCAAATGCAAAGAGTGGGGCGCTCGTCCTTCACGGCGGTAGTGATCAAGAAGAGAATAACATGCAAATTGTTGCGCTCTCGAACGAAAACCAAAATCTACAAAATCAATTGGATGTTGTCGCCGATGAAGTTGAAAGCATCAAGCGCAATGCGAGAAAAGAGATCGAATCCATGGTTGCGAAACTCGAAGAGTTCCGCGAGCGCGCTGCCAACGATCGAGCGACGGCAATCGAAGCCAAGGAGACTGTGGAACGGGAAAAGCACAACGCCGATCGTTGGATGCGAGAATGCGAAGAATCCCGAAAAGCTTTGGACGATATTTCGCGCGAAAAACAAGCGGTGGAGAAGACAATCATCGACAAAGAGCAAGCGTTGAAGAATGCACAAATCGCGCTTGAAGCGGCAGAATCTGCGAAAGCAATTGGCGACATGCGCGTGGCGAAGCTCGAAGCCGAAAAGGTATCCATCGAGACCAGTGAAGCGAGACTTTCTGAGCAACTCGCAATTGTCGAGTCGCGTGCGGCGAGAATAGAAGCGTCCATGGACGCGTCAGTATCTGTTTCCTCGGCAAAATTGTCTGCTTTAGAACGTGAGCGCGATCGTTTAGCAGAAGACACGAAACGTATCCGCGAGGCGCACTCGCGAATGGAAGTAGAATTGCACGAGGAGCGAGAGCGTTGCCGAGAACAATTGAACGTTCACTTGAAGAAAGCAGCCGATGCAGCTCGAGAAGCGGCGGAAGATGCGAAAAAGCGCAGCGAAGCAGTCGCGAAAGTATCCGAAGCAGAAACTAGAGCGAAGGTTGCGGAATCCAAGGCAGAGATGCTCGAGAAATCTCTGAAGAAAACGGAGGACAGGTTGCGCTTGCTCAATGCGCAAGCAATCAATCGTGGTGGAGTAGGAGCAGCAGTAGCAACTGGCAGCGCCAACCTCACGACGACGCAGAAAATGTTATCTCAATCCATGGATGCGACGACACCGACGGACGACGAAGCGGTGAAGAAACGCGAAAAACTTCTAAAGGATGCCGCCGAAAAAGCCACAGAGCTCGCGGAAAGAGCGAAGCGAGAGAAGATTGAAGCCGTGCGAGAAGCTGTCAGTCACAAGCAAATGTTCGATAAAGCCGAAGCAAGAATGAACGAGTTCAAACAAATGTACGAGGCGTTAGAGGCGACTCACAACGAAGTCTCCAAAGCGTTGGCTGAGATGACGAAGAAGGTATCGGAGACGCAAAAGCAAGAGGCTACGACAGACGATGCGTCCAAATCCGCCGTCGCGGAGCTGCAAAAACAAATCGATACCATGAACAGTGTCGCTGCGATGAAAGAAAACGAGTTGAAGCAAGCAAAACAAAGTGTATCGAAACTCAGTGAAGACAGTACCAAGGCAACCGCAGAAAAGACTAAAATTTTAGGGGAATTGAAAGAGGCCCAGAAAAAATTTTCAGAGGCACAAGTCGAATGCGACAAGTTGAAGAAACAACTTACAACTTCGGCTTCGACGGCTCCCGCTACATCACCGGCACGACTTGAATCCGTCAAGGCTGAACTAAAGAAGAAAACTGAAGAGTTCGAGGCGATAAAGAACGCCATCGAAAGCGAAAAAGGTGCGCTCGAAGTTGCAAAGCGTTCAGCGGAAGCGAAAGCGGCGGAGCTTGAGAAGCAAAACGCCAATTTGTTGGACCAGTTGAACAAAGCCTCGGGTGATAACATGGACGTCGATGGGAACGACGCCATGACTTATTTGCGTCGCGAAAAAGAATCCGCTGAGGCCAAATGCGAGACGCTCGCGGCGGAAAAGGACAAATGGACGCGCGAGTGCGAGAAGGCTTGGAAAGATCTCAAAGAAGCAAACGATGCGCTTTCGAAAGTGAAATCAAACGCAACTTCCGAAGCCGAACACAAAGCATTACTCACGAAGCTCGAAAAGATGAGTCAAGTTGATGCTGAAAACGCCAGTCTCAAAGTTTCCCTGGAGCAAGTGAAGAAGGAGGCAGATGCAAAGGTGGAAAAGTTGACAAAAGAATTGAAAGAAGCGAAAGAGAGAGCAGACTCATCCTCTGCTTCTCAGCAATCGAAAATGGCCGAGCTGACTGCTGCCAAAGCAGACGCAAAACGATGGGAAGAGCGCGCGACAAAATTGGTGGATTCTTCGAATCTCATTGAGAAGAGCGAGTTTGAGAAGCTCAAGAAGGAAAGTGACGAACAAGGCGAGCGCTTGATCAAAGTGAAGAAACAACTCGATTTGGCTCTGAAAAATCTGAAAGCTATGAACCCGGACAAATTACAGTTAGAAGAGTGGAAGAAAAAACGCGGTGAAGAATTGGATCGCGTGAAAAAGTTGGAAAAAGAAAAGGTTGAAGCTGAACAGTCGGCGGAAGAGGCTGAGGACAAATTGGTCGAGCTTGAGTCTGCTAAGGAGGTCTTGGAAAAGTCGAAGGAAGAGTTGGCGGCAAAAGTGAAAGCGTTGGAAGAAGCATTGGCGAAGAAACCAGCCGTTGGAACTGCGGCAGCTCCATCCCCCAAAGCTACTCTTTCTCGAGTCACCGCTCTCGCAGGCACTTCCACTGCCCCTACGGCAATGGACGAAGACAAGAAAGAAGCAGCGGATCAATCCAAGAAGCGCAAAGTTTCTGACATTGCAACGACAACGACGACGACAACAACGACACCAACACCGTCCAAGCCTGCAGCTGTGACGCCCGCAGTTGTTGAGAAAAAGAGCCCGACTAAAGCTACCGCTGACATTGCTAAACCGGCTGTTGAAGAGAAGAAGCCTGTCGTTGAAGAGAAAAATCCTGCTGTGGAAGAGAAAAAACCGGCGGCTCCGGTGGAAACTGCTGCCAAGGCTGCTGCCGCGAGCGCTCCTGCAGTAAAGACAACGGTAGCTCCTGCTCAACCCATTAAATCTGCGTTAAAGCAACCGACGATAAGTGCTCCAACGTCGCAAACGACCACGGAAAAACCGAAGGAGGCTACAGGAAAGCCAAAGGCGGTGACCATCGCGCCTTCCTCTGTCAAAGAGCAACCGGCGGAGAAGAAAGAGGAAAAGCAAGAGGAAAAGCAAGAGGAGAAGAAACCTGCTGCCTCTGCTGATGCGGCCGCTTCTGCGCCTGACAAAACCACCACAACGACGGCGTCTCCGTTTGGTAGCGCGGCGTCGGCTGCAAAGTTGTCACCATTCGGTTCTTCTGTCGCGCCGTTCTCGGCAAAACCAGCTTTTGGTTCTGTCTTGAGTTCATTTGCGACGAAATCGTCGGGAGCATCACCAACTGCGGCTTCAACACCAACCACGGGCGGTATATTCGGTTCGAAACCATCCGCTGGATTCGGTGCCGCGGCGACTTCGACGCCCGCGTTTGGAAGTGGTAGTAAGTCCACCACGGCACCGTTTGGAAAACCATCCGCACCATTTGGCACGCCATCGACGCCCTTTGGCTCTGCCGCAGCCGCTCCTGCCGCTGCTGCTCCGACCGGCACAGCGTCAACTGCGAAAACTCCACTCACATCGACTCCAGCAGCAACCACGACTACCACTGCTGGCACTGCTACTACCGCAGCCGCAAATACTGCCACACCGCGAAACGCAGTGGATGCGCAAAAACGTAAGAAAGAATTGGAAGAAATCATGGCGAAGACGAAAGCAGAGTTACTCGAAAAGCAGAAAGCGGCCATGGAGACCAAGCAACGCATGGCGATGGCGAAACGCAAGACGATGGAAGAACCATCCGCAGCATCTACGCCTTCTGCCGCTGCTGCTGTCGCCACTCCCGAAACGGCGACAAAGAAGTTGAAACCAGACGCACCTCCGTTTACTCCCACGTCTACTGTGCCTAAAGCAACCGAGCAAAAAACTGGCGAGGCTAAGTTGGAGAAGAAAGGATCGGACGAAGTCGCGGCGTCTTTCTTGGTTGACGTTCCACCAGGGAAGAATACGGGAGAGAAAGAGGAGGGCGAAGCAGAAGAAGGCGAGCTCGAACCACCGGCGCCAGCCTCGGAGATGAAGAAGAAACAGCATCAGCAGCAGCAACAACAGCAGCGCACTCCGGGTTCGCAAAAGAAAGGCGGCCGCGGTGGAGGACAAGGCCGGGGTGGAGGGAGAGGTAACAAATTTAACAATAGCGGAAAGAAAGGAGGGCGAGGAAATAAGTAACGAAGTGATCATTATCATCCATTTATATGCAGTTTAGGTACCAATAGTAGGTATAGTAGACGTTATACTTTGTGGTATTAAAAATATTTACACTTGTACAGACCACAAAGCTTATTGTTAAGTTTTGGATTTCTCGCCTTCGCGCGTGCTTTCGCTTCGCTTCGCTCACTCACTCAATTACTCACACATCTCTCTTTCTTTCTCTCTCCCTCCCTCTCTCTCCCTCCCTCTCTCTTTGTACATATAACCGGTATAATAATAATTTTACTATTTCATTTAAAGCACGACTTCTTCTTCTTCGTCCGAGCTCGTCACGACATCTAAGTTCGCTTTTGGAATCGGGTACACGTAGTTTGGCAAACATACCGAATGTCTCACGTGTACCAAGTTCAACATGCCACTCTCTGGACATACGGCAAAGGATGCCACGTTACTTGAATTTTGATTTCCGACGCAAACAAAGCCTCCGTTCGCACTAAAGTGGAAGTTTCTCGGACATTTCCCGCCAGACGGGACCGCGTCCATAAACTCCAACGACCCGTCCTCGGGGTTGATTTTAAAGCATGCGATGGAATCGTGACCACGATTGCCGACGTACAAAAACTTTCCGGACGGGTGCACTCTGATCTCACTCGCATGACTCGCCGCCTTCCACACGCCTCTGTCCGTGAATACTTTTTGTTCTCTCGAGCCTTCAGGTAACGTCGAAATGCACTGAAAGACGTGCAACGCCGCCGATTCGTCGATTTCTTCTTTCGTATCTTTCTCCTCGTCAAATAATGTCTTCTTCGGTTGTTCATTCGCCAACGGCGGTTGTTCTACCCACTCGTCGTTAATATTTACGTTAAATACAGAAACAGTCGAGTCCAACTCGTTCACTAAGTACGCCGTCTTCAAAGTTTGATGAAACACCAAGTGTCTCGGTCCTTTCCCCGGTTGCAATTTCACGCTCGCTTTGCACACGAACTCTGGCGCCGTGACCAACGTGCTCGGCTCCCCGACTCTGTACGCAAAAATCCTGTCCAAACCTAAATCAACGACAAAATGCAACATCTTATGGTACGGCTCAGTCACAATGCAGTGCGAATGCGGCCATCTCTGCCTAAACTCCCAGTGTTCCTCTCTCGTCGGTTTCGTATCGTCCACGTATTTCGCGCCCGGTTGCATAAACACCGTATTCGGCGACTCCGGTCTCCCTAAATCGTCCAAATGAATCAACGCCAACTTAGCGTCCCAATAATTCACCGACATCATGTACTTATTGCTCTTGTTAAAGTTCAAATAACAAGTAGACTTCCCTCCGGCCGAGCACCTCGCGATTTCTTTCAGCCTCAAATCTCTCGTCAAGCGCATCGTCACGACTTCGCCCTCCACGTCGATGCGTTCCGTGCTCGCGTAAATCACGTCCGGTTTCGTCGGGTGTCTCGTGACAAACGCGACGTTCGGACCGATGTCATTCGTGCTCACCATTTCCAACTGCCCGGTCGCGCCATCCAACGATAACACGTGCACGCCAGCCTTTGGAATCGTCTCACCAAAGTCGTCGGGAACCAGAGTCGTTACTACTGCCGTTTCTCCTTCTTTTTTTTCAGAATCCTCGATTTGTGTGTTTTTTTGAACACTATTCGTATTCTTTTGAACGCTCTCGTCCTTGGGCGTGTGCGCCAACAATTCGCACCTCGTGTACCCACCGACGATGAACACCGTATCGTCCGCGTGCTCGGCGTTTATCATCTCGAAAGAATTGTTCCGCGCGCCTTTCTGAAGAGGAGAGAAGGCGGTCGTTAACTGCCCACCCGCTCCCATTATTACTATCTAATCTGCGCGCTTTTTTTTTCTTTGTATCTTGAGTCAGCCTTTTTCTTGGGGAAACGGAGACGAAAAATCTCTGCCTGAAAAGTTAAATTTTACGAAAGAAAAAATCTCCGAGTAAACGACGCGAATACTTGATGCGATCGATCCTACTCGAGAGCGCGCGTGTTCTTCTCAACGTTTCCGGCGTCCGATCACGTTTTTTTTTCTCTGTCTCCTTCTTCTCTTCGTGCGGAAGAAGAGAGGCTGATTTTTTTTCTGGCGTCTTCTTTTCTGAAGAAACTTTTCCCCTGCAAAAGTGGCCAGATTTTTCGGACGATCGAAAAGATTTTCCGAAGCGACGCTTTTGGTAAGCACTTTAAATAAACTGGGGAAATGTGTTTTGTTGGGAATTTTCAACGAAGAATACTATCAACACACGCACACAGACAGTTCTCTTCTCTCTGCGTTGCTTTTTTGTGCGTGTGTGTGGACTGCGCCGCTCCCCTTCTTTTTTCTTCTTCGAGTCTCTCTCTTGGATGCTCTCCGAGCGCGCGAAGTAGGCAAATGCAAAAACGCAACTTATACACGTGGATTCCGTTTCGTGTTGAGAAAACTGTAATTTTTGTGCTGCGACTGTTTAGGGTTTCTGAATTTTTGAGCACCCAGTCAAGTCTCTTCTTTTGAAAAAAGGGAGAAGAGTCCAAAAACTTCAAAAAATAACTCTTTCTCGTATCGAAAAGCACTACGCGCACACAAACACATAACGCACGCGCGCGCACTTGAGTTTCTATCGCGAAAGAAGGAAGAAAGCGCTGCGTTCTGCGCCTGTTGTTGAATACGCACGCGACGCACAAAACGTAATAATAATAAAGAACGATGCCAACGCGCGCGTCGGTACAAGCCGCAGGGATGATGGATGTGGACGAAGAAGAGGGGAAGGAAAATGTGAAAATGAAGACGACGACGAACCGATCGTCGCGATCGTCGAAGAGAGCAAAGTCGGAAACGCCGTCGCCGGAGGAGGAGGAGAAAGATGAAGAGGAAGAGGAGGAACCGGGGATGATGGGTGCGGTCGAGAGTAATAAGGATGTTGTTGTTGATGAAGAAGATGCGGGGAAAAAGGGGAACAACAAGAGCTCGAAACCACCGAAAAATCCGAAATCGTTGGACGCGTTGAAGGCGCGATTGGAAGCGACCAAGAGCAAAGTATCGTCCAAGAATAAGGGGGATAATAATAATAAAGAGACAGGTTCTGATTATACGACGAATGCTGTTCCTAACCCGGCGGAAGCGACGGCGGGTGTTCCGGCTGCTTCTTCTGGCGGGACGGCGTACGCGATGGGCAACGATACGACCATGAACTTTGGCAACGCCAATGGGATGGATACGATGAACATCGATAACGCGACTAATACGACTGCTACTACGACACATACGGGTGGTATGCTCGATGGTGAAAATAACAACACGTCCTCACCAGCCGCGACGACGATCGCGCTCGATTTGCCGAAAATTGAAGTGCCGGAAATCAACATCGAAGCGCTCGCGGCAAAGCATTTCGATAGCGCGTTGGAGGAAGAAATCAGTCACTCGTTGAACTGGAAATCCATAGCGCCGTCGCACGATTTTAAAAACTTGGTCAAGGAAAGAAACAACGCAATCTCAGACTTTAAGAAGATTTTACCGGAGGTGATGCGTAAGAAGGACCGATTAGTGGAAGACACGGTGAGGGCGACGAGAGGATTTCACGAAACGGTCTCGATGTTGCAAGAACACACGGCAAGAGCCGCAGCACAAGTGCAAAGCGCCAGGAACGAGGCCAAGTTGGCGGAGCAAAAGTTGAGAAGCGCCAAGGCAGAGTTCAACGCGCGAGAGGCGAAGATGCTTTCCAACTTTTCTCAAAACGAAGAGCACAAGCAACAAGAGAACGAGACGTTGAGGAACGAGTTGGTCGAACAAAGCGTCCAGTTGCAACAAAAGCAGAAGTTGTTGGACCAAGCGGAGAAGAAGTTGAAAAGTTTCGAGAAGAACTCCGAGAAGGACAGCGAGCAGGTAATGAAGTTGAGAGATGAAAACATCGAGTTGGAGAAGCAGTTGGCGGCGTTGAAGGCGGAAAACAAAGAGAAGGAAAAAGCGTTCGCGAGTCAATCGAAGACGTTGGAAGGGCAATTGAAGAAGCAAGAGGCAGACTTTGAGGCAAAGTTGGCCAACGCGGAGGCGGCAAAAGTGACATCGGATCAGTTGGCGAGAGAAATGACCGCAGAAAAGGAAGCGGCATTGGTAAAATTAGAAGTCGCTGAGAAAGAGATCGCGAAATTGAGCGAGTCGAGTGGCGCGACCAACGCCGCGTTGACAGAGCAGAACGCCAAGTTGGAGGAGAGTTTAGAAAAAGCCGAGAAAGAACTCAAAAAGAAAGACAAGGAACTCGATCAATCTTCCAAGCACGCCGAAAAGAAATTGGAGGCGTTGAACGCGGAGATTGCTGAGTTGCAAACTT
>Ga0255757_10004628_pt1 | contig 12340 bp, 8 predicted proteins | sample 071ome_27_FD_179957 | JGI IMG/M metagenome (GOLD analysis project Ga0255757, IMG submission 179957) | Coastal salt marsh microbial communities from the Groves Creek Marsh, Skidaway Island, Georgia - 071409AT metaG (version 2) | ecosystem: Environmental > Aquatic > Marine > Intertidal zone > Salt...
GTGTAGGCCACGAGGCTACCGACGATGACCCGACCCGTGGCACCGAAGACCGTATTGAAGGCCTCGTCCGGGACCGGCGAAATGGACGAGGTCGGGACACCCATGGCCAGCTGCAGGAGCCCGAATTCGAAGATGATCATGCTCATCCCGATCCAGGTCACGAACCGGATGCCCGGCTTGCCGAAATACTCGTTCAGCAGGTCCGTGATGATGAAGGTAATGGGGAAGGCCAGCACGCCGGCCGTCATGACGACCTCGTTGAACTCCACACCCAGGATCGTGATGGTGAAGGGCAGGGAGAAGGCCGTGAAGAACTTACTGGCCGTGGCTTCGGCCACGACGAGCGCTGTCAGGAAGATGGCCGTGCATACGACGAACAGCTTTTGCGGACGCGACAGGTGGTAAGCGTGTCTCATGGGAGGATGGGAGTTCTTCTGGTCGTATCAGTCATAGGAATGCTCTTCCTCGATGTGCGCTGCACTGAGCAGGAAACTGAAGGTGGATCCCTTGCCGAGCGCACTGGAGACGGAGAGTTCCTGGTCGTGTGCAGCCAGGATGTGTTTGACGATGGACAGCCCCAGGCCTGTGCCGCCGGCTGAGCGGGATCGGCTCTTGTCCACACGGAAAAATCGTTCCGTGAGCCGGACAAGATCTTCCTTGGCTACACCAATACCCTGATCCTTTACCGAGCACTCCACGACACCCCGCTTGCGTCGTGTACGGAGTCGAATGGACACAGTACTCTCTTCGTTCGAGTACTTGATGGCGTTTTCAACCAGGTTGACGACAACCTGCCGTATCTGCGAGGGATCGCCGTAAACCGGAGGAAGCTTGCGCTCAAAGGAGGTTTTCAAGGAAACAGCGCGTTTTTTGGCCTGCGGCTCTACTGAATCAACGACATCGTTCACCAGGCGCTTCATGCTGAAGGCTGATTTTTCCATCTCCAGCTGACCGGTCTCCAGGCGGGCGATTTCGGACAGATCCCGAGCCAGGTTGCTGAGGCGGTCCGCGTTGCGGATGATTTTTTCCACGAACGAACGGTTGACCGCGGGGTCTTCCAGGGCGCCATCCTTGAGGGTCTCTGCAAACCCACGTATGGAGAAAATGGGTGTCTTGAGTTCGTGGGAGATGTTGCCCAGGAAATCCCGCCGATAGGTTTCCATCTTTTTGAGCTCAGAAAATTCCCGCTCCAGCACGCGGCCGGTACGATACACCTGCCGGATGATATCGTTCAGCTCATCACCCCGATCCACCTGAGCCAGGTCGAGGGCCTGAAAATCGTATTTTCGAATGTTCTTCAGAACCTGCCGAGCCAGTTCCAGACGCTTCGATGCGTGATGAAACGTGGCCACATAGGCGCCAAGGCCGCTGCCAAGCACCGCAACGGCCGAAATACCGATGGTCCAGGCATCCCAGAGGAACGTCAGCAGAAGGGAGAGAACCAGCATGCCGCCACCGGCTGACAACCCGATCTTTTGCGCCAGCCGGTGTCCCAACGGGGAGGGTGCTGCCTCCAGCAGCGTTCCTATGTGGGTGGTCGGCCGAGAATCGGACATGAATGCAGGGTGGACTGAGGACGGGCAGGGCTGAGGACGAGTACACGCCGCAGGCAAGGGCTAGCGGGGGACGGAAACGCCCAGAGCAAGGTGGGGCGAAAGGCCTGCCGGTCTTCATGCTCCCGGCACGTTACCCGATCAACCGATGTTGTCGGTGAATCGGTAACCGACCCCTTTCACAGTCTCAATATAGTGCTCGCCGATCTTCTCCCGAATCTTGCGCACATGCACATCCACCGTACGGTCGACCACATACACATCGTGCCCCCAGACCTTGTCGAGCAGATCCTGTCGGGAGAACACACGACCGGGTCTCGAGGCAAAGAAATAAAGCAGCTCGAACTCCTTCCTGGCCAGTCGGATGGCCTCCTCTTCACCCCGCTTGCGTACCTCGAAACGGTCCCGATCAATTTCCAGATCCGCTATGCGAAGCACATCCACCGGCATGTCGTACCGCTTGGCGCCCCGAAGGAGCGCCTTGATCTGGCTCGAGAGCACCGGAATGGATACCGGCTTGGTCAGGTAGATATCCGCGCCCGCGTCGAGGCCTTGCACCTGATCAGACTCGTCGCTGCGCGCGGTCAGCATCAGAATGGGTATGGCGCGCAGTTTGGCGTGTTCGCGCAGCTTTCGAGAGGCCTCGATACCGTCCATTTCCGGCATCATGATGTCCATGACGATGACATCCGGGATAGAGGCCTTCGCCTGCTCGATGGCCTCGAGTCCATTTTCAGCGCAGTGGACGTCGAAACCTTCTTTTTTCAGGTTGTACTTTACCAGTTCCAGTATGTCTTCCTCGTCATCGACGACGAGGATCAACGGGGTACTTCTGCCTGAGATGGGTCCGGTCATCGGGAAGGATCCAGTGCGTTCCAGTAGGACGGGCTCGCTGTTACGGTGCAAAGATACCGGGTTCATCGACGCACCGGTTTATGCCAAGGTTAACAAACCGAACCCACATATTCTTGATTCATCCGTCACAACACCATCCAAAGTCACATGTCATCACCACGTCGGAAACTACGCTATGCCATGGTCGGGGGAGGTCCCGGCGCATTCATTGGAGCCGTTCACCGGATGGCCGCCGAGTTGGATGGCCAGATGGAACTGGTGGCCGGAGCCTTTTCCAGCTCCCAAGAAAAATCCCGTCAGGCCGGCGAGGAGCTCTTCCTCGACCAGGACCGCGTCTATGGGTCCTGGCAGGAAATGCTGGAGAAGGAAGCGGCCCGGACCGAGGGCCGGATTGACTTCGTAAGCATTGTGACACCGAATTTCCTGCATCACCCGGTAGCCAAGGCCGCCCTCGAAGCAGGCTTCCATGTGGTGTGCGACAAGCCGATGACCATGACCGTGGAGGAGTCCGAGGACCTGTGCCGCACGGTCAGCCGGACGGGCCGCGTCTTTGCCCTGACGCACAACTATACGGGGTATCCCATGGTCAAGCAGGCCCGCGAGCTGGTGCGATCGGGAGAGCTGGGCACGCTGCGCAAGGTGGTCGTTGAATATCCGCAGGGGTGGCTCTCCGAGCTGCTCGAAGCCACCGGGCAGAAGCAGGCCGCCTGGCGCTCCGATCCCCAGAAGGCAGGAGCGTCGTCGGCCCTGGGAGACATTGGCACGCACTGCGAAAACCTGGTCCATTACATCACAGGCCTCGAGATGGAGGAAATGATGGCGGACCTGGGTACGGTCGTCGATGGCCGCGCGTTGGAGGATGATGCGTCCGTCCTGATCCACTACAAGGGCGGTGCCCGCGGCATCCTGTACTGCTCGCAGGTATCCCAGGGCGAAGAAAATGCCCTGACCATCCGGGTCTACGGCTCGAGGGCCGGTCTGGAGTGGAAGCAGGAATTTCCGACCTGGCTCTGGGTCCGGTCCCAGGATGCGCCCGAGCGCATTTTCAAAAACGGGAACGGCTATGCGGCTGCCGCCGCAGCCGGGGCCACCCGCCTGCCGGCGGGCCACCCTGAAGGATTCATCGAGGCCTTTGCGAACATCTACCGCGAAGCGGGCCGCGCGATGCGGGCTGTGGATGCGGGGCAGGTGCCGGAGCACCCCGATTTTCCGACGGTGCAGGACGGTGCGCGCGGCGTGCATTTCATCCACACGGCCATCGAAAGCAGCACGAAACGCGCATGGGTGGATGCTTCCTACACCCCTCCTGCATAGGCGAGGATCGCCCGCATCCAAGCATCCTCGTTCGTATCCTGAATCCCTCGGCATGCACACCATCCCACGTATCTGACCATGTCCCGTCCCGTAACCCTTTTCACCGGCCAGTGGGCCGATCTGCCACTCGAAACCCTGGCTGAAAAAGCGGCCTCCTGGGGCTACGATGGCCTTGAGCTGGCGTGCTGGGGAGACCATTTCGACGTGCAACGAGCGCTCTCGGAGCCTGATTATTGCCAGGGCCGACACGATCTTCTGGCTCGGCACGGCCTGAAAGTGTGGTCCATTTCGAACCACCTGGTAGGCCAAGCGGTCTGTGACCGGATCGACGAGCGTCATCAGGCTATCCTGCCTGCCCATGTCTGGGGCGATGGGGATCCTGAAGGTGTCCGTCAGCGGGCTGCCGAGGAGATGAAGGACACCGCCCGCGCCGCTGCGCTGCTCGGTGTCTCCGTCGTCAACGGATTTACGGGTTCCTCCATCTGGCACCTTCTCTATTCCTTTCCGCCGGTATCCCCGGAAGCCATCGATGCCGGCTTTGAGGACTTCGCAGCGCGGTGGCACCCCATCCTGGACGTTTTCGACGAGGTCGGTGTCCGGTTTGGATTGGAAGTGCACCCCACTGAAATCGCCTTTGACGTGGCATCGGCCGAACGGGCCATCACGGCCCTCGGCGGGCGTAAGGCGTTTGGATTCAACTACGATCCCAGTCACTTCGGATACCAGGGTGTGGATTATGTAGCCTTCATCCAGCGGTTTGCCGATCGCATCTACCATGTCCATATGAAAGATGTCTGGTGGTCGGACAAGGCCACGGAAGCGGGTGTCTTCGGAGGGCACACGGAGTTCGGCGATGCCCGTCGCCACTGGGATTTCCGCAGCCTGGGCCGCGGGAATATTGATTTCGAAGAAATCATCCGGTCCCTCAACCGCATGGGCTACGAAGGTCCCCTCTCGGTGGAGTGGGAGGACTCGGGCATGGATCGAGAGCACGGCGCATCGGAAGCCTGTGACTTTGTTCGAAGCGTAGACTTTCCTTCCTCCAACACGGCCTTCGATGCGGCCTTTTCCGAGGGGTGATGAAGCCTTTTTCGCAGCTTACGCATCACACGAGTCACCGAAACGATGGATGATCGACAGTGGATGGTAACGTGTGGCCTGGCCGCCGTTTTTGTCAGCGCCTTCCTGTATCTGCCTGCGATAGGCGGCTTCTGGACGTTTCTGGTGGTACTTGTGGCACAAGGCGTATACCTAGGCTGGCAGCCGGTCCCCCGAGCGCAGGCGCGTCTGGGCGGACTTGTATTCGGCGCCATGTTGGCCCTTGGCATCCTCTTTCTCGGATTTCTCTTCCGCCGCGAGGGTCCCGGTAACCTGTGGGGCATCGTAGCGCTCCTGGGCACAGCAGCAGGCTGGGCAGCCATGTGGATTGCACGGGGGTTGCGACAGCACAGGGACAAGTCCTCTTTCTGATTCAGTTGAATTGTGGTGTGCGCCCATCAAGGGAGGCGCATCGCGGCCCCTTAACGACCCATCGATAGGTAGTTCATGAATGCATTCGTTCGTTTTCGCGTACCGCTTTCTGCCGCGTGGCTTCTGGTGGCCATCTATTTCGCTGCTAGCTCCCGCCCCCTGTGGGCGCAGCCCGTGGCCCTGCACAGCGCCCTGACGGTCACGTCCACGGCGTGGCCTGTCAGCGATGGCGTGCGTATTGCCTTCGACCCCATCGCTGGAGAGCTGATCTACTCCACCCTCGGTGGCGAGCTGCGCGCGGTGGATCCGGATCCTTCGATCCAACGGGTTACGTTGCGATATGGACCTGCAGATCACGGCGCGCCGATTCCGCTCATGGGCATGGATATTTCGCCGGATGGAACCATCTATCTCGTCGGCAATGATGCCGCCTCAAGTCCCGGTTCGAATATCGGGGTGGTCAGACGCGGAACGCCGGACGGATCGGGCGGCCACGTCTGGAGCACGGTCATGACCACCGAGCCGTATCCGCGCTCGGCAACGCCGTTTGACCACAATATGAACGCCATCGTGATCAGCCCTGATGGGGAGTACCTCTTCATCAACAGCGGATCGCGGACGGATCACGGTGAGCTGCAGGAAAATGGGGGTCAGTTTCCGGGCGCCCGCGAAGTGCCCCTGACCTCGGCCATCCTCCGCATTCCAAGTGATGCCACCGATCTCGTATTGCCCAACGATGCAGCCGCGCTCGAGAGCGGTGGCTACCTCTTCGCCGATGGCACGCGCAATACGTTTTCGATGGCATTCGATAAGGAGGGACGACTCTTTGGCACCGAAAACTCGGGCGATCGAGACGATGAGGAGGAGCTGAACCTCTTGGTGGAAGGGGGGCACTATGGGTTCCCCTGGCGTATGGGGACAACCGATACCCCCATGCAGTTTTCCTCCTACGACCCGTTGGCCGATCTCTTGCTCAACCCGAATGCCTACGCGGTCCAAAATGGCTACTTCTACAATGACCCTGCCTATCCAGCGCCGCCTGCCGGTCTGACCTTTACCGACCCCGTACGCAACGTGGGCCCGGATGCCAATCTGTATCGGGATCCATCGAACGGTACCATACTCGATGCCGATGAGACGGGGCGCATCATGGGCACCTTCACTTCCCACCGCTCGCCGCTCGGTCTCGTCTTTGATACGGCATCGGTACTACCCGCACCGTTTACCTCAAACGCCCTGATGCTCAGTTGGACCGGGTCGGAAAGCGGCCTCATGGGGCCGTTTGCCGGTGAGGGAGAGGATCTGTTGCATCTGGTGCTGTCCGAGGATGGCTCAGGTCCCGTACTGACCGCCGAGCAGATCGTTACGGGATTCAACAACCCCATCGATGCCGTATTGGTCGATGATGCGCTCTATGTACTGGATTTCGGCGGAAACCAGCGTATCTGGCGCATTGGCTTTGGCGCCGGGACGGCCGTGGAGCGTGACGAGGTGCCCACTCGGGTGCGCGTCGAGGTGTGGCCCAACCCAGGGGAGGGAGAGCGCACGGCGCAGATCGTGGCCTCCGGGGCCGGGCGGGTGACGGCTGAACTTGTGGCTCCGGATGGCCGCAAGGTGGCATCCATCATGGATCGGTGGGCTTCCTCCGGAGAGACCCTCGAGACCCGGCTCGCCGTACCCGGTCTTGCGGCGGGAGTCTACTTCCTCGTCGTCCGGTCGGAGGGCCATCGCGAGGTTGTACCGGTCATTTTCCGGTAGATCTCCCTACCAGAATATGGCGTAAAGTGCCGCCGTGATGCCCAGGATACCGAAGGAGGCCAGCGTAAAGACCGGATCGCCGCCAAGCTTGATGCCTGAGAGCGATATGGCCTTCTGCGAGTCCTTGCCTCTGTTCTCCAGCCAGGAGAGCACGACGATCAGCACGACGGACATCACGAACACCCATCCCATGCGCGAGAGGAAGGGCACGCCCGGCGTCAGGAATTTCATGGCTGTGGAGAGCGGAATAGAGAGCAGCGCAGTCCAGAGCGCGGCGCCAGCTGAGGCCTTCTTGTAGAACAGGCCCATCATGAATACGGCCAGCACGCCCGGGCTGATGAAGCCCGTGTATTCCTGGATGTACTGGAAGGCCTGGTCGATCTGCCCCAGGAGGGGATAGGCGGCCAGTGCGGCCACGAGGATGGCCACGACGCTGGTCATGCGACCCACCTGCACGAGCCGGTGTTCGGGGGCGTCCGTTTTCAGGATGGATTGGTAGATGTCCATCGTGAAGATGGTCGATGTCGAGTTCATCATGGAGGCCAGCGAGGAGACGATGGCAGCCGCCAGGGCGGCAACGGCCAGCCCGGTCATCCCCGGACCGAGGTAGGTCCCCAGCAGCCAGGGGTAGGCCTGATCCGCCTTGTCGATAGGGGCCTCCAGGGCGTAGGCGACGATACCCGGAATGACCACGATCAGGGGAAGGAGGAGCTTCAGGTACCCGGCAAAGGCCAGGCCGCGGCGCGCTTCCTTCAGGCTCTTGGCGGCCAGAGCACGCTGGATGATATACTGGTTGCATCCCCAGTAGAAGAGATTCGCCACCCACATGCCGCCGAGCAGGACGCCGAGACCCGGCAAGAGGTCGTACGCATCCTGCGTCAGACCCGCATCGTCCGTGTACATGAGTTCGCCTTCGAAAAGGATCATGTTGAAGCGGTCGCCGGCATCGGTCAACAGCTGCGAAAAGCCGGCAATGACCCCGGCATCGCCGCCGTAGGCATCGAGCGCAAGCCAAGTCGTCAGGAGCCCACCGCCGATCAGGACGATGACCTGCACGACATCGGTCCACGCCACGGCCTGCAGGCCACCGTAGACGGAGTAGATCGTGGCGAAAAGGGCCAGACCGATGATGCCGGCCGTGAGCGAAATGCCCATGATGCCGTTGAGCGCCAGGGCGCCGAGGTAGAGGACACTCGTCAGGTTGACGAACACGTAGACCAGCAGCCAGAAGACGGCCAACAGCGTACGTACGCGGCTGTCATAGCGCTTCTCGAGGAACTGCGGCATCGTGAAGATGCCCTTTTCGAGATAGATGGGCAGGAAGAACCAGGCAATCACCAATAGGGTAACGGCCGCCATCCACTCGTACGTCGCAATGGCCAGCCCGACCCGGAAGCCCGACCCGGACATGCCGATGAACTGCTCCGCGGAAATATTCGAGGCGATGAGCGAAGCGCCGATGGCCCAGAACGGCAGGCTCTTTCCGGCCAGGAAGTAGTCGGTCGAGGTGCGCTCATGACCTTCCTTGCGGCGCGACACCCAAAGCCCGAGGGCGACGATGCCGATGGCGTAGGTCACGAAGACAATCGTATCCAGTCCGGTAAATTCCATGACGTGTCCTCACAGGTGGTGCTGTCCAAAGGTAGGGCATCACACCCATCCGGTCGAGAGGGGGCGAATAAGGCTCAGGTCCGGGCGCCCACTCGAACGAAGTCCTCGGCCAGGATGCGATCCAGCGTTTCGACGAGCCGGTCGGCATCGTCCGCATCGAAGACCATGGGCGGTTTGATCTTGAGCACGTTGTGCAGGGGGCCGTCCGTGGAGATCAGGATGCCTTCCTCCCGCATGCGGTTGGCCACGTAGCTGGCCACGTCGGCCGCTGGCTCCAACGTTTCCCGGTCCCGAACGAGCTCGACGCCCACGAACAGCCCAACGCCCCGGGCCTCGCCCAGGATAGCGTGTTTCGTGCCGAGTGATTGTAGGCCCGTGAGCAGGTGGGTACCCACGCTGGCCGCGTGCGCCTGCAGGTCTCGGTCCTCGATTTCGTCGAGCACGGCCAGACCCACAGCGCAGCTGGCCGGGTTGCCGCCGAACGTGTTGAAGTACTCCATGCCGTTGTTGAAGGCATCGGCGATGGCGCGTGTGGTGATGACGGCGCCCAGGGGGTGCCCGTTGCCGATCGGTTTACCAAGGACCACGATGTCCGGCACGACGTGCGTGGACGGGTCGTCTGTTTCGTGGATCTGGAAACCCCAGAAATGGCTTCCTGCGCGGCCCATGCCAATCTGCACCTCGTCGGCAATGAACACGCCCCCGGCCTCGCGGATGGCATGGGCCGCGCCGGCCAGGTAGCCGGGCGGTGGCACGATCTGGCCGCCGCACCCAGGCACGGACTCGGCCATGAAGGCCGCAATATCGGCTTCTGCTGCTGCCGCTTGTACCGTTTTGGCGTAGGCCCTTCCGGATTCCAGGGTCATACCCGGGTGTGGACCCCGGAAGGGGTCGGGCATGGGGACCACGTGGGTTCCGGGTGGCCGGCCCTGCCCGCCTCGCCCATCAAATTTGTAGGGGCTCACACCGATCAGACTGGTCACGTGCCCATGGTAGGCACCATCGAGTACCATGATGTCTTCCCGACCCGTGGCCGTACGCGCCAGGCGCAGCGCCAGGTCATTGGCCTCTGAACCCGAGTTCACGAAGAAGCAGATCTCGAGCGGGTCCGGCAGGAGGGCAGCGAGTCGTTCGCCGTAGTCGAGGATGCGCTCGTGCAGGTAGCGGGTGTTCGTATTGAGCGCCCGCATCTGCCCGTGCAGCGCCTCCACGACGCGCGCGTTGGCATGGCCCACGTGCGGCACGTTGTTGACAGCGTCCAGATAGGCACGCCCCTCGGCATCGAAGAGCCACTGTCCGGACCCGCGCACGATATGCAGATGCCGACGGTAGGAGACGCTCAGCGCATCGGAGATGACCTCTGAGCGACGCTTTCGCAGCGCATCGATTGGTGGCCGCGCCGGGGCTTCGCATGCCGCATCCAGTCCCGGCAGGTCCCTGGGGCTTGGCGAGAGGCTGAGCCAGGTGGCCAGTTGCCCCGGCGCGGCCACCCCGGGAAACGTGCCTTCCATGTCCAGCCGGTCCGTGATGAGTTGGAAATGCAGATGGGGCACCCAACCACCGTTCTCCTCGAACGGGCCGAGCTCGACAAACGCTTCCCCGCCTTTCACGTGCTGACCGACCTCGAGCTTGCCAACGGACGCATGACTCAAATGACCATACAGCGTCCAGAAGGCGGGCCCGTCCGGGGGCGCATGTTCGAGCAGGACGCACCCACCGTAGTCATAGGCCTCATGATGCACACAGAGGGAATGCACGGTGCCGTCCAAGGGTGCATGCACCGGCGTTCCAGCGGGTCGGAACAGATCCACTCCGATATGCACCGTGCGCCGCTCGCCTGAGGCCGTTTCGTAGGCCGCCCCGGTGTAGGCCAGGCGGGGCTCGTTCCATCGCCCGATACCGAGGCTCTCCCCGCAGGCTTTCCAGATGGCCTGCGCCGCATGCCCGGGCACCGTAATCGAGTCCGCATCGAATGCCAGACTGGCGACGGAGAAGTCCAAAATGACCGTCCCTGCGTCCGTCCTGCCGGGACGCAGCATCGCGTGCATGTCCCCCTGATGCGCAGAGAGCCACTTTCGCACTGCCAGGGCTGCCGGTACCGGCTCCCAGCCAAGGACGGCGCGCAAGCGGTAGTGGACCAGACGGGGGTGCAGATTCTGGAACGCCTCCAGTACCCGCCAGGCATCCTGCTCTGAAATGGACAGGTAGGCATTGTCCGGTTCGGCGGCGCGTTGCTCGGCCGACATGCAGACGCTGATGCACAGGCGCAGGGCCGTCAGGATGAAAAAGGCTTCCACCTCCGGCGCATCCACCTCGCTTTCCGCGTGATACCCCGAGAGGACGGCCTCAAGCGCCTCCACCGGGTCTGACACATGGAACGCCAAATAGGCGGCGGCAATGGCGGGATCCGCAATCCGCGGCGATAGGCCCATGTCTCCAAAATCCAGCAGGGCCGTGACGCTGCGACCGGAAGCAGAAGGAGGCCCCAGGAGGAGGTTGTAATCGTTGGCGTCGCCGTGGATCAGTTGATGCGGCAGGTCAGCGCTTCGTGACTCAACGGTATCCCTGAACAGATCCAGGAAGTATGCAATCGTGGTCTGGCGTTGTGCTGGCAGCCGCCCCATCCGCTCCTCCAGCGTGCGACGGGCACACGAGAGGTTCCATGGTAAATTGCTCGGGGCAGCAGCTCCGTCCATGGGTTCGAGCACCTGGTCCACCCGAGCCAGCAGGCCGCCAACCTGCGCCATCATTTCCTTCGACACCGGGTTGGCCTCGCCAAGCGGCGTACCCGGTAGCCAGGACACGAGTCGCGTGGCGTGGATCGTGCCCTCGAGGGTGCATTCGCCCCTGCCCAGGACGGACGCCACGGGCAGGCCGGCGCGGGACAGGCGGTCCATGGCACGGGCCTGCAGATCCAGAAAAGCCCGATCTTCGTGGGCGTTCGACAGTTTCAGAACGCCCACCGGCCCCTCCGTGTCCTCAAGACGGAAGTTCAGATCCCGATCGCTTGGCAGCTCGTGCGCGTTCGCCTCGACACCGAACTGCTCTTTTGCCAACGCTGAAGCAGCGTCAGGGGAAAGGAAGGGGCGACCGGGGAGGCGAGAGGACATGACGGATGCGAGATCAGTCGAAGCGATCGACCCGGAAGGGCGATGGGTCGATGGTCGGTTCGTTGCCCCCAATCTGATCGGCAATCAGTCTACCGGTGATCGGACCCATGGTGACGCCCAGCATGCCGTGACCGCTGGCCACCCACACATTATCCATGCTGGGGAGACGTCCGGCATACGGGAGACCATCGGGGGAGGCCGGTCGCAGGCCGGCCCACGTAGCAAGGGGCGCCACATGCTCGGCCCCGCAATACCGTGCTGCGTGCCGCCGGATGGGTGCCGCTCGCCGTTCGTCCACCGACAGATCATAGCCCTGAAGGCCCAGCGTACCGGAGAAGCGGATACCGCCCGGCATCGGGGTGATGGAAATCTTCTCATCCGTGACCAGGCAGGGCATGTGCATACGGGTATCCACACCGCCGTGCTCGGCCGAAGGAATGGTCACACTGTATCCCTTGGCTGGCTGCAGGAGCAGTTTGGTACCGAGGCCCTTGGTCAGTTGCGGGGTCCAGGATCCGGCAGCGATCACCAACTGATCGGATTCCAGAATCCGGTCTCCGACCTGTACCCCGACCACCGAGGACCCTTTCTTCTGCAGCTTCGAGACCGCGCCCTCGACGATCGATACCCCGAGTTCCTTCACGTGCGCCTCCATCGCCCTCAGCAGGC
>Ga0255757_10004646_pt1 | contig 12309 bp, 8 predicted proteins | sample 071ome_27_FD_179957 | JGI IMG/M metagenome (GOLD analysis project Ga0255757, IMG submission 179957) | Coastal salt marsh microbial communities from the Groves Creek Marsh, Skidaway Island, Georgia - 071409AT metaG (version 2) | ecosystem: Environmental > Aquatic > Marine > Intertidal zone > Salt...
TCAGAGTACAGAGGCTACGCTGCAGACATTACAAGGTCGTGGCCGATATCAGGAAGATTTACAGATGCCCAAAAAGAACTTTACAATATTGTTCTTGAATCTCAAAAAGCAGCGATTGAACAATGCATTGTTGGAAATGCATACACTGCCCCTCATGATGCAGCACGACGAGTTTTAGCTCAAGGACTCATAGATCTAGGAATTATCAATCAATCAATCGAAGAAGCACTCGATATGGAAACGGGTGAGTTAAAGAAATGGTACATGCACAACACGAGTCATTGGATTGGACTCGATGTACATGATGTTGGCGTCTACAAACCAGATGGCAGTCCGCGTCGATTGGAGGCTGGAATGGTCTTGACAATCGAGCCAGGGCTATACTTTGGTGCATGGAGGCCTGATGTAGATTGTCCGGAAAGATATGCAGATATTGGAATACGCATTGAAGACGATGTACTCATTACCGAAGACGGTCCAGATGTATTAACAAGAGATTGTCCAAAAGAAATTACAGAATTAGAAGCTATCATCGGGCAAGGAATCTAGGTGAGTTTGCATGGGTTGGCAAGAAATTCTTCGTGTCCAGTCCGAATGGGCAAGAGAATCAAAAGAAGAGTTTCGTTTATCCAAAGACGATGCTATCGAGATGTATGAAAACGCACCGCTGCATCAACTCATGCAAGCAGCACATCATCGCAGGATGGCAATGCACCCCTCTGGTAATGTGACTTATTTGGTCGATCGTAACATCAATTACACAAATGTATGTACAATCAACTGTCAGTTCTGTTCATTTTATAGGCCACCAAATCACGCAGAAACATATACTCAAACCTATGAACAAATTTCTGACAGAATCTCAGAATTAGAAGCCATTGGAGGTTCTAGAATTTTAATGCAAGGCGGAGTGAATCCAGAATTGCCATTCTCGTGGTACACTGATTTGCTACAATTTTTATCGTTAAATCATCCTAACATCCATTTGGATTGCTTTAGTCCAATCGAAATCGAAGGAATTGCTGAGGTATCAGGTAAGTCCACTCTCCAAGTTTTGATTGAATTGAAAGAAGCAGGTATGCACGGATTACCTGGAGGTGGAGCGGAGATGCTTGTCGAAAATGTCCGCAAAGATGTTTCGCCGAAGAAAGGTTCGCCTGAAAATTGGCTTCGCGTGATGGAAGAAGCACAATCGTTAGGCTTAACCACGAGTGCAACGAATGTTTTTGGATTTGGTGAAACAATAGCCGATCGAATTGAGCATATGCTCCGCATTCGGAATTTACAAGATTCTTCACTCAAATCATACGGAACTGGTTTTACATCGTTCATTGCTTGGCCAGTTCAACTTGAAGTCAATTCGTTCGGCAAACGTAATCGTGGACGCAACAAGTTTGAACTCGGTGCGGGTTCGACTGAATATCTTCGACATGTTGCGATTTCAAGACTATTTTTAGATAATATTGAACACATTCAGGCATCCTGGCCAACAATGGGAATGAAAATAGCACAAATTGCTCTTCTTGCTGGTGCTGATGATGCAGGTTCAACAATGATGGAGGAAAATGTCGTATCCGCATCAGGCACAACAAAAGTACAGGCAACAGAACAAGAATTGACTATGTCAATTACACGTTCGGGAATGACACCAGTGAAAAGAGACAGCGATTATCGACATTTGTCTGCACTATCGACACATTGAGTCGCAATTGTTTCCTCAATTGCATCTAATTCGTTGTAGTGAAAAATACAACATAGACAACTGCTCGTATCTGCCGTTGTCCGTTTCCAATACCATCAGAAGGAACATATTCCTGATTGTTGTACAGCCCGCGGTAATCTAATTCATATGTATACGTAGAATTACCTGCTTGAGATAGGTCAAGCCAATCTGATATGTCGTATCTCCATTGCTTGACATCTTGGCCTGCACACCAGCCTGCACGTCCAAATGGCCACGAACCAAATTGATTAGCAACAACGCCATTGTTCACTTCATTTTCGCATCCTTCACTTGAGTAAACAATTGGATGCCACTCGTAAGCAGTATGAGATGTTCCATTATGAGTGAGATAGTAATGATGTTCATGGTCGCAAAACTCAGCACAATTTGCATTATCTTTTCCAAAACCATGGCCAGTAATTGTTGCGACCAATTCGACTTTAGTCGTTGTTGGTGGAACAGAGAAATTAAGAGATCTAGTGTATTTTGATTCGTTATTGTACGTTCCATCGAACTGCCCTCCTGAAAACGCATAGGTTGCATCGTGTGAGCGTTCACCAGAGCCCCAATTGCTGAAAAGAAATTTCACAGTTAAATCTCCGCGATTGGCACCTCCATATTTGAAACGACGTTCTTGGCCGTCATTCAACATGAAGAGATACGGTGAAATGTCAGTAAGCCACTGGCCCTCTCTTCCATAGGTTGTAATCCAACGCATCATTTCAGTAGAGCATGATGAGGAGTTATTTTCATCACAGATATACAAATTTGCAAGATAATCCCACTCGTGGCATCCTCCATAACTACCATCACTTTTCTGATACCGATTCTTACGTTCGAAACATGCATGCTCGTGATAGACCTCCAATGTATCGTAAGCGGTTAAATCGTTACTCAAATCAATGGTGGCATTGGCGAATGATGAAAACCCTCCCGACCAACCTCCCGAATGTCGATAGAAGTCAAAAATTGAAACAACTTCAACTGCAGGGTCAAGTTCTCTAACTTTTACTGGGAATTCTGTGTTCCACTGATGTGTTTCGTAAGAAAGGTGCTTGGGGTCATTTGATTGGGTTGTCCAAGCATACAACGAACCAGTTTCACGTGCCAACTGAAATCGATCGATACCAAAATAGAGTGGATTGTTAAACGAAGAAATAATTTCGCCCAGTCCGCCTTGAAGATTACTTGCATCCATATCGATATAATGAATCCTTGAATTCCAATGAGCTTCTTCTTGTGATGATAAAGCATTCAATACAGCTGATTTTCGAGTCGTAACATCGTTGTGATAAGATGAGTCAAATGACCCAAAGAACAGTTGTGTATTGAGAGGAAGTCTACGAATGAATGTACCTGGATTTTGTGCCCAGGTGCCTGAATTTGAATTTCCAGATGTATCTGTATATTTGAACATGAAGAAATAAACATCTTCTCCACTCCATTCATTTTGGAAGTTGTACGTTCCGTCAAGCGTTGGAATGCTAAATTGAGGCACAACCTGCATAGGTCCATCTAAATTTGAATTGGAAGTGAACGAAATTGGTTTCTGTATGACTGCGCATCCAACGGAATCAACTGACCATTTCTCAGGGGATTGTGGACACTCATCAACATTTGAAAAGACACCATCATCATCGATGTCTGCACAACCAACAGCGTTGACAGTATTTCCATTCGGCGTTCCAGGACACTGGTCATCAGCATCATTAATTCCATCAGAATCAGTATCTCGTTCAATTGCTGCACATCCAAATTCATCAACATCTTCTGCACCTATTGGGGTGTACGGGCACAAATCTAGAGGATATCCCGTACCGTTGACATCATGAACACCGTCATTATCATCATCGATATCTTCATGATCATCATGACAACCATCAAGATCGAAATCAGTGCTGCTGTCAGAGGTCCATTCAATCATGCCTTCTGGACAATCGTCAACTGTATCATTGAAATCATCGTTATCATCATTGTCATCCTCATCAATGTCTTCGCAGCCATCGCCATCCCAATCACTGTAAACGTTTGAAGCCCACCCAGTACGACCGACTGGGCACTTATCGTCCTCATCGATAACGCCATCTCCGTCATCATCATCGTCGTGTTCTGCATCATGGCACCCATCAGAATCATGATCTGAATCAGGAGTACTCGTCCAACCTATGTCATTTGGACACAAATCATACAAATCGATAACCCCGTCATTATCGTCGTCATTATCTTCGTCATAATCTCGACATCCGTCTACGTCAAAATCTGTCGACGATGATGAAACCCAACCTTCGTTTTCACCTACTCCGTCAGGGCAACGATCAATCGAATCGCTGATGCCGTCACCATCTTTGTCATCAAACTCAAATTCTGGAATGATTTGTATTGTGTACTCACTCGATTTTTTTGTGAATTCTCCACACGAGATAATGAGTGAAATTACAACCGTATCTTCGATTTCAGTAAAATCAAACAGAGCTTTCCAACCACCATTTTCTGAAACAGTAATCGAACCTTCATCATCAAATAACGAATATCGAAGGTCACAAGTTGAGATGTCAGAATGACTTGCTTCACCTTCAATCCAAATTATGTTTGGTTCTTCAATGAAAATCACTGATGGAATGGTCATTGTTGGTGCATCTTCAATTGGCTGAAGGCTCGTGATCGTCGCAAAGAAATCATAGTCTTCTTTGAGAGAACCAGAAAAATCTATCTCACGAACACTAATCTTCACTTGATAATCTCCGACCTTGTCAGGTGAAAATTGAAGATTATAGATGTCGGAGTTTTCTGTCCAATTAAGATTTGAAACCTGAGAAAATGTTGGTGAGATGACGAGGGGCTCAACAGATACTGGTATAGCAGGTTCAATCTGCAATGTGAAAGAGAGTCTTGCAGTTTCTCCAAGTGTGATTTCATCTGTTAAAGTCGTCCATGTCAAATCGACAGTGCTTGGTTGTACCTCGTTGATGACTTCATTCTCCTCTTCTTTCAAATTCTCGTTTGAAGTACAGCCTGCAAGAACCATTGAAAGAACAAAAAAAATGGCTATAGCAGGCTTGCCTCGCATGGCAATTCTATGTGTATCATTCAAATCAAGTTGTTGATTGTTCTTTTTTATTTACTTCTATTCTACCATCATGAACCTCAAAATCTTCAATATGAATAATTTCTTCAGGATAGTGCACCTTTAGAGGTTGAACATAATAGAGGGGAGCCTTTTCTTTTCGGATAAATGTAATGATGCATTCCCAATGAATTCGAATAAGGTCTGTACACGTTGTACCTGGCCAAATATTGACAGGTGGTGACAATTTCAAAATTTTATCAGCAATCCACTCATCTTGACCACCCTTTTCGAATATTCTCATAGGCCGTAAGAACAGTCCACCACTTACTAAACGAGAATCCATCGGGGCATCTTCGCCTCCTGCTGTCCCATCATCGAGGCTTGCTTCCCAATGATGAGGCAATTCTGTGGATAAACCTGGTGGAGGTTGCATTTCTGTTGTGCGCTCATATGCCTTCAACAGTGCTTCTCTCGATGGTGGTAGCACACCGACTTGCCACTCAACATTGATTTTTTCCCATTCTTCTGAGTGGAACGGGAATTCGATTGAAATTTCTAATGGCTTATCAGCATACGTTTCTGAATGAAAATGAATGATTGGATTTTCAATATCGGCTTTCAGAAATTTTTGTTGAGAGCGCAAATCTGAAAAATTTCCATACACTCTCATAAATATTGGAGCAAACAAAAGCGGTACAACAAAAAATGCAAGGAGAGGGTAATCAAGTAAACCAAATCTAATGGTTTGGGTACCAATACTTGGAACACCATAGTTCGACAAAATTGGTTCGATAAATAGATACATTAAACAAAAAAGGAGGACGATGACTGAGAATCTTATCATTCTGCGAACGAGAGAATGAATGGGGTGTGGGTGCAGGTACCAACCCCGTCGTTGTCGCTTTACAATTGGCGGGAAACGATTCTTTTCCATAAAACTGAATGATTGATCATGTTGTAGTACTTCGCCATCGAACTTAATTTCTCTTTTGAGATGCCACGATTCATCAGTGCCTAGTTGAAATTGAGGTTTGAGCGAAGTTGCATGTTTCAATGCTTCTTCCTTGGATTCAAATTGACCAATAATTTCTGTTGTTTTCGCGGATGGGATAAATTCAGGGACCCATCGAGATGAATCAAAAGGTGGATATCGAATTGAAGATTCTACAGTTAATTTCCCCATGACATCACGTGCCGATTACAAATTTGAATCCCGTCTTAAGGGCTAAAGGTCTGAATGCGGGTACATTTTTGAGAAGGGCGATACCCAATGGAACAGGTTTTTCAATGTCACCAACTTTATTGATTAATTCAATTGTTTTCGGATGAGCAAATGCCTTGAAATGCTTATTTAGTGTTGCATCATCACAATCGGAAACTAAAATATTTCTTAGTTTCCGTGCCCTATCTTGATCTTTTTTCATTCTCGCCCATGGTTTTGAAACGAGATGTTTCAAATGAGACAAATCGAGTTTGTTTTCTTCAATCAATTTTGAAAGTGGTTCGATAATTAATGATATCTGCTCAAATCCTGGCCCAATACCTCCGCCTGTTGTTGGTTTTGCCATTCCTGCAGCATCACCTAGAAGCATCACTCTATTTTTGACCGGGTGCCGCACCATTCCTGCAGGGATGGGCCCACAATATCTTGAAATTTCTTGAATTTTAGCAAATTTTTCTTTCCATAATGGGTGACAAAGAAGGTCGTTGTAATATGATTCGATCGACTTACCATCTTTCATGTGTTTCGCATTTGACCAGAGCCCTATTCGATGAGTTCCAAAGCCTGTCGGAACAACCCATGCAAAAAAGCCGGGTGCAATCTCACTGCCGCTATACATTTCTAGCCATCGTTCTTTTGATGTGTACCCCGTAACTTCTGTTTGAAATCCGATCATTGTTTCTTTAGGATATCCCATCTTGAATTTTCTTCGTGTCCAACTATGTGCTCCATCTGCCCCAATGAGTAGTTTGCACCGAACTGAATCTTTGTTGTTCTTAGACTCAAAAAATAATTCAACAGAATCATCACGAATTTCTGCGTTGGTTATTTTTGTTTGTAATGATAGAGTTGCACCTAATTCTACAGCTTGTTGAACCACGATCATGTCAAATTTTTTCCGGCATACTGAATATGTTCGTATTTTTCCATCCGTACCTACTGGAGCTACAGTACCGTTTGGACCGTGTATAAGGGCTCCATCGATTTCTTGAAGGACGGCAGAGTAATCATCTATCATTTCAATAGCTCCAGGATTGACTAAACCAGCACATTGAAATGGCCGACCAATCTCATTATGCTCTTCAAAGATATGAACAGAGATGCCTTGTTCTCTCAAAAGTCGGGCAGCAAATCCACCTACGGGGCCTGCTCCAATGATAGCAACATCGACTTCGTCCACGCCAAAGCGACAAGGAGGTGACCCTTGAATGTTATTCGATTTGAAGAAACTATGAACGCTTTGCAAATCGGTATCCTACTGATTCATTCTTTTTTAGGTAAAGCATTGCTGCAAATGGTTTTCCCGCCTTTGATGTAAAATCCTCGAATGGTCCAACTTCCTTTGACTCGATGAGTTCCTTTGCTTCATCTCGAGATAACTCTCTTCCGGAAATCTGTCTTGCTATTTGTAGTCGGCAAGTCCCTGAGTCATCTGCGATTTGGAAATGAGTTTCAGTCTCAATAATTTCTGCTTTGTGTGTAGGACATACAGCGACAACACCAGGTTTGACCTCAAATTTAGGTAAATTATTGTTGCTGGTTCGCAAAGGGAATTCGTAGCGAATGCCATTGCCTTTAATGACAAGATATGCACTGAATTGAGTGTTTTTCTTAGAGATGAAATCCTCGAAAAGTTCAGATTTTCCATTCTCAAAGAGTACCTTTGCCTCTTCAGTTGTTATCTCTCTGTGACACATGACCTTTTGCATTCCTCTGAATTTGCAATCTGTGTTATCACATTGGTAGGATGTCGATGATTTTCGAATGGTTCCATTGGAACAGATTTTGCATTCTGCAATCTCAATATCCTCATCCGTAACATCTTCTATTGACGATGATAATGCCGAAACTCTTCCGTTATTTTCCAACTTTACATCCATTTCATACTGATCACCTGAATAATTGAAAAACCCATGAAGATTGGTAATCTGTCTGTCTGTTAGTAATCGCTTTGTGGTAGTTCTATCATACCATCTACCACTTGAATCCTTCCAAATAACAAACTCACAACCTTTGCCTTTGCCAATGTTTTCAACACACTGGTACGACATCGTTGTCTCAATAATTTCTTTTCCACAGAGTAAGCAATCGCCAATTGAGGTGTCGTTAACATACAGTTGTGCACGATCATGCTCTCTAATTTTAGTTACCAATTCGTTCGTTTGTTCAATGATTCTATTCATATAATCTGATTTAGGGATTTCGCCTTTCTGAACAGATAGAAGGGAGGCTTCCATTTCGCCTGTCAGTTCTGCAGATGTAATCCATTCGACAGGTATACGACGTAGAATATCAACCACTTGAATTCCATGTGAAGTCGCAGAAATCGTGTTTGATTTTGACCGGCGTATGTACGCTTTTTCTACTAGTCTGTCGATTGTATCGGCTCTTGTCGCAGGAGTTCCTAAGCCTTTTTCTTTCATCGCTTCAATATGTTCATCGTCATCGAGAATTTTTCCTGCATTCTCCATTAAGTTGAGAACACCCGCTTCTTTCAATCGACCTTTTGGTTTGGTGAGTTCTTCTGAAAAATCATATGAGGATAACTTAGCATCCTCAGGATTCTTTTGTAATTCGAACCAGTCTTCTGGAACAATGTTATTTTTTGGAACGACTTCTCGCCAACCTGGAGAACTAAGAATCTCTACTTCTTTGATAAATGTCTCAGAGACAACATTGGCGATCCTCTTGTTCACAGACCATTCAGATTCAGGATACCAACTTGCGAGAAAATTCCTCACGACGAAATCGTATAACTTCGCATGGTCTTTCGATAATTTTCCCTTTGGTTTCTCACCAGTAGGGATTATAGCAAAGTGATCAGAGACTTTTTCAGAATTAAAATTCCTTTTCTCATTCTGTAGACCTTTTGTTCCTAATTGACTTGAAAACTGAGAATATTCTTTTTGCGTCCCTAGTTTCTTAATGGTTTCATTCACGACATCCTTCATGTCATCGGGGAGGTGTTGAGAATCGGTTCTCGGATAGGTGATGAGTTTGAATGAATCATAGAGGTCTTGTGCCGTTCTTAGCGTTCGTGTGGATGTCCACGACCACAACGAATTGGTTTTTTTCTGAAGTGTTGTTAAGTCCAAATTTAGTGGTGGACGTTCCTTTTTAATTCTTGATTGCTCACTCACAGAAATGGTTGTCGCATCTTTTAGTTTAGACTCGAGTTCATTTTTTTCTGTTTCATCATAAATTCGATCATCTTTCCACTCCTTCTTCGAAGTGCCTGATCTTACCCATTTTCCAACCCATTGTCCCGATGTATGAGAAAAGGTCCCTTGCAATTGCCAATACGGTTCTGGAATGTGTGATAAAATTTCTAATTCATGGTCCACAATCATTGCTAACGTGGCTGTTTGTACTCTTCCTAGAGAAGTTGCTGCTCTTTGTCCCTTCTTCCTCGGAAGATGTTTGTTTGCAATCCTTGTGCCATTCATTCCGATGATCCAATCAGCCTCGCTGCGAGCGAATGCAGCATCTGAAAGTGATTGAAACTCATCTCCACTTTTTCTAGATTCAAATGCTTGAAGAATTGCTTCAGGTGTCATAGATTGCATCCACATTCGAGAAATTTGAGTAGATAATTCAGCATAGGTGATAATCCTTCGAAAAATAAGTTCACCTTCACGTGCAGCATCACATGCATTGACAATTTCTGTAACATCTTTTGATTTTATTAATTTCAAGATTGCATCGAGTTGTTTTTTGGTTCTTTTCTCTGGATTCAATTTGAATTCACTTGGTACATAGGGTAAATCCGTTACGGACTTATGCCAATCCTTGAATTTAGGGTCATAATCATCGAGCATCTTTAAATTCAACAAATGGCCAACAGCCCACGTGATTTTAATTTCATCGCCATCGAAGAAGTGTTCGGTTTTCTTTGAAACACCAAGTACATTTGCAATGTCTTCAGCTACACTTGGTTTCTCAGCAATGATTACAATCGACACAACCTGTCCCCAACTGCTAATCTACTTGAACTCTCCTTATTGACGAGAAAGGAAACCATCTCCATTTCTTTTCTTTTGTTCAAGCGAGGCTCTATGTTGGGGCTCATCCCATGTGTTGTCTTTGAAATCTTGAATACAATCTTCACATCCAGGATAACCAGCTTGGAGTAATTCTATACAACATTGAAGCAGTGCACCCCAAAACTCTTCTAATGTCAATGGGATATAAACAAAATCTTCTGATGACGTATCTTCTGAACTAGCGATATGATTTCCATTTGGAGTTTGTATTGACCATATGGTGGTTGTCGATATCTGATGTATTGATTGGTGTATTCTAGATGGGAGAAATTGTTGAATCAATAAATCAAATTGATGAATTTTCTGAGAATATTTTTCTGGAAAATTAAATTCCAATGTTGTTGATTTCAAACATCTTCTCGACACTTCTCGAACGGCTGGCCATAATGGGTCAGTTATCCGCATCATGTATTGCTAATTCAAGACAAGTTTTCAAACATGTTTCGTGTAGGGCAAAAAGATGGGGCTTTTTTATCGTATATTCTTCATGTCGGCCCTAAAATTTCAAGATTCAGAGAAGGCACATCGCCGGTCTCTCCGAATGTTGAGAATCACTTCAAGGAACCCGATATCACGCTCAATACTAAAATTGCTGTATCGGCCTAAATCAGATATGAACATTGATACAATGGGTATGAAATTCACGAATCCATTTGGCGTAGCCGCAGGTATGGATAAATCTGCGGAGGCTTTGGAAGGCTGGTCCTCCCTAGGTGTTGGATTCACAGAAATTGGTGGCATTACGATGCTTCAACAAGAAGGCAATCCCAAACCTCGAATGTTTCGATTAAATTCAAAGGAGATTCTTATCAATCGAATGGGATTTAATAACATCGGTTCTGAAAAGATGGCACAATATTTGAGTCAAACGAAGTCGAGGCGGAGTAAACATGTTCAACCGTTATGGGTGAATGTAGGTAAATCAAAATTGACACCACTAGAGGATGCTAAAATCGATTATGGCACCACGATAGAACGACTATGGCCTTATGTTGACGCTTTTGTGATCAATGTGTCATCTCCGAATACACCTGAGTTACGAAAGTTACAAAACGAGGCTTACCTCGATGAGTTACTCTCTCATTGTAATCGATTGAACGAAGATGCGGCTACTCGAACAGGACGACGAAGGAAACCAATGCTCGTAAAGGTTGCACCGGATATAGAAGAGCACGATTTTGATGTAATTTTATCGACTGTAACCAAGTCTCAATTTGATGGAATTGTAGTCTGTAACACGACGATTCAAAGGCCATCACCTATGAATGATAAAGAGGAACGTATTCTAAATCAGGCTGGTGGCCTTAGTGGTCGATTTCTACATGAACAGTCTTTGAGAATGATTTCACACGCATATTCAACAACCAAAGGACAACTTACAATCGTTGGTGTAGGTGGAATTTTTGATGCAAAAGATGCAATTCAATGCATTCGTGCTGGAGCGACTTTGGTGCAAGCCTACTCAGGTTTTGTTTTTCATGGACCAACGATCATTAATAACATTGTCAAGGGTATAAAATCTGAAATGAAGAAGGAGAACGTGACACATTATCATGATCTTGTAGGGCGAGACCACGGTTTTTAATTGAAGCAGAAGTGGAGGGAGCGAAGCACATGTGGGCCCGGAGAACTCGACTTCTGGTGACAGGAGGAATTCTTACGATTTTGTTGCTTTCCACACTTCTTTTGGAGGCACCAGAACCTACGCGAACCGTCGATGAAATTATGAATAATCCAGACTTATTTGTGGGGTCTGATGTGGCCATAAGGGGTGAAGTCATCGATGGAAGCATTGACAATGAGACCTTAACCTTCATGCTGGAGGGAGAAAGTGCTCAAATCTTAATCTCGTTCAAAGGCGCTGCAGTCTCCAATGGGCTCGATGATAATCGAACGGTATATGCAGAAGGTAAAATCGTAAAGATTGATGACATGTACACATTTGAGGCCTCTATTATCAAAACTTCATGTCCATCAAAGTACGAAGCAGAGTCGTGAACCACGTACCATCGAATTGAAATATAACCCTCATGAACGGCGATTGGGATAGGTGGGGAGCTCGGCGTACCCTACATCACAAATCGTCGTTATGGTGGACCGAACGCCTCGGGGCGGCGAGACCGGACCCTTGGTTTCCACATGCGGACGTTGATGTCTCGCCCCCACATGACCTGGGTGTCTTGAACCGTATCCGGAAGGAAATGGGAATGGAATAACCGGGGGACTAGGTCAGGCCGGGAACGGAGCAGCCCTA
>Ga0255757_10004659_pt1 | contig 12289 bp, 10 predicted proteins | sample 071ome_27_FD_179957 | JGI IMG/M metagenome (GOLD analysis project Ga0255757, IMG submission 179957) | Coastal salt marsh microbial communities from the Groves Creek Marsh, Skidaway Island, Georgia - 071409AT metaG (version 2) | ecosystem: Environmental > Aquatic > Marine > Intertidal zone >...
CAATGCCGAGGTCGTGGAGGCGTTGGATGAGGGCGGGCGCATCCGGGTGAAGGGCATCCTCGAAACTCACCGTGGCCAGTAGGCCTTCGTCGGTGAAGAAGAGGCTGTGAGTTTGTGTGAGAGTCGGGGGTTCGGTGTTGCAGATTTCGCGGAAGAAATTAGCCGAGCCGAGGTAGTAGGAGAGGCCGTCAATCTTTCCTTGAATGCCTTTCCCTGGAAGCGCTTTGAAACGCTTGATGGTGGGAAGAGCGGAGGAATGGTTGGCGGCGAGGTGTGCTGCGAGCGCATGGTTCAAGGGATGTGTGCCCTTTGAATTCAGCGCGGTCAAGGCCTGAAGCTGGAGGTCTGAATGTTCTTGGGGCCAATTCAGTGCTAAGACCGTCGGTGCTCCCAGGGTCAAGGTGCCCGTTTTATCTAGCAGCGCAAATTTCAAATCTTGGGCCGTTTGTAAGGCTGCCGCATTTTTAATCAATAAACCGTTTTTACTGCCCATTCCCGTGGCGGCAACCATGGCCAACGGAGTGGCGAGTCCCAAGGCACACGGGCAAGCAATGACCAACACATCCATGGCGTAGATCAAGGCCTTTGGGCTGTCCATGTAAAAGTGCCAAAACACGCCGGTCGCCAAGCTCAGGGCTAAGATGGTAGGCACAAAGATTTTAGATATTCGGTCGGTCAATGCTTCTATGGGTGCAGCCGTCCCCTGAGCTTCGACTACGGCATCGATAATATTTCCGAGTGCGCTGGTGCGGCCTGTGTGGGTCACTTGGACCAGTAACCCTCCGGAACCGTTTAGGGTGCCGGCCCAAACTTTAGCGCCTTGTTTTTTATCTACGGGCAGGGGTTCGCCAGTGAAGGTGCTTTCGTCGATGGTGGAAATTCCTTCGATAACTATACCGTCCACCGGCACGCGCTCGGCGGGTTGGATGCGAATGAATTGGTCTAATTCCAATACCTCCACCGGTACCCGTTCTTCCTTTCCATCTTCCACGCGCAATGCCTGCTGTGGCTGAAGGGCAATAAGCTCCGCCAAGGCTTTACTGTTGGATGCCTTGCCGCGGTCTTCGAGGTACTTGCCGATGAGGATGAAATAGATGATGAGTCCCGCACTTTCAAAATAAATCTGTTGGTGCTGGTGGTTGATCCAGCCTACGATAGAGAAGGTGAATGCGACCAAAGAGCCGAGGGACACAAGGGTGTCCATGTTTGTGGCGAGGTTGAGGGCGAGTTGAAAAGCCTTTTTGTGAATGTGACGACCAAAGTATGCGGTGAGGGTGAGGGCAAGAAAGAATTGGACCCCCATCACCCACGGTGCCATCAGATGCATCATGCCGATGACCAGCAGCGGAAGGGCAAGGGTGGTGGCGAGGATTAATTCATTGCGCTTGCGTAATAAGGCGGCATGCTGGCTTGCAATGCGTTCTTGCGGCGTGCGGTATTCCGTGGTAAGACCATAGCCAGCTTTGGCCAAATTTTCTTTAAGGCTATGCAAGTCGAATTCGGCGGTGTCTATGGTCGCTTTGAAGGCGCCGCTTGCGTAGCGGACTTGGACCTCAGAAACGCCGGGCATCCCTTCTGCAATGGTGTGTGCGCTGTGTGCACAACCTGCGCAGGTCATTCCGCTTAAGGCCCAATTTACTCGCTCTTTTGCCATACCCCAAAGGTAGGTATTGCGCGCGCTACACGTTATCTTTGAAAGAGAAATTAGCACTGCCCTTATGAACCCACTGATTGATTTCCCCCAGACTGCACACGGCAGTTTGGACTTCCCCGCCATAGCCCCAGCACATTTTATGCCTGCCCTCGATCATTGGATCGCGGTGGCTGAGCAGCGTCAAGAAGCCATTGTGGCAAATCCGGACACGCCTACCTTCGCCAATACGATAGAGGCACTGGAGTTTTCGACGAACGAGTTGAACATGATTAGCAGCTGCTTTTTCAATTTGAACAGCGCGGAAACCAATAGCGAGATTCAAGAAATCGCCCGCAGCTTCTCGCCCAAGCTTACTGCGTTCAGTAGCCAGACCTTGTTGAACGAGCCGTTGTTTTTACGCATTAAGGCGGTAGTGGATCAAGCTGAAGAGGGGTTGACCGCGGAGCAGGGACGACTGCTGAAGGAGACCTATGAAGGCTATGTTCGCAACGGGGCCTTGTTGCAAGGTGCGGACCGGGACAGGTTGAAGGCGCTGAACGAGCGTATGAGCACCTTGAGTTTGACTTTTGGGGAGCACGTATTGGCGGAGACTCAGGCGTTTGAATACCACACAGAGGATGTGGCAGTACTGGCAGGATTGCCGGAAGATGTGGTGGATGCTGCGGCAGAATTGGCCACTTCAAAAGATAACACAGGCTACCTTCTTGGCCTGGATATGCCTACCTACATCAGCGTAATGAAATATGCGGAGAACGCAGCGTTGCGCAAGCATTTCTATACGGCTTACGCTTCGCGTGGTGCTCAGGCGAACGAACACAATAATGAAGAGGTGATTCGTGAGATCGTCAACCTGCGATTAGAACGTGCCAACTTATTGGGCTTCGAATCCCATGCGGCCTTGACCTTGAGCAAGCGTATGGCTAAAACGCCAGAGACGGTATTTGAGTTTCTCGATCACTTAAAGACAGTGGCAACCCCTGCGGCTCACAAAGATTTGGCCGAGGTCAGTGACTTTGCGGCAAGTGAGGGCGCTGAAATGCCTTTGCAAGCGTGGGACTTTAGCTACTGGGCAGAGAAGTTGAAAAAGGAGACACTGAGCTTAGACGACCAAGCGCTGAAGCCGTACTTCCAACTGGAAAATGTGCTGGACGGCGCGTTTACAGTGGCCGGTAAGCTCTTTGGATTGACGTTCAAGCCGACGGATGCGGTGAGTGTTTACCACGAAGATGTGGATGCCTACGAGGTCTTTGACCGCGAGGGTACATTCCTGAGTCTATTCTATGCAGATTTCTTCCCGAGGGATGGAAAGCGTGCGGGTGCTTGGATGACCAGCTACCGCAGCATGTATACGGAAGGGGGTACGGAGGTACGACCGCACATTAGCATCGTCTGTAACTTCACAAAACCTACGGCGACTAAGCCGTCGCTGTTGACCTTTAATGAGGTGACGACCTTGTTCCATGAATTTGGTCATGCCCTGCACGGGATGATGGCCAAGGGTACCTATCCTTCATTGACGGGGACGTCGGTGTATTGGGATTTTGTGGAATTGCCATCTCAGATTATGGAGAATTGGTGCTACCAGCCTGAGGCATTGGCCTTGTTTGCCAAGCATTATGAAACTGGTGAAATATTGCCTCAATCCTTCATAGATAAGATCAAGGAAAGCCAAACTTTCTTAGAGGGATATATGACGCTCCGCCAACTCAACTTCGGGTACTTAGACCTGAGCTGGCACGCCCGCACCGAACCCTTCACTGGATCGGTGGCCGAGCACGAAGCAGAGGCCTTGAAGGAGACCTCACTGTTCGAATCGTTAGAAGGCACCTTATCAAGCACGGCCTTCAGTCATATTTTCCAAGGTGGATATAGCGCAGGATACTACAGCTATAAATGGGCTGAGGTGTTGGATGCTGATGCTTTTGAGCGTTTCGAAGAAGAGGGGATTTTCAATGAAGCCGTAGCCACAGATTTCGCGGTAGTACTAAGCAGCGGCGGTACCGTAGCGCCAGATGAATTGTACAAGAAGTTCCGAGGGCGTGAGCCGAAAGTAGATGCGCTACTGAAGCGCGCGGGAATCGCGGCTTAATCGATGCGGTGCACCTTGTGCTGGAATCGCCAGTACAAGGCTATGGAAGCCAGAACTAATCCTATGGTTAGCCCAATCCAAACCCCTAGGGGTCCCATTTCTTCAGTGATGCCGAGGTAATAACACATCGGTACGGCAATGACCCAATAGGCCACAAAAGCGATAATGGTCGGGATATTCACGTCTTGCACTCCACGCAATGCGCCTAGAGTGGTGGCCTGGAGCCCATCGGGCAATTGGAAGATTCCGGCGGCAATCATGAGTACGGCGGTGTATTGCAATACCTCAGGATCTGAGCTATAGAATTCAGGCAGGAAATTTCGAAGACCGATCAATAATATCATGGTCAACACCATCATGGCTAGGGTAAGGTGGAACAAGCTTTGACCCGCTAGTCGAAGCATTGGGATATCCCGCTTTCCGAGCTGGTTCCCCACGCGAATGGTTGCTGCAGCGCCCAGGCCACTGACCATCATGTAACTGACCGAGGCAATGTTCAAGGCAATTTGATGCGCGGCTTGCTGCACGGGACCAATCATTCCCACGATCACACCGCTCATGGCGAAGGCACCGGCTTCAAAAACTAATTGCAATCCACTCGGCACCCCAATAGCGAGAATATCGCGAATGCTACGCCAAGTAATTTCTATGCTTCTCCAATGCGACCAATACGCGGCGAACTTCTTGTGCTTGCGAATATAGATGGCCATCCCTGCGACCATCAAGAAACGAGTACCCAGTGTAGAGATTGCCGCACCCGCCAATCCCAATTCCGGGAATGGTCCCCAGCCGGTAATCAAAGGGTAGTTCAACAGGATGTTCAATAAGTTGGCGACGAGGCTCACACGCATGCCTGCTTTGGTGTCGCTCAAGCCTTCCGCAAACTGCTTGAAGGCAAAGAAGGCCATCATGGGAACAATGGAGAATCCCACAATATGCAGGTAGGGCATAGCTTCAGAAACCACGCGCTCGTCTTGTCCTAGTAGATGAGCAAATTGGGCAAAAATGGCCAAGACCCCATAGACTAACAATCCAAGGACGGAGTTGAGCACAAGCCCATTTTTGAAATACTTCACGGCCTCGGCGGGATCGTCTTTGCCGTCCGCGCCCGCGATCAAGGGGGTCAACCCGAAGGCCACGCCAATGGCGAAAACCATGGGGATGATTAAGATGGAGACGGCCAAGGAGATGGCCGCAAGGGGAATAGTTCCGAGGAATTTGCCGACCATGATAGAGTCGGCAACGGATACTAGGATTTGACCTAATTGGCCCACCATCACAGGATAGGCCAATTTCAAACTCACCCCATATTGGGTGCGGTATGTTGTCCAACTATAGGCCACAGTGGCTTACAGGTTGTAGCGCTCGACTTCGCGAGTGTAGAAATCTTCGGCTTCTGCGATGAGCCCTTCCAAGGTCTTGGTCAGGTCGCCTTCGCTTTCATCCGTGATGTCGTCCAACCACTTCACTTCGTCGTTCTCCAGGTTTAAAATGAACGCTGGGAATTCGGTATGCACGATATATACTGCATCCGGAAGGTCCGTATTATCCGCTACTAAGAATTTTGGGAAATCCATGGGTTTACTTTTTCTGCGACAAAAGTACGCTTATTTATGCGCGAACTTCAGCACATCCTCTCGGGAAATTTCGGCACCTCCCAAGATGTGTAAACGCTCCATCACATTGCGGAACTCGCGGATGTTTCCTGTCCAGTCGTAATCCTGCAAGGCTGCAATGGCCCCTGAGGCAATGTATTTTTGTGCCGCGCCGTATTCACCGGCCACATTCTTCAAGAAGTGCTCCGCCAACGCTGGGATATCATCCTTGCGGTCGTTCAACCCAGGTACTTCAATGACAATAACGCTCAAGCGGTGGTAGAGGTCCTCGCGGAATTTTCCCTCCGCAATCTCCTTGCGCAAGTCTTTATTGGTTGCGGCCAATACACGTACATCCACGTTGATGCTACGATCGCCACCCACTGGAGTGATTTTATGCTCCTGCAAGGCCCTTAGCACCTTGGCCTGTGCACTCAAACTCATATCGCCAATCTCATCGAGGAAGAGGGTTCCTCCATGGGCCAATTCAAATTTTCCTTTGTGGTCCTTCTGCGCCCCGGTAAAGGCCCCTTTCTTGTGCCCAAAAAGCTCACTTTCAATAAGCTCAGAAGGAATGGCGGCACAATTCACTTCAATCAACGGTTGACCGCTGCGCTCGCTCTTCTCATGAATATGATGCGCGACCAATTCTTTTCCGCTACCGTTTGGCCCCGTAATCAATACGCGCGCCTCCGACGGTGCCACCTTTTCAATCAGTGATTTCAATTCCTGCATGCCGGCACTATCGCCAACCATGGTGTACTTCTTGCTCACCTTCTTTTTCAAGGTCTTTACCTCTTGCACTAAGCTCTTCTTGTCCAATGCATTGCGGACAGTGCTCAATAATCGGTTCAGATCCGGTGGCTTCGGTAAATAATCGAATGCGCCTTTCTTCAAACAATCAACGGCTGTATTAATGTCGCCATGACCGCTGATCATAATGACAGGCACCTCCGGGTTTGTGGCCATCATACGGTCCAATACCTCCGTGCCGTCCATATGCGGCATCTTGATATCACAGAAAACCAAATCCCAAGCCCCATCACCGAACGCTTCCACTCCATCCTTACCATCGGCAGCCTCTTGCACCTCGTGCGCCGAATCTTCTTCGAGCAAGATTTTCTTCAATACACGGCGGATACCGTCTTCATCTTCAATGATGAGAATACGACTCATGGCTTACTTGTTTTCAGGGTTCATATGCCAAACCGTACGTTGCGGGAACGGAATGGTAATGCCAGATTCACGGAATCTGCGGTCAATTTCAAACCTAATTTCACTCTTAATTTTCTCCACGAAAAATAGGTTTCGCGTGTAGAAGAAGAGCTCGAATATCAATGCGCTGTCGCCAAAATCTTTTAGGATTACCTGCGGATCATGCATAGGGTCAGATTCTGGATGATCCGCTGCGATTTGCTGGAGGATCTCCTTCACCTTCGCGGTATCCGTGCCATACGCCACACCGACCCGTACCGAAAATCGGGTAGTATCCTCGCTATGTGTGAGGTTAACTACGGTCTCGTTGGTCATCTTGTGGTTAGGCATGATGATCAAAATATCATCTCGTGTGCGCACCGCTGTGGTACGCAAGCCAACAGATTCAACCTTGCCTATTTGCTCGCCCATCTGAATGATATCACCCACGCTCAAGGTGCGCTCCATCAAAATAATCACCCCGGAAGAGAGGTCCTTGAAGGCATCTTGTAGACCGAGACCTAAACCAACGAATAGGGCAGTAGAGGCTGCGAGGATGGCGGTTACCTTCACCCCAATGGTTTCCAATGCAATAACAAAAGCCACAGTATAGATGAGGTACTTCGAAATCTGTACAATGGTATAGCGACGTCCTTCCTCAATGGCGGTGGTGCCAAGTGAAGTACTTAGGGTTCGGCTCAACGTCCAAATGGAGAATCGAGCGACCAACAAAATAGCAAATACCTGGAGCAATCCTTTCACGCTCAAGCGGAAGTTGTTGCTCTGCCAGAGCTCCATGCTCAGGAAGTCCCCAAGCTGAGCGCCAAAATCATTTAATGCCTCAACCATTTATACAATTCTTTCCAGGTTACTTTTTTGCCATACATGAGGATGCCCACTCGGTAAATCTTACCTGCTAGGGCTACCATGGCAAAGAACGTGCCTATTAAGATAGCACCGCTCACAAACACTTGCCAAATAGGAATGCCAAAAGGCAATCGAATCATCATCGAAATAGGGGCCGTAAATGGAATCATACTCATCCAGAAGGCCAGCGGCCCATTGGGATCTTGAATGACATTGGCTGCTGTTACTAGGGCAATGAGCATAGGCACAGTCACGGGCATCATGAACTGCTGGCTATCCGCTTCTTGATCTATGGCAGACCCTAGGGCCGCAAACATGGCGCTATAGAGGAAGTACCCGGCAAAGAAGTAAAAGACAAAGCCTCCGATGATCAACGGGAAATTGATGGCACGCAACTGGTCGAAAATTTCAAACCCTTGCATCGTAGCTGCTTCCGCAGCGCCGGGTCCGGTAGCGGCTTGTTCCGCCAACATCTCTGGGAAAATCAATGTGGTAGTGGCCAAATAAATACCACCGCTAAGGACGACCCAAATGATGAATTGTACCACACCCACAGCACCAATACCAAGAATCTTACCCATCATTAATTGGAACGGGCGGACGCTGGAAATAATTACCTCTACAATGCGGCTGCTCTTCTCTTCGATGACGCCACGCATGACCATGACGGAGTAGAAGAAGATGAAGAAATAGATGAACATGCCGGCAATATATCCAAGACCCATTTTCAGCCCAGTAGCGCTCTGCTGCTCTTCTTCGCCTTCCTCGCCGACGGTATAGCTCTGGATATTTACCTGTGTGGCGCTTTGGGCCACTACTTCCGGATCTACACCATTGCGCAGGAGTTTCTGCTTGTTTAATCGGTCCTCCAAAATCCCATCAAGGAACTGCACCATATTAATGCTCGGATCCTCCTTACCGAAAAGCAGGATGTTGTTTTTGATGAAATCTGGGTCCCAATTCTCTCCCGTAGGAATGTACAGCATTGCATCATATTCGGATTCCGCAAAAAATTCCTTCGCCGTTGCCAAATCTTTCTCCCTAGGGTCTAAATACTCCAGTTGGTACTCGCCGCGACCTTCTTCCGGAATGATCAGCGCCGCCTCGTCCAGCACAATGATGTTCTTGTCGTCCTCAGGCATGGAGGCTAAAATCCCAGGTACGATCAACAAGGCAGCAAAGACCAAAGGCCCTAGAATCGTTACGAGGAGGAAGGTCTTCTTGCGAACGCGTGACAGAAACTCACGCTGAATAATAAGTAGGATAGGGTTATTCATGTGGGACCAATTTTGCGCCGTTCTCGACAATCTCAATAAAAATATCTTGTACACTCGGCAATACCTCTTCAAAGGCCACCAAGGTTCCCTTCGCAGCCAGCTCGCTCACCACCGTCCCAGGGTAACGCTCAAACTTCACCGTGTAGCTGTGGCCGGTGTGATGCTTGCTCTCTTGTAGCAGCGTGCCTTCATCCCACTGATCAACAGCCTCCTTCACCACAAAGGAATACGTGCCGTTTTGGTAACGCTTGCGGATGTCCAATAGCGGGCCCTCCACCATGACCTGACCGTTATTGATCAGCCCTATGTGGTCACAAATCTCCTCCACACTTTCCATGCGGTGGGTAGAAAAAATCACGGTCGCTCCTTCCTTACTCAATCTCAGGATTTCACGCTTAATCAAATTTGTATTGATGGGATCGAACCCGGTAAAGGGCTCGTCAAAAATCAACAACTCCGGCTCGTGCAATACGGTAGTTACAAACTGCACCTTCTGCGCCATACCCTTGCTGAGGTCCTCGACTTTCTTTTCCCAGAAATCAGCCATCTCCAATCGCTCGAACCATTTTTTAGCCCTGAGCTTGGCCTCAGCAGTGCTCAGGCCTTTTAATCGGGCCAAATACAACACCTGCTCCCCGACCTTCATCTTCTTGTACAATCCGCGCTCCTCCGGTAAATACCCAATGCGCGCTATATCTCTAGGCTGCAAGGCGCGATCACCAAAATACACCTGGCCTTCGTCCGGCGCAGTGATTTGGTTCATGATGCGAATGAATGACGTTTTCCCCGCACCATTGGGTCCTAGCAACCCGTACACACTCCCTTTTGGAATGCTAAGGTTAATAGCGTCCAATGCCAGTTTTTGGCTGTAGCGCTTGGTAACGTTGGTGGCTTTAATCATAATCTCAAAGAAAAACTCCCGCCAACGGGCAGGAGCTATAAGGTATAAAAGTTAGCTGAACATCTCTTTGACGCGGTCAAAGAATCCCTTGTCCGATTTTCCTGGATTCGGTTCAAAGTTTTTCGCGCCTTTCAACTTCTCAATGGCTTTCTTCTCGTCAGCGCTCAATGATTTGGGTACCCATACGTTCACATGGATTAATTGGTCCCCCTTACCATAGCCCTGCACATTCGGCAAGCCCTTGTTTTTCAATCTCAATATCTTTCCTGGCTGCGTACCTGCATCAATGCTGATTTTCACCGCCCCACTTACCGTAGGGATCTCCACATCACAGCCCAAGGCCGCATCCGGGAAGCTCAAATTCAATTCGTAATGCAAGTTCTCACCATCACGTGTCAAGGACTCGTGCTCAATTTCTTCCACAAGGACAATCAAATCCCCCGGCACACCGCCAAGTACTTCATTTCCTTTACCGCCTACACGTAATTGCATGCCGTCTTGCACACCCGCCGGAATCTTCACGCTCACCACTTCTTCTTGGCGGTCCAAACCGTCTGACCCTACACCCGAAGGTTTCTGATCCACGACCTTTCCGCTTCCGCTACAGCGCGAACAAGTGGCCGCAGTGCGCATCTGACCTAAAATTGTATTGGTTACCTGCTGCACTTGACCGGTACCGTTACAGGTGCTACACGTTTTGAACGTCACGCCATCTGCAATCTTCGCGCGACGAATTTTGATCTTTTTCTCAACGCCATTGGCTACTTCCTCCAGCGTCAACTTCACCTTGATGCGCAAGTTTGATCCCTTGGCCTGGCGCGGTCTACCGCCACCGCCAAAACCACCAAACCCACCGAAGCCGCCGCCACCGCCGCCACCGAAAATATCTCCGAACATGTCGAAAATATCATTCATGTTGCCGTGGAAACCACCCCCGCCGGCACCCGCCCCGAAGGCTTGGTGACCGAACTGGTCGTACTTGCGGCGCTTTTCTTCATTGCCCAGTACATCATAGGCCTCAGCAGCCTCCTTGAACTTACCCTCGGCATCTTTATCATCAGGGTTCCTGTCCGGATGGTATTTCAGCGCCACCTTGCGGTACGCCTTCTTGATTTCATCCTGACTGGAACTCTTGCTTACGCCCAGTACGTCGTAGTAATCTCTTTTTGACATCTTATGCTTCTTTACCCACTACCACTTTAGCATAGCGGATCACTTTTTCTCCGATCAAATAGCCTTTCTCCACCTCGTCGATGACTTTACCCGCCATCTCTGGTGTAGGAGCGGGAATCTGAGTAATGGCCTCCATAGTCTCCACATCGAATGTTTGCCCCACAGTACTCTCCATTTCCTTGAGTCCCGTGCCTTTCAAGGTCTCTTTCAACTTGTGCGAAATAAGCTTCATTCCCTCCAACACCGGCGCATTGGCTTCCGTCTCCTCGATGTTCTTCAAGGCTCTGTCAAAATCGTCCAATACCGGCAGCAAAACTGCTAATGTGTCCTTGTTGGCACTTTCCATCAACTCCAAGCGCTCCTTCGCGGTACGGCGGCGGAAGTTCTCAAACTCAGCATATAAGCGAAGATTCTGGTCTTTCAAATCCTTTACCTCATCCTCGAGTTTAGCCACGGGGTCTACTTCAGCCTCCTGATTTTCAGTGCTTTCCTCTTGATTTGGGTCCAATTCCTGTTGCACTTCCTCCTCGTGCAAACCTTCTTCCTTTACTTGATCTTTATCGCTCATTAGGGTTGGGTTTTACTTTTATCTGCTCTACCTAAGGCAAAATGCCTACCAATTCCTTTGTCGCTGACACCTTGTCAGCGGCCGCCTGCGCCCATAAAAAAAGTCCCACCTCGGGGACTCTTTCCTTGGACCTCAAATGCCCAATTATTTCTTCAATACCTCAAGGGTATTTCTCAACGCTTGACCGCGCAAGTTCTTCTTGATGATATTCCCTTCGCCGTCAATCAAATACGTTGCAGGAATACTGTTCACCCCGTAGGTCTTTGCCGCTGCATTTCTCCAGTATTGCAAATCGCTTACATGGTTCTCCCAAACCAGACCGTCTTGCTTAATACCGGCTTCCCATGCCGCCTTATTTTGGTCCAAACTCACCGAAAACACCTCAAAGCCATCGCCGTTCTTGAAGCGAACATCCTTGTACTCATTGTAAGTCTTCACCACATTAGGGTTTTCCATTCTACACGGACGACACCAAGAAGCCCAAAAATCGATCAACACAACCTTGCCTCTCAAATCAGATAACTTCCGCACATTTCCTTGCGGGTCTCTCATGGCAATCTCTGGAGCTTGATCCCCAATGCCCAAGGTCGCCATCTGTGCTTCCACAACTTCCGACCCGGCATCACTCACCTCAACATCTTTTTGAGCCGCCATTAGCACTGCCACCGCTCCGGCAACAGCACCCATCATGAACATACTTTTCTTCAATTTCATCCTATCTATTTTTTATAGTCTAACAATATCAGCACCCAACGCTTTCAACCTTCCGTCAATATTTTCATACCCACGGTCAATCTGGTTGATGTTGTGAATAGTAGAAGTGCCCTCAGCACTCAACGCCGCTATCAACAAACTCACCCCAGCTCGAATATCCGGACTCGTCATTGTCGTCGCTCTCAAAGGCGCCTGCTTATCCAGTCCGATCACCGTCGCGCGGTGCGGATCGCACAAAATGATCTGTGCCCCCATGT
>Ga0255757_10004660_pt1 | contig 12288 bp, 7 predicted proteins | sample 071ome_27_FD_179957 | JGI IMG/M metagenome (GOLD analysis project Ga0255757, IMG submission 179957) | Coastal salt marsh microbial communities from the Groves Creek Marsh, Skidaway Island, Georgia - 071409AT metaG (version 2) | ecosystem: Environmental > Aquatic > Marine > Intertidal zone > Salt...
TTTCTCGGCTCTAAATGACCTTCTAAAGTCTGAACGCCAAGCCTGAGCCGCAGATCATTCAACCACCTACGGCAGCCATCCAATAAATCTTGAAAGTCATCCACATCAGATATTTCTTGTTCTAATTGGGCTTCTAAATCATTCTTATTTCCTGGAGCCTTTTCAAATTCATCCGTAAGAACCACATCGAGCACATTAGGCCTGTGACTAATCAAATTTGCGAGATACGGCGACTGACCAAGTACTCTTGCCAAAAACGCCATCAAATGAGGATTACTTTGCAGTAGAGAGAAGAATTGCACTCCCTCGGGCAACTTTTGCACAAACCCATCTAGAGCTAGAAAAGCTACATCAGGATTAGGAGCTTTAGAAAACTCCATCAAAAGAACTGGAGTTAATTCTGTTAAGATTTCTCTTGCACGGGGGGCTCGAGAAGCACGTACTCGGCCGTGATGCCATGAACGAATAATGCCAATCACTCTGGAGGGTGAGGCAAAGCCCATCTCTAAAAGAGTATTGATTGTCTCTGGATGATCTTCGTTTCCTGTGAACACTAATGCACCACCAGCAATACCCCCAAGTCCTTCTTGATCAGGAAACAACTCTGCAAAGTTGCGCTCAATAGTTTGCAGTGTGTTTAGGAGATCTGTGCAAAAATCATTGACATCTTGATAGCCAGCAAACCGGGAAAATTTCTCAATGCCAGATAACTCCGGGATTGTATGAGTTTGTCGATCATCAACCATTTGAAGACGGTGCTCTATATCGCGCAACTTCAAGTAGCAGTCTGACATTTCCTTGCATGTCAAAGGTGTTATCAAACCTACTGCATTCAATGATTGTAAGGCATCAACTGTGCTAGATGAGCGCAATGAGGGATTTCTACCACCCCATATTAACTGTTGGGTTTGAGCAAAAAATTCTACTTCCCTAATACCACCCCGGCCGAGTTTTACATCATGACCTTCTACACTTAGAGGTTTGTACCCACCTCGGCGGTCAATTTGCCGTTTAATAGACTGGATGTCCCTTATCGCATGAAAGTCGAGTGTCCTGCGCCAAATAAAAGGACGTAGAGAAGCAAGAAACGATTGACCCGCTTCTATATCGCCAGCGACTGGCCGCGCTTTGATCATCGCTGCACGTTCCCAATTTTGGCCAATACTTTCATAATAAACTGCCGCTGTCTCAACGCTGATAGCTGGAGGCGTAGAGGCAGGGTCAGGTCTTAAACGCAAATCTGTGCGATGCACATATCCATCTGAGGTTCGTTCTTCAAGAAGCTGCGCCAAACCACGGGCAAATCTAGTCATCTCATTCTGGATGCTATCTAGATTAGATATCGGAATTTTATCTGGGTCATATAGCAGAATAAGATCGATATCGCTGGAATAATTTAACTCCCAGGCTCCAAGCTTTCCCATTCCCAGTACGATTAATCCTGATGGCTCAGCACTAGTAAATATTTTGCGACGAAAGCCATCTATAAAAAGCCAATTAACCGCCGCAGAAATTGCTGCGTCGGCAGCTTCAGAAAGGTGGCGGGTGGTCTTTAAAGTGTCCCACACTCCACCAAGGTCGGCCAAACCTACAGTTAAAGCCGTTGATGTGCGCGCCTTTCTCAAAGCAGACATAAACTGTCGTTGGTTCATAATATTCATTGATTCATTGAATGCTTTTAAGCAATCGTTAAACGAGGCCTCAGGACCCTCATTTAATACATGAGCCAGAGTGCTTGGCCTTACTCTTGAGGCTTGTGCAAGAAATGGACTGCCCCCAAAGACCCCCAATAAAAAATCATTCCCAAGAGGAACACGCACAAAAGAAGAAATGGTACCTTCATTGAGATCCATCACACTTTTGAGCGCTTCTCTCGCTTGTTGCGTTTCAAAAACAAGTGGAGATTTTTTTATCAGGTCTATGAACTGCATCGTCTGAAGGATAATAGATCATGTAAGATTATCGAAGAGTCGAATTGGGTATGTTTCGTTAGGGAGACAATATTATCTTTAGCGCGTTGCGTATAATAGTTGGAACGTTAGCTATTGCTGCGGTATTGGCGATAGGTATCGCCGTGCGTCTTAGTAGCGGCCCAGTAGATGTCTCCTTCTTTAAGCCAAGTTTAGAAAAGTCGATAAACTCAAGTACTGGCCTCAACGCGTCTTTCAATAGCCTTAGGTTGCAAGTCTACGGCGACAGACCTGCACTTGTTGGTTCTGGAGCAAATTTTGCCAACGAAAATGGCTTTACAATTGCATCAGCAGATAGCGTCGAAATTCGCCTTGATTTAGCCGCCCTCCTTCAGGGAGACGTCAAACCTTCAAGACTAGATATCGAAAAGGCATCACTACTTCTTACTAAGAATAAAGATCGTGCTGTAACGCTAAGTCCTCTGAAATCAAAAAACGAACTCAGACAAAAGCAAACATCCTATGATTTGTTTAGCATCGCAAAAGAATGGATTGCCGATAAAATCCAAATAAACGACCCGCTAGATATCCTTTTAGAAGGGGCATCGATAGCAGTCGTTGATGAGACTACAAACCATGAATTATTCTCTGCAGAAACAAATTTAGGACTCACGCTAACACCCGAACGCATAGTGTTTTGGACAGATATTGTCCCAAATCTAGATATTCCTTCTGGTCCTCTGAAAGCCACTGTGTCTCTATCCAAAGGAAAAGGCGGCTTTCTTACAGTTGATCTAAACAACAATGACTTAGGTTCTGTTTCACAAGTAGGCCGTCTCCTTGATTATAAACTTGGAGAATTCACAGGAAAAATCACAGGTGATGTGCGATTTGACTTTGACCAGGATTTAAAGGGCTTAACAACCAACGCATCCATATCAACACTAAGTACTCATCTAGTCCTGCCCGAGGGAAGAAAAATTGCAGTGGGTGATGCTTCAGCTGAAGTATCAGCTGATCTCGCAGCCGGGCAAATAGTTGTGAAAAGCCTCAAATTAGGCGATGACCTCTCTGATATTCTTTTGGAAGCTAATATCATCCAAAACGACAGTGCGCATTTATCAGATGCCTACGATATTACCGGCCAAATCAAACACGGCGATATTCAATATTTTCTCAACATTTTAGACATCAAAAATGAACAATTAAGCGGGCTGGCAGGCAATGTTACAGCTGACTTCAAGTTCGGCATCTCAGAGAATAAATTGACAACTGCACGTAGTCGTATTCAAGCATATGGCCAATATAAAAATACAAACGAATTTAGTGAAAAAATCGAATTCACCGAAACTGAAGCTACGGTCCAGTTCGATGCAAATTCTAATTCAATTTTAGTTTACGACGTAAAATCAATTATTTCCGGCATAGATGCCCAAGGTGAAGCTAATCTAAAACTTGGAAATAATGGCAATCTTTTTGGTTTCTCTGGAAAAATTCAAACCGGAAGTTTTCCTGTAGAAAAATTATCCAAAATATGGCCTCAAAATCTTGCAAGTGGCGGCCGTCTCTGGGTCAAAGAAAATCTATCTTTAGGCCAAGTTACAAACGGCAATTTTAGTATCAGTAAAACAAACAACGAGCCCGCAAAGGTGTCAGGCAGTTTTTCGGCAGAAGGCCTCACCGTACGTTATTGGAAGCCGATGCCGGTAGCTACAGAAGTGAGTGGCACCGGTTATTTCGAAGGTGATATGTTAGAGATTAAGGTAAATGCAGCCACGAGCAGCAAACAGACCTCCGATAACATAGACCTTAAATTCACTGAACTCGGAAGTGCGCACAATGCATTGTCGATAGTTGGCAATATTGCTGGCCCCGTACCAGATTTATTACAAGTTCTGGAAGCGGATCCTCTTCGATATGCAAGTTGGCTAGGAGTTAAAGCCGAAGAAACCGATGGCTCGGTAAAGGGCGAACTTAAAATTTCATTCCCGTTAAAAAAGGACCTCACCTTAAGTGATGTCGTGATTTCTGCTGATGGTGAGGTGTCGAATGGTCTTTTTCCTAGAAGCATAAACGGTTGGGATTTAACTGCTGAAATATTAAATATTTCAGTAAATCAGGATGACTTACGACTAGCGGGGAATGGCCAACTATTAGAAGCCCCAATCAAGTTTGACGGCTTTATACCTTTTGACTCGAAAAATCAGAAAAGTCTTTTCAATGGCACTTGGTTACTCGACGAAAAAGTTAGGAGTGCCCTAAGCGTTGAAGCATCCATTTTAAAAGATATGGTTAAAGGTCCAAGTCCCACAAATTTTAATGTCACTTCTACAAAAGATGATCGTATAGAGATTAAAATTGATGCGGATATCGAACCCTCCGAAGTTTCCATAGAAAAACTTGGCTATCATAAAGAGCCCAAGGTCCCTGGTAACTTCCGTGCTGTTTTGATGCTGAACAATGGTAAACTTGAGAAACTGGAAGATATTCACCTTTCTTCGCAAGACCTCGATTTATCAGCGCGAGTTGAATTTCAAAAAGAAAATAATTCAATAAAAGTTGCAGAGATTAAACGGCTAGTGGGCCTCGGTCATAATCTAAAGATGAATTTTATAGCGTCATCCGATGGTAAAGAGCACACGCGAATTTGGGGGAAAAGTTTCGATTACCGCCCAGTGATCTCTATGAAAAAACAAATCGATCAAGAGGAAAAAAATCCTGAAAACTTTGAAGGCGATCACACGATTGAAATTGATCTTGATCGCGTGAGGGTTTCAGAAAATTTTTCTATAGAGGACGTGCGTATAGTTTTCTTGGATGACCCTAGACTGCCAAAATTTCTTGATGCTGAAGCCCATTATAAAGGAGGCGTCATTAAAGCAAGTTCACTGCCGAGCAATCCTCCAGCAGTCCTAATCAGTGCAAGTAACTTTGGTCAATTGCTTGATGCCATGGGAATAACTTCGGCAGCAGAGGCGGGCACCGCACTCCTTACTCTGGAGGAAAGTGAAAACGCGAATTTAAAAATAAATTTTAAAGCAGATGAATTTGACTTCAAAAAGACAGCAATCCGAAAGCTAATTGGAGACGATGGTACCGGTTTATTATCAGAGCTTCAAAATGTTGGAGGATTAACAGGCACCCTTCTCCTTTCAATAATTGATGGCGGAGACGCAATCCGTTTTGACCACCTCGAGCTCGACGGTACATACAAGTTGGGACTTTTAGAAATTAAAAGTGGAAGAGCTGAAGGAAGCGCGTTAGCAATCTCTGCAAAAGGTGAAATTGATATTCGCAACGATACTTTTGAAATTGAGGGAGCAATATCTCCAGCTTATGCGATCACTCGAACAATCGATGCCTTTCCTCTTTTTGATCAACTTCCCCTTCTTCGCCAAATGATTACAGGAACAGGAGAAGAAGGAATTTTTGCAACAAATTACAGAGCCTTTGGCCCATTGGAAGATCCAGAATTTACAATCAGTACCCTAAGCACTTTTGCTCCTGGTATTTTGCGAGATGTTTTACCAGCCCCTACGAGTACCCAAGAGGAGCTCTCACCGCCATCGCCGACGCCCGAATTTCCAAACTGACAGGACGATTGTTTTTCGGTTAAGATATTCTGGCATTGTCTTTTAATTACTTAATCTGGTTGAAACGGATTAGTTCGAGGTCTTCATGGGCACATCAATCTTATCTAATTCAAGAATTGAGGCAGCATATCGCAGCAAGACTCAAGGCTCAGCAGCACTTGCTAAGAAAGCAAAGAATGTATTCCCAAGCGGAATAACTCATGATTCCCGTCACATGAACCCTTACGGCATTTACATCGAACACGCAGAAGGACCAAGAAAATGGGATGTAGATGGCAATGAGTATATTGATTACTTTGGCGGCCATGGCGCTTTAATCCTTGGCCACAATCATCCTAGCGTGGCAGCTGCAGTTCAAAACGCTTACGGTAAAGGCACACATTTTGGCGCAAGTCATGCGTTAGAGATCGAATGGGCAGAGCAAATAATTCGCATGGTTCCATGCGCTGAAAAAGTACGGTTCACATCATCTGGAACTGAAGCGACATTAATGGCCGTTCGCTTAGCGCGAGCTTATACCAATCGCTCTAAAATCATACGTTTCCGTACGCATTTTCATGGTTGGAATGACCATATGGCACCAGGTCAGGCCAATCATTTTGATGGAACACCAACAACAGGCGTCATAAATGGGATAGCCGAAAATGTCATACTAGTTGACCCAAACGATAAAGCTGGAGTGACAGCGGCACTATCTAACAGTGATGTCGCAGCCGTGATACTTGAACCAACTGGTTCTTCAACAGGAATGGTGCCTGTAGCACCAGGTTTCCTGAACTTTTTACGTGATGAAACAAAATCTGCAGACACACTTTTAATTTTTGATGAGGTTGTTACCGGGTTTCGTGTTTCTCCTGGCGGTGCGCAAGCAGAAGCTGGGGTCACACCTGATCTGGCAACCTTTGCTAAGATCGTTGCAGGAGGATTACCAGGCGGCGCCGTTGCTGGCAGAGCAGATATATTTGAATTGTTAGATTTTGAGGCTGCAGCGTCTAAAGGTTTTGAAAAGATAGGCCACCAAGGAACCTATAACGCCAACCCTGTTGCTGCAGCTGCTGGGATAGCTGCTCTAAAAATAATTGAAACAGATGGTATTTGCGAAAAGGCTAATTTATTTGGTTCTCGTTTACGCCAAAGGCTTAATGAAGAAATTGCCCAAACCGGATTAAATTGGGCAGCTTATGGAGAACACTCAACCATTCACATTTTTACAAACCCTGCAAACCGATCCGTATCACCAGAAACTTTTAATGCTCTTTCCATTCCATTTATGGAATTGAAAGGAAACGCACCAGGCGTAGTACAAAAATTAAGACAGGCAATGTTGTTAAATGGTGTTGATTTTAATGGTTGGCCGGGGGGCACTATTTCAGCATCGCATACAGAAAGAGAATTAGAGGAAACAGTCCTGGCGTTCCGCCAATCTCTTGTTCTTTTGCAAGAAGAAGACATTCCTCATTAGCTTAATATTTTAGAACCAAGCTTTGTCTGGTTCTAGAATTTTTAAGACCTATGATTCTAAGTTACAAATTCACACAAAAAGAACATAAACCTTAAGTACCTTTTTTTGCTGCACTAATGGAAAGGCTAAATTTAAAAATGAGCTCCACACCGGCCCATAATGGAATTACAGCAGAAGATGAGCGACAAATCTTAGAAGCCATTAATAAGTTTCTAGATAGAGACGTTCGTCCTTATGCGATGGCTTTAGAACATGCCGATGAATACCCCGTTGACATGGTTGAAGGCATGAAGGCGCTTGGCCTTTTTGGAGCAATTATACCCCAACAATATGGTGGCCTTGGTTTACCAACAACAACTTATGCCAAGATTGTTGAGACAGTATCTGAAGTTTGGATGTCCTTGTCTGGCATTTTTAATTCTCACTTAATCATGGCTTCAGCAGTTATTCGTCACGGAACCGAAGAACAAAAACGCGAATGGCTTCCTAAGTTCGCCACTGGAGAAATTCGTGGAGGTTTAGCTCTAACTGAACCTAATTGTGGAACCGATCTCCAAGCAATCCGAACGGTCGCTAAAAGAGACGGAGATCATTACGTAGTTAATGGGACAAAAACTTGGATTTCTAACGGTATCCATGGAACGGTTTTTGCACTTCTCGTAAAAACTGACCCAGAGAAACAACCTAGACACGCAGGCACAAGCTTATTTTTAGCTGAAAAAGGTGAAGGATTTAGCGTATCTCGAAAATTAGAAAAGCTTGGATACAAAGGCATTGATTCCGCTGAATTAGTATTCAATGACTTCAAAATCCATTCAGATAGGTTAATCGGCGGCCAGGAAGGACTAGGCCTTCGGCACGCGCTTGGCGGACTTGAACTTGGACGCATAAACGTTGCTGCTCGCGGTGTAGGCGTTGCATCAGCTGCTATGAAAGAAGCCGTAAAGTACAGCCAACAGCGTGAGACCTTTGGTAAACCTATTTCCCAGCATCAAGCAATCCAAATTAAGCTTGCAGACATGGCAACCAATGTAGAAGCCGCAAGACACCTAACCCGTGCAGCAGCGGAAGCATTTGATAGAGGCGAACGTTGCGATATGGAAGCTGGAATGGCAAAGCTCTTTGCAACCGAAGCCGCACTCACCAATTCCATGGAGTCAATGCGCGTTCATGGCGGTTATGGGTATTCAAAAGAATTCCCGGTTGAGCGTTTTTATCGTGATGCTCCTCTCCTCACCATTGGAGAAGGAACAAATGAGCTGCAAAAAATTCTAATTGCTCGCCAGCTCATTGAGAGAAACCCAATATGAGCAAACCGTCCGGCAGACCATTGGAAGGCATTCGCATTATTGCAGTAGAGCAATATGGTGCCGGACCACATAGCACTATGCAGCTTGCTGACTTGGGTGCGGAGGTTATCAAGGTTGAGAATGCTGTTGATGGTGGTGACGTAGGACGACATGTAAGACATGCTAATGAAGTCCTTCCAAGTGGCGACAGTCTCTTTTTTCAATCTTTTAACCGAGGCAAGCGGTCTACATGCCTTAATTTAAAAACTGAGTCTGGCCAGGAAGCACTCCGGCGCTTAGCCGCTACAGCAGATGCTGTCTTCAATAACCTCCGTGGCGACATCCCAGCCAAGTTAGGGCTTACCTACGAGACTCTAAAAACGGTAAATCCTCGTCTCGTATGTGTGCATCTATCTGCTTATGGACGTGAAGGGCCTAGGGCAGATTGGCCTGGGTACGATTTTTTAATGCAGGCAGAATGTGGATACCTTTCCGTAACTGGAGAGAAAGGTGGCCCTCCATCTCGTATGGGCCTATCCATTGTTGATCTCTCGACCGGCCTTCAGGCAGCGCTAGCACTGGTATCCGGAGTCTTAGGGGCAAGAGCCAGTGGTCAAGGAGGCGACTACGATGTCTCCTTGTACGACGTAGCTATGACCAACCTTTGCTATGCGGGCTCGTGGTATTTAAATCTCGATGAAATGATTGGACGTGAGAAACGGTCCGCACACCCCAATTTAGTGCCCAGCCAATTATATAAGACACAGGATGGTTGGATTTTTCTAATGTGCAATAAGGAAAAATTCTGGCCCGTTCTCTGCAACTGTATTGGTCATCCAGAATGGAGTAACGACTCAAGGTTTGCGACTTTTTCAGACCGACTGAGTAACCGTGACCTGATTACAGAATTGTTAGATGAAGTATTATCGACCAAAATAACTGCCGAATGGATGACAATATTTGCAGGCGCAGTTCCAGCAGCGCCAGTCAATAACGTTGCTCAGGCACTTGACAGTGAGTTTTTGAAAACAACTGGTCAGGTAATTCAATACAAGACTTCAAACGGTCTTCACATTAGATCGATTGGCACTGGAGTTCGTCAGCCCAACAATAAACCCAGGGCGGAAACTGCTCCATCCCTCGCGGCAGATCAAACAGAGATATTCGGTGAACTTGGATACACACCTGAGGAAGCCGAGGCTCTGGCCCAAGGAACTGTATAATAATTTAACTCTTTATGTTTCTAAGGCTTGATAGGCTGGCCGGATAACTGCTCTTTTTCAACGTAAAAACTTTCTCCACATCCACATGCCCCCACAGCGTTAGGGTTATTAAATGTAAAGCCCGATGTAAATTTACTCTCCTCATAGTCAACAACAGATCCAATTAAGAACATGACTGCAGCGGGATCGATTAGTACTTTAACTCCATCCTGCTCAATCACCTCTTCAAAGCGCTTTGCCTCAGATGCATACTCAACAGAGTACGATAGGCCTGAGCAACCGCGGGCTGACACCCCAATTCGGAGCCCAAGAACGGGCTCTGAACTTTGGGACACAAGCTCTTTCACACGCGCTACGGCAGTGTCAGTAAGAGAAATCATTGGGGGACGTTCGTTCATACGACTATAACCTTCTAGAACCAATCAAGGGCAACCCGAGCTTCATCGGACATAAGCTCTGCTGTCCATGGTGGATCGAATGTTAAAGTAACTTCGATTTCACCAAAACCCGGAACAGCCACAAGTGCGTCTGCTACCATACCTGGCATTTCACCAGCCACTGGACATCCAGGAGCAGTGAGAGTCATCTCAATATTTACCCCACCAGTAGCTGCATCGATATCGATCTCATAAATAAGCCCCAATTCCCATATATCGACAGGAATTTCAGGATCATAAACTGTTTTCAAGGCTGCAATAGCGTCATCTCTGCTGCCGACAGGCTGTCCCTCTGACAGAGGCGCACCTCGGTTAGCTCTAAATTCTGAAGGATCGCCTCCAAGGCCTGGCATATCCATGTCATGAAACATGGGAAATGGTCTATCCATACTGTCACTCATCAGTCTGACCTCACCCAAAAATTTCAATTGTTTTTGAGACGGCTCTCGCTAATGCCTCAGCTTCCGCCAAGGTATTGTACATCCCAAAACTTGCCCTTGCTGTCGCGTGCAGACCAAATCGATCCATTACAGTTTGAGCGCAGTGCTGACCAGCACGTATCGCAACACCCTGTTGATCTAAAATGGTACCAACGTCATGAGCGTGCGCGCCTTTAACATTAAATGATAAAACTGATGTTTTAGAGTTTGGCCGCCCTAAAATTTCAACCTCTGGCATTGAACGAAGAAGTGTTTCCGCATGTGCACAGACCTCAGTTTCATGCGCTCCAGCTGCCTCAATTCCAACCGACGTGATATAGTCAATTGCTGCACCTAACCCAACGGCCTCTATGATAGCGGGGGTACCAGCCTCGAAGCGATGTGGCGGCAACTTAAAAGTAGAACCAGTCTTTTCAACTGTTTCGATCATTTCGCCGCCACCTTGATATGGAGGCATATCTGTCAAAATATCAGGGCGCCCGTACAAAACGCCAATTCCAGTTGGGCCATAAACTTTATGACTAGAAAAAGCATAAAAATCGACGTTGAGATCTTGTACATCAACGGGTAAGTGCGGAGCTGCCTGGCAACCATCCGCGATCATCACAGCCCCTACCCTATGAGCTAATCTTGCTAGTTCTTTTATCGGCAGAACGGTACCCATTGTGTTGGAAACATGAGCCGCAGCAACAATCTTAGTCCGATTAGTAATAAGGGCTCTTACTGCCTCCATATCTAATTCGCCATCGTCTGTAATTGGCGCAAAAACAACTTTGGCTCCCTGGCGTTCGGCAATCATCTGCCAAGGGACAATATTAGAATGATGTTCAATTTCTGTTGTTAAAATTTCATCACCGGGGACTAATCTTTGTCCATACGAGAACGCTACCAAATTAATCGCCTCCGTAGCCCCTCGGGTAAATACCACAGAATCCTCATCTGGCGCATTTATGAAGCGCGCAACCTTCTCTCGAGACGCTTCAAAAAGGTCTGTAGACCGCTGAGATAGGGAATACACCCCCCTATGAACATTAGCGTAGTCGCTCTGCATCACGCTCACCATGGCCTCAATGACCTGCTTCGGCTTCTGAGCGCTTGCCCCTGTATCTAAAAATACGAGGTCATGACCATTCATCTGTTGATGCAAAATTGGAAAATCAGCACGAATAGCATCAACATTAAAATTGGTTTTTGACAACTTTTCAGAATTAATCATAAGCGTTCCAATCCGAGATGAGCATCAAGCACATCGAGAACAGCCGCCCTCGCATCATCGTCAGAAATATTTTCAATGGGATCTGCTAAAAACCCACGAACAACAAGGCTCCGAGCAGCGGGTGCTGGAATACCGCGCGCCCTTAAATAAAACAGGTGGTCTTCATCAATATCGCCTGCCGTTGCGCCATGACTACATTTTACATCGTCAGCATAAATCTCGAGAGTGGGCTTAGAATCAACTTCGGCTGTATCAGATAAAAGCAGAGCTCTATTCATCTGGTAGCCATCAGTTTGCTGTGCTGCCTGATCAACTACAATATGACCCTGGAAAACACCGCGGCCATTCCCATCAATGGCTCCAGCATAGACTTGGCGTGATTTAGTACCTTGAGCTAAATGGTTAATACGACTGGTGTGATCAGCATGCTGTTTACCGGTAATAGAGTATGCTCCGTTTAAGCGAACTTCAGCTCCCACTCCTTCAACGCATGCCTCAGTCTCACTACGACTTAAAGATCCACCTATAGTTAAAGTAAAACCATCATATAAAGATTTCTTTCCAACTTTTACGCGCGTCATCGAAAGATGTCGCCCATCAGATCCTTCGTCTTGTATCTTAACATGTACTAATCGAGCATTTTCACCCACCCGGATGTCGGCAGCATGATTTGCTAAATAAACCCCCTCCCCAACTGATAGATGCCGCTCAATGATGG
>Ga0255757_10004666_pt1 | contig 12275 bp, 10 predicted proteins | sample 071ome_27_FD_179957 | JGI IMG/M metagenome (GOLD analysis project Ga0255757, IMG submission 179957) | Coastal salt marsh microbial communities from the Groves Creek Marsh, Skidaway Island, Georgia - 071409AT metaG (version 2) | ecosystem: Environmental > Aquatic > Marine > Intertidal zone >...
TCCCCTCGAGAATTTAATAAATTTTTTAGAAAGCCGTTAAACCATTGTTTTTATTCCTAGTCAAAGGGTTTTAAAATCATAAATGAAAAAGTTTTTTTTACTAGCCCTCCTTTTCTTACTACACACCTTTAGTTTTGGTCAACGCCCTGAAGGCATGTCTCAGGGAGCTGGAATTCCTAAAATCAACCTTAAAGGAAATGTTGTTGATAATGAAACGCAACAACCTCTTGAATATGCAACCATTTCTTTAGTGAATAATCGTTTTCCAGAACAGATTCAAGGAGGAATAACGGACGCTAAGGGTTCCTTTGATATCGAAATTATACCCGGTCAGTATAAAATTACTATCGAGTACATAGGTTTTGATAAAATTATTTTACAAAACCAAACCCTTAGAGAAAATACCGAATTGGGTACTTTATCACTGTCCATCAATGCAGAAGCGCTTGAAGAAGTTGAGCTCATTGGAGAACGTACTGAAGTTGAAATTCGATTAGACAAAAGGATATACAATGTGGGTAGAGACATTACCGTAAGGGGTGGATCTGTTGCTGATGTATTAGACAATGTACCTTCAGTATCTGTAGATGTTGAAGGAAACATAGCCTTGAGGGGAAATGAAAATGTAAGGATATTAATTAACGGGAAGCCTTCCGGATTGGTAGGGCTTTCGGGACCACAAGGTCTTCGCTCCCTTCCTGCTGAATCAATTGAAAAAGTAGAAGTAGTTACTTCTCCATCTGCACGATATGAAGCCTCAGGAACAGCGGGTATATTAAATATAATCTTAAAAAAGCAGGAACTTGAAGGTTTCAATGGTTCTTTTATTGTAAACGGTGGATTTCCTAATACCATTGGAGGTAACGCTACCTTAAACTGGAGAACTGAAAAAGTTAATTTCTTTAGCACCGTTTCATTGCGCGACGCTGAATCAAGAGGTGGGGGTGTTTTTGAAAGTGAAAACTTCAATCCTGTAAGTTTTGTTAACGAATCAAGAGATTACCAAAGGATAAATAAAAATATCTTTTTAAACTTAGGTGCAGAGTACTATTTTAATGATGAAACCTCACTTACGGTAAGTGGCTTTACACGAAAAAGCAACAATGCAAGCAATAACAAAACTGAAATTGACAATTTAGACCAATTTGGATCTCTCTTAAATGCCTATGGGCGCTATCAGGACGAAAAAGAATTGGACAACTCACAACAGATTACTGCCAACTTTACCAAAAAATTTGACGATAAAGGCCATGAGTTAATCATTGAAGTTCAAACTGAAAAAAGTACAGAAGATGAGTCTGACTTGGCAACTAATACCGACACCTTTAATCAAGAATCAGCAACAGATGAACTTCAAAAAAGAACCCTATTGCAATTAGATTATGTTTGGCCAATTGACAAGAATACACAATTTGAATTAGGGTATCGAGGAGACTTAAGCCAACAAGAAACAGATTATGCTGTTTTTGATTTACTCAATACGGGGAAAACAGTCAATCAAGACTTAACTAACTTTTTAGGATTTAAGCAAAATGTAAATGCTGTCTATACCCAGTTTGGAAAAAAGATAGAACAGTTTTCCTATTTGTTTGGATTACGTGTGGAAAACACACATATTGAAATCGATCAAAAAACAGCAAATATTTATAAAGAAAAAGACTATACAAACTGGTTTCCTACGGTAAATTTATCTTATGAATTCAATGAAAAAGAAAATATTACACTAGGTTTTAGTCGACGTATACGCCGACCCCGCTCCTGGTCTTTAAACCCGTTTCGATCATTGACCAGCTTAACATTCTATCGCCAAGGAAATCCTGACTTAGATCCCTCCTATTCTAATCTACTTGACGTAGGGTATTTGAAGCGCTGGGAGAAATTTACTTTTAACGGTTCATTATACTATCAGAAAGCAACTCAAGTTATTGAACGTATAACGGAATCAACTGGAGAATTGGTTGTTGTAAGTGAAAATCCACGTGTGGAACTTCCTCAATTCAGATCTACTTCTGTTAACCTTTCTGAAAACCACAGAACAGGAACAGAATTTACTCTTACCTATACCCCAACGCGTAAAGTAAGAGTGAGCGGTAACTTTAATATTTTTAATTCAAACACCATGGGTTCGTATAATGGCGTAACCTTAGATCGCGAGATTGTAAGTTGGTTTGCGCGAATCAATAGTAGTTTCCCATTACCCTTTGGCATAGATACCCAACTAAGAGGGTTCTACTTTGGTCCAAATGCCAATGCTCAAACCGAATCTAAAGGTGTGTTCACTTTATCCGGTGCTTTAAACAAATCGCTATTTAATAAAAAAGGAACCCTATCCTTTAATATGAGTGATATACTTAATTCTAGTAAACGGAAAAGTACTACCGTAACGGATTACTTTATAAACTACTCAGAATTTCAATGGAGACAACCCACCTATATATTCACCTTTACCTATCGTATTAATGAACGAAATATGGACAGAAAACGAAGAGGAAGACAGTCTTTTGATTCAGACGGAGGCGGTGGTGACGAACCCGATTTCTAATCATAAAAAAAGGGAGCTTAAAAGCTCCCTTTTTTTATTTCTTTTGTTCAGCCAAGTATTTTTCTTTATCACGGCCATATTTCAAATATTCTCGAATGGCACCAACTAACCAATAAGGGATTACAAAAGTGAGCAGAAAAATCATTAACCAAAACCCAATGGTCAAAATGGTTAAAAAAGCTAAAAATCCGAGGTATTGGTCAAATTCAAACATGGTCTTAATTTTACAGCACAAAAGTAAAACATTTTTTTAATGCCCTCCCTGTACATTTTAAAGAAATTTTCAAATGATTATTTAAAATTTGTGTTGGAATAAAAGGGGTTTCTTTTAAAGCTAGTATTTTTGTATAAAATGTAAACCATGGAATACCGAATTGAAAAAGATACAATAGGAGAAGTAAACGTTCCTAAACACGTGTATTGGGGGGCACAAACCGAACGCTCAAGAACAAATTTTAAAATTGGTGTTCCTGGCTCTATGCCAAAAGAAATTATTGAAGGTTTTGCTTACCTAAAAAAAGCGGCAGCCTATACGAATCAAGAACTGGGTGTTTTAGAAACAAACAAACGCGATCTAATTGCCCAGGTATGTGATGAAATTTTAGCAGGTCAACACTATGATCAATTTCCATTAGTCATCTGGCAAACAGGCTCTGGAACCCAAAGCAACATGAATGTAAACGAGGTGATTGCTAATAGAGCTCACGTACTTGAAGGAAATGTATTGGGTGAAGGACAAAAAACATTAGCCCCAAATGATGATGTAAATAAATCACAATCATCAAATGACACTTTCCCAACAGCAATGCATATTGCTGCCTACAAAAAGATTGTGGAAACTACCCTTCCTGGGGTGCAAAAACTTCGCGATTCACTGCACAAAAAAGCCAACGCTTTTTCAACTGTGGTGAAAATTGGACGTACGCACTTAATGGACGCTACTCCCCTAACCTTAGGTCAAGAATTTTCAGGATATGTCTCTCAACTCGATTACGGTATGAAAGCCCTTAAAGCCACTTTAGCGCATCTTTCTGAAATAGCGCTTGGAGGAACGGCAGTTGGAACAGGAATCAATACCCCCAAAGGGTATTCAGAAAAAGTTGCTGACTACATAAGTACATTTACAGGACATCCCTTTGTTACCGCAAAAAATAAATTTGAAGCGCTTGCTGCACATGATGCAATAGTAGAATCACATGGTGCTTTACGACAATTGGCCGTATCACTAAATAAAATTACGAATGACATTCGGATGCTTGCTTCCGGACCCCGTTCTGGAATTGGTGAAATCATTATCCCGGCAAACGAACCCGGAAGTTCGATTATGCCCGGAAAAGTTAATCCTACGCAAAGTGAAGCGCTGACAATGGTTTGCGCCCAAGTACTAGGAAACGATGTAGCCATCGCCTTTGGCGGTGCACAAGGACACTATGAACTCAATGTATTTAAACCTATGATGGCTGCAAACATTATTGAATCTGCCCAATTAATTGGTGATGCCTGTGTCAGTTTTTCTGAAAATTGTGTTGAAGGAATTGAGCCCAACCATCCGCGTATTCAAACCCTTCTTACCAATTCCCTTATGCTCGTTACCGCGCTAAATACTAAAATAGGATACTATAAGGCAGCCGAAATTGCAAATAAAGCCCATCTCGAAAATACCACCCTTAAAGAAGCGGCAGTAGCTTTAGGCTATGTTACTCCAGATGAATTTGATGCTTGGGTACGCCCTGAAGATATGATTGGGAATGGCTAATTCTCTTTCCTTTATTCCCTATTCTTCAGCCTATGCTGAAGCTTTCAAAGCCCTAAATGTAGAATGGCTTTCTCATTATTTTGAAGTAGAACCTTACGATGAAAAAGTGCTCAGTAATCCAAAAGAAGAAATTTTGGATGCTGGGGGATTCATTTTTATGGTTGAAAAAAAACAGCAAACCATAGGTACCTTTGCTTTTATCAAAAAGGCAGAGGGCCTTTTTGAATTTAGCAAAATGGCTGTCACACCCCACTTAAGAGGGCAAGGTATAGGAAATCAAATCATGCAATTTTCAATCCAATTTGCTGAACAACACCATTGGAATAAATTGATTTTATATTCGAATACTTCTCTTGAAAATTCCATTTACCTCTACAGAAAATACGGTTTTCAAGAAGTCCCTATAGACCCTGGAATACTTTACACTAGAGGAAATATTAAAATGGAACTCGATTTAAAAGCCTAAACGCTAAATTAATCGCGAGTCAATCGACGGTATTGAATCCTTTTTGGAAGGACATCCTGCCCTAATCGTTTCTTTTTGTTTTCTAAATAGTCGGAATACGAACCTTCGAAAAAATACACTTGAGAATTGCCTTCAAAGGCCAGTATGTGAGTGCATATACGATCTAAAAACCATCGGTCGTGAGAAATTACTACGGCACAACCTGCAAAGTTCTCAAGCCCCTCTTCTAAGGCGCGAAGTGTATTAACATCTAAATCGTTGGTGGGTTCATCCAACAAGAGTACGTTACCTTCTTCTTTTAAGGTCATTGCTAAATGCAATCGGTTGCGTTCCCCTCCAGATAATGCACTAACCTTTTTGTTTTGTTCACTACCGCTAAAGTTAAAACGGCTCAAAAAAGCGCGGGAGTTGATCTGGCGCCCACCCAACTGAATGAGTTCTTGTTCATTGCTAAAATTTTGCCAGATGGATTTTTCTGGGTTAATATTTGAATGCGACTGATCTACATAAGCTAACTTGACCGTATCGCCTACAGTAAACGCTCCTCCATCGGCGGTTTCTTCACCCATAATCATTTTGAAAACCGTTGATTTTCCTGCCCCATTAGGACCAATAACTCCCACAATGCCTGCTTGAGGTAGGGTAAAGTTTAAATCATCATACAGTAATTTTTCACCATAGGCTTTTGCCACGTGTGATGCCTCAATAACTTGAGTTCCCAAGCGAGGGCCATTGGGGATAAATATTTCTAATTTCTCATCTACCTGCTTCTGATCTTGACTCATTAGCTTGTCGTAATTGGACAAACGTGCTTTTTGCTTTGTTTGTCTCCCTTTAGGGGCCATACGCACCCATTCCAACTCTCGCTCAAGTGTTTTTTGCCGTTTTGAAGCTTGTTTTTGTTCCTGCGATAGGCGTTTTGCTTTTTGATCAAGCCAAGAAGAATAATTGCCTTTCCATGGTATTCCTTCTCCTCGATCCAATTCCAAAATCCATCCCGCTACATTATCTAAAAAATAACGGTCGTGCGTTACTGCAATCACAGTGCCCTGGTATTGTGCCAAATGATGTTCCAGCCAATGCACGGATTCTGCATCTAAATGGTTGGTGGGTTCATCTAATAATAAAACATCTGGTTTTTTTAGAAGCAATCGACACAGGGCTACACGTCTGCGTTCTCCACCAGACAAAACGCTAATTTGTTGATCGCCAGGAGGGGTTCGTAATGCATCCATGGCAATTTCTAATTGCGTATCCAACTCCCATGCATTTGCAGCATCGATTTCATCTTGTAATTTGGCTTGCCGATCCATTAAAGATTGCATTTTATCTGCATCTTCGTACACTTCAGGTAAGGCAAATTGATCGTTTATCGCATTGTATTCCTCTAGAACAGCAACTGTAGAAGCGACCCCTTCTTTTACAATTTCAAGAACTGTTTTGTTTTCATCCATTAGGGGTTCTTGCTCCAAATATCCCACGCTGTAATCTTTAGAAAAAACAACGTCGCCTTGAAAATTTTTATCAATTCCTGCAATAATTTTCAAAAGGCTGGATTTACCCGAACCGTTTAACCCTAAAATTCCAATTTTAGCGCCGTAAAAAAAACTGAGGTATATATTTTTAATAACGGGTTGATTCGCTCCGGGGTAAGTTTTGGAAACCCCATTCATGGAGAAAATTATCTTTTTATCGTCTGCCATAACTAAATTCTTCCCCTCAAGGCATTAAAAGCCCAAGCAATTGCATAAAATCCAACCCCAGTAATGGAGAATCCTATTGCGTATTCTGGATATTTCAATACGCCAATTAAAATTAACGCGCTGCCTAGTATAGCAATAACTAATGAAGTATATCCAACTATTTTGTTTTTGTTTAAACTCATATCCTAAATGTGGTTGCAACAAATATCGAATAATTATTTAAAATCCAAGCCATAGAAATTACTACTTTCGTAGCTAGACTCGAAAACTATGAGTACAATAAAACTAGAAGGAGAAATAAACAAAGACACCCTCAAAATGGCTTGGGCTGAACTTCAAGCTAAAATTCGAAAAATTAAAAATGGGGGAGGCAAAGAAAGACTGAAAAAATTAGAAGAAAAAGGGAAGCTTTCTGCACGTCAGCGTATAGATGTATTGGTAGATGATCCTAAAGAGATTCATGAGATTGGTATTCTGGCAGCAGACGGCATGTATGAGGATTATGGGGGCTGTCCCGCTGCAGGCGTAATTGTTGTAATTGCAAAAGTAAGTGGGAAGCGTTGTGTTATTGTAGCTAATGACGCAACAGTGAAAGCAGGAGCATGGTTTCCAATGACAGCCAAAAAGAATCTACGCGCGCAAGAAATTGCCCTAGAAAATCAAATTCCTATTATTTATTTGGTCGATAGTGCAGGTATTTTTCTACCCCTTCAAGACCAATTGTTTGCTGATAAAGAACACTTTGGCCGTATTTTTAGAAATAATGCCAAATTGAGCAGTAAGGGTATTGTCCAAATTGCTGCCATTATGGGAAGTTGTGTAGCGGGTGGAGCTTATTTGCCTATTATGTCCGACGAGGCCATTATTGTTGAAAAAACAGGAAGCATCTTTTTAGCGGGAAGTTACCTCGTTAAAGCCGCTATAGGTGAAGAGATTGATAATGAAACCCTGGGCGGTGCAGATACCCACAGCGGAATTAGTGGAGTAACCGACTACAAAGTAAAAACCGACGAAGAAGCCCTTAAAAAAATCCGAAGTCTGATACATAAAATTGGGCATACACCAACGGCTGGATTTCAACGAATACCCTCACAATTACCGGAACAATCAAGCGATACTCTTTATAGCCTTATCCCAAAATCGAGCACGCAACCTTACGATACCTATGAAATCTTAGAGGCACTGGTAGATGCCCATTCGCTTGACGAATACAAAAAAGAATACGGACAAACGGTGATTACTGCCTATGCATGTATTGACGGATGGTCTGTAGGAATAGTTGCCAATCAACGAAAAGTAGTAAAAAATAAAAAAGGCGAAATGCAGTTTGGTGGGGTTATTTACGGAGATGCTGCGGATAAGGCAACCCGTTTTATTGCAAATTGCAATCAAAGAAACATTCCCTTGGTTTTTTTACAAGATGTCACAGGCTTTATGGTGGGAAGTAAAGCTGAACATTCTGGAATTATCAAAGATGGAGCAAAAATGGTAAATGCAGTAGCCAACTCTGTAGTACCCAAATTTACAGTGGTTTTGCGCAATTCCTTTGGGGCTGGTAATTATGCTATGTGTGGCAAAGCCTATGACCCAAGACTAATGTTAGCTTGGCCCACAGCCAAAATGGCTGTAATGGGAGGACAGCAAGCTGCAGATGTACTGTTACAAATTGAAAAGGCTGCTCTAAATAATCAAAAAGGCAAATCGAAAGACGACACCCTTAAAAAAGACATTTTAAAACGCTATGAAGCCAAAACAGACATCCTTTATGCTGCCTCGCAACTTTGGGTAGATGCCGTAATTGATCCTACAGAAACGCGAAGCTGGATTAGTATGGGTATTGAACTGGCAAATCACGCTCCCAGCACTGAAAAGTTTAATTTGGGAATCCTACAAGTCTAAACTATATAGGGGTTTTAGTGCTAAAGTTTTGTCTCTTTTCACTTTTCCACTGTGTGTTTCTACAAAAGAGGAAAATACGACTAGTGTTTTTGGGCGTTCATAGGAAGTTAACCCCTCAATTGTTTTTATTTTTTTAGCAATCGCTTCCCACGGGCTTTCCAGTTGGTCTTTTAGGGCTAGAATAACTTTTTCTCCCAAAGTAGGATCAGGTAAGCTACCAATAAAAAAGGAATGCGAAAGCACCGCTGCTAGTTTTTGTTCTATCTGCTCAGGATGCAATTTAACCCCCCCAGAATTAATCACATTATCCACTCTTCCAATCAAGCGAAATGTATTGGTATTGATTATTTCAATTTGATCATTAGTTACCAAATCAACTACGTCCAATAATGGAGCATTAACCACCAAACACCCTCGTTCTTCTTGATGAATTTTGATATGGGGTAAGCATTGAAATGTCCCCAACGGATCACGCATGGTTCGAACAGCAATGTGAGATAACGTTTCTGTCATTCCATAGGTTTCATACCCCTTTACCCCCGATTTAAGAAGTGCCTTTTGCAATGCAATCGAAACGGGTGCACCCCCTACAATCAACGTTTTGATTTGATCCATATGAGGTAATGAATGATAAGCCTGCATTGGGGTCATGGCTACAAAATCATACGCCTTTTGATTCTTATGAAAGGGATTTCGAGCAGGAGAAACCAAATCAAGAGAAAAACCTAAAATCATAGCGCGAATTAACATCATTTTCCCTGCTATAAAATTTGCAGGTAAACAGTGTAAGGCGGTATCGCCAACAGAAACATTAAAAAAATCACCGGTAGCAATGGCACTATTCACCAAAGCTTGTTTTTTAAATGCCATTCGCTTCGGGCTTGCGGTTGTGCCTGAAGTTTCTAAGAAAATAGAGTCGGAAGCATCAAGCCAATCCATCAAAAAATCGCCTAAAAACCGCTCAAATTGATCGCCCTCTTTAATAAAACTATAGGCAACTTCTTTTAAGTCTTCTCGATTGTAATGAAACCCATTTAACCGAAAACGGTTGTGCACTTTGGTGTATTCAGGCAATTGCATATTAAAAACGATTTGTCAATTTGGTTTTCCAGTCTGTCCAGTTGTATTTTTTAGCTGTAAACCACAAAAATATAGGATATAAAAACAGTAGTGTCACTAACAATTCTGCTCCTAAGGAAGGGGTTGATGTATCTATCAAGACCGATTCGGTTTGAAAAGCCGTCCAGTCTGAGGTAACTAAAAGGGCTGTAATTAGGTTATTGGCTGCATGAAACCCTAAAGCCAATTCTATGCCCTGATCCATTAAAGTTAATATCCCTAAAAACAGTCCTGTACCGATGTAATAGACTAATATCCAATAGCCTAATTTTTCTACTTCAGGATTAAACAGATGTAAGCTTCCGAATATTACCGAGGTAAAAAGTAAAGGGAGCCATGAATTTCGAAATAATCCTCCAAATCCTTGAAGCAAATAACCTCTAAATATATATTCCTCTAAACTGGTTTGGATGGGAATGAGGACAATACCTATTAAAAACAACAAAGCAAAAGGACCTGCTTTAAAATTCCATATAAAGTTTTCGGGTTGGATCATATAATCAAAAGCAATAAATACAGAAGTTGCGGCGCCCCACACAGCAAAGGCAAAGAAAAATCGCTTCCAATCCATTGAAGAACGAGAGGTTGCAATACTTCTTAGGGAACGGTTGTGGAGTTTTGAAACAACCAGCCAAAGGCCTAAAAACCCTACAGCGAAAGGGAGTAACAACAGGGCTAATTGTAGGTTTTTATCTAAAGCTCTGATGCTTTCCATAGGATCAGATGCATCCGCTACCCCACTGTCAATAACGACCATGGTAAGCGGGATTTGCCCAAAAATAGTGAAGAGGATTATGACAAATGACCCCAGTATATACAACCAAAAGGGATTTTTATAGGAAAGGGATTGCTCTAAAAACATCTACAATTCTTTTTGCCAAGGTATTGATTTTGAAAGGCCCAAACAACCCTTATCTATATAAAGTGGACCTTGAATATTATCAACATACAATGATCCCGTGCCTAAACCCTGAGGCATATTGACGCCTAAACTATAGGTCCATTGGGCTAGGGCATTTAATCCTAAATTACTTTCTAGCGCACTGGTTACCCACCACCCTATTTGTTGTGATTCAGCACACGTTATCCACTCTTCTGCAGCAGAAAATCCGCCCAACAAACTTGGTTTTAAAATCAAATAGTGTGGTTTAACTGTTGAGAGCATTTCTTGTTTGTCTTTAGCACTGTAAACACCGATCAATTCTTCGTCTAAGGCTATAGGCAATGGACTTTTTTGGCATAATTCTGCCATGGCTTCCCATTGACCAGGCGCAATGGGTTGTTCAATAGAATGCAATTCAAAAGCACTAAGCTGATTTAATTTATTTAAAGCTTGCTGAGAAGAAAAAGCTCCATTCGCGTCCACTCTAATTTGAATGGTTTTGGCATCATACCGATTTCGGATATACTGTAATAATTCAAGTTCCTGTTGAAAATTAAGTGCCCCTATTTTTAGTTTAATACAATCATAGCCCGCTTCCAAAAGGGAATCAATTTGGGTTTTCATAAAATCAAAATCTCCCATCCAAACCAATCCGTTAATTGGTAAGGTTGTAATTCCAGAAGTAAAATCGGAAGGAAACAAAGTATAGGTATCAGAGCATTTAAGTGACCGCAATACTGTTTCTACCCCCATGGCAATAGCGGGCCAAGTAGTTAAATCTGGCAATGATTCTCTTTTTGAAAGAGCATGAGCAACCAATTTAAGTGTGGATTCAAATTCTGGACGGTCATCAGGGCTTAAACCCGGCAGAAGGCTGCATTCCCCAATACCTGTTTGGGAGGCTTCTTCAAGAACGATAAACCAACTTGTTTTTTCAGTCAAAATACCTCTTGATGTCCCACTTGGACGCTTAAATTGAAAATGGCGTTTTTTTAAAGAAACTTTCATGAACTGAGGTATAGTGCAATAAAAAGTAAAACAGACAAAGCAAAAGTGGACAAGGCTACTATTTTAAGTTCAGGATCAAAATCAACAGGACGTGTATTTTGAATCACGCGTTTTAGATGTAAACCCAAGGGAATACAAATAAGTAACGGAAGCCAAAAATAATGTAGTTGCGTTTTGAAAAGAAATAAAAACAATCCTGAAAATGCCCCCAAAATCAAAACAATGTGATACCGCTTTGCCTTACCTGCACCTAATTTAACTGCAACGGTCCGTTTTCCAACTGCACTATCGCTATCTATATCACGCATATTATTCAAGTTTAAGACAGCCACAGAAAGGGCACCAATAACCAAAACCAATAAATAGGCATCAATAGAAATGGAATTTTGTTGAAGAAAAGAGGCCCCCAGAACGCTTAGGCCACCAAAAAAGAGGAAAACAAAAACATCACCCCAACCATAATAACCGTAGGCATTGTTACCAACGGTGTATTTTACAGCAGCCCAAATACTTGCAACACTCAATCCTAGAAAGAGAAAAATATAGTGCCAAGAAGTACCTTCAAAAGCTAAAAAAATGAGAATAGTGGCCACTAAAAAAGCCAATCCGGCAGTGATTTGTATTCCTTTTTTAAGCGAAGCCCTTGAGAGTAGTCCCGCTTGAAATACCCGCTCTGGACCAATTCGTTGTGCATTATCAGTACCCTTAACGCCATCACCGTAATCGTTTGCAAAATTAGAAACGACTTGAAACAACATGGCGGTAATCATCATGAGTCCAAAAAGAGACCATGAAAAATGAGGATTTGATAGGCTAAGTGCATTTCCAGAAATTATCCCCGCTATAGAAAGGGGTAATGTCCGCAATCGAGCGGCTCGTATCCAAACCTTTGCCTTTTG
>Ga0255757_10004674_pt1 | contig 12265 bp, 10 predicted proteins | sample 071ome_27_FD_179957 | JGI IMG/M metagenome (GOLD analysis project Ga0255757, IMG submission 179957) | Coastal salt marsh microbial communities from the Groves Creek Marsh, Skidaway Island, Georgia - 071409AT metaG (version 2) | ecosystem: Environmental > Aquatic > Marine > Intertidal zone >...
ATTTTTATAGTCTTATTTTCCGTTAAACATGTGTGCTTTGAGTTGACTTTGACACACGTCGCCGACGGGAAAATCAGCCAGCGCGACGAGTGCTGATTATTCCACCGGGAATCGTCCGCAGAGCGCCGCTTTTGAAGAAGAGGAGGAGGATGGCATCCACGAGCGCGAGCTCTACCGCCGCCGCCAACAGAGGTGCGTCGACGCGTCCTCGCGATCCGCGCCACGTCCGACGCAACTCTTCGTTGCAGGATCTCTCCGCCTTCGTGAGACACTTTCCGCAACACCTGAGCTGGCGCGCGCAGCGCGAGTCGTTCGCGCACGAGGCTGCCCAGTACGCGCTGTGGGTGCCCTTTGCGGCGGGCGCGCACTACGCTGGAATGCGCACGCTCAGTTACCTCTTCGCGACGTGGTTCGTGTTGGGCGAGGCGATGCTGGTGTACATGCACGCGAATGCCAAGTCGAAATCCATCGTCGGCTTGCTGCGGTGGTGGCACATTTTGGTCGTCATGGCGTGCGCGGCGCTCGTCGTCGGGGTCCCGCTCGTGGGGACGTTTAAGAGGTTCGTGGCGGAGTATGTGTTTTTCGGTGTCATCGCCATGGCGTGCGTGTTTCCGCTCGTGCCCAAGCGTTTGACTCGCGACGTGCCGGACATGATTTACACGCTCGGGTTTCTCACCAGAAGTAGGCTCGGGAGGAGGAGCGACGTCGACGCGAGTTAGAAGTTAGTTAGATACACACACACACACACGCACACAATGTTTGTTATACCTATTATTACTACGTACTATCAGTATGTGCACGTACCGGTGTGAATCTTACGCCTCTGCGCCAAGTTGTTCGGCGCGCGAAGCGCTCACGAGGGCGTCGGTGATGTCCTCGAGTAGGAAACCATCCATGAGCGCACGGACGTCAGAAATCGTGACGTCAGAGACGCGATGGTCCTTGACGCGACCTTGGGCAAAATTGTAAGTTCGGATGCGTTCGCTTCGATCCGCGCTTCCGATGAGCGACGAACGAAGCTCGGAGCGCTCCTTGGCGAGCTTTTCGCGCTCCATCTCGTACAGTCTCGACTTGAGCACGCTGAACGCTTTGGCTTTGTTTTTGTGCTGTGAACGCTCATCCTGAATCACGACGGTGATGCCGGTGGGGATATGCGTCAGTCGCACGGCGCTGTTCGTCGTGTTGACGTGCTGACCGCCAGCTCCGCTGGCGCGCATCGTGTCGACGCGCACGTCTTCATCCTTAATGTCCATCTCCACCTCTTCAGCGTGCGGAAGCACGGCCACGGACGCGGTGCTAGTGTGGACTCTGCCTTGTGTCTCCGTCTCGGGCACGCGCTGTACCCTGTGCACTCCGGATTCGAATTTTAACCGTCCAAAGACGCCGTCGCCTAGTACCTCGGCGCTCGCCTCGCGAATACCCTTGCCATCCGTCTCGTTGAGGGTGAGAATGTCAAAGTGCCAGCCGCGCTTGCGACAGTGGAGCATGTACATGCGGAAGAGATCCGCCGCGAAAAGTGCCGCTTCGTCGCCGCCCGCGCCCGCGCGCACCTCGAGAATGGCGCCTCGTTCGTCCGCCTCGTCGCGCGGAAGAAACATGGTGCGCAAGTCGTAAATGGCTTCGGGTAACGGACCCTCTTCGAGCGTCGCGAGCTCTTCTCGAGCCATATCAACAATTTCCTTGTCATCTGCCGACGTTTCTGATTGTTGCGCCGTGTGAATCAGGTCTTCGAGCGACGCCTTTTCAGCAACGAGTGATTCGACAAGCTCATACTGCTCCACCATGGGCTCTATTCTACTCAACTCCTTGTTCGCCTCGATAACTTTGTCCACTTCCATTCCCGGGGTGGATATGAGCGCCACAAGTTCATCGCGACGTTCGCGAATCGTCCAACCTCTCGCGCGCAGAGCATCGATTTCAGTTGACGACGACGCGGCAGACGTCGAATACGATCGGCGCGTCGCCGACTCGATGCGCGATCCGACGCGAACAAGCGACGCCTCGCGGAATCTCGGGGCGATGAGCTGCACGCCGATGGGTAGTCCACTCACACGCGAGCGCGCCATGGGCATTGACATGGCTGGCAATCCCGCGAGCGACGCCGGGACCGTCATGACATCGGCGGCGTACGTCTGCTCGGGAGGCTGAGACCCCAAGTCCTCGAGCTTGGGCGCCGTGGACACGCTCGAGGGCGTGAGCAACAGATCCACCCCGCGCTGCGAAGACGTTTTGCGAAAGATGTTTTCGAAATCGTCGGCGACGAGACGTCGAACGCGCTGCGCCTTTTCAAAGTAAGCCGCCGTCCGCTCGCTACTCAGCGCAAACGTGCCGACCAAGACGCGTCGCCTCACCTCATCGCCAAAACCCGCCTCGCGCGCTTTGGCGACGGCGGACTGGAATCCCTCCTTGAGAAACGCCTCTCTCGGAAGTTGTTCACGCAAATCGCCGTATCGGAGACCGTCGTATCGCGCGAGATTGCTCGACGCCTCGGCGGGCGCGACGACGTAGTAACACGGAAGCGCATCCTTGGTGTGCGGCATCTTCACCGGCACAATCTCCGCCCCGAGCGATTTTATCAATCTCGCCGCTTCGTTCCACACGTCGTACGTCTCTTGACTCATCTCCTCCACCGCGTACTCCTCTGGGATCCCGATTCGCAATCCCGCAAGCACGTCGGCGTCGACAGCTCCGGCGACCGCTCGACGTGCTTCCTCGTCCAACGCCTCGCACCGCCCGACCGTCGTGGGATCGAGCGCGTCCTCCCCTTGCATCGCCGCGAGTACGATACCGGCGTCGCCGACCGTTCTAGCCAACACCCCGACAGTGTCCAACGAACTACAATACGAAATCAATCCGAACCGACTCACTCTTCCGTAAGACGGTTTCAATCCTACGACGCCGCAATACGCCGCCGGCAACCGCACGCTCCCACCCGTGTCGCTGCCGAGCGCGTAAAACGCGCTCCCACTCGCGACAGCCGCCGCCGATCCCCCACTTGATCCCCCGCTCGATCGTGCACCGTCCCTGGACGTCGGATTGAGCGTCACCCCGTACGCGCTCGTATTTGTGTGACTCCCCATGCCAAACTCGTCCAGGTTCGTCTTGCCGATCATCACCCCACCAGAACCCGCTCTCAACCTCCCCACGCTCGTGGCGTCGTGCGGAGACCTGTACCCTCTCAACATCGCCGACCCCGCCGTCGTCGCCCCGTCCCTCGCGCACAGGTTGTCCTTGACAGCGAACGGAACGCCGTCGAGAGCCCCGAGCGTCTCTCCCGTTGCTCGTCTCTCATCCGACGCTCGCGCGTCTCGCGCCGACACCGACGCCAGCGATGCCGCCGCCGCCGCCGCGGAGGTACCACCGGTGCTCTCTTCCGGGACGTACGCCCGCGCGATGAGCGCGTCGACGTCCACGCGTCGTCTCGCGTGCGCGCAGAGTTCGCTCGATGTGAGTTCACCGTTCGCGAGCGCGCGCGCCGCTTCGACAATCGTCGTCGGCCAGTGCGCCGTCGACAAGGTTCGCGACGCCAACGCCGACGATGCCGATGCCGACGCCGACGATGCCGACGCGCGTCGCGCGACGGCGGCGACGGCGCCCGACATGTGTGTGAGAAACCGAAGTCGTTCGCCTCACACTGACGACAGTGTGCGACGCCCGGGCGATCAGTTCCATGCCGACGCGCGCGACGTTCAGCGCACCGCGCGTCGCGTCGCCATCAAAGACGACGACGCGCGCGTCGTCCGCGTCTCGATGTCGCTCGGCGTGGCGACTGAACGCGCGACGCCACCGAAACGTCGATGGTGACGAAGTGAAAGTTGTTCGTTGCGAAAACGTCCCGCGGACGGCGACGATGGGCGCGTGCGCCGCGGCTGTGCTGACAATGTGCGTCGTGACGACGTCGTGCGCGGCGACGGTGGCGGACGAGGACCCGATCGAGCCATTCGGAGTCTACGGCACGGTTGAAAAGGAGTTTTCCGTCAATGTCATGGATGAAAATGGAACGAAAATCATCGGAAGGAAGCGAGGGATGACTGTGAAATCGTGCGTGAACATTGTGCCGTCGTCGAGAATGGGAATGGGTGGGAGACCGCCGGCGGCGCTGCGACCGGCGGCGTGCGAGGGGGCGGAAACGCTGGGGGCGATTACGAGCGAGCGAGACATGTTACCGGCGTGCGCGCCGGCGTGTAAAGCGAGCTGCGCGAGGGCGTTGAGGGAGTACGACGCCGGTCAGAGGGCGACGACGGGGTTCGGGGTGGGGAAGCGCGAGTCGGAAAAGGTGCTAAAATCGTGCGTCGTGACGTGCGGGAAGGATTGCGTTAAGCCGGGCAGGTTTTTCGACTATATCATCCCGTTTCGGTTTTGAGAGAGCGAGCAGAGTTGTTGTACAGTGTGCGTAAGTTAGGCGTGTGTTGCGTTGTGATGGATGCTATAGAAAGTATGCGTTTACGTCTTGTTTTTACCGCGTCGTCGTCATCTTCGTCGCTCGTCGGTGTTTCCGAGACATTTTTCAGCGTTTCCTAGAAAATGTCAACCGATGAGATTGTCGAAGGTGTGTGGTATTCCTGATTAAATATCGTTGTTACACCGCGTGTCGCGTCGCTAATCGTTAGACACGACGGGCTCGTACTCGGACTTTGCTTTTTCGTACGCCGCTTTGGCCTCCTTGGCGTCACTCTCGTATTTTGCCTTGCGATCGGCGTCTAAATTCGACCACATTTCACCCAACGCCTTGGAGACATCTCCAATCTTATACTCGGGATGCGCCGCCTTGACGTTGGCGCGCTCGTCAGCGGAAAAGGCGAAAAATGCCGTGAGCGGTTTCTTCACGCCCGGAATCTCCACCTCCGTTTTCTTTGTCTTCTTTGTCTTCTTCTTCTCCATTTTGGCTGACGACGACTCTTCTCCGTCTTCAACGTCGTCATCCTTTTTCTTTTTAGATTTGGTCGCCTTGGCCGTCTTTTTGGCGTACCTTCCGCGCGTGCGCGGTGGCCTTTCCGCCTTTTTACGCAAGAGCTCCAGAGCCTCTTCGAGATTGACGTTATCCACGGATTCGACGCGTTTCAACACCGATTTTCCGATTGAGGCGTTGACGCCGTCGCACGCCACGTAGTAGCCAAACGGTCCTATGTTCACCGAGACGGTTGCGCCGCTCTCCGGGTGCGCGCCAATCTCTTTCGGGTACTGAAACATCCTGAACGCATCATCGAGCGTGATTTCTTCCACTTTTTTCCCAATGTTCGTCACCCCGACCCGTCGAGGCGCCGGCGGTTTCTTTGTTTTTTTCTTCTTTTTGCCATCTTCAGAAACCTCTGGTTCGGCAGGCGGTTCCTGAACGCCGAGCTGAAGGTAGGGACCGTACGGGCCGAGTCTTAGGCTGATTTCTTTACCCGTCGCGGGATCGTCACCGAGAATTTTCGGGTAAAGGACGACGTCTTCGCCATCCGAGGGAGAGGCAAAGTCTGGATCATCCGTGTCGTTGACGATTGCGCCACGAATCGGATGGAGCGGGTGCGTGAAACTGCACTCAGGATATCGGCTGCATCCGATGAAGCCACCCATCTTGGACGGTTTTAACCCCAACCTACCCGTCTTACAGCTTGGACAGCGTCTCGCATCGCTCACCGCCTCCTCGCTGTTCGCCGTCGACAGGGTTTGTCCGTCAGCGATTTGATCCGCGTTGACATGGACGTGTCCGTCGTACTGTGACTCACCGAAGAGATGGTGACCGAGCTTTTCATCCAACGCATCGATGACTTCGCTCACGCGTAGAGTCGATAGAGAAGAAATTTTCGTCGTGAAAGGTTCCCACCACTCCTTCAGCAGAGGCTTCCACTGCACCTCTTCGCGCGTGATCTCGTCCAACTTGTTTTCCAAATCCGCCGTAAAGCCGTAATCGACGTACGTCTCGAAATAATTTGTCAAAAACGCAGAGACTAACCGCCCGCGTGTCGTCGGTATGAGCGCCGATCCCTGCTTCGCGACGTATTCTCTCTGCGCGAGAACCTTGAGAATCGGCGCGTACGTGCTCGGACGACCGATACCACGCTCTTCCAATGCTCTCACGATGGAGCCATCCGTGTAGCGTGGCGGAGGAGACGTTTGGTGCTGTGTAGGTTCACACGCCAATGCATCGCCACCGTCGCCCTCGACTTTGATACGCTCTCCATCACTGAGCGATGGGAGCCACACATCGTCGGTCGGAGGCTCGCTCCCAGTGGAGGCGCGATAGGCTGCTAAAAATCCGGGAAACTTGAGTCTGTGTCCGTTCGCCTTGAGCCGCAAATCTCCGCTCTCCGAAGCCACCTCGGCAGCGATGCGATCCGTGAGCGCGGGACCCATTTGCGACGCCATCGTTCGCGCCCAAATGAGCGCATATAATCTCGCCTCATCGCTTCCGGGGCCTAATTTTTTCGCCACCTGCGCCGGGACGCGCCCAGCGCTCGTCGGTCGAATGGCTTCGTGCGCTTCTTGCGCATTCTTCTGCTTTGTCTTGAAGTACCGAGGCGTCTCTGGGACGTAGTCCTCGCCGAACAACTCCTTGGCCGTGTCTCGAAGGTTCTCAATCGCGTGTGTCGCGACGTAGATACCGTCTGTGCGCATGTACGTGATCAAACCCTCACCCATCCCGGCGCCTTCGTACAGACGTTGAGCCGCCGACATGGTTCTCGAAGCGCCGAAACCCAATTGCTTGTTCGCCTCCTGCTGCATGGTGGACGTCGTGAACGGCGGCCCGCTCGTGCGCTTCGCCTCGCTGTGCTTGATGGATGCCACCGTAAACGAATCGCACTCTCTAACCCGTCGCGCGTACTCCTCCGCCTGCTCGTTCGACGAAATGGTAAACTTGCCCAGTTTCGTTTCGTCGACGTGCGTCAACGCCGCCTCAAACGCCGGGCCATCCTCAGACTTGAGTCGTGCCTTGATGCTCCAATACGGCTCACTCACGAACGCCTCCACCTCTTCTTCGCGTTCGCACACCAACCGAAGCGCTACGCTCTGCACTCTTCCTGCCGACAGGCTCACGCTCGACGGAAGCTTGCGCCACAACAATCCCGAAAGCGTAAAACCAAACAGATAATCCAGCGCGCGTCGCGCCATGTACGCGTCAACCATCGGCGTACTGATATCCCTCGGCGCCGCCACCGCCTCCAACACTGCATTCTTCGTAATTTCGCCGAACGTCACCCTCTTCACCTCTAAATCATCCCGCAACAATCGCTTCTCCCGCAACACCTCGAGCAAGTGCCACGAAATCGCCTCCCCTTCCCTATCCGGATCCGTCGCCAACAGCAACACGTCCGCCCGCTTCACCGCGTCCGATATCGCTCGCATCGCCTCTCTCTGCCGACTCGTCGACGTCCACGTCATCGCGAACGACTCTTCCGGTCGCACGCTCCCTTGTTTATTCACCAAGTCGCGCACGTGTCCGTAACTCGCGAGCACGCGTGCGTCCGCGCCCAAGTACTTTTCGATCGTCTTCGCCTTGGCTGGGGACTCGACAATCATCAGCGTGCGACGCGGCGACGCGGACGTATCCGAACCGACGGCCAAAGCGCGAGTCAACGCCAGTCGCGCTCCGTCGGGGCGTCGGCGGTGCGTTCGAGTGGACGCCTCGCGAATGAACCTCTCGGTTAACGGTGACGAATTCCACGACGGCATCCCGCGCGCCGCTCGCGCGCCGTCACCGAACCCTCCCGATGACGACGCAGGAGACGAATACCGGCGTCCAACCACGACGACAGCGCGCGCGGGAACGCTTCGACGCCGACGACGTGTCGTCGTCGTTGTCGTCGTCGTCCGAGCGTCTCGCATGCATCGACGTGCGAGTCTCTGTCTCGAAGCCGCCGCCGCCGCCGCCATGACGGTCGATGACGACGTCGACGCGTCCGACGACGCGATGCGCATCAATCTCCGCGCGATCGACCGCCGAGTAATCGTGTCCGGTGATCCGAAGGCGTCGGCGCGGTCGTGACTGCCGTCGTCCTCGTCGCTGCGCACTTAAAACGCTGCTGCACTGATTGACGCGCGTTTCGAACAAACGAACGAACGAACACTCACACCCGTCGTCGTCGCACGATGGCGCGCGGGACGTCGTCCGAGACGAAAAAGTACGGACAACCCCTCTACGCGTCGGCGTGGTTGGACGAACGCACCGCGCTCGTCGCCGGTGGGGGTGGTAAAAAGTCGAGCGGGATTCCGAACCGAATCTTGATCGCGTCGTATAACGCCGATGAAGACCAGCTCGGGGAGGCGGAATCGTGGACGCACACGGATGAGGACGCACCTCAGAGATTGGCGGCGCATCCGTCGAGAACACACGTAGTGTGCGCGTTCGGGGGGTCGTTGGGGGTGTTTAGAACGAGACGCAACGAAGCCGCGGTGACGAGTACACGAGGAGACCGGTCCGCGGGCGGCGGCGACGGAGCGGCGAGCGCGAGCAGGGCAAAACCGAGCTGGATCATTGAACCGTGTGTAGATTTAGGATTACCGCCTCGGGTGAGCGTGACGCCGGATGAGAGGGAGATTAAGTGCGCGGCGTTCAACGGACAAGGGACTCGGTTGGCGCTCGGTTTGGAGAGCGGCGAGGTGAAAATTTTGTCTTGGCCCTCTCTTGAGGTGGAGAAGGAGCTCGGGGCGCACGAAAAGGGGGCGGTGACCGACATCGCCTGGGCCCCCGATGGGGATGGGTTGTTGACGACGTCAGCGGAAAATGCGACGACAAGTAACATTGGTCGAGGCGCGTGCGTGTGGAGCGTTGAACGCGGCGAGCGCGTGCGCACTCTCTTTGATGAATCCATCGTCAAAACGCGGGCTCGAAACGTCGTGTTTCGCGGCGCGGCGTTCGGTCCAAAATTATCGTCTTCCACGAGCGGCGTCGCGTGGACGGGTTTAAACCTCGACGGCGAAGGGTGGGTCGTCAAGTGGGACACAGCGACATGGAGAGTGCTCAGCAAGGCGCGCGTCTTCAACAAGGAACCAATCTCTGGGTTCGCCGTCAACGCCCAGGGCACGCTCGTCGCCGTTGGAAGCTCCGAGGGCCACGTTAAGGTGATGGACGCGCTCAAGTTTACCCCAATCAAACGCGTCAAAGGGGCGCACATGATTTTCGTAACCACCATGGCGTGGAATCCAAAAGGGAACGTTATCCTCTCCGGATCAGCCGACGCGAGCGGTAACGCGATGAAGATTCGAAAGCGCTCCTGGACGCTCAGACTCATCTTGTGGCTGACAGTCCTCGTCCTTCTCACCCTTTTCTGGCTCACGATTCTGCAGTTTCTCTTCCCCGATCCGCTCGTCCAAGCGCTGGAAAGTGGCGACTTTTCCCGTGCCGCCCAAGCGGTGTCCGACTACTTTTCCGAGGGTAAAAACCACGCCGGCGCGCTCGACCAACTCGAAGAGATGGTCGAAGACGTCGTCGCCACTACTGCGGCGGCGGACGCTATGCCCACCCTCGGAAGAGACGAGCTCTAACACCTTCCTTGTAACAGCTGTCGGTTGTACTCACTTTGTCTCTCTTACTTTTAGTTAGTTTTACAAACGCGCGTCGCGCGCCGTCTACGAAACTACTATACACACCGCACGCTCTCATCGCCCACCATCGTCCTCGTTCGATGCAATGTCCCGCACGCTTCGCTCCAACTCTTCGATCCGGTCCCCCATCTCATCAATCTTCGTGATGATCGCATCGCTCATCGTTCGAAACCGTTCCTCCATCTGTTCCAACACCCTACGCGCCGTTTCCTCTGGCGTCTTCTCCGCCGCCGCCGCCGTCGTCGTCGTCACGCCCGAACCCGAACTCGTCGTTTTATCCATCGTCGTCGTCGTCGTCGTCCACGCTGTGTCGTCCATCGTCCAGAGTCAGAAGAGAAACGCACACACAGATTCTCTGAGCGCCGATCAACACCCGGAATGGAATGGATACGATGACGGTTCGTGACTCGTTAAATTGAGTCAAGCCCATCTGCCTCAGGTTTTCCCACTCTCGCGGATCGGGTTCGATCGAACGATCGCTCGATCGGGCGCGACACTTTGTGACGACGACGACGACGACGACCGTCGACCATCGACGAAAAGTAAATCATCATCATGTTCGCGGCGAGAGCGTTGAAACGGGCGAGTAAGATGCAGAGCGCGGCGGCGCACGCGACGCGTGGGTACAAGGTTGCGGTGCTCGGTGCGGCGGGTGGCATCGGCCAACCGTGCGGTTTGTTGATGAAGATGAACCCGTTGGTGACGGAATTGGCGCTGTATGATATCGCGGGAACGCCCGGTGTCGCGGCGGATGTGTCGCACGTGAACACGGCGGCGCAGACGAAGGGATACGCCGGGGATGCGGAACTCGGGGCGGCGTTGAAGGATGCCGACGTGGTGATCATTCCGGCGGGCGTGCCGCGCAAGCCGGGTATGACTCGGGACGACTTGTTTGCGATTAACGGTGGGATCGTCAAGGGTTTGGTTGAAGCTATCGCGGATAACTGCCCGAATGCTATGATTAACATGATCTCCAACCCGGTGAACTCGACGGTGCCGATCGCGGCTGAGGTGTTGAAGGCGAAGGGCAAGTACGACGCGAGAAAGCTCTTCGGGGTGACGACGCTCGACGTGGTGCGCGCCAAGACGTTTTACGCCGAAAAGGCGGGCCTCGAGACGGCACGCGTTGACGTTCCGGTCGTCGGCGGTCACGCCGGGATCACCATTCTCCCGCTCTTCTCTCAAGCGACGCCCAAGGCGACCAACTTGACCGACGCGGATATCGACGCGTTGACCAAGCGCACGCAAGACGGCGGTACCGAAGTTGTCGCCGCCAAGGCGGGTAAGGGCTCCGCCACGCTCTCCATGGCGTACGCCGGCGCTCTCTTCGCCGACGCGTGCTTGCGCGCCAAGAATGGCGAGGCGAACATTGTCGAGTGTACCTACGTCGAGTCCAAGGTGACTGAGGCGCCGTTCTTTGCCTCCAAGGTGACTCTCGGCCGCGAAGGCGTCGACACCATCCACGGTCTCGGCTCCCTCACCGCTTACGAACAAGCCAACCTCGACGCGATGATGCCGGAACTCCACGACTCGATCAAGAAGGGTGTCGATTTCGTCAAGGGTGCGTAAATACGTAAACTTGACGTTTTTGTGCAAATCTTCCTCCTCTCACAACCCGCTTGTCATATAAATACAAAATACTACCTACAAAAATCTCCTTCCTACACGACGTATAAATATAGCTTGTTGAACGCCGACGCGTCTACCCCACCCTTGGGCCTATCTCTAGAGCTTGCGAACCCTTCCGATTTCACCAACCTCCCGTCCCACACGTCCTCTGGCATGCGAAACACGTACGTCACGACACGGCTTCCCGGCGTGAGTTCGTCGAGCAATTTCGCCGAAATCTTTGCGTTTCCCTTGGGAAGGAGGTACGAAAATACCACCGTGGCTTCTTTCACGGAGACATCGAACGCCGAAGCGTGCTCTATGCGCACTCGATCGCTCGCGCCGGCTGTATCGTTTTCGGCGGACGGGCAGTCAGTCTTCTGGATAAACAATCAGCACCAACACAATTTGCGAAACGACGCCTCAACACGCACCTCTTTCGACGCGCGCGCGCGCCAACGCACACGCCGCGGCGTCAATTTCCACCCCGACGCCTCGCGCGCCTCGTTCCGTCGCCGCCGCGACGCACACGCGTCCATCGTTACACCCCAAGTCGTAGACCACATCGTTCGGTCCGACGTCGGCAAAGTCGAGCGCGCGGCGAACCATGAGCTCAGGCGTGGCGCTGATTGGACCGAGGTCTTCATCATCGGCGGCGACGGTGTACGGCATGATGGGCGCGGCGTTCCCTCCGCGGCGACAAGTCTCGTCTCGTCTCGTTTCGGTTGCAGCTAGCTAGCTCTTCGGAAAACAACAAATCCGCGGTTCGTGAACCACGAAAGAGTATGGGGGTCGAAAAGCCATGTGAAGGCACATTGGCTTTGGACGCGACGTAGGGCGACGCGAGGCCGGGATGGAGACGCTGGATGGCGGAGCCTGGATTCGAAAGGCGCCATGGAGGGTTCTGCGATGATCGCGTCGCGCGTTTCGTGAGGATTTTAGCTTTGTTCGGGGTGAGATGCGTAGGCGGAGCGCGCGAGTAGACTCTCGTTTGACGTCATGTCAAAGGACTTGAATCAGTTTACGGCGGGTCGTTCAGCGGGGTATCACCCGTCAATGCGATCGTTCGCTAGATTGAAATGAAGTCTAACTCGTCAAGGGGTCATGCCGGGATGGATTGCCGATTGGG
>Ga0255757_10004678_pt1 | contig 12259 bp, 9 predicted proteins | sample 071ome_27_FD_179957 | JGI IMG/M metagenome (GOLD analysis project Ga0255757, IMG submission 179957) | Coastal salt marsh microbial communities from the Groves Creek Marsh, Skidaway Island, Georgia - 071409AT metaG (version 2) | ecosystem: Environmental > Aquatic > Marine > Intertidal zone > Salt...
ACGAATTCCCGAGGAAAACGAGATACAAAAGAAGAAAGGAGCGAAGAGTAAGAGAGCGAGCGAGTGCGATGTTTGCGGACAAACGCGTGCAAATCCATCTGCTTTGGTCGTACATATGCGCGTTCACACTGGAGAGAAACCGCTTGAGTGCGATGTGTGCGATATGAGCTTTAAGACATCTGGCGGTTTGAAACACCATATGTCCATTCACACCGGAGAGAAACCGTACGAGTGTGATGTGTGCGATAAGAGCTTTCGCGAATCTGGTCATTTGAAAAATAACATGCGTATTCACACCGGAGAGAAGCCGTACGAATGCGACGAGTGCGAAAAGAGTTTTCGTCATTCCAACGGTTTGCGACAACACAAGCGCAGGTGGCACTAGGCCTTTTGTAATACCAACGCATCTTGATACCCGCACGTATACATCACTGACTCGCGTGTGCATCGCGCGAAATATCAAACGAAGAAACGCGTAGCAAAAACTAAAAAAGGTGCCAGAATTTGGACGTTAAACAAACGCTCTTTCAATACACACACACTAACGCACGCACATCGCGACTCTGAGTAATACCTCAGAGAGTGTGTGAAAGTGAGAGAATACGCCGCTCCTTTCTCTCTCTCTTCTGCGCACCCACCGGTTGGTTGATGTGATGCGCGCATAGTCATTCATGGGAGCTCAATTGCAAACATTTAAAAGCGCTCCGGTGCTTTTCCTCTCGCTCTTGTCGCTGACTTTGTTCGTCTCTTCGTCGATGACCGCGATCGATAACGTGCTGAACCGAAGCTTGGGTTTAGCGTCTACGCCGGAGAAAATTAACCGGTACTATGCGATCACGTTTGGCGCGTACGCGGCGAAACCGGTGTTTGCGTTGGTGAGCGATTGGACGTTAGGGAAGGAGAGGAGGAAGTTTCTGACGAGAGCGAAGTTCGCGAGCGGGTATTGTTTTTTCGCGGCGGGATTTCAGTTTGCGCTGTCGTTCGCGAAAACGATCGAAGAGGTGTATGCGTTTGGGATTTTGATGACCGTGTGCGTGAGCGGCGCGTACGCGAGTTTAGATGGGATATTAGTGTGCGCGGCGAAAGGAGGAAGAGGAGGAGAGACTTCTTCGAGGAGGAACGAAGAAGAGATGCGACGGATAGGCGGTGAAATGAACGCGACAGAAGAGGAAGTAAACGCGATAGAGAATAGATCGAATAATACTAAGAGACGAATAACGCAAGTGAACGTGCAAACAGTCGCTATGGCGACGCGAACGTTTGCGGCGATTTTAGGGAGCGCGTGCTCGGTTTTGTTTTTGGAGGTGTTCACGGCGAGAGCGACGATTGCGATGTCGAGCGGGTATGCCGTTCTGGCGGCGATTTTGGCGTCGCGAATTAAAGAAGACAGTGGTAGCAACAATGGAACAGGAACGCAGGATTTGGATGAAGATTTGGAAACGAGGCAGCGAAGAAGAGTTGATACGATGGCAGCAACGACAACATCGACGAAGAAGTGGCCGTGGAGAAGATTCTTTTCGGACCGCGAATTCATCGCGCTCGCATTGGCGTTATTCCTTTATCGAATCACGCCAACCGCCATGGATACGTACAATTCGTTCATCTACTCCATCTACGACCATAAACTACCGAACAGCGCATTCGGTATGTTTCAATTCTTCTCCAACGTCGGCGCGCTCTTTGGCGCGTTTGCGTTTTCCTTCTTCCACAACAAATACTTAGTCGAGAAGAAACAACAACGAGACGACGAAACCCTTCCCGGAAGAGGAGGAGAATCCAGACCATCGTCGTCGAATTATCCAAACGCTCGGAATCGGCAAAAGCAACTCCTTCTCCAAACGCCTCGTTCGAAGATGAACGTCTTCCTCCTCGGCGGACTCGCCGACGTTGGCTTCCAACTCGTGCGTCTGTTCGCCATCTACCACCCGCCAAAAATCAACCAAAGCAACAGCGGCGTGCGCGCGGCAATTACCCTGTCCGTTCTGGAACTCATCGTTTCATTCGGTTCTCGATTCGCGTACATGCCCATCGTCATCCTCTCCGCCGTCGTCGCCGAAAAGTGCGAAAACAAAGAAGCCTTCTCCTTCTCCACCTTGGTCTTCTTCGCGGACCTTTCGTCCATCTTCGCCGGCTTCATCGCCGCCGATATCGTCGAGAGATGGAAAATAGGCGCCGCCGTCAAACGAAAGTTAGACATGATGTACATCACCGGACGCTCCTGGCGTCCTCTGAAAAACTTCGTCTACCTGTGCGCGTTCTTAAAGCTCGCCGCGGTCGCCGCGACGCTTCTACTGCTCAAGTTTGTCTTATCTCGCTCCGACGACGAGGAAAACGAAAGCGAAGAGTACCACCACCACCACCGAAGCGCACCCGCGACAGAGGAAGAAGAAGAAGAAGAAGAAGAACGAGGCAGAGAGAGAGAAGGTCGGAATAGTAATAGCAATAACAACGTCAACGATGACCAGTTTAGTCCGTACAGAATAGACAGATAGTTTTAATGTGACGATAGAGAGAGTTGCAGATAAATATCGCACAAAAGTGTGTCTCTCGCGTGTCCTTTGGAGCTTTTTCTTCAAAAAAAGATACGCATTCCGATGCGAAAAGTCGCGCGATAAAAGTACGCTTCAGAATGAGGATATCTTCTCTTATTTCACGACGGACGTCTTCTCCCGTCGTTTTACTCGCGACGACTGGGAGACGACGCGCGCGAGCGGTGGTTAAATCGTCGAAGTTTGAGGGAAAGAGGCGGAGGAAAGAATTCGGCACCCGCGCGTCCAAAACGTCCATGGAAAGAGAGGAAAACGCGAATAAGAAAAGTGAATTGAAAACGATTGAAAATGGCGCGGTGGTCACTCGATTGTGGTCGAACGTGAGCAAAGACGCGGATGGTGGCGGGTACGCGCACGAGTCTGGGTCTGTTTTAGGAAACGCGGCGTTGATTGCTGGAACCACCGTGGGGGCAGGCGTACTGGCGTTACCCGAGATAACTGGCCCGACTGGCTTTGTTGCGAGTTCGGAAATGTTGGTGGCGATGTGGGCGTATTTCGTCGCGACGGGATATTGTCTCGCGGAGGTGAACTTAGCGACGCTGTGCGCGCTCGGTGGGAGCGGTTCGAAGAACGGGGTGAGTTTGTTTTCGGTGACGCGTTCGACGCTCGGGAAGGGCGGGGCGGCGATTTTTTCGCTGGCTTATGTTTTTATGCACGAATGTTTAACCGTCGCGTGTTGTTTGAAAGGGGCGGAGATTTTGTCAAGCGGTAAGTACATAGCTGACGTTGGATTTAACGAAGCGATTGTGCTGTTTGGAGGTTTCATCGGTTTATTCGTGGCTTTGAGCAGTGAAAAAGTATTAGATTTTACCAATCGATTATTGGTGCTTTTCATCGTCAGCGCTTTGATCGGGCTGGTGAGTTTATGCTGCGGGGACGTAGACGTGGCGAATTTACAGAGGAGTGATTTTAGCGTGGTCGGGAACACCATACCAGGTATCGCGGTCGCGTTCGTGTATCAGTCGGTGTTGCCGTCGGTGGTTTCCTCGTTGGAGGGCGACGTGCCAAAGATTAAAAAGGCAACGGTTCTAGGAACGGCGGTGCCGTTAGGCATGTTTTTGTTGTGGAACGCGGTCGTTTTAGGTGCTTTATCCGGAGAGGATTTAATGGCGCCAGGTGTGAATCCAGTCGACTTGTTAGCCTCGAAAATTGAAAACGGCTACGGCACATTGTTAATCGACGCTTTCTCCTTCAGCGCGGTGGCAACCTCCTTCATCGGATTCACCATCGGTTTGAAAACGTTCATCGCGGATGGGTTACAATCGGTCAACGTGAAATCCGAACCGATATCCTACGCGTTGACGCTGATTCCACCGCTAACTTTTGCGATAACCTATCCAGACGTGTTCATTTCCGCGATAGACAACGCCGGGACGTTCGGGGTTATCATCATCTTTGGCTTATTGCCTCCTATGATGGTTTACAATTACCGCAAATCCGCCAGAGAGGAGTATGAAGAGACGGACGCGCTCGCGTCGACCGAAAGGATGCGACAAAAAGCCTTGGTCGATTCCATCGCTTTACCAGGGGGCGACGCGACCTTATTCGCCATCTTCGCCTTTTCCGCGTACGTCATTTTGCAAGAGACCCTCGAACGCATCGTCGTCTAAAAACGAAGTTCGAGGGAGAGGACGAGACAGTCCGGCTCGCGAAGTACCGAGCGCTCGTCGTGTACATGAAAACGTTTTTATAAAATAGTAAAAGCTGATAACAGCGTAGCCATAAACTAGCGTAGATAGCGACCGACGCATTTCTCCTTTGGAGAAGATGACGACGACGAATTGTATGTATATAAATATGTATGTGTTGCATCATTGTTTGATACTACTCCCGCGCAAGAGAAGAGAGAAAGAAGGAAGGAAAGAGAAGGAAGGAAAAAAAAAGTGCAGCCGCCAAAAAACAAAGCTCATTTCCCCATTCCAAAGCGCACCCGCGTCGCACTCACCGTCGTCGTTCTCGCGAGCTCACGGACAATAAAGACTACTTTTTTATTGAGAAGGAGAAGAACACGGAGAGATATGAAAAACAAAAAGCGCAAGCAAGAGCGCCAGGCGCGCTTAGAGCAGGACGACTTTGAAAATCGAATCCGCGACGAACAGAAGAAACATCGACACATCGACCGGACGAAAGTCTTGCTCGGCGAAGCCGGCGATATCGCCTCGGATTCCGAGGACGAGTTCGACGAGGACTACCAAGGTCAGTTTGGCACCGTCGTCGAGCACGGCGCGCTGTTTAAACCGGAAAAGAAAGGCGTGGACCCGGAACACACGGGAATCAACAGGAAAGAAAAGACGCTCTTGCTGACCTCGAGAGGGGTCGTCGCTCGATTTCGGCACCTGATGCAAGATTTGCTCTGTTTACTTCCGAACGCGAAAAAGGACGCAAAAATCGATTCGAAAAACGATAAGCGAGCGGTGGTAGAGTGCGCGGAGCTGCGCGGGTGCAACAACGCGATATTTTTCGAGTCTAGGAAACGGCAAGATTCGTACGCGTGGTTCGCGAAGACGCCGGAGGGACCGTCGATTAAATTCCACGTGGAGAACATCCACACGATGGCGGAGTTGAAGTTAACCGGGAACCACTTGAAGTTTTCCCGTCCGAGTTTACACTTTGATCCGAAATTTGACGACGAAGCGCACACGAGAGTGATTAAAGAAATATTAGTCCACTGCTTTGCGACGCCGTGGAAACATCACGCGATGAAACCGTTTTACGACCACCAGATGTGCTTTTACTGGGAAGACGGACGCGTGTGGTTTCGAAACTACCAAATCGTCCACCCGGAAGGGAAAGAAGTGCGTGCGAATTTATCCGAAAACACCGGCGTTTCCGCTGGTTTATCTCTCACCGAAGTTGGCCCGCGCTTTTGCCTCCACCCGATTAAAATCTTCCAAGGCGCGTTCACCGGGAAAGTCCTCTACGAGGACGAACTCTTCGTCAACCCAAACGTCAGACGCGCCGACGCGAAGAAAAAAGACAGCGACGTGTACGCCAGAAAAGTCGCCAAAAAACAAAAAAGGAAAGCGCACGTCGCCATGAACCAACTGAAGAGGAGAGAGGACGATTTAGACGGGTTTTTTCGCGACGACGAGGCGTTTTAGATTATCCTTAGAAAAAAAGTTGTATATTAGAATAAAGTTTTATGTTTGAGAGACAAACGAAATTCTCGTTAAAAGAATCCGCCACTTTAAAGAAAACACTCTTTTAAACCACCACACGAGCGATGATGGCGTGGACGAACGAAGAGCACGAGGAGAAAGAGAAAAACGCTCTCGTCGTTCCTCTTCGAGGAATACCTTCCTCCGTTTCGAGATCCGTCCACGCCATGCGGCTGCGCTCGAGGCATACGAAACATTTGCAAAAAGAGAAGCGGACGTTGCGAGCGATGAGAACGGAAGGCGAGGACGACGACGACGAAGAGGAAGAGTACGCGCGCGACGAGAGAAAAACGAAAGCGAAGATTCAGCGAACGAGAATAGACCGACGCGTGGTGGTACCGGCGAGCGTCGAGAAAGAAGAAGAAGCGGAAGAAAAACGAGAGGCGAATTTGAGTTTGTTTCCTTTCCTCGGGAAGAGGACGAGCGGTCGAGCGCCGATGGGAAACAATAACAATGTCAACGAAAAAACGTCCATCCGGAAGCAGTGCGCGGAGAACGTCTATAAATTGGTGGTTCAGAGTTTACAGAGCGGAGATTTAGAACTCACGGCACGCACGACGGCGGCGTTGTTAGCCATCAGTAGGAAGCGGATGTACCGCGAGGAAGAGACCGAGGACGGAGGACGGAAGAACGCCGAGGAGGAGGAGGAGGAGGAGAACGACGACAACGACTTCGACGAAGAGGAAAAGGAGAAGCGGAGAAAGAGAAGGACGTTAAATTGGCACCCGAAAGTCGCGCGGGACGATTGGGAGATGTGCAAAAAGCACGAGCGAATGGCCATGAAGAGTTGTTTGGAGTTGATGAGCGGTGCGAGAGGAGATGTAGAGGAAGACGAGGAAGAGAGAGACGCGCGGGAGATTTACACGAATTTAGTAAAGGAGGCGAGCATTGGTGGTGAGAGACAACAGGCGAGGTTTGAACGCGCGTTCGGTGAGTTTTTCCGAGCCGCGAGGAGGAAGGCGAGAGAGGCCAGGAAGAGCTTAGAGAGGGAGAAGGCGTTGAGGAAGGCGAAAATGAGAAAAGAAAATGTGAAGAATAGGAAAGCGCTGCCGCGCGCCGGTCGATTCGGTGGGTATGGCGATGACGACGAAGGCGAGGAAGAAAAAGCGGAAGAAGAAGTTCAGGAACTAGAGATAAACCTCGAGCCTGAAGTAGCCGATGCAGTCCGGTTGCTCGAAGGTCGTGGAGTGAAGATATACAATTTTACCGACAGCGAGAAGCGAAAACTTTTGCAATCCAGCATGCGCTCGCTCACGGATGCGGCGATGTTGAAATTCGCGCTTTGGTTCGAATCTATAAAAGACAAGACTGTCCAAAGACACGTCCTGAGGTTGGAAATGTGTCGAACTCCGTTGACGAGTAAAGAGATAGAAATGAAACGAAGAGGTAAATCGATTACGAATAAAACCTTAGATGCGAGAGCAAAGAGTGGTGCGTTTGGAGACGATTCGCTACGAACGAATGCAATCATTTCAATTACGGGTTTATTGGAGGCTAGGGCGACTAATAATAACCTCAATAACAACGGACGACGGGAAGACATTGGTGCGGATTTTTCGTCGTCGTCGTCATCGAGCGACGATGCGATCAAACTTTCCATCGCCTTAGCGATGCTAGGTTTGGCCGAAAATCCAGCGATATCACAAGACCCGGAAATAACATTAGTCAACGTGGAAGAAACGTTGAGTAAGCTCGTTCAAGAACTCCCGAACGATAAGGACGCGAGAGAGGCTTTAGCTACGTTTTTGATTCGAGCGTACGAGCTCGGGTATCGAAAAGATCAAGCGGACAACCGAAGGATGAAAGGTTTTATTTCGTCTAAATCTCGACCTCTTGACTGCATGGATGCGCAAAACATAGTGAATGCATGTCTCGCTACTACTCGAGTCGACCCAACGTGTGAAATAGCCATGCATTTTTTAATGCATTGCTGGAAGTACAATTATAAAGCGGAGGATGCTCAACTCGTAAAAGGAGTGGATTTTTTGGAAGACGCGTTAGATCACGACGACGCTGAAGGGATTTTCGTCGAATCGGATAACTTTGGCGCGTTGGATTCAGCTAGCGTCAAATACATCGGAAGCGCGATTGATGCAAACGAACTTATACACGCCGCATGCGAACGTGTCGAGTGTTTGCCGAAGGACGAACAGTCTTGGAAATATTTGAGCACGGCGCTAGTAGGTGTCGAAACGTGTACAACAGGAGAAAGTGAAAACGCGTACGCGAGACAATACGAGATAATCTTTCAAAACGTGAGCATGAATCGCGCGTGGTGGCCGCAACGGATGTTCGCCAATCCAAATGAAATTTCTTCCTCTAGCGTCGCGCTTTGCAAATACAAAGCCATCGTGGCGTGTATCGCATTTCCGTTGGATGAAAGATGTGAGCGATACGTGAATACATTTCAAACTTTCCTTACAAAAAATGCAAAATTGAGTCAAAACTTCTCCGGCGTTATTTCATTGCTTTCGTTTTTGAAGTACCGCGTCAAGGAGAAATACAAACGATTGCTTACTCCGGAAGATGAAAACGTTTTACGCGACTCGGTGAAAACTAAAGAAGACGACGAAAAGGAAGAAAGCGAAGAAGACGAGCTGAAAGACGTTGAAGTAGACGACGCGATGCTCTAAAGATGTAAAACAGTAGCCATAGTATTCTATCATGCCATAGTACATGTGTAACAAGATAAAGCAATGTTGTAAAAAAAGATAGCGCCGCATTTAAAATTTTACTTCTGCACGTCCAACGTGATGTATACCGGACAATGATCGCTTCCCTCCATCTCCGTCAACATACCGCTGGATATCACCTTCACCTCTGCATTGTGTTTGAACATTCCTTCGCTCGCGAGGAAGTAATCCAAGCGCAAACCTCTATTCCTCGGCCTGTTCCCGGCTCTTTGAGACCAATACGAAAACCACCCCGTCTGCGTAGGATTGAAATGACGAAACGCGTCTTTCATTTTGCACTCTTTCATCATCACTCCAAAAGCGTTCCTCTCTTCCGCCGTCGTCCCGGCGGACTTTGGAATGTGCTTCGCGTCTACGTTATAAATGTCGATATCCAAATGCGCGACGTTCAAATCACCCCCGTAAATCGTCGGTTTCTTTGCTTGCAACGCGTTCAAATGCTCGCGACACTCCTTCTCCCAAGTGTTGATTCTCCAATCCAAACGATCCAGCTTTTGCCCGCTGTTTGGAACGTACGTGAAAACCGCATTGAACGTTTCGTATTCCAAGGTAATCGCGCGACCTTCCGAGAGATGTTTCTTCCCATCGAGCAACCCTTCCGTCACTTTCAAAAGTTTCGGTCCGTCGTACGGAGTCGTCGTCGTCGTCGTCGTCGCCGCCGTAGGGGTTGGCGTTTCCTTCTTCTTCCCGTCGCCGCCGCCGCCAAACATATCCTTAATCGACGTCTGTTTCATCGGCGACTTCGCTCCTCCTTTCCCATTCTCCGCCGTTTCCTCGTTATTCATTTCTTTGCACGCGCTCCTCGCCAAAATGCACACCCCGGCGTACCCTTTCTTCGCCGTCGAACACGCAAACTTCACCGTCGAAAACTCCGGCAACAACGCCTTCAACTGTTTCGTCGCCTCGTCCACGTTTTCCGGATTCAACTTGTGCTCGGAAAACATCAACACGTCGCACTCTGTTTTATCCACCACAGCGCGCAAACACTCCGGTTTATTCTTCAACATCGCGCGCAAACCGGCGACGTTAAACGCCACCGCGATAAACTTTTGCCCTTTGAACGTGGCGTTTTTCGCGGACCACACCGGGAGATACGGATGGCTGAAGAAATCATTCTTGAGCGCTTGGAGCGGGACCGGTGGGCCCAATGGATTTTCTGGATATTTTGCTTTCTTTGTCGGTGGCTTCTCGTCGGCGTCGACTGCGGTGGTGATTATCACGTAGTCGTCGTCGTCGCGAGGCGCTTTCTTCTTCTTGGCGCTCGATGGAGACATGCGGTGGCTTTTTTTATGATGACGATGATGATGGTAAGTAAAGTGCGCGCGCGCGGAGTTTTGGAGATTTTTGAAAAGTCAAAGTGAGAAGAAGCTTTGAATGGCGAAACCCTAAAGTCTAAACCCTAAGCCTCTCTCTTAGGGTTGTAGGGTTTGTGTGTCAACGAATACCTAACGAACTCATCTTCAGAACAACCACATCATGTCGCGTCTGCTGCTGCTCCCGTCGTCGCGACTCCTCCTCTCCTTCTCCGCGAAGAGTGCGACGAGACCGACGACGAGATTTGGCAACAACGCGAGGACGGGTAGTGGTAGTAGCACACGCGTTGCTTTTTGTACTCGTCGTTGCGGTCGTTTGGTAGCGCGTCGTTGCGGTCGTTTTTGGGTAACGACTTCGGCATCTTCGTCTTCGTCTTCGTCTTCGTCTTCCTCGGGGGGAAGTCTGCAGCAGACGTTAGATGCGAACAGAGCGAAGAACAGACGCGAGTGTCTCTCGATTCCGACGGCGATCATAGCCGTGAAATCCTCCGGTGGTGGAGACGAGAATACGCTGTATAAAAAGTTAGAGCAAGATTTTGAGACGAAGATAAAGAGGTACACGAAGTTTGAGATGATTGCGACGCCGCAAAATCCAAAGAATGAAAAGACGATCGAGGAGCAAAAAGAGAGCGAAGGCGAGCGGGTGATGAAGAAAATCGATCCGAGAGATTACGTGGTTTTGATGTGCGAGAGAGGAAAATCGTTCACGTCGGAGAAGTTCGCGTCGGATGTGCTCGCGAAGAGCGGGGATCTCGGCCACGGGAGATTGGTGTTCGTTATCGGAGGGCCCTTTGGTCACGGGAAAGAAGTAGAAAGAAGAGCGGACGTGTCGCTGCGGTTAAGCGAGATGGTTATGAACCATCGTGTGGCGAGGATGGTTTTGTTGGAACAGATTTATAGGGCGTGGACGATTGTTCGAGGAGAACCATATCACCATTAATTTATTTACGTGTAAAATATAGTTACCGCACGTTTAGCTTGTAGATTTGTTGTTATCAACGTGCATTAGTTTTCGCTATCATTTCAACTATACTAGGTAACTCTATTTTTTCTTGACTAAATACGCGCCGCACTCGAGATGCGGCGTGTACGGAAACTGGTCAAACACCGCGAAGCGCTTCATATCGTGCGTTTCGGAGAGGATGCGCATATCTTCGGCTAACGTCTCCGCGTTGCAGCTAATGTAGACGATATTCTCAAATCTTTGAAGCATTTTGGAGACTTCTGGACCGCATCCAGCGCGAGGTGGGTCTACGAGGACGGTTTTTATGTTCAACGCGGTCAAATCTAACTCAGTGTCCTTCAATCTCGTGAACTTGCGTTCGCCGTCGATGGCTTGCACGACTTCTTCGGCGGATAATCGCACGACGTGCGTGTTTGTAATCCCATTCATTTCTATGTTTTCTCGAGCGGCAGCTATGTTCGTTTTCGAAATTTCTGTCGCTAAACACGTTCGAAAGAGCGGCGCTAACGCAACCGTGAAATGTCCGTTCCCGCAATAGAGTTCTAGAAAATCATCGTTCGCATTCGAAGCAGACGTGCAGCACGACCGAGCAAACTTGAGCATTTCAGTCGCAATCTGTGCGTTCGGTTGCGCGAATTGCCCTTCTAATTGTTTATACTTCAAAACCTTACCGTCGTCCAAGTGAACGTTTTCCGTCACAAACGCGTCGCCGATGACTTTTTTCATCCTATTCGCTCGCCCGATAATCGACACGTTCAACTCCGGATGCCTCCTATTCATCTCCTCGCGCATCCCTTCCGCCGCTTTCACCCACTCTTCGTCCAACTTCCGATGATAGCACATCGTCACCACCACATCTCCGCTGGTCGCGGTCAGAAACTCCACCTGAAACAGCCTCCTCCGCAAATTCGCGTCGTCTTTTTCCACTAAACTCCTCACCGAAGGCATCGCCGTTCGCATCGCGTCCGATCCCATCGGGAACGAATCCACAAAAACCGTCTTTTTCTCCTTGTAAATCTTCCCAGATGGCAGCACCGACGTCCCCAAAACTTCAACCATGCTGTACCTCGCGTCGACGGGTCCGTCCAAGTGTATCCCGAACACCGCGCGCATGCGAAAACCGCCGCGAGTTTGCTTCGATTTGTAAATTTCGTCTTCTCGCGTCGTTGGCAAAACGGAAGTCCCAAAGTACGCCTTCGCTCGCGAAATTTTCTCTCGCAACTCTTCCTCGTACGCGTCCGGGCGGCACTCGATGTCCAATCCTCGTCCTTTTTTGAACGACGTCGTCGCATCGCGCGGGAGTGGGTGTTTTTTTGGCTCGTTGGTCGGTAGTGCTTCTTCGTCGGTCGTCGTCGTCGTCGAGGAAGAAGAGCAGCAAAAGCGCGTCGACGACGACGCGTGGCGTCCCGCCGCCGCTGCTTTTGTGATTTCGCTTCGTCGTCGTGAACACCGAGGAGAAGTGGAAGGAGGAGAAGAACACGACCGACGGAACGATTTCGGCGAGAAGAGCTTCGCGCGAGCGAGAAGAAGCGAAGAGGAAGAGGGAGACATCGTTGCTGTTGTCCGCGCAGAAGCGTGAATG
>Ga0255757_10004693_pt1 | contig 12233 bp, 9 predicted proteins | sample 071ome_27_FD_179957 | JGI IMG/M metagenome (GOLD analysis project Ga0255757, IMG submission 179957) | Coastal salt marsh microbial communities from the Groves Creek Marsh, Skidaway Island, Georgia - 071409AT metaG (version 2) | ecosystem: Environmental > Aquatic > Marine > Intertidal zone > Salt...
GGGGGGGGGGGGGGGGGGGGGGGAAACCGAGCGTGTTGTCGAGATTGAGCGGTCGGGCGGAGGAGGAGGAGGAGGAGGAAGACGAGGACGAAGACGAGGATTACGAAGACGAAGAGGACGAAGAGGAAGAAACGGAGGATGAAGACGACGAAGACGAAGAGGAAGACGAAGAGGAAGAGGAAGAGGAAGAGGACGAAGAGGAAGAAGATGCGACGGTGGCACTTCCAGCGATGACGTTTACGAAACCCTCCACGACGCCGACGTTTGGATTTTTCGCCCCGCCGCCCGCGTTGACAAAGGAAAACGCGCACACGCAACGCACGTACGTTCCCAAAAAAGCAGAAGAAGACGAGGACGGCGACGCGGACGACGCGAAGAATGAATCCGTCGTCGGCGCCGTCGCCCCGTCGTCCACGAAGACGAAGTCGGCGTTAGCGTTAGAGTTAGGTTTGTAAATAAAAAGCGAGACATCGCCTTTGCGACGCGCTTGCAATTCCAATCCAGATTCGCGCATCACCTTAAACGTCGACGCGGGATCGCGTGTCGCGGGCGACAGACGCGTCGGATGAGGATGGAACGAGGACGATGCGAACGCGCGCGCGGGCGTCGGCGTCGATGGAGCGGGATGGCGTGGGGTACAGTCGTCGGAACGATGATGATGATTGCGACGATGGTTACGATTCGAACGGTTGAAGGAACGAGTCTCTACGACGAGTCTCGGCAACAGAGTGTCGACGGAGAAGGCGGAGGAGGACGGCGACTTCTCGCCGCGGGGTCAAGGTACGCGGTCGGGGACGCGGTGACGCTGTACGCGAACAAGGTTGGGCCGTTTCACAACCCGAGCGAGACGTATCAGTATTACGACTATCCGTTTTGCCGAACGCCCGAAGGCGTGAAACGTAAATTCGAGGATCTCGGGGAAGCGCTGGGAGGGGATAGGTTGGCCCGATCGCCTTATGAGATTGAGTTTAAGAAGGATAAGGAGAATGCGAATCTGTGCACGCAATACTTGGAACGGAAGGAGGTGGAAAAGTTTCGCAAATCGGTGAAGAATGATTATTACTTTCAAATGTCGTTGGATGATTTGCCGATTTGGGGATTCATCGGCAAGGTGGAGAAGATCATGCGACCAGGTGAGGAGGCGGAGAATAAGTACTTTTTGTTCACGCACGTGCACTTTGAGATTTCGTACAATGGCGACCGGATTATCGAGATTAATCTGAGCACGGATCCGCTCAAAACAATTGATATCTCCGCCGACGAAGCCATGTCTGTGCGATTCTCCTACAGCGTCTCTTGGAAGGAAACGACGATTGCGTTTAAAGATCGCATGGAAAAGTATTCTAGATACTCCTTCCTTCCGGAACATATGGAGATTCACTGGTTTAGTATCATCAACTCTTGCGTCACGGTTATCCTCTTGATGGGTTTCTTGGCGTCCATCCTCTTGCGCGTCTTGAAGAACGATTTCATCAAGTTTCAAAAGGATGAGGAAATGTTAGAGTCTCAAGAAGAGTCTGGGTGGAAGTACGTGCACGGAGACGTCTTTAGATTCCCGCGGGGTAGATCGCTGTTTGCCGCCATCATCGGCACCGGAACGCAACTCTTGGTTCTCGTGGTGTTCGTCTTCACCCTCGCCGTGTTCGGTGCTTTTTATCCGTACAGCATGGGTGCGGTAACGGCGACGTGTTTGATTGTGTACGCCTTCACGGCTGGGATCGCGGGCTACGTCTCAGCGACGACTTACAAGCAAATGGGAGGTGAGAATTGGGTGCGCAATGTGTTGTTGACGTGCATTCTCTTCTGCGGCCCACTCGGTCTCGTGTTTTCATTCTTAAACACCGTAGCCATCGTCTACCGAAGCACCGCGGCTTTGCCTTTCGGTACCATTGTCCTCATCATACTAATGTGGGCAATCGTGACGATTCCGCTCACCATCATGGGTGGCATCGTCGGTAAGAACTCCAAACGTGATTTCAACGCTCCGGTGCGGACGACAAAGTATCCTCGGGAAATCCCAACGCTGCCGTGGTATCGATCGACAATCCCGCAGATGTGCATCGCCAGCTTCTTGCCCTTCAGCGCCATTTACATAGAGTTATTCTACATCTTTGCCTCTGTGTGGGGTCACAAGGTGTACACCATTTACAGCGTGCTCTTTGTGGTTTTCATCATCCTCATCCTCGTGACGGCGTTCATGACGATTTCTCTCACATACTTCCAACTCACGGCTGAAGATCACGAATGGTGGTGGCGTTCGCTTCTTTGTGGAGGCAGCACCGCCGTCGCAATCTTTGGCTACTCGTTCTACTACTATCACGTCAGAAGCGACATGACGGGATTCATGCAGAGCTCATACTTTTTCGGTTACATGGGCATTATCTGCTACGGCTGGTTCCTTTTGCTCGGTACCGTCGGGCACAAGGCGAGTCTCGTTTTTGTTCGTCACATTTATCGCGCAATCAAGTGCGATTAGATCCGGCGCTTTCGTCGAGATAGTAACAAGTAGAAAACACTTAGCATCGCGCGCGCGTTAGAGATTTTTACATCCACTTGAGAAATTGTGATACAACAAGTTGAGAGGCAAAGAAAACGAACGCAGCGCGTCGCGAAATCACTTAGATTCCTCGTTCAAGGCTGAGACCGCAGCTAACGCGGAGATGGCGGCGGTTTCGACGCGAAGACGCAGCGCCCCCAAACCCACAGGTCTCGCTCCCGCCCGAACCATCCGCTCAATCTCCTCATCGGTAAAATCACCCTCCGGTCCAATCAGTATCCTACCGGATCTCGCTACATCCGCACCAGCCGCGCGCACGACGTCCCCGATAGGCGGCGCGCCAGCAGCCGCCAAGAGCGTCAAACGCGACGATCCGTCTCGCTCGATTTCTGCGCACAGCTCGGCGACATCCGTCGGCGCATTGACAATCAATCCACACGCTCTCAGGCTCTGTTTACTCGCCGCGTGCGCCACGCGTCCCCATCGACTCTCCCGCCCACTCCCTTCTCCCTTCCCGATCGCCGCCGACCGCTCCGTCAACAGCGGAGTCAGCGTCCTCGCCCCGAGCTCCGCCGCCTTTTCCACCAACCAGTCGCCTCGGCCGCCCTTCAACCCGCCGAACGCTGCCACCACCTCCCAATCCATCCCGCTCCCCAATTCGTCCTCAATCATCGCTTCCACCTCCACCACCGCTTCGTTTCCTTTCGCCGTGGTCTCCATCAGCCGACCGAGACCGAGTCCACCGACGCCATCGCACACCTCGAGCGCGTCGCCCGGTTTGAGCCGCAGCGCGCGCGTCGCGTGTCGGCTCTCCTCTCTCGACAGCGCCACCCGCGCGCCGGCACCGAAGGGTTCGTCGACGTAAAATCTATGCAGAGACGGTGCGTGGAGTCGTTCGCTCGTCGTCGATCCCTCGTCTCCGCCGTCGTCGTCGTCTTCGGTTTTCTTCGCTGCGAGCGCCGACGGGTGGCTCTCGTCGTGCACTTTTTGTTGACGCAAACTCGACGTGTTGAGCGCGTGACGCGACCCCCACGGCGCGAGGCGCCGCGCGCGATGGAGGTCGACGCGTGGGAACGCGCGCGAGGCGACGGCGGTCGCGACGGTGCGGGCGAACGCGCGCGACATTGGTGCTGGTGCGCGGCGGCGAATGGAGTCAAGGCGCGAGTCGAGTGCACTTTTTGTGCTTAGACATTAGTATGGGTAAACAGTGATTCATTCGGAACATTGGTTCGTTATCGATTTACAACTTTAAAAGAACCGACCGGCGAGCACGACGACGGCGACGGCGGCGACGATGGACCCGTTCGCCTGCACGAAATCTACGGCTTGTTGGGCATGGTTGGTCGCGACGGCGACGGCGACGCCGATGCCGACGCCAAAGAGGAATAAAAAGTATGCCGACCAATCCGGGAGCTCGCGACCGGCGATAAAGGTGCCATGCGGAGGCGGACAGACGAGGTCGCCCCGCTTGAAGCCAGAGCCGAGAAGGGAGAGCTGGAAGCGTGGAATGATTTGTGCGCAAAGCGCAGACTCTTCGACTTCAGCCGTCGCCAGGGCTCTGCGCGCGCTGGCGGTGGTGTAGTGGTCCATGAGCGAGTTGATGATGCCGGTGGTGACGTGTTCGGTGAGGTTGAATTGCGTTGACGGTTCCTCTGGGAATTCGTCGTCGAATTCGCCCGCGAAATCGTGCTCGGACGCCACCCAGGCGCCGTTGAAGCTCTTCATAAACTTGTCGAGAGACTCTAAGAGTTGGAATCTACGGTTCTTTTCTACGATGAGAGCGTCGATTTTCGCTGTCGACGTGAGGTAGTCGCTGACGCGAGCGGCGCACCTGTTCATGCGCTTCTCCGACAGCTTCTCCTTTTCCTCCATGTCTTCGCACATCACCTTACCGTCCGAAGTGCTCAGGCTCGCCTCGTAGTTGCACAACCGCCTCGCCGTCGAGAGTAAACCATCGAGTTCCTCTCTGCCATAGCTCATCGATTCTAGGACGCGCTGCATGTCCGAAACCGTATCGAGCGTCGAAGGCCCGTGCACAAACTGTTCCATCTTGTCCGACATGCGTCCGACAGCCACACCTCCGGCGTTATCGCGCACTTCATCGAACGCGTGTCCGATACCCGTCTTGAGACGAGCCAGCTCTGTTTCCAACATGGTCAAGTCGTTGCCCGATCCACCTTCCTGACGCAACTCTCTCGTCGTCATAATCTTATTCCGCACCTCATCGAACCGCTTCATGATGGTTTCAACCCGCGAAACCATCACCACGCGCTGTTCTTTACATCGCGTCTTCCAAATCCTGTTCACCTCGCGTCGACACTTGGCTTTCGCTTTGATGCGCGTATCCGTCTCTGTGCACAATCCTCTCGCGTGTCGCTTGCACAACTTAATCTCCGTCCGAATCGCCTCGCATACCTCTGCCCGGTACCTACACGCGACGACATCAATTCCCGTAAAGTTGACGGGCGCGTGAAACGGCGCCGTGTTCAGCGGCGGCGGGCACCGCTCGCACTCGTGTTCCGGACAACTCAAGCCTTTGGTGTTGAACACGCCCGACACGTTTACCGTCGGAAGCGCCTCTGCGCGCGCCTCAATCGCACCGACACCTGCGTCATCGTCACAAAACCATTCGTTTTCACCGCGCTCGTCAGTCTCTCTGCGCGTTCGTTCGCCAGTCGCGTCGCATCGTCGGGATAATTAAGCGAATCAAGTCGCTCGATTGCACAATCCAACGTTCCAACTCGTACGCATTTCGACGTTCGCGACGACGTTCGCGCACGCACCAGTCAACGCGACGACGACGAGCGCGCTCATCGTCGTCGTCGCCGCCGTCGCCATCGCGACGCGACCGTTCGTTCGTCGTCCTCGTCGCATCTTTCGTCTCGAACGAACCCCAAATCGGCTCGATTTCAGCCTCTGCAGAGGCGAGTTGTGACGCAGCCTCGATTGTTTTTACAGACGCAAAGACTTTCTTATCATTACAAACGCGCGACACCGAGGAACGAATCCGTGACGCGTGCGCGACGGAGAAAACACAGAGATGACGCGGTCACGCGTCGTCATCGAACATCCCGGGGAACCCCGCGGCGATGGTGACGGTCGTTCCCGAATCGAAGCGTTCCACCTTTTCCGCGTCGGCAGCCGTCGGCTTCTCGCTCGCGCCGGCGTCATCGCCCCCATCACCGTCCCCGTCGTCATCGAACAACCCGAGCGCAATCTTCTCCGCGTCTCTCCGTTCTTTTCTCGCCGCGATCCGTTCCTTCCGCGCGCGCTCTTCGATGTCCTTCGCCGCTTGTTTCCTTCGTCCATTCTTTCTCTTTCGGTACCCAGTCACCCACTCTTTTCGTTTATCGTCATCGAACGTCGCCTCCCCGAACACGAGCGTCGTAGACTTGTGTTTCGCGACGCTGCCTTTTTTAAACTTTTTTTCCGGCGTCTTCTTCTTCTTCTTCTTCGACGACGACGACGCGCCTCCGCGTCGCGGTCCGCTTCCTCCTCCCGGCATGCGCGGAACGGCGGCGTTCGCGTCTCGTTGTGACGCGCTCTTGGATTTTGGTAGACAGCCCGCACACGCCGACGCGCGACGCGCGATCGCCTCGCGCGTCACGCGGAACGGATTTATAAAAATTATCCTCGGTCGTCTCTCGCGTCGCGACGGCGGTTTGGCGTCGCGTCGCGATGGAAGACGGACGGACGGACATGCGTTCGCAGGGGAACGGCGGTTCGAGTAAACGCGAACGAACGACGAGGACGACGTCGACGACGTCGACGACGCGCGGGCGACGCGGGACGGAGACGGAGACGACGACGTCCGTCGGGGATGAAGAAACGGTGGAGGAATTACAGAGGGCGGTGAAACGGATGAACACCGGGAACGGGTCGCGGGGGGTGCTTCACGATGTCGATGAAGATGACGAAGCGGCACCAAACGTGGGATTGGAGAATGAGACGACGACGAACGAACCGGGCGGAGGACGATTTCGAAACGGATGGAACGGGGTGATGGAACGCGCGGTATCGACGTACACCGAGGTGAACGCGATGCTTCGGGGTTTACACTTTGAAAGAGTGCGGCGCATGCGGGAGAGAAACATTTCCGACGAGTAGAACGAGCGAGCGATTTTAGAATTTTAGTTACCGGTAGGTAGTTTGTGAAACGAACGTCGGGATCGACGGGAAACGCAGTGTAAGAATACAAAAGAGTGCAGCGTGTACAATCATTTCAATCGTCGTCGTACCAGTGTACAGGGTTTTACATTGCAACGCTAATCGTCGCCTACGCAAAGTCTAATTTTCCTCGACGATGGGCGCGTCGACCCACTCTGACGTCGCGACGACTCTATTAGCCGGTTTCGGCGGAAGAAAGGTTTGGATCGCAGCCGTTGGACTTCCGCCTTGGGACATGCGCGCCACCGGTGAGCTCTCGTGCGAGTGCGGTCGCGAGCTCGGAGATATCGGTGGTCGACCGCTCCACGACTGTGGTACAGACGGGGCAATGTTGACGCGCAAATTGGCGCTTCTGAGCTGCATGGCGCGCGAATGCGAATCCTTCTCGTTTTGCTGCGCGCGACGCAACGCGGCGCGATCTTTACCGTCGAGATCGACGGATCGATCGTCTTCGTTGACGTCAATATCGTACATGCTTCCGAATTCAGAAGCGAGGTCTTCATGCGACAGTTGGACAGAACCAAAGTTGACGTGGGAAGGCGCGCGACTGTCGGAATGTACGCTCGTCATGTCGCTCTGCGCGTATTCACTGAGGTTTTCAATGTCGAAATCCTTGTCGCGCATCTTTTTGTACTTTCGGATCGCCTTGCTTATGTCGCGGTCGTTATTCAAAGAGAGTCCGCGAGTTGCGTCGTCGTCGTCACCGACGGTGAAGTCCGATTCCGACATGCTCCTTGTTTCGACAGCGTCCAGATTGGAACCTCGCAACTTCGTGGAGCTAGTCGAGCCTTGCATCTTACCACCGTTTTCTCTAGAGAGCAAACCAGCGCGCTCGCCGGCGTTCGCAGCCTTAGATCGGCGGTAGTAATGCTCCTTGGTCCGCGGTCCGCACTTGTCGTCCCAGCTCCCGGCAGCAACGTACAGGCAACACGCCGAAATCACCAAACCTACGACGGAAATCAGGGACATCGTCCCGACTCCCGTGCTTCCTGTGGGTTCCCAGCGCATCAGCTCGGCTGAGGCGCGGACGCCCGCCATCACGAAACCCATTTCGAACACCATCTGCCAAATTTCACCCTTGCTGCACGACTGCTCGGCGCCTCGATCGACGTCGCTCAGTTCAACGTCACCGAAACCAATCTTCGGCGTCCGCAGGTGGCTCACCGGAGCGTCCCGTGGCGGGAAATTCAAACCTATAATCCCGCGCAAGTATCCGACGCAGTTCACGGCGATCATTCCGAGCGAGAAACACATGTGCGGAATGATCCAACTCAACTTGCGCAGCGTCGATCTCGCCGTGCTCACCGCTTCGCCCGTCGATTTAGGTGGTGAAGATAACGCGCTATCGACATCTGTCACCGCAAAAGTGTCCCCCTTCAAGATGAGCAACACTGGAAGGAAGTACAACCATACGGCTCCGTGCACGAGATGATGTGCGTTTCCAAGCCAAATACCGTCAACGATGAGTTCGGGGAGCACGAGCAACCAAACCGTGAGCAAAAGCCACTGCGCCGGGCGAAGCAGAGACGCCGCGAACCACATGCGCGCAAAGTTACCATTCAGTATGCCAATTTTCATCTTGCCCGAAATCCCATTGTACGAGTTGAACATGACTTCAATCAAGTGTCTCTTCATCAAGTGCGCCCACGTCCACATCCAACGAAGTTGTTGAGACTTGTACGCACTAAGAGTCGACGGCAACTCGGTCTCGACGACGACGTTCGCGGCAGCTTTACCGGTGTAACCCGACATGCGCGTGCGAATAGACATGTCCGTGCCTTCCAGCGCGAGGAGCGATTGATCCCAGCCTCCCACGGCGCGAAGCGCCGCCGCGCTCCAAATGGCGCCGCTCCCCGTCTTGAGAACGCACCCAAAGGCTCGAATGTATGCCCTGTTACCTACGATGGAGTCAGCCTCCATTTTGAATGCCTGATGCATCGTCAAAAAGTTCTGCGTCGCGTTTCTAAAGCTCAGCGCTGGTTGAACCACGGCGACTTCACTCCTACGCTCGGCTTCGTCATCGTAAAAATACGGAATAATCTTCTCCAAATAATCCTCCTCCAACATTGCGTCTGCATCCACCACGACGATAAAGTCCGCCGACGTCCGAGTTCTCGCGTACTCCAGCGCCGCCGCTTTGGTCTGTCGAGCCTTTCCTCTCAACACCTTGCTCGGTCGAATCGCCGCGCACACCACGCCCCGTTCTCTCCAATCCGCGCACGCCGCGTCCACCACCTCCTCCGTCCCATCATTACTCTCATCAATCACCTGCACCTCGATCAAATTCCTCGGCCAACGCACCGCGCACGCCGCATCGATCGCCCGTCTCGCACACGCCGGTTCGTTATACATTGGCAACTGCAAGCACACAAACGGAAGCTCACTCGCTGTCGGAAGCCTCGTCCGAATCTTCCCGCGTCTGCTTCCCATCGCCCGCTCAACGACCGTCAACACGCCGTATCCGATGAATACCATCATCGGCACGTGCGTGAGCGCGAGACCGAGGTAAAACCCGCCGCTTTCCACCGCTTCCACCGCGTCGTCCATCGCGTCGATTCCGTGCCCAGTCGCACTCGCCTCAAAAAAACGAAGCAATCAATCAAGCCGACGACGACGAACACCTATTCGTACGTTCACCGCGACCGACGGGTACTTTTACTTTTCTTCGTCGGCGTTCGATCCACGACGCGGGTGGGAACGCGCGGACGCGTCGCCGTCTGACGCGTTCCGTTGCCCAGCATTAACAGATGGTGTTCACGCGGGAGCGCGCGGGCTGACAACGAACGAATGATACTATATTAATCAATACATCTAGATACAACGCGATCGCCGGTATAGAACGGCGTTCACTCGACCGTCTCGTCGTCGCTGTTTTCAGGAGGAGACTCGCGCTCGGACGGCGCTCGCGACGAATCGGCGTCGGGCGAGTCGCGTAAGACGGATAAAATGTCGTGGAGCCGCTGGCGGGACTTGTTGAAGAACGCGCGCGGCAACTTTGGGTTTTCAGAACGTGAGCTCGTCATCGTGGAGCCGGTAATGGTGTGAATTCTGTTGCCGTCGTAGACGGCCTGAAGGAGAACCTTTGCGCGCGTTTCGGTCTCCTCGCGTGAAAATTTGCCATTCTCCAGTTGGGCGACGTATTCCTCCAATCGAGCGCCGAGCGGGTAATTGAGCGCCGCGCGCGGGGCGTTGTATCGATGGACCGCCATCGATGAAACCACAAAGGATGGACCTATGAATCCGTGACCGTATTGCGCGCAATACCAGCGAAAGGTGGGGAGCAATATAGAGTTCAACTCGTAATCGCGCTTGTTCCAGACGAAACCAAGGACGTCGAGCTGTCTAATTCTGCTCTTAGCCACCCCGGGACTTCGGTCTTTAAACTTGTTGTGACGAATTTGAGACACGGCGGAACCGAGATCAAAGCCGTGGAGACGCTTTGGCAAGAATTCCGGCGGGAATTTGCTGAGTGGCGGAGGCTCCATGATTTCGCCCAAGACGTAGGCGCTCGGCACGTTAGCGTGGCCGTGCACTTTTTCGAAAATCTGCAACGAGAAGATGAGCTGTTCGCGCCAGGTCCACTCCTCGTCGTCCCACACAAACTGCATCCTCGCCAAGGCGTCAAATCTATCCGTTCTACCGTCTATGAATGTCCCTTTCGCTCGAATGTCGTTGACTCGTTGGCCGAGCGCGAATCCCATGTTGTACCTCTTCAACGTGTTCCCCTCTTCGTACTCCTCCGCCCTCGACGGCGTCTCGTAACTCGCCGGCACGTTTGCGTGTCCGAAACACTTTATAAAATACCTCAAACACGGTATCACCTGTTTATAAAACACCCAATCCTCGGCGTCCCACGCAAACGTTTCTCCCGTCGCCTCCCCAACCTCGTCCAACGCCGCCAACCGCTCCGCCGACCCCTTCACGAAATCCCCGCGGTACCGAATCCGATCCACCCGTTGTCCCAACCGCATCCCGGCGATGTGTGATCCGGCGTTCGGCGGCACGACGTACCCTCTCGGCACGCAGAGGTGCCCCATCTCTTCGTAAAAGTGACGCAACGCCGGAAGCACCTCCTCTTCGAACACGACGCTCGACCGCGCGCTCTTTTCCGATTCGCGTCGTTCACGAAGCGTCGCTCGCGCGTCGTCCAACAGTGCCTTCTTCGCGTCGTCCTCCGTCTCACCTTTGTTCGTTCGGTGTCTGCCTCGCGGCGCCGCAGAGAACGCGCGCGCCGCCGGTGGTGTTGTCGTCGATGTCAAAGCCGCGCCATCAACGAACGAAAACAAACCACCCCGCGACCACGCACCGAGTGCGATCCCCCGCGTCGTCGTCGACGCCGTCGTCGCCACCGACGTCGCGATTCGTCGCGGTATCATCGGTCGGTGGACGCGCGCGCGCTCCGCCCCGAGCGAGGCGACGTGTAAAGCAAATTGAAATTTAAATGCGCGTCAACCACCACTTCACGACGCACGCCGACCGACCCACCGCGCCACCATGTCGTCGCTCCTCTCGCGGTTATCCATCCGCATCGCGGCTTTAAAGTTTCCGTCGGCGTCGGCGTCGCATCGCGTCGCGCGGAGAGCGTGTCGACAACGAGCGGCGGCGACAGCGGCAGCGTCGAGCGCACTCGCAGGGCAACACGAACGATGTCGACGCGCGAGTCGCGCGTGCGCGACGACGACGTCGTACGCGCGATCGGCGTCGCGGGTAGGGTTTACGTCCGCGATCGTCGCCGGGTGCGGGACGCGGTTGACGACGACGACGACGACGAGGCGCGGGTACGCGAGCGGGAGAAGAGGCGCGGGCGGCGGGTATTACGACGAGTTGTACGACGAGGACGACTTGCTCGATGACGATCCGTGGGCGGATGACGACGAGGATGATGACGATGATTTTATGGAGGACGAGCGGGATAAGAGTAATAAGGATGCGATACGCGGAATCGCGGCACCGAGAGTTCGGGACGAGTTACCTCTCCCGCCCAAGGGAGTCGATACGACGCCGCCTCGACCGGTGACAAAGGACGACGTGACCATCTCATTCGCGCGATCCGGAGGTGCGGGCGGTCAAAACGTAAACAAGGTGAACACAAAGTGTGATATGCGGTTAGACGTTGCGGGGGCGGTGAAAAATGGGTGGTTACCGCAGTGGTGCGCGGATAGACTCGTCGTGGCGGAGAAGAACCGAATCAACGCCAACGGAGAGCTCGTCGTCAACAGCACGAGATACCGCACGCAGAGTCAAAACGTCGACGACGCGCTGGAAAAGATGCAGAGTTTCATCAACCGCGCCGCGAAACTTCCGGGGAGCAAATCGGACAAGGCGAAAAAGAAGAAGCTCGAGAAGAACGTCGAGCGCGGCAACCGCAAGAGGCTACAAGAGAAGAAGCAAACCAGCGACAAGAAATCCGCGAGGCGACAGGGTAAGAATATCAAAAACTTTGACGATTACTAGGCGGAGAATTTATGTTGTAACTTTCACCCATCGTTGAACGACCGTCAGAGCGCAGACTCTTCCTCCCTGAATAAGATCACAAAAAGCGCGACGAGCAAGACTCTTCTCTTCCTTC
>Ga0255757_10004711_pt1 | contig 12211 bp, 9 predicted proteins | sample 071ome_27_FD_179957 | JGI IMG/M metagenome (GOLD analysis project Ga0255757, IMG submission 179957) | Coastal salt marsh microbial communities from the Groves Creek Marsh, Skidaway Island, Georgia - 071409AT metaG (version 2) | ecosystem: Environmental > Aquatic > Marine > Intertidal zone > Salt...
TGCTTTCTTCTTCTTCTTCTTCTTCTTCTTGTTATTAATACATATCGCGCGCCGCGCGCAGCACAAACGTTTTTTGAAAGAGAGAGAGAGAGAGATATTTTTTTTTTGCCTTTGAACTGGGCGTCCCAGGGGATATCTGTATATGTAGTACTGTATACATATCATCGTTTTGGTGAGTCATCATCGGAGACCAGTCTCACATCATCCACATAACCAAAAAAAAAAAAAAAGGAACCAAAAACGAAAAAAGGCAAATAAAACTGTGTTATTTGATTGGATTTTTCCGCGAACGAACACGCACAACAAACACGCACACGGCGCGCACACACGCACGTATCCGCAAACGTCAAAATAAAAACCTTTGCAAAGTCTCTCGAAGACAAATACGCGTCGTCTTTTCTTCACAGAGAAAGGAGAATTCTCGATTTATAATAACAATACTAAGAGAGAGAGAGAGAACACTTTATCACACTGTTCGTGACCTAAGTGCAAAACACAACAGAATAAGAGAAGACGAGAGAAGAGCTCTATCTTGTGTACATTGTCTCCCCGGAGAGATATAGTTTTTTATCTGGATCTCCTCGTCGCGTTTCGGTAAGCACGCGCACGAAAAAGAGGACGTAGCAAAAAGACGACGCGATGGCGAAACCGTCGTCGTCGTCGTCGTCGGATGCGGCAAAGAAGAATGAGAAGAAAGAACGAGACACCAAAGCGACGACGATGATGATGACAAAAGCGGAGTCGAATCCGGACCATTACGCCTCCATAAAACCGTACATCAACGAACCGCTGGAAAAGATAGTTCCACCGGAACGACCGCGCACGAGTAAAGAGGAGATGTACAAAGTGCCGGGGTTTAAGAATAAAGATGGATCGGTCAGTTCTGGAGGCGTGGCATCTATTCACGTGAAGCAGAACGTCGCGCAAGCGTTGGCAACGTTGAGACACACGTTCACGGTGTGCGATGCGACTGCTCCGGACTGCCCAATCGTGTACGCCTCGGATTCGTTTTTGGAGATGACTGGATATCCGTCCGAAGAAATCATCCATCACAACTGCAGATTTTTGCAAGGAAAAGATACGGATCCAGAGAGCGTGAAGAAGTTGAGAGATGCGGTGAAAGCTGGGGAGAGAGTATCGGTGAGATTGTTGAACTATCGCAAAGACGGGACGCCGTTTTGGAACTACCTGACGATTGCGCCGGTGAAGTTGGCAGACGGGACCGTAGTAAAATACATCGGAGTCCAAGTAGACGTGACGGATAAGACGGAAGGGAACGTGGCGCCCTCAGTTTTGAAAGACAGCGATGGGTTTCCTTTACTGGTGAGATACGATGCGCGGTTAGCTGCGCAGAATTTGGGCGCGTTTACCGAGGTGGAAGAAGCCGTGTTGAGCGCCACCGGTTTAAAGAGCTCAAAGTCGTTCGACAACGATGAACAAGGTTTAACCAGTCGTAGTGGGATGGATATGGCATCTACGTTAGAACGAATCCAGGAATCTTTCGTTATTACCGATCCGAGTTTGCCGGATCATCCAATCGTGTTTGCCTCGGACGGTTTCTTATCGTTTACGGGATACACCCGAGAGGAGATTTTAGGACGAAACTGTCGGTTTTTGCAGGGAAAAGACACCGATCAAAACAGCGTGAAAGCTATACGAGATGCGATCGATGCTGGAAGTGAAGTGACGGTCAGATTACTAAATTATACGAAAAATGGCCGTCCATTTTGGAACATGTTCACGTTGGCGCCGGTGAGAGACGACGAAGGCAAAGTGAGATTCTTCGCCGGAGTACAAGTAGACGTCACCGTCTACGACGACGACGGGACAGAAAGAACAGTGGCGTCCTTTGATAAAACCGAAGCCGCGGAGAGAGAACAAGAGGAGTACTCCAAAAAAGCCGCCTCGAACATTGCCACGGCAACGAACAATGACGCCGCGGATAAGTTACCGTGGGAAGATCTACTCGGCAGTTTGAACGGTCCAAAACCACACAGGATGGGCGAATGCGAAAGAGAGTGGAAAGCGTTGATCGACGTCGTGAATTCGGCGGCATCAACCGGGAAAGCAAAGGCCGCGGCGGAAGCAGGTGAGAGACAGCTCACGTTGGCGGATTTTAAGCCAGTGCAACGAATCGGCCAAGGCGACGTCGGATCGGTCCATCTCGTTACGCTCAAAAGACGAAACGACACTACTCGACAAGGACCAAATAGCAAAACAACCGAAACAAAAACAGAAACGACGAAAAATGAAGTAAACGGCATCGACGACGAAGAGAAACCGCTTAAGTTTGCCATGAAGGTGTTAACGAAGCAAGAGATGATTGAGCGAAACAAGTTGCATCGTCTGCGAACCGAATCGACCATCTTACAAATGTGCGACCATCCGTACTTGGCAACTTTGTTCACCGCGTTCCATTCTGAAACGCACGTGTACTTTTTGATGGACTATTGTGAAGGCGGTGAATTGTACGAATACGTCCAATCGCAACCCGGGAGACGATTGCCAGAGAAACACGCCAAGTTTTACAGCGCGGAAGTCTTGCTCGCGTTACAATATTTGCACTTGTTAGGCTTTGTGTATCGTGATTTGAAACCAGAAAACGTTCTGTTACGAAGCAACGGGCACTGCGTGATTACCGATTTTGACTTGTCTTTTGTGGCGTCGAGTCGACCACACATGGTCATGAAGGATGAAACGCCGAAATGGAGACCAATCGACCAAGCGCTCGTCACCGCGAAGAAGAAGCAAAGTAGTAGTAGTAGTAGTAGTAGTGGCAGAGGCAACGACGGAAAGAATAGTTCCTCGTCATCCGCTCCGGCTGCTGCTAAAGGAGCAAAGAAGAACAACAAAAAATCCGCTTCGCTCTCGAAACCACCAAAGTTCAAGTCTGGCACGCAAAATCCACTCTTGATTGCGGAACCGTTCGCGTTTACAAACTCTTTTGTCGGTACCGAGGAGTATTTGAGTCCAGAAGTTCTTTCTGGCGCCGGACACTCCGCGCCGGTCGATTGGTGGGAACTCGGAATTTTCATCTACGAATTAGTCTACGGCACGACGCCATTCAAAGCAAACAGGCGCGAACAGACGTTTGAAAACATCATGCACAAACAGCTCGCGTTTCCGGAGCGCCCGGAAGTTTCGCAAAGCTTGAAAGACATAGTGACAAAATTATTAGAGAGAGATCCGACGAGGCGATTGGGAACGTTTGGCGGCGGGGAAACTATCAAATGTCACGACTTTTTCGGCGACATAAATTGGGCGTTGATTCGGTGGGAAACACCACCTTACGTCCCAGCGGATGCTGCGGCAGCGGCAGCAGCGGCAGCTGCAGCGAAAGGAGATGACTTCCAGGGATAAAAATAGAAGGCATCATCTTCATCGACAAAAATGTATTTAATCATCATCATCATTGAACCATCGGCGCTTTTTCTTAACATCATCGAAAATTGATTTTAACGACCATACAAGTACAATACACACTAACAGCAAAACCGTAGTAACGCGCTACTTCTAAAAAAACTAGCTAGGCTCGTCGCTTTCCTGCGCTACTTTTTAAATCGGCGGCACGAACGGCTCGTCCGGTTCGTCGTCGATATCGTCGCCCGCCAATTCTTTGACCAATGGATGCTTCTTCAACTTTGGTTCTAACGTGACTATCCTATTGATTAATACTCTCGCTCCTTCTAAATCCGCACGACATTGCACTTTCAAAGACGCCCAGTTGAACATGACGTCCACGCTTTCCGGATGGTGGGTCAGCGCGTTCAAATAATACGCCTCCGCCTTGTCGATTTCCCCTCGCTCTTGCAACAACATCGCGATGTTATTCGACGCGTCTAAATGAGTTTTATTCGAACACGTCAAAGTCTTCTCGTACTGTTCGATCGCTTTCTCTGGCATCTCTAAAGTTTGATACACGTTGCCTAGCGCGAACTGCGCGTCCGCGTCGGAAGGATTCTCCTCCGCTTTCGTCTTAAAAAATCGAACCGAGTTCTCCACGATATCCTCGAACGCTTTGTGAATAGTTTCTGGAGGATACTTTGCCTCGTCCAAAGCGACGCGTCGAGCGGCTTTGAGACCTTCGAAAGAAGTTTGCCGAGAGACGCGAAGGATGTCTTCTGGCGATCCTTTCGGCGCGAACGGACTGTTGCTGTTGTTGTTGTTGTTATTATTATTGGCGTCGTCCGCACTCGCACTCGCACCCGCGCTGCCGCTGCTTCGTTGTCGTCGTCGTCGTCGTTGGTGAAGATGAAGACGAGAAGAGCTTGAAAAACGCTTCGAAGAAGGTTCTGTCGTCGTCGTCGTCGTTGCGGTTGCGCTTCTTCGTTGACACCGCGCCATCGTCAAATGCGTCGTCATCGATGTCGTCGTCCTTGTCGTCGTTATGGTCGCCATCATCGTCGTCGTCGTCGTCTTCGTCGTCGTCGTCTTTCTTTATCTCGTTCGCGGGGAGCGAGAAAGTGACAAAAAGGGCGAAAAGTGGATAAAAACAACTAACAAACGTTTCTCATCGCTTCATTCCACTAAAAACGCACGCGCGCGCGTTGTTCTTGAGACGAGAGACATTTGATAGAGAGAAAAGCACGCGCTCATCGCATCTTCGCCAACATGTTCTCTTCATCACCTTCTTCTTCTCTTTCTCCTTCTTCCTCTTCTTCTTTCTGCGCGGCGGAGACGAGGACTTTGAGAACGAGGACGGCGAAAGCTTCGAGCAGACGACGTCGACATCGACGTGGTGGTGGTGTCCTCTCCCCGCTGAAGGCAGCGGCGACAGACAATAACATCAACAACATCGATGCAAAAACAACGCCTCCTCCTCTTCTTCTCCGCGAGAGCGAGTCCATGAGCGACTTTTGCGATGCACCTTTGTCTAAGATCGATTTCAAAAGTCGCCGGTTTCAGATATTTTCAAAGTTTCCAAAGGGAGAGAATAACAGTCGATTGGTGTTTGCAATGTCCGGCGAGTTGCAAACTCGAAACGGATTCGAAGGACACACCGCGCGCTTTCGACAAATCCCGGATTTTATGTATTTAACGGGAATTAACGAGCCGGATTATTTTTTGTTGTCCACGTGCGGACCGAACGAAGAGGACGTGAAGACGGTAATATTGTGCCCGAGAAAGACGGAACAGATGAAAGTCTGGATGGGCGCGGGAAGAAGTACGGAGGAGATTCGAGAGAAGACGATGTGCGACAGGTGCTTTTACGTGGACGAAATCGATGAGGCGATGGAGTATTTGAAATCCAATTCGGATAATAGCGATAGCGGAAAAAGAAGTAGCGAGAGCAGCAGTGGCAGTAGTAGTACTAGTACTAGTGGTAGTGGCAACAAAGGAAGAAGGGCGTTTAAGATTGCGCACTCGACGGTTGTGTTTGTCGCGCCTGAACTGGACGACGTCGCATTGAAAAAACGATTGCAAAGCATCGATGCGTTCGTAGATTCGGAAACGTGGGGACCTTCCATCAGCGGGAGCGCGACGTCTTCTGATTTTCGTTTCGATTACGTGGCGTTGCCGGATAAAATCGCACGACAAAGAGCGATAAAAACCAAGGAAGAAATTGAGAGAATTAAACGCGCCAATGATGGGTCCTCGGACGCCCACATAGCGATGTGGCAATTCTCGAAACCAAACGAAACGTACGAGTTTCAGTTAGAAGCCGAGTTTATCGCGGCGGCGACGAAACGGAACTTGCGCGAACTCGGGTACCCGTGCATCGTAGGAAGTGGTAAAAACGCGGCAATCTTGCATTACGAGGAGAATAGCGCGTTGTGTAAGGAAAAAGAAATCGTATTAGTCGATGCCGGCGCAGAGTGCGACGGGTACACCGCGGACATCACCAGGTGTTTTCCAACCGACGGAAAGTTTACCGAAGACGCCAAGTTGCTCTACAATGTCGTCTTAGACGTGCAACTCGATGCGATTGAACGATACACAAACGGCGCTCTGTGGGCGGATATCGCTCGACAGGCAAAATTAAAAACTATTGAAGGATTGCAAAAGAAATTAGGCGTTGTGAATGCGGATGCGGATTTAAACGAGGCTTTGGAAGCTGGCATCTCAGAAGTGTTTTTGCCGCACGCGTTGGGACACTATCTCGGTTTACAAGTTCACGACGTGGGGCCGAACGCTGGGACGCCGTTACCTGTAGTGTTGGAAGTTGGTAACGTGATCACGTGCGAACCGGGGGTATACTTTGTCGAAGATTTATACGAGAAAGCGTTAGCGAATGAGAAACAAAAGAAGTTTTTGAACAGAGAAAACATCGAACGGTTCGCTAAAGTCGGCGGCGTGCGCATCGAAGACAATATTTGGGTCACCGAGCAGGGGCCGGTCAATTTAACGCGATGCCCGAAAACGGTGGAAGACGTCGAAGCTGCGTGCGCTTCTTCGTCGTGAAAGAGGAGAAAATGAATAGTTGTGTGTAGTTACTATTTTTGTACAGTTTCACATTCTTTACAGTAGTTCACCACGGTAGTATTTCGCGCTTTTGCTATTTACATTGGTATTCTTATTGCAGCTAAATTATTGTGGTGTTGATTTTTTCTAAACGTTGTTGCTCGGATCATCTTCTTCCTTGACTTGTTGCAAAGGCACTGGAGATCTCCGTCCACTGGGACTTTTCCCAGTATCGTAATCGCTCGGACGACTCGAGGTATCTCCGTCTCCAACATCTCCGCCATTAGCCGCGGCGAGATTCTCTACCATTTCTGACGTGTCCACCCCGAGCTCTTCCAACTCGGCTAAATCCATCTTACCCTCGGCCACGGAAGTCTTTCTAAAAAATGCCCCGGCGGTTTCAATTTCCGAATCTCTGGGCATGTGCTCTTTCAAAATAGCCTCGACGCCCATTTTTGCAATCGCGAATTCTCTCCTCTGGTTTTCGTCTTGGATGCTCTCTTCCATGTTGGCGATGATGGACATGTGTTTCTTAAACACCGCGGAGGTTGACCTGGGTAACATTACTTTCTTGTTCTTTTTCTTGTCTTGTTTTCCACCTCCAGGAGGACTCATATCTCCGACTCTGTTCTCGTAATCACCCCAGCCGTCTGCGTCATCGTTGTTGTCGTTATCATCGTTCTCGTCGTCTGATTGGTCGAAAGGCGTGTGCCTCGCCGATGGATTTCTCGAGGAAACCATGCTCGCAATTTTCGAAACGACTTCACCGGCGAAAGAGTTCCTTCGGACCGACGGCGAATCATCCATGGATCCTACTCGTTTACCATCCGCCGAAGAAGGTGTCATGATGTTTCCGTCGCTGCCTCGCATCAGCTCTCCTCTTCCTTCGTCATCGTCTTTTTTGTCTTCGCTTCTGGAGGACCCCGGCGCGACATCTGTAAACTGTTGGTTTTTCGTGTCCAATTGTAACCATTTCGGACCTAAATTCGAAATGATCAACATCCCAACCGGCGCGGTTAATATGATTGAAAACACCGCAGTCGTTAATATATCGTTGCCCCATTTCACCCACTCGTCGTAATTCTCTTCGCCGCTTTTACTTTTCAAAATGCTTTCCAACGGGTCGCTCGCTAGCGCCGCTTGCACCGTCGCCTTCGGCAACCACGACAACGCGACAAACGCTCTCTCTTTCAAATTCAAATCCCCACCGCCGACGGCTAAATACGCGACAGGCAATCGTATGCACAAACCGATGAATAAAAGTAGCATAGATTTTGGAATAGTCGATGCGGTTAAATCTGCAAACTTTACCGCGCTTCCGATGACTCCAAACAGCAACGGTTGGAACAGCGTTCTCCACGCTCGAGATAAATCCACCTCCACGGAATGCGCCAATTCCGGTCTCGGTCCTAACGAGAATCGGTTTCGTTTAAATGGATTAATCGGAACTGGTAACGAGAACGTAGGAATAGGACATCTCCCAGTCGTCCACGCTTTATTCGCGGTGATTCCCATCGCTAGAGATGCCATCGCGCCGCCGCCGCTAAAATCATACTTCCTTCCGAGAAACATCATCGCCATCCCGAGTTCAAACGTCAACAACGATCGTTTCCACGGCTTGTTCCATATTGCCGTCGCGCCTAAAATAACGTATCCAGCGAACGAGCCGACGATAATTCCTAACGCCACGTCAGTTGGCCCGTGCATAATCGTCCATCCTAAATTATTGTGGTCGTCCGATTGAATGGCGAACGACTTCATGATCGTATATCCGGTGATAGCGACGACATCATCAAACGACGCCGCCGCGACAACTAAGCTCGGAATACCTTTCGCGACCCCGTATCCTCTGGCCTGTAAATCAAACATACCCCCAACGACGACTGCTGGCGACACCGCGGCTAAAATAAACCCCAGAGATAACCCAAGAGGCACGCTTAAATTGAACAACGCGGTCGCGACGAGCCCAGTCACGACTGCCTCGCTCAAGCCGGGCATCACCGTTAACCTCGCGGCGGCTAAACCAACCCTCTTAAAAGCGACTAAATCCAACTCCAAACCAGACCGCATTAAAATCACGGACAGTCCAGCCGCTCTCGTCGCCGAGCTCCACTCTTTCGGCAACGCCTCCACCAATCCTCCCGGAACGTTGCGCAAACACAACCCGCTCAACAACATCCCGAGCAGCGGCGGCACGTTCATAAACTTTGCCATCGTCGCCCCGACGTGCGCAGCGGCCCATATGAATATCAACGAAAATACCGCCCCTCCGGGTATCACGATGTTATCTTTCTCCTCGCTGTTTACGTTCGGTAATAAAATGTCCCCCAAGACGCAATACAGCATCACCCACGTGATGAAAACCAAAAGAATAGTCGCCGTGCCTTTTGGCACCGAAGGCGCAATCGAAGGAATGTACGCTCGAGCGATATTCGTGGCCGTTTCCGGCGGTTGTTGCTGTTGTTGTTCTTGTTGGCGGTGCTGCAAATCGTCGTTGGGCACCACATCGATGGTATTGTTGTTGTTATCCTCCATCGGTGCGTTTTATTTCTTCTTTAGGTGATTTTGCGCGCGCGCGTTTTTGTTTACTTTTACTCGCGACGGAGATAAAAATGTGTTTTTTTCAATTCGCGATTTTGAGAACAAAAGAAAAGAAACGCGCGCGTCTGCGCACGACGAAAACGACGACGTGTCCAAACTGTCTCTCCTCCTCTGCGTTTCTGTCGTTGCCGTCGGTCGGTTTTAGTTCTCTCTCTCTCTCTCCTGCTTCTATACTTTTGTGGCGAAACGCTTTTTCGTGTCAACGCTTTTTTTTGTTTTTTTGTGTCTTTTGTCGAGTGCATTTTTTGCGATTTGTGTCTTTTGACCGACCCGTTCGTGGTGAGAGACTTTGAGATTGGAGAGAGGACACGTAAAAAAAATATCGAGTACTGCGCGGGCGAGAAACAGTTGCTACTATCATATGCATATATCGTATAAATAAAAACACGATCCAAAATGATGAGTGCGATTAAAACCAAGACTTGCTGTTTCCTTCGAATTCTCGCAAACGTTCTCTCAGGCGAAGATTTTCGCGGTCTAACCGCTCCAACTTGTCGTTTAATTGTGCTTTGATTTTTCGTTCGGATTTTAGGAGCGACTCGGCGTCGACGCGAGCTCTCTCGCAGACGTCGAGTTTGGATTGTAAGGAGGCGTGCGCGTCGACGACGAGACGAGCATCTGAACGAATTTGGTTCGCTTCTTCTCGAGCTTGCGCTAAGAGCTTTTCTAGTTCCGCTATTCTTTTGTTACCTCCATCTTCTCCTTTGTTGCCGGACGTCGACGAAGGTTGAGGGGTCGACGGCGTCGGCGCCGCGCTCTTTGTGCTCTTCGGGAACTCGCTCGGTAACTTGTACACTTGCAAATCGTTCCCGCACGATCCGTTGTAACCTCCAAACGTCATCAGAACGGATTCTTTACCGTCCGTAGATTCAAAACTCACCGCACTCATGCCTTCGCCGACAAATTTTGGACTTTCAAATTTCATAAAATCGTCGTCGTCGGACGTGATCCACTTCACTTCGTTCAAATCTAAAACCGCGGTTTCCAGCACGCCGTTTTGGTTGTTCCCACCTCCAATGATTAACGCGTAACGATCGTTCTTTAACGAGGCCACGCAATGACCGGCTCGAGCTAATGGATTTTGATGTTGTTGTTGTTTACTACCGACGCCGCTGCTCGCGGTATTGTTGTTTGAAGAGGAAGTAGCGGATACCGCCTTCCATTTCCCACTGGACACGTCCAAGGCGTACAAGTCGTCGAAACATTTGAAAGAGGCGCCGGTACCGCCAAAAATAATCATTTTATCGCGCCCCCACGGAATGGCGACGTGCTCGGCTCGCGCCGCGGGAGTTACGAAATTCGCCGACGATGTCGCTTTATTATCCTTTTGATCCTCCGCGCTACTGTTATTACTATTGATTGTGTTTTCATCGCACGCGACCCAACTCATAGTTTTAAAGTCCAAGCGCCAACAGTCGTTCAAGTATCTTCTATCCTCGTCTTCGCCACCGAATACGACGACGTCGCCGTCTTTTCCTACTTTCGTGACGGACATACCTCGTCGAGCGCACGGACCTCTTTTCCCTTTTACGTGCACCGGAATCCACGCGCCCTTGACGACCCCGACGCCATTTTCGCCTCTCGCTGCTCCCAAAGAAGAAGAAGATGATGATGAAGTTTCTTCCATCAAAACCAATCGAAACACGGCTAAATCGGTATCGTTGGCCCTCTTTGAACTCTTTGAAAATTTACCTCCGAACGAATACGTGTACCCGTCTTTCAAAGTGATCAAGCGGTGACCACTAATCGGCGCTAAGCTCTCCTTCTCTTCCTGCTTAAAATTCTTTCCCCACACTTTTTCGTCTTCCGTGTATTCCATCTTACTCCATCTTTTGGTGGCGACGTCGAACGCGTACGTATCGGAGACGAACCGCCCTCGGTAACACCCGCCGGAAACAATCATTTTCGATCCGTCGCCGGTCAGCGTCGCTCCGTGTTGATATCTCGGACACGGCGGTTTAGACGACGACGACGAAGAAGAAGAAGAAGACGGAGAAAGTAAACTCGACGAACTTTCGCAACCTAAGGTTTCCCACCTTCCTCTTTCCATCGCTTCCGCCCACTTTGCCACTCTCTTCACCCGCGCGCACGCGCTCGCGTTGTTACTATTCATCCTCTCTTCCTCCGTCATCGCTTTACCAAAGTTCTCCTTTATTTCCAACGTTTCTTCATCGATTGCTTCCCACCAGTTCTTATCTTCCTCTTCGAGCAATTTCACGTACAATCGCATGGCTTCAAAGTTGGACATTTTCCCCAGGTTCGCCCACGTCTCGTATTTCCCTCTTTCCTCTCGCGTCATCGTCCATTTACTCTTGATTTCCGTCGGTCCGTGCAACGCTTGCGATTTCAACGCGTACAGTAATAATCTCGTCTCATCCGTGAAAGTGGACTCTAAGTGTGGGAGTTTCGCGACTTTCGTAGCCGCGTGGAATCTGTTATCGTGGGTGTTTCGTTTATAAAAATAGAGAGAGAGAATATATAATGAGATCCCGTTATAAATTTTGTTTTTGGAAAAGAAAAAAAGAAGAGAAATCGAGAGAAAGAGAAGAGAGAAAACTTTTAAAACGCGCGAGATAAAACAAAGAACGAAAGAACAAACGAACGAACAAACGCACTTGTCCGGGTACGCCAGCGTGGCCATTCTTTTCTTTTTCGTTTTACCGCGCTGTTTCTTCTTCTTCTTCTTCTTTTGTTGTTTGTTGTTCGTGCGCGAAAACAAAGTTATATATATAAATGAAGAGAGAGAGAGAAAGAGAAATCTAGAGAGCGAAAGAGTGACTTTTTCCCCCTTTTTTTCAATCATCATCAGATCATCACAATTTTTTTTTTCACAGTCGACACACACAAAATCAGAAGAGTTTTCTCTCTTCTCTTTACAGAAAAAAAAAATAACTGCCGCCCTCTCGTATGGGTTGGCGGAGACGCGCGTAAAAGTGAGAAGAAGAAGAAAGAAAGAAGAAGAACGATGGACGCGAAGATCGAGCGGTGCGTGGCGCCGCTTTCTTCTTCTTCTTCTTCATTTTCGCGTACTCATCACGATGTTCAATTGCGTAAAAATCTTCAACGAGAAAAGCACGCGTTCTCGCTGCTGACAAAAGTGTACGCGTTGTGCGCGCTAAACGCGGATTTAGACGCTTCGAACGCGATCGAGCGCGTCGACCTTCTCTTGGGAGTACTTTTGGACTGCTCGAACGAGGAAGACGAGGAC
>Ga0255757_10004712_pt1 | contig 12211 bp, 19 predicted proteins | sample 071ome_27_FD_179957 | JGI IMG/M metagenome (GOLD analysis project Ga0255757, IMG submission 179957) | Coastal salt marsh microbial communities from the Groves Creek Marsh, Skidaway Island, Georgia - 071409AT metaG (version 2) | ecosystem: Environmental > Aquatic > Marine > Intertidal zone >...
TCGATTGCACCAGCCCCCGTTAAGACCTCCTGCCAAAGAGTTCCCTTGCATTGAGGGGTGGGTTTTTGGGAGGACTTTGATATGTACCTCTTGAACGGGCATATTGTGATAGGCGAGAACACTTGCGGAGGCTTGCAACCAAGCACGAATGAACTCTTTTGAAACCTCTTTGCTTTTGCCTTTGTATGTTAAAATCTTCATTTGTATTCTCCTATGGGTGATAAGGCTTATACCGCCTTGTGTGATTAAAAGTGATCAAGCGTACATTTCAAAAAGGTCAATGATGCTGTTGAGTGTTAGATTGCAAAATTTCACACTCGCACCTTTTCCTTTGGGATTATCGACCCAAGCGACATACCTATCGCCCTCTTTGGATATCCAACCAAATTCGAGTTTTGCCATATCGGTATTGGCGAGAGGATGCCTGAATGTGTTGTGCCAACGGTAGTTCTTCTGTGTGCTTTGCCATTGGTCTTTCAGTTCATTGATATCGTCAAAGTATCTCGTAGAGGTGCCCTTTGGGGATATCTCTCGAAGAACCCACTTGCGGGCGGTATTGGGAGAATAGACCAAGAAAATGGATATGAAATGAGAACCCGCATCACAAACCTTATCGACAGAGTGTTCCTCAGAGGGGAAAAACTTTGATAGGTGGAAAAGAGCGTGGAGGCTCGTTGGATTTATTCTCCGACCAATCTTGACCGAATGAATCATCATATCGGTCATTGTTTCATTACAAATGTACATATTACGACTCCTTGTTTTTGATATATATTTTGATATATGGAGTGACGACAGAGTCGTAGGCAAGAAACCCACAGCGATCCGTTGCGTGGTAATCTGAGGTCATTTCAAAGGTGAGATTGTGTTCCTTGCAAAACTCAATCAAGGTCGCAATATCTTCCATTTTCAATTCTGTTTCCTCGTCCAATGTATATACAATCTCTTGATGATATTTGTTTATCTCAGGCTCGGCAAAAGGTTCAGGGAGTGCCTCCAACAAAGGCAAGAGATAATCAAAGTCGAGCGCTGAAACAGCACATAGGTACTCCACATTGGGGAGACTTTCCGTCATAACCGATTTCCTTGCCTCCTCTATCATATCAAGAAACTCCTCGTCAGACTTTCCTGTGATGTCCAAGAATACATACTCTCGGTCGTTGCTCCAATCGTGCTTTGGGTGTGATCTCTCAAATATAAGTTTGACAAGTTTTCTCATGCTTTCGTACCTCCGTTTTCGTTTATGTATTCAACCAATGTTTCAAGATTTTCTGATGTCAAAGCCATATCTCTGCCTTGCCAATAACCCCCATTCCCCGAATCGGTGAAAGCAGCAAAGTCATTTCGCCACAGAACATAAGAATCTTGTTCTTTTCCAATGCACCAACGGGCATCCATGTAGCCTGACATTTTTGATATATCTATTTTCACAAAGTCCTCGTAAGGACAATATTTCAAAATCCGAGTATCAAAAAACTTTTCCAATTCCGTAATCAAACCACCATCGCCATTCAAGTAGTTCAAGATGTGGGCAAAGTTCTCAGAAGAAAAGTTTTCTATGAATTCTCCTGAGGAATGTGGGTGTTGCAAAATCCACCTACGATCATTGAACCAATCAAGGGTGTAATCTCCAAAGACAAGGCGAGGATATGTCCAAGTCTTTCCTGACCATTCACAAGATTTTGTATGTTCCGTTTGAGAAACCTTGAAACCCATCGTCTCTAATTGTTCTATGTTTGCGTCCATAATAGCCTCCTAGTTGGTTGATAGATAAAGATCGATTGCACTCTTAGTGGGCAATTGTGCAATTGGAGTAGGGATGCCTTTCACATAGGCATCAAATTTATCCGAAATCGGACACCAATCTAATTGAGTAAGATTGGCGAACGGTGTGGCGGCATACTTGTTGGACAAGGGCTCGTATCCCTTGCTCAACTTAGATGCCCAGCGAAGCCGAGCAACCTCAAGGCTCACTCTTTGTGTGGTACCCTTTGTACCAATGCGACCCCATCGAACAATCACATCTGTCCCATTGACATAGGCTTCCGTTGATGTATCCACCTCAACGGCATAAAACTTGTGGGCGTTTTTCGCAGGATCGTGGTATTCAGCGTATAATGTACCTCTACCAAAGGTTTCAATAGAGAATACAAGTGCATCCCAATCCGCGAGTTTGGAAACGAGTGTTCTGAGAGTCGCGTCGTTTGACCGACTCCATATGCCGAACATCTGTTTCGCCATATCGGTAAGTACAATAGGCATAATTGACCTCCTTATAGTAGTTCTTCACTGTATATACGGATCAAGAATCGTTTGATCTACACCCCCCTTTCCCCCAAAAAATTATGAACACGAACCACAAACAGCTCCAAGCGGTCTTTGATTTTCTGATGTCGCAAGGCATATATGTTGGTGACGCAAACTTTGATCAACCCGACACAATAATTACATTTTCAAGTTTTCACTATAAACCTGAGGACTTGAGAATTATCTATACTTTTCTTCACCATTTTTTCAACGAATCTGTCAATATGACCTATTCAGAGGAGATTGGACTGTCGATCTCTATGGGAGATGTCCTACTCGAAGATGAACCAACGGAAATTATAGATGAAAGTGTCAGTATCGAAATCGAACCTACAAGGAAACTTGAAATACCTCAAACAAGTTATGCGGCAAAGAATACCTCAAAGCCAACTAGCGAAAGATTTGGTTTTATTCTTTGAGAATCCGACCAGCACACAATGGTTAGAGATTCTTCAAGACGATTTCGCCTATGTCATTATCAAGAAAGATTTCCAAGTGACTCTCAATGAGGACAAGCCTCTCATTCTTCACTTAGACAACACAACGGAAATCCCCGAACTACCAAAGAATCTTTCGGGGGTACTATCGAGAAAATTGCTCGATATATTTGGAGGATAAAATGGGTGCTGGTTGCATTATTGAAAACGAACAAGGGGAGTTTCTTGCCCTCATCAATAACAAAGGTCTATACGATCTACCAAAGGGACACGAAGATCCTGACGACATAGAGGCGTTCGATACGGCACAGAGAGAAACATGGGAGGAGTGTGGTATATGGGTAGAGAACCACGACATCATCACTCATTTCTCTCAGAGTGCATTGACACTATTTGTGGTTGAATGGGATGGTTCAACTCCTGAGATCAAACCCAATCCCGAAACGGGTGTTTTGGAACATACAGGATGGGAATGGGTAAATACGACCGAGTTCCTACGGGGATGCCTGCCCTATCTCGTAGAGTACATTGAGAGATACGAAATGGAAAGAGAAATCCAATAAGTGTCCTAACGGTAAGTGTCCTAACGAGAAACGATCTCTCGATAAATGTCAAAGAGAATACAATAGGGATCTCCCTCAATGTCATACAGCAACGCATCTCGGTCACATAGGACTTGACTTGTGTTGCTGTGTTGATCCCAAGAACCATAATAGAAACCATCCGAACCCAACTCCCAATGAGGTGAGTACAGAGAGTTGCATTGGAGAATGGCTTCTTGTAGATCACTGTGGATAACGAACGAACCACTGTGTGCCATAATCAACTCGGCATACTCCTGTGGGTAATTCTCACAAAGATATCTATCAACACGAGCCATAATGCCACAAAAACCCATTACAAAATTCCACCCAAATAATTTATTAAACGATCTTGATTCCACTTGACATATCTCCCCCGTACCTTTGGAGGATAAATACCAAGCTCATTCAAGAAATCTACAATACTAGAACCCTCCTCAATCTCAGCAACCCAATCGGGATAACTCCCCTTGAATACCTCACGATACATCCCAAACCTGTCTATGTCATTGACCTCAAAAAACCTCTGTGCGGTCGAGGCGTACCAAGAACCATTCTCTGAAATGGAAGAAGGAACACCACCCTCGTTCAAGATATTCGCAATACGACTCAAACCCGTACCACTAAACAATATATTAGAACGCAAATAGGCAACGACCTCCGATACCCAAATACGATACTCGGAAGATTCTTGATACGAAATCTCCAAGCCAAGATCAGACAAGACCTGCGAAATACGATAAACGGATTCACCAAGAACATCCGCCAACTCCTGTATCGTCTTGTATTTCCCATCCTCCCAAACAGACAAAACCTGATTTATTAACCGATCCTCCACAACAGGAAAATCCCAATCCCAATGAGATACCCTCTGTTGAATCAGACTCAAACCCCACCGACTCCAAGAATTACCCCGCGCTGTCTTGAACCCAATCTCCTCCCAATAATCCATCACCTGCCCAACTCCTAGACAATGAGCTTCCTCTATCGCCTCCCGCCACTTGGCATACACATCCTCGTACCAAGAAAGAGTGTCACTCGGTATCACACCATTGTCTTTCTTCAACCCCTTGTAGTCAAACCCCACCTTGCGAAATAACCCAATGAGAGTTCCCCTCGTTAACACCTTCCCCGTTGAAGAACAAAAACCCAAATCATTCAAATGAACAACTAGATCATCCATGTTCTCAAACGAACAAGACTCTATCTCCGAAAGCATCTCCTCTATGTCTCTCTCCCATACATCAGAGAGCTTCTTCTCTACACTCGGTATCCGATTGCCCACCTCTGTCATTGTACATTTCATACACTTTCTCAAAGCCGCCACACTATACAGACGACCTATCCCTATCAATAAATCCCACCGCCTATTCTTCTTCAAGAGAGTACGAACCCTAGAAAGAGACAACGAATCACCAAAGACATCTACCATATGAACCTTACGAAAATGAACGGCAGATTCACAATGAGATAAGAAATCCGACAACCATGTTTCTCGCTTACGAGATACAAGAGAAGAAAGAGAGATACCCCCCTCTCGAATCTCATAGCCACAAAGAGATAAGGCTTCCTCATAACTAGAAACAGACAAGGACATTCCATACATACAAGGATGAAACCAAGATAGGAAATCCTCTACGACATCAAAAGAATTACCTTGATAATTATTCCGATGAGATATCAAACCCTCCCTGTTTATTGAACCCTCTCCACGATAATGGTAGGACAAGATCGCATCGTCTATCTCCCTACTCGTCACTATATTTGATGCCATATATACTCTCCTTATATATACACATATACCCACATTACACCCAATGCCGATCCCTGCACAAATGCGATAGGAAATGCGATGACACAGAACCTTGTACGCAAGATACGGGGTTTCTGTGTCGTTCGAGAACCTCAACCCCGTATCAGACTCATATTGAAATCGAAATCAAAAATTTCTCAGATTGTGTGGCACTAACAGGTACATAATTTACACTTTGAGGTACAAGATTGACGCTAACGAGGTACGCTTTCGACACTTTGAGGTACAAGATCAACACTAACAGGTACGCAATTGACAGTTATTAGGTACATAGAGGTACGCTTTCATTCCTTGGAAAAAAAGAGGGAGGAGAACCATTTCTGATCCTTCTCCCTCTTTGATTGTGTTCTTAGGATTAGAACACAATGGATTCAATCCACTCCATCACCTTTGGGTCTTTCTCCTCAATTTTTTTCTCTAGCCATTTTGTGAGATGTCGTGTTGGTGCATATCCTTTTCCGATACTCCAACCCGCACATTCAGGGTGAGTATTGTAGCCCCACATCTTGTATGCCATCTCTTGTTGTTTCAAGTTGAAAGCAAGGTCGTGGTATCTGTTCTTCCCATTGACGATCTCATACTTGTCTTGATCGATATGGCAAAGTTCGTGCAGGAGAGTGACGAGAGAAGCTGCTATGTTAGTGTGTGCCAACATCATCTCTACTTTCCAATCGCCATAGGCACGACCCGTTGAATAGTTTTTGAAAGTGCTTCTCGTGTAAGAGATAATCCTATTCTTTTCCCTGCGAGTGAGTGTGTCACTTGACCTCATAGCGGTAGAGGTTCTATCCCACAACTGCTTTAATCGTCTAGGATTATTCCATCCTGACATTCGACACATAATGGATGCTGCAAACATTAAGTTCGGAGTAGTTCCATCAAGGTCATAACGGTATCTTGCGATTTGCATCCAAGTCCGAGTTGTCTTGCGAGGTTTGGCGTTCGCTTTTTTCTTAGCGAGTGTTCCCTCTTTCTTCTTTTTCTTATTGAGATCTGCGGGAGAGATTCTCTCAACGAGTCGCCCTGCCTTTTCAGAGCAAGGGAAGCAGTATCTCACAATGTCGTCTTTTCTCGGTCTTTGCAAACCGAGTTTTCCCACATTACATTGTGGGCAGACCCATCGTTTCTTTTTGGTTTTCGCCATGCTGAACCTCCTATATTAATTGTCCTGACACTATATATACGGATCAAGAAAGGTCGGATCTACGCCCTCTACTCCTTGGAAAAAAAGAGGGGAACAGTCTCATTATCTGTTCCCCCTAAACATATCAGAGATGGGATTTCTCTATTCGTATAAGTCTGTTCGCACAACGAGGTATTGATGGAAACTCACAGGAGTGATTTCTTTGATCTTGTCGATGCCGTATCTTGTACCAACGAGGCATCCATTCATTTTTTGAAAGCTCTCTCCAATGTGAGGATAGGCATAGATGCCGTTCTCATTCAATGAATTGAGTATGTTCATAAAGAATTTGGCGTTCGCTTCTTTCTTATATTGTTCCATTGTCTTTCTCCTGTGGGATGATTGGTGTAATAAGTTCTTCGGAGTTTTCTTCGTAGTCGTCACAGCCAAGTGCTCTCGCCATCGCGTCTGCCGCCTCCTCCACGACTCGATCTATTTCTTCGAGGGTCGCACCCTCTTTCAGGAGATCGAGGACATCATCGAGGACATGGAAATAAGCCGCATCAATTAATCGTGCCGCGAGTTTTGGATCTATTGTGTATTTCATTTGTATTCTCCTATGCTAGAAATAATTTTCTTTCTTCTTCATTCGCCAAATGATTTTCAATGGCTCGAGCCTCCCATTCAACCATTCGACAACCCGCGTAAGTGAGTGCCTCATAGAAAGAGGTGGTAATAAAAGTCTTGTATTCGTGATCTTCACCTGCCCATTCATCGCCCACGCTGACAATATGATCAACAACGAAAGTGTTTGTGTTTTCATCGTGGTAGATGGTCAGCCACTCATCAAATCGAGCGAAAGGAACATCCTCTCTGTAATGGTGAATATCGGTGTAGTATTCAAGATCCTCTTGACCTTGTTCAACCTTGCAGTTGAACTTTGCGAAAAAATTGAGAAAGAGTGTGAGTTGTTTTGTGGTCATAGTATTCTCCTGTTGTATGTACCAAAGTGAGTTGTGATTTTGATCACCAATCGTAGCTCCTATTTGTTGTGTTTTGTGATTTTGTAGAATTCCCCTGCCTCGTAGCGGTTGAAGAATTCAATGATGTTGTAGTTGATGTCTTTCAAGTGGTATGTCCATTTGTGTGGGCGATAATCGACCGTTCTCCAAGTTGTGACGGATTTGGTCTTGTGTCCAAAGTGTTTGATCCATTTCATATATGCAATCGCTGGCTTAACCAACAAGGGCTTGGCACCATTGAATGAAACACCCCACTCATAATAAATGAGAGCTCTTACGGAAAAGGTGACCTCAAACTCAACTCCCTTGAATGTAAATCGAATGGGTTCTAATGTAGAGTCGGTTCTAGGCTCTGTGAGTCCTGATAGGTATTCAATGAATGTATCAATCGTCATAATGCACCTCCAAAATGTAAAATAAAAAACCCCTTGTCAGACAAGGGGTTCGGAAAGGAAAGGGGAAAGAGAAGGACTACTTATTGAGAAGTGCCAACTCCTTAGCATGGTCAGGATGGTCAGGATTATTGACCGCCTCCTCCCAACGGATTTCATCAGCCTCAATGGCATCTGCCGCACGATCTCTGAAATCCTCGATTTCGCCAACAGCGATATCTTCATCATCGGGATGTTCAGGAGTATGCTTGGCAATATAGTCATCCAAGAAATCAATGTCCGCCGCAAGAAGCCCTTTCGATTTAATGTAGCGAAGAACCTCAACGGGTTTGGAATTAAGATTGATGGTTTCGGGAGGGGCGACATCAAAGCCAGCCCAAAAAGTTTCAAAGTCCATAAGACCTCCTATGGGGTTGAGAAAAAGAACATAGTATTGCTACCAATATATATACGGAACAAGATCAAAACGATCTACGCCCCCTTTACTTGAACACTTGCAGATTGCCGATGGTGAAGCAATTCTCGCAGGTGATCATTTCTTTGAGCCCCCGATCGAATTGTCCATCGTCATAGATTTTTTTGGCACCGAGCCATTCAGATGGTTGAGAAGAATTGGAGAGCCACAAGATTTGGTATCCCGTTTTTGAAATGGTCACCTTGCAGAGCACTTGCATTGTCTTTGGATCGCATCCATTGAGAAAGCCCTTTGCGGCACGAACACACAATGTGTTCGTACGAAAGAGCTCAAAGGAAACACCCGAACCCATATCGACTACCTTTCGGAGAGCCTCGATGGTTTGTAGGATGTCCGAACAGGGGAGAGAGGTAAGAGACATCATCGGTCACCTCCCATACATTCACGATAGAGTTCAAATCGTCTATTGTCTTGATTGTACTCGTTCATGTGTTCTGTGCCAGCGTGAGCCATACACGAATCGTGCAGATTCCATATCTCTGTATCTCGCTTGTCTAGGTACGAGTACCATAGAAACATTCCCATACAGAATAGGAAAGTGCCAAAGGCGATGTCCCAATTGATTGTTTTCATATTGCACCTCATTTGTGGGGTTTGCCTCGACAACCGAAAGGATTGCGAGAGGGTTTGTAGATGATTTCAAGTGTTTCAGGATTGATCTTGGACTCGCACCACGCAAGCCCATTGGGTGTCAATGAGAACATGTAGTCCTCATTGGGAAAGTCGGAGAGGGGTAGCCAAGAACCACACCACCAAACGACCTCTTGTGTGTTGTAGTAGGCAGGATCTTTGAAATTGATTTCGTCCTTGTGCCAACCCAACATTCTGAATTGCTTTCTCAGCTGATCGGACATTGGCTTGGATACCTTTGTGACCAACCCTCTCGCCAATAGTGATGTGAGAGGGTTGGTATTTGGGGGAGTGTCACTTTCGGGATCGTATATGTCCTTTGGGAAATCCTGACCTTGCAGATAGAATTTCCGTAGCAGCCTGTGTTGGATTTTCGACATTGGACGAATAGGCATATCAATCTCTCCTAGATACAAGAAAACCCCCCTCAATCAGAAAGCCCGATTGAGGGGGAGTGGGAAGGGCGACCTCCTTAGAGGTCTACCAATTCCCCGTCACCGATGTGAGAGGTGTCACCCATGTCGATGATACCGCCTTGCAAGTGAGGATTGACAAGTCGTTGCAAGTCACCACGAGTCGTACCCTCAACAGAGCGAAGAACAGTCTTGAAACCTCGCTTGAGAACATCAGAACCAACCTTGCCTTTCTTGTCAAGGTCTCGCTTGGCGTAGATTGCGGTTGATTTCATCCAAGCGACCAACTCTCTGTGTCCAAACTCCATATCAATGCCACCCATTTCGGAAACGATTGCCTTGCGGATAGCCTTGCTACACTTTTCAACTTGCTCCCACAGAGAATCCCCACCATGACGAGCCAAGATTGGGAAGCGATCAACCAAGATAGGCTTTTCATCATTCCAATCAAGAGTGGTGTATTCAAACTTGAAAGTGAAGCGAGACATGATAGAGGCATCGACCACTCTTGAAGAAGCATAGCGACCACCCGTAGAGCCGTTCCCCGCAGAGTTTGCTGTGGCAACGATACGAGTGCCTTTCAACACTTTCTCAACACCGCCATCAGGAGTAGCGATACGACCTGACACAGAGTCAATGATCATCCGAAGGTGCTCACCTTGTTCTTCTGTCATACGATCCACATCGGTGAGGATAATGAGGTAGGGAACACGCTCGCCATCGTCAGTCACATAGCCGTCGCGGAGGGCTTTCAGAAGTTTACCCTCTTTGTAGTAAGTGCCTTTCTCACCAATCTCGTGAGAGTAGAGGAACTTGCTGACATCAACATCAGGATTGATTTGAACCATAAGGCAAGGGGTGCGTGTCTTGTAAGACCACGCCTGAAAACAAGCATCCTTACCCGTTCCAGCAGGACCGTGAACATAGATAGGAGCATCATCACCCTCCAAGTGAAGGAACACATCCTCGACATTCTCGGATTGCTCACCGTACTTGGGAGGGGTGTAGAAAGGAACAGGAGGGGCACAGACAGAGAGAGGAACATTGGTATGAACCTTGAAGTCCGTACCCGCAAACTCGATTGTCAAGTCCTCAAGTTTCGGTGGCAAGGTACGAGCCTTGCGGCGTGCAGAGAATTTTTCAAGAGCCTCTTTTGAAGCCGTTGCCGCACCCTCGTGTTTTGCAAGGTATTCCTCAACAGTGAGTCCATGCTCAGACATAAGGTGAGTACCGAGCCAATGTGACTTGAAGCCACACTCGCGGCAAACGGGAAGAAGATTTGTTGTTGTCATAACGACCTCCGATTGGTTGATTGAATGAATGAATGAAAGTGCCAAAAGATTGAGAATTAACTCTCAACCCCCTGACACTATATATACGGATCAAGAACGAAACGATCTACACCCCCCCTCAAAGGGAGGGGCAAGATTTCAAGAAGCCTTGACTTTTCGACCACGACTCTTTTCAGAGGGATCGAAAACATCTTTCAGTTTCTCAAGAAGCATCGCTGGCAACTCGTTCATATTTGGACAATAGACACTATCCTCATATTCCTTGATGACACTCTCAGTTCCATATCCGAGCCCAACACCAATGATAGCGATACCAGCCTCACGAGCCAATCTGATTTGACGCTTGATAACAGGGCGGTGTCCATAGTCACTATCCCCGTCCGTAAGTACGAACATCACTCGGTGGGCTTCTGTTCGTTCAGAGAGCCCCTCAAGTCCGTATTGGATACCGTCCGCCGTTGGAGTGTAATTCTTTGCACTCAAACGACCGAAACGATCCTTGACCGAGTTGAAACGCTCTCCGTATTCCATAAACACATCAATGTTCACAGAGTTAGAACGATGAGCACCCGCAACAGCGGAATGACGAGTACCACCCGTTGTGTAGCCAATGACCTCACATGTGCCGCCAATGTCAGAGATAGCACTTGCCAAAGCCAACATACCCATTTGGGTAGCGACCAACTTGTCACTCATAGAACCTGATTGATCGACCACAATGCTACAAGCGATTGAGGTGTCTAGTCGATCACTCTTTCTCTTATAGGCTCGTTGTACTTTCTTTCCTGACTTGATAGCACCCCAAGTTTGGGCATATCGTCTCTCAGAGAGAGAACGACCCGTACGAGTACCATGTCGGATAGCGACCGTTTCAAGTCCTCTCACAAGTCGTTGCAGACCGTTTCGGAGAGGTGCGGTGATACTTGCACTCGCAGACAGAATGTCAGCATTGAGAGGCTCACCCTCCATAGAATAGGGACGAACCTTTGTGATCTTGTCTTTACTCGTAGAAACAGGATTGTAAGCAGCCTCACCCTCCCGAACATCTTCAGAGAGAACCTTTTCTTTTTCTTCGGTAGCGACCTCTTGAACAACATCGTCCTTATCTTTCAAGCCGCCATCACCTCCGTTCATAATCTCATTGACTATGTCGCCAGCGATGTCCTTGAAATCCTCCATTGAAGTTCCACCCTCGTCAGAGCCCTCCGTTTTGGAATCGCCACCCGTTGTGCCACCCTCATTTGAGTTGTCACAAGGATTGGATTTGGTATCACCACTCTCACCACCTTGATCCCCGTTGGTATCGGGATTGTTGGCATTGGGAGTATTGTCACCCTTGTCCTTGTCACCCTTGCCTTTCTCATTTCCTGTAGGAATGAGAGAAAGCAAGGTATTCATTGTCATAAATTTTGCCATGATTGACCTCCTATATCATCAACACTATATATACGGATGAAGAACCGATTGATCTACACCCCCCTCGAATGAGAGGGGTTTCGACCAAGCCTAGCATCTTTCAACCTCAACATCTTGAGTACCATCCGCCTTGACAGCGCCAGCGTATGTCACTCGTACCTTGACACCTTGAAACATAGCCTCGTCACCGACCTTGAAAACAGGTGGCTTATTGGAGTTTCCTCCGCCGTTGCTATCGTCAGAGTCACCGTTGTCACCAGCATCGTCACCAGCACTATCTCCGCCACTCTCACCATCGGTATCAGAGGTG
>Ga0255757_10004719_pt1 | contig 12204 bp, 6 predicted proteins | sample 071ome_27_FD_179957 | JGI IMG/M metagenome (GOLD analysis project Ga0255757, IMG submission 179957) | Coastal salt marsh microbial communities from the Groves Creek Marsh, Skidaway Island, Georgia - 071409AT metaG (version 2) | ecosystem: Environmental > Aquatic > Marine > Intertidal zone > Salt...
TTCGGAGACCAGGCCTTTGATGTTCATGCGCGAGCTGATTTCGATATCTGAGGCTCGAAGATCCAGATCCATACGGGCACCAGAGGTCATGGAAGCCTCCACATCACCATGCTGGGTAGTGATTTCCGCACCCAGATCGTCAGCAAGCTCGACAAAGACGTCTCCGTGCCACGTGCGAATACGAGACGCTCCCGTGAGGTTACCGATTTCAACGTCGGCGTGGGAAGTGGTCGCCACAAACTCTTCCGAATCGATAGCCTCAATTTCGATGTCGGCGTGCGAGGTCTGAACCTCGATGACCCCTGCACTCAGGAGGCGCCTCTATGTCGCCGTGGGAAGACTTGACCCAAATACGACGGCTTTTGACGTCATCCAAGTCAACATCCCCATGGCTGGTCACAATGGAGACCTCACCTTCGAGATGACCCAAGTCGATGTCGCCGTGTGATGTCTGCAGGTCGATGTTGAACTCGGACGGAATATGTACCGTGACGTCTATATCCAGGCTGATATTATTCCATCCTCGCAGGTCGTCGGCCATCAAGACGACATCGCCATCTTCCTGCGAAACGCGCCAGTTCATTTTCTCAAACTGCTCTTTGGCTCGCTTAAAGCGGCGGTTGGAGTCGAGCGTGACCTCGACATGGGCTTCGTCGCCCGAACCCGTCACGATGTCCACGTCAGCGTGAGAGACATCGACGATGAGGGTCGCACCGCGCTTCACGTCGAAGTGTTCACTGATCATCACTTCGCCGTCATCAGTGTCGATGTCGAAGTCAAAAGCGAAGTCGAAATCCGTATCGACCTCGACATCAGTTTCCACGGTGGTTGCAGCAGTACGAATGACGATGCGTCTGCCGTCGTCAGTAATGGTCATACCATCAGACTCCGCCAGGGCGAGGGTTTCGATGTTGGCCTGCGGTACCAATTTCTGTTTGACACTCTGAAAAAGGTTCAGTCCGCCGAGGGCAGTCAGTATGGCGAGTAGGGCGGCGACAATTTTGGTACTCATGGTGAAGACGGGTGTATTGCGTTGAAATACGGATGGCGTTTCAATAAAACGGACGGTTTCCGCTCAAAATGAGGTTATGGAGTCCAAAGGCACTACGTGTGATCACCAGAAACAGTTACATCCGCTCATTGTCGGGGGAAGGTCTGTTCCAGCCGTCATCTGAGCTTGGATACTTCTTGGATTCCTCGTCCCGTCAAATGGTTTGCACTGCGTATATTTTTTGATTCGATAGGGCTGCAATCAGCCCGCGCAGAACGATTCCCAAACCCGGCTTCCACTCGTGAGCTCTTCCAAGACTGCCAATCAGATCCGGAATGAATTCCTGTCCTTCTTTGAAGAAAAGGAACACACCGTCGTACCATCGGACTCCCTCGTTCCCGGCAACGACCCGACCCTGATGTTTACGAACGCGGGTATGAACCAGTTCAAGGATGTCTTTCTGGGTGAAGGGGAGCGTTCGTACGTGCGTGCGGCCGATACGCAGAAGTGCCTTCGGGTATCAGGTAAGCACAACGACCTCGACGAGGTGGGGTACGACACGTATCACCACACCTTCTTTGAGATGCTGGGCAATTGGTCTTTCGGAGACTACTTCAAGAAAGAAGCTATTGGTTGGGCCTGGGAGCTGCTCACGGAAAAATGGGGTCTGGATCCGTCCCGCATGTACGCCACGGTGCACGAGGGCGATAAGAAACTGGGTCTCGAGGCCGACGAAGAAGCTGCCGGCTTCTGGCGAAGCGAGACGACCATTCCGCATGAGCACATCATGTACTGCTGGTCGAAGGACAACTTCTGGATGATGGGCGACACCGGCCCGTGCGGTCCGTGCTCCGAGCTGCACTACGACATGCGCTCGGACGAAGAGCGCGCGGCCAAACCCGGCATCGAGCTGGTCAACGAAGACCACCCGCAGGTCATCGAGATCTGGAACCTGGTTTTCATCCAGTACAACGCCCAAGCGGACGGCTCCTTGAAATCGCTGCCGGCCAAGCATGTGGATACGGGCATGGGCTTTGAGCGCGTTGTGGCCGTGCTGCAGGGGCAGAAGTCCAACTACGACACGGACGTTTTCCTACCTATTCTGGACGCCATTTCGGCCAAGTCCGAGGCCACGGGCGGAAAATCGTACCGCGAGATCGCGGATTCCAAGGACGCCGAGGCCGAAAAGCAGGCCATTGCCCTGCGCGTCATGGCAGATCACCTGCGCACCATCACCTTTGCCGTCGCCGACGGCGTCATGCCGGGCAACGCGGGTCGGGGTTATGTCATCCGCCGCATTCTGCGCCGGGCCGTTCGCTATGGCTTTCAGACCCTGGGCTTCCGCCGGCCAACGATGACCGATTTGGTCGACATGGTGGTCAGCGAAATGGGTGAGCAGTTCCCCGAGCTGGTCAAGGGCAAGGACTACATAAAACGCGTGGTGAAGGCAGAAGAGGACAGCTTCCTTGAGACGCTGGGCCTGGGTATAGAATCCTTCGAGGCGGTGTCCGAGCATTTGACTGGCGATGGCGCATCGACTGACAGTGTGCAAGCCGATCGAGCTTCAATGACACTGCTCAGTAAGGCTTGGACCCATGGCGAGTCGAAGGAGAATACCGTCGCCGATTTTCTAGCCAAGGCCGCAGACGGTCAGCTGGCGGGTGAAATCGCCTTCTTGCTGCACGATACGTACGGCTTTCCGGTCGACCTCACGCAGCTGATGGCGCGAGAGGCCGGCTTCGACGTGGACATGGGCCGCTACGCCGAGCTGATGACCGAGCAGAAAGAGCGCGCACGCGCCGCATCCTCCTTTAAAGTTGATCTTTCGGGTGATGGTGGCTGGACGCAGGTCTCGGACGGCGATGATTCGGCTTTCATCGGCTACGAGTCCGCTGAAGGCACTGGTCGCATTCGTGCCATGCGCACGGTTGAAGGCAAGGATGGCGAGTCCATCCATGAGCTGATTCTGGATGAGACACCTTTCTATGCCGAGAGCGGTGGTCAGGTAGGGGATACCGGCCTGCTCAACGTCGGCGGCGAAGAGATCCGCGTGCTGGACACGCAGAAGCAGGCTGGACGTATCATCCACCTTGTGGATCGTCTTCCGGAAGATGCTTCTTCCGTTGTCAGTGCGCTGGTCGATGCAGCTCGTCGCGAGCGGATCGTCAAGCATCACTCAGTGACGCACCTCATGCATGCCGCCCTGCGCGAGCGGCTTGGGGATCACGTAGCCCAGAAGGGATCGCTCGTTGCGCCGAACCACCTGCGCTTCGACTTCTCGCACTTTGAGAAAGTAGGCCCTGAGGATTTGAAGGCTATCGAAGACCGCGTCAACGCAGTCATCCAGCGCAACATCGCGAAGCAAGAAGATCGCGACGTCCCGATCAAAGAAGCCCTGTCCCGGGGCGCCACGGCGCTCTTTGGTGAGAAGTACGGCGAGACCGTGCGCATGATCACGTTCGACCCCGAGTATTCGATCGAGCTCTGCGGCGGTATCCACGTGGGTGCCACGGGCGAGATCGGCCTGTTCCGCTTCACGAGCGAAGGCTCAGTCGCTGCGGGCATCCGCCGCGTGGAGGCCGTCGCTGGTATGGATGCCCTGACCTACACCCGCAACGAGGCCGACGAGCTGGGCCGCGTACGTGGTCAGTTCAAGACGCTTCAGCGCCCTACGGATGAAGAGGTGGCTGATCTTCTGGCACGCACCAAGGCGCTTGAGAAAGAAGCTGAGGGACTGCGCATAGAAGCTTTGCGGGGCAAAATGTCCTCATTGATTGCCAGCGCCCAAAACATTGGCGACGTCAAGCTGATTGCTGGCCGCGTCGAGGGCGCAGACGGCAATGCACTCCAAACCCTGGTCGGCGATCTGCGCGATCAGGCGGGAGATGGCTATGTGTGCGTCCTCGGCTCTGCCGACATGGACGCCGGCAAAGTCATGATGTGCGCCAGCGTCTCGGACGACCTGATCGGCAAAGGCATCCAGGCCGGGAAACTCGTAGGCCAAGTCGCCCGACTGGTCGGTGGCGGCGGTGGTGGACGTCCCCAACTCGCCACGGCAGGAGGAAAGCAGCCAGAGAACTTGGACAGCGCCTTGGATGCGGTTCCTGGCATCCTGAGTGAGATGCTGGGCTAGTCATGTAACCCCAGCCCCCTTCTATTCGCTTGGCAGCGATCTTCGATGACATTTGACCTGTCGCGCGTTGGAGCGGATATCGTAGCGCCCTAGATTTCTCCCCGGAGAGGTGCCGGAGTGGTCGAACGGGGCGGTCTCGAAAACCGTTGTGCCCTTTGGGGTACCGAGGGTTCGAATCCCTCCCTCTCCGCATGCAAAGAAAAGCCCCTCGCAGCACCGCTGCGGGGGGCTGTTTTATGCCGATTAGAGAAAGCGAGTTTTCCAAGGGAGTATCGATCAGGTTGTTTTGACCGCCGCCTGCTCCGGATTTGTAGAGGAATCTGCCGCCGATACATGCGCTCCATCTCCCTTGCCCTCCGGGCTTTCATCCGATAGAAGTGCCCCAAGTCTTTATCGTAAGCGCATGTTGCAGCCACGTAGATCTGGCGTGATGGCGTGGGACCCGTTACTTTCTGAGAGATGGGCGCCAGCTCGCCACGTGCGTGGATGCAAAGTGTCCGACTGATGCACGACAATTGCCAGCCGTTACACAATCCAGAATAAAGGTGTCGATGAAATTGTCCGACGAAGAACTAGGCATGCAGGCCGAAATCACCCGGCGTGACTTCATTCATACGGCTACGCTCGCGTCTTTGGGTCTCATGTTTTCTTCGGGATGCATGGCGCCTGAAGAAAGGGTAATTGAGTCTGAAGCGGATCGTATCTACCCTCCTCTGAAAACGGGTATGCGTGGCTCCCATCCGGGTTCATTTGAGAATGCTCATGCTCTGGCTCGCTCAGGAATGCGTTTTGAAGCCACAAGCACTCTGAATGAAGAGTATGACTTGATTGTAGTGGGCGCAGGAATCAGTGGTCTTACCGCAGCCTATGAATACCGGAAGCGGTTTGGCAAAGACGCCAGAATACTCTTACTGGATAATCATGATGACTTCGGAGGGCACGCCAAGCGCAATGAATTTGAAGTAGATGGTCAGACGGTATTGTCTTGGGGCGGTACCATGAACCTGGAGTATCTGTCGTTTTCCAACACGGCTCTTAAGTTTCTTGAAGAACTCGGCATCGATCTGGTCGAGATGAACAAGCAGCTCGATTTCCACTACGGCGGTGACAAACCATCCATCTGGTTTGACGAAGAGACGTTCGGGAAAAACGTGTTCGTCAAGGGATTCTCGATGTATGACCGGATTAGGGAACCGCTTGATGCCATCGACCGGTTTCCTATCAGCGAAGAAGGGAAGGAGTCGCTTAAGTCGTTTTATTCCTCACACATCAATGTCCTTGCTGGCATGAGTGAGGAGCAGATTGAGGATGTCCTTCACCGGACCAGTTACACGGATTTCCTTTCCCAATACGGCGGTCTGACAAATGACGCCGTCGCGTTGTTCATCAAGTCAATGGACGGATACTGGGGAGTTCAGACACCAAGTCTATCGGTCTCCGAAGGCATGCATGCGTGGCTTCCTGGATCTCATCTTCTGGGTCCTCATGCTGAACGCGTAGCGCCATGGATCGAGTCCGAGCAAGTAGCCATGTTTCCTGATGGCAATGCCTCAATTGCCCGGTTGCTTGTCCACGCCTTGATTCCAGCAGTCGCCGAGAATGTGACGGCTCAAAACGTAGCTGCGGCCACGTTCAAATACGAGTCGCCGGATCTACCGGATTCGAATGTTCGACTGCGCCTGAACTCTACGGTCGTGAGAGCTGAGAATGAACCTGATGGAGTCTCAGTGACCTATGTCCATAATGGCGAAACCGTCAAAGTGGCTGCAAATCACTGTGTATTGGCATGTTATCATGCAATTATCCCATATCTCTTTCCTGAGCTTTCCCAGGAGCAAAAAGAAGCGCAGCAGTACCAGGTGAAATGCCCGATGTTGCTGACGAACGTGCTCATACGTGATACGGCCCCTATAGAAGACCTCGATGTCACCGGCGTCTATTGTCCAGGCCGTTTGCATGCAAAAGTTCTCAAGATCGATGGCGTCAACACTGCCGGCTACTCATATAGTCCTGGGCGCTCAAAGCCCGTGCCTCTCATGTTTTGGGGAATGATGGCTCCGCCTACACACGACAAACCTCTTCACGACCAACTGCGAGATGCTCGAGAAGAATTACTAGCCATGTCATTCGAGGATTTCGAACGAGAAGTACGAACCGTCCTTCACGGTATTCTGGGTCGTGCGGGCTTTGATGTTCAAACCGATATCCTGGCGATTACCGTGAATCGCTGGCCTCACGGCTATTCCTACGGCTACATGGACCTCTGGGACCCTGAATGGAGAAAAGGTGTCGCACCTCACGAAATAGCTCGTCAGCCAGTTGGCAATATTTCCATCGCCAACTCAGACGCCGCCGCATCCGCATCTATCCCAGCCGCGATTGAGGAAGCTATTCGGGCTGTATCTGAATTGACCTAGATCACTGGATCGGTTATCCGAATCAAGTACAGGTTGCGAGCCCGCTCTTATGGCGTGTCCGTCATAGACCAACTACATTTCCGCAGGCGTGAACAGTCTCGCCTTCAAAAGAAGACGGAAACGCGTAAGGCCGTGCTGAATCTCCGGATTGAAGACGGATACCGGGTCTCTTTTTGCAAACGGGATTCCAGCTGTTGAGACGTCGATTCCATTTTCCTTCCCTAACATTTTCAAGACCATTCACATGCGACAGGTCACTCTTTGGCCATCATTGATACTGGCAGCGATCCTTCTGGCACTACCCACTGCAGTCAAGGCCCAGAACTCCCCGCCAACCCTTGACGACATCTTCGCTTCGCCACGAATGACAGGTTCGAGTCCGTCTGGTGCTGCCTGGGCACCTGACAGCGAACACTTCGCCTTTTCGTGGACTGAGCCTGGAAAAGGAGGACGTGGCCTCTGGGTATCGACAAGTGATGGGCAGGACTTTCGCGTGATTTCTGGGGCCGAATCACCGCCCGTGCGCAGTTACACCTGGACCGACGATAACACAATCGTCAGTCTGCGAGGCAACGACCTCTGGCATACATCGATCAGCAACGGCGATGACGCCGCATTCATGTCCATCGAGGCGGGGGCGTATGGTCTGACGCTATCGCCAAAAGGTGACCAGGCTGCTTACCTGAAAGATGGTGATCTGTGGTTGGCTGATTTCTCGTCCAAAGAAAATCGCCAACTCACCGAGATCGGCATCGCCAGTCTGTCCAGTCTGCCAAAAGGGCGCTACAGCCGAGCGGAACGCGAAATCGGTCCTGGCATCTGGAGTGGGCCAACGTATAAGTGGTCGCCAGATGGCGAGACAATCGCCATTCACATCGTAGATCGACGCGAGATGCGCACCGTGCCCTTTCCCGACTACCTTGCACCTGAGACCAACCCCAATGAGGTGCGTCGCGGCTACCCGGGTGATCCCAACGAGATTCGCCGCGTCGGCCTGCTGAACCTGCAAAGCGGCGACGTTACCTTCCTTGATCTACCGGACCCTGAGTCCAATCAAGTCGTCGACTTCAACTGGTCACCCACAAATGACCTCCTCGTCGACATCGCATCCGACACAGCTGTAGACCGCAAACTCTTTGTCGTCGCATCAGGCGAAATCCAACCACGCCAGATATGGCAAAGCGTCAGGGAAAGCCGTTCCTACACCTCTTTTGCATCTAACTGGCATCCTGATGGTGAGCACGTCGTAGTCCTGAGCGATATGGGTGATCGTTATGGTCTGTATGTGATGGACGCCTCACCCTCCAGAGACCTTCCGCACCTGCTTACCGACCCGACCTACGATGTCCTCTCCGCACCGACAATAGCGGGCGATGCTCTCTATTACACCGGCAACGGCGTCAACCCACACGAATTGCACGTCTATCGCGTGGACACCTCTGGCGGCGACCCAGAACGCCTGACGCACCTCGCAGGCCGCAACTCCGGCTACCCATCTCCCGATGGCAGGCACCTGGCGTTCATGCACAGCAACGACACCTCGCCGAACGAACTGTACGTCGTGAGCACCGAAGGCGGCGAACCTACGCGCCTGACCCACTCGCCTTTACCTGCCTTCAACGAACGGACATGGACCGCGGGGGAGTACGTCAGCTTCCCGAGCCTGGTCGATGACTACATTCTAAGCGCGCGCATCCTGAAGCCAGCTGATCTCCAGCCAGGCAGGCATTACCCCGTATTGTTCGGACCCGTGTATTCAAACACGGCCAAAAATCGTTGGGCCGGCACCTCCAGCATGATCCAGCAGATGCTGGTCGAGAAGGGATACATCGTCGTGCAGGTGGATTCACGCGGAAGCGACGGCTATGGCCGGGCGTTCCGCGAGGAATTCGCGCTGGGCTTTGCCTCCCAGGACATCGAGGACTACGCGAGCGCCGTCGCCTACATGGAATCGCTGGACTACGTCGATCCCGATCGTATTGGCATCTTTGGTAGTAGCTACGGAGGCACACTTTCCGTGTACTCTCTATTGATGAAACCGGGCCTTTTCCAGGCTGGTGTGGCTGCCGCCGCGGCCGTCGATCCGATGTTCTTCGGCACCGACGATGTTGCCATCGTTCGTCGCCCCCAGACTCACCCGGAAGTGTTCGAACGAAAAGCGCTCAAGCTGGCGGCGAATCTGGAGGATCACCTCCTGTTCATTCACGGCATGCAGGACCACGTCGTGCCCTTTAAGACCACGGCTGTGCTGGCAGAAGAGCTAATGAGACAGGGCAAGAACTTTGACTTTGCATTCGCACCGGGAGCTACGCACGGGTGGACCCGTGAGCGGCACCACGGTCGATACCTCTATGGTAAACTGATTGAGTTCTTTGATCGCCACCTGGGCAAGTCAGCCGAATGAGGCGCCTGAGTAGGCCTTTACGAGCCGAAAGCCTCGTTGAACTCATGACGCTGCTGGTTACTCCCCATCATGAGGAGTTCCGTACCCGGTTCCAGCACGGTGGAGCCTGACAGGTTCGTACGTACCTCGCCACCGTCCTGAATGGCCACGACATTGAGCCCTGTTCGAGCGCCAATGTTCGTCTCGGCCAGCTGTTTGCCATGTAAAGCGCCCGGTAAGGGTACCGAGAACAGGTCGACGCCCTGTGCCAGCATGATCAGCTCTCTGCCCTGCAAAATGGACAAAACAGACTCTACGCCGAGCGACGCGTAGCTCAACACAAAGTCAGCGCCGGCTCGGTGGATGGCATCCATGTTTCGTTCCTGTGTGATGCGGCTGACGATTCGCAGATCAGGGTTCAGCTGTCGGCAGTAAGACGTGAGGTAGATGTTCATGGCATCGTCATGGGTCGTCAGCAACACGGACGGCGCCTCCAGGATGCCCGCTTCATTCAGTAAGTAATAGTCCTCGGCATCGCCGGCGAAAACGGCCTGGCAATGCTCACGGGCACGTTTACAGACCGTCGGGTCTTGCTCAACGATGTGAACGGGAACGTCCTGCTCTTGCAAGGCCTTTGCAGCGGCCGTTCCTACGGTTCCACCACCGACAATCAGTACCGGATTCTCATTGATATTGTAGATGATGAGCAGGTCGTCGAGCGCATCCAGCTGGGCCTCCGTGCCGATGATGACCAGAACACTGGAGTTGGAAAGCGGGATGTCCGGCCGGGCTGGCTGCATGCGGCCTTTCTCCCAGACCCCGATGATGCTGACCCCGGAGATCTCGCGTAAGCGTGTTTCCCGAATGGTTTTTTCTGCAAATGGCGTTCGGTGCAGTGGCAACTCTGCGATCAAAAGGTCCTTCAGATGACCGACCACGTTCGAGCGCGCACGGGACGCTGAAATTCGATTTGCGAGTTGTTCGCCCAGGAATTGCTTCAAGCAAAGGACATGGTCGGCCCCGCTAAGCTTGAGCACGTCGACCGAGTTTTCCTTTCCGGCAGTCGCAATAATGGGCACATTCGGAGCCACCTCCCGAACGGTCAGGATGATGCTGGTATTGACCGTGTCCTCCCGGTTGGCAAATACCATCCGCGCCTTTTCCAACTGTAGCGCCCTGTACGTCTCGCTATTGTCCAGGTCACCCACGATGGTCGAAATCCCATCCAGGTATCGGTCTGAGGCGATTGAAGGGTCGGGTTCGAGGACGAAATACAGGATTCCCTCGTCCTTGAGACGCTCAATCAATCCAGGGGCAATCGTGTCGTAGTCACAGATGATTACGTGCCCCGACGTGTCAGCAGGCACGCTCTGAGGGGCTCGGTGGCGAGTCTGCGCCTCCAGCCAAGGGGCATAGAAAAAGCGAATGAACGCGAAGGGTAGCACGATGAGCAGGAGCACCACCCCAGAAACCAGCACCACCATGCTGAAAATGCGCCCGAGATCGCTCTGGAACGTGATGTCGCCAAAGCCGAGCGTGCTCATCACCGTCAGCGTCCAGTAAAGGCCGGTGAACCAAGAATGCTCTTGGCCCTCCACATTCACCATGATCAGGTGAAACAACTCAGCAAAGATCACGACTACGATCGACACAAAGGCCACGTACTTCAGCAGTGCCCGCACGTTGCGCCGGACGGTATTGTCGCTGAAGAAATAGGAAAGCTGTGTGCTGACGAGCTTCATGGGCCCTGGCTGTAGCTTGGTGTATCGCAGAGATCCCTGACTGGCTATTCTAGCCACGCCCGCAGGATCTGGAAATCAAATATAGCCTCCATGATCCGATAATGGATCAAGCCAGGAGTAGGAACAGGAGCAGGAACAGGATCAGGGGTAGGAGGAAGGTCAGCAACCTCCGCTCATCCCTCGACGCCTCAAGACGAGTAGAGCCAGCTTGATGACTGTTGACCTCTCCTGCGCCTTTTTGCCCCGCGGCCAGCTTGAAGTCAACAGTACGGTTGGTTACCCTGAGGAAAGTGTCTGAGCGCTACCCGGCTCTGAATGATGTGCGCGATGCCCAATTCCGCGCGGCTGAAGTGATGCGCAATGTGGTCCTCGTCGATACCGACAATCTCACGAAGTTACCCGACAACCTTCACTACGACACGGGCGGCGTGATGGAAATGGGGTCCCTGTTTGCGACCGCTTATCTGGATTGGCGAAAGGAAAACCATCGGTAACATTTCTATCCAGCATGCCACCCATGCGAGTGTAAAATCTAGGTATAAGCCTGTGTCTCCTTTCTCTGTGTCGAGTACTCGGTTTCGCGTCTTGGTACTCTTGGCCGTGCTGATGTCGCTGAGCGCGGTTGCACCTCGGTATGCCCAAGCTCAGAACGCCTCGGAAGTCGTTCCGGCCCGCCTTTCCATCTTCCTGGATTGCCAGCGCTGCCCGGACGATTTCATCCGTCAGGAAGTCCCGTATGTGGATCATGTTCGTGATCGCGAAGTGGCCGACGTGCATGTTTTGGTGACTCGCGAAGAGACCGGAGGTGGCGGGGAAGTACACACGTTTGAGTTGTACGGTTTACGATTGTTTGAAGGTGTGGACTTTTCGACCTCCTACACCATACTGGCAAATGCTACTGAGGCCGAGCAGCGCGAAGGGTACTTACGCACGCTGGAAGCTGCGCTGGTGCCGTACTTGATGAAGACCAATATGCGCGATCGAGTCAGCGTACACGTTGCTGCTGCCTCGGAAGGCTCAGGTACGCCCGAACCCATGACGGAAGATCCGTGGGATTTCTGGACGTTCACCTTGTACTCGGACGGCAATGCCGAATTCGAATCCCAGCAACGTTCCTTTTTCGCGCGCTACGGCGTTTACGTCAGCCGAGTAACCGAAGACTGGAAACTGCAGCTGCGTCCATTCTTCAATTACAATTACGACAGGTTCGAGCGTGGCGAGCGCATCATAACGAGCACGTCACATCGCAATGGCTTTACAGCCTATGCCCTCAAGAGCATCACGCCGCACTGGTCCCTGGGTGGGTATGCTGACATCCTGAAATCCTCTTTTTCTAATGTCGATTTGCGCTATCGGGGCATGGGCGCAATCGAATGGAGCCTCTATCCCTATCGTGAGGCAAATCGCCGCCAGCTGACCGTAGCCTACCGCCTGGGAGGGTCACAAGTGACGTGGGCCGATACGACGATCTACGGCAAGACTGAGGAAGTGCTACCCCAGCATCTAGTCAATGCGGATTACCAGGTTGTGCAGCCTTG
>Ga0255757_10004727_pt1 | contig 12196 bp, 5 predicted proteins | sample 071ome_27_FD_179957 | JGI IMG/M metagenome (GOLD analysis project Ga0255757, IMG submission 179957) | Coastal salt marsh microbial communities from the Groves Creek Marsh, Skidaway Island, Georgia - 071409AT metaG (version 2) | ecosystem: Environmental > Aquatic > Marine > Intertidal zone > Salt...
CTGAGGAAGAAGAGAAGGCGAGAATCGAAGCTGAGATGAAAGCCAAGGAGGAAGAGGAAGCTCGTATCCGAGCTGAGGAAGAAGAGAAGGCGAGAATCGAAGCTGAGATGAAAGCCAAGGAGGAAGAAGAAGCTCGTATCCGCGCTGAGGAAGAAGAGAAGGCGAGAATCGAAGCCGAACAAAAAGCCATAGCTGCAGCGGAAGCCAATCGTGCTGCTGAAGCTAAAGCGGCAGCAGAGGCGAAGGCGAAAGCTGAAGAAGCCGAAAAGAAAGCAGCTGAAGAAAAAGCTGCCGAAATAGCGATGCTGCAAAAGAAAGCGGAGGAAGAGGCAGCGGCGGTGAAGATGGCCGAAGCAGCGCGAATCGCTGAAGAAGAGAAAAAGAAAGAAGCGGAAGAGCAAGAAGCTGTCAAACAAGAAGAGGTTGCAGAAATCGCAGCAGAAACGGTAAAACTCGAGAAAGCGCGGGCGGAAAAAGCTGCGGCAAAAATTGCCATGGCGGGTCATTTTGCGCGCATGAAAAAGAACGAAAACGAAAAAGCAGCCAAAGCTGGCGCCGTTGCGGAAATGCGGGTGTACGATTACACGGGAACCGCTGCTGAAGAAGTTTCAGAGACGAAGGAAGAAAATTTTGAGAGCAAGCCCCCCCCTCCTCCGCAAACTCCTCCCAGCGGAACCTCGAAGCAAGAAGCCCCTCGGAAAGCCCCAGAAGTAGAAACGAAAGTCTACGAAGAAATCTTACCGAACTCGGATAACATTCAACTTTCCAAATGCGTGACTACGCAAAGATTGAAGTTTGAAGTCGAATACGCCTTGAAAAGAGGCACGAGTGATAACGTGTACTCCATCGAAGGAACTGAAAAAACTGCTTTGATTGATGTTCCGGACAAGGCGTTCGCTGAGAACTTGTTTGGCGAAAACAAGCATTCGTCCTCGGATTTCTTGATTTTGCAACACATTTCGCCGAAACGGTTGGATTCTATTTCAGCTTTGTTAGAAAACCGGTCGGATATGCTCCCGCCGATTGAGATTGTCGTTACAAACCCAGGGGCTAGAGTCATTTACGATGCTTTGAAGCCGCCAGATGGGGTAACTCCAGGTAGTAACGAACGACTCATCGCCGCATGGAAACGACCTTCAGAGTTGAGTGGTAAACCAAAGTTGCGAGCGCGTTTGCGTATTATTCGTGGAAACGAGGAAAAGTTGGATTTAGGTGGAGGAAGAACGTTGACGTTCATGCCGTGCTCCACGCCGAGATGGCCGGATGTGTTTTGCACCCGAGACTCGAAATCTGGGATTGTCTTCACCTCCAAATTTTACTCTGCGCACGTTGCCAACGAAAAAACCGACGAAGACAACAACCACGTGGAGACTTACGATTCAGGAGGCTTAGATTCCTTCCAAGAAGACTGGCGATACTTTTACGATTGCATGCTCGCGCCGATGGCGACGCAAGTCAGCACAGCGCTCTTCAAGCTCAAGGCTTTAGCGTACAACTCGCCGTACAAACAACCGCGTTTGGCCCCGTGCCACGGCCCGGTACTTTTGAACTCATCTCCGGAGCTCATTCGCGAATACGACGAGTGGACGGATAAGCAGTTGAAGCAAATAAATGACGTTTCCGTGGCGGTCATTTATGCGAGCGCGTATGGGAACACTTCTGCGATGGCGCAAGCCATCGCGAGAGGCATCACCAAAGCCGGTGTCGGGGTAGAAATGATCAACTGCGAACTCGCCAGTGCGGATGAAATTCAAGAGTTGGCTAAAACAGTGGGTGGTTTTTGTCTCGGTTCACCAACTCTGGGAGGTCATGTCCCAACTCCAGTCACCGACGCCATGGGTCAGATCGTCAAAAACTACGACACGGACAAACCGGCTGGAGTCTTTGGCTCCTTTGGTTGGTCTGGTGAAGCAGTCGATATCATGGAAACTCGCTTGAAAAACGCCGGGTTCAACTTTGCATTTGATGCTATCCGATGCAAGTTCAAACCGACGGAGGAAACATTACAACTCTGCGAAGAATCCGGCACGGACTTGGCGCAACTCGTCTTGAAAAAATCCAAACAAGCGAAGAAAGCGGAATCGAAAAGAGTGCAATCGGAAACCTTTACCGGCGTGACGGAAACCGAAGCCGCGGTTGGTCGCATTGTCGGATCTCTGTGTGCCGTCACCGCTAAAAACGGCGACGCTCAATCCGCCATGCTCGCCTCATGGGTTTCCCAAGCTTCTTTCAACCCTCCGTCGCTGACAGTGGCGGTTGCGAAAGACCGCGCGGTGGAATCCTTCATGCTCCCAGGCGGCAACTTTAATCTCAACATCCTCAAACTCGGCAACGAGAAAGAAACCATGAAAGCGTTGTTAAAAGGTTTCGCCCCCGGCGAAGACCGATTCGGTGACATGAAAGTTTCCTACAGCGAAAATAACGAGTGTGCCATCGTGACCGACGCTTTAGCCTATTGCGAGTGCGCCGTGAAGAGCCGCATGGAGTGCGGCGACCATTGGGTCGTCTTGGCCGAAGTCACCGGCGGCAAATTGTTGGACGAGGAAGGTAAATCAGCCATGCACCACAGAAAAACCGGGAAGAGTTACTAAACGCTTCGCATTTTACACACTCTGTTTAATATTAAGAACGAACATTTACGATTTACACGTCCGCGCAAAGAAGCCAAGGAGGCGAAAAGCTCTCTGTATTTTAACTCTTCTCCTTTTTTCCTTCAAAGACGGTCGCCAATAAAATTTTCCATTTCTCACGCTTTAAAGAGAGGGAGAGAGAGAGAGCGTGATACCTAAAGGAAAAAGGACGCGCGCGAGAGAGGTCTCCAAAAATGGGTTTAGGTGCTCTTTGGAGGGACTTTAAGGATGACTTGTTGACGTACAGAACCGTGAAGGTACGCTTTTTTTTGTTTTGGATTTCCCCGAGCGGGCGCGAGAGTGAAAAGATTCCGCGGGCTCTTTTCCCCGCGAATTTGGGATTTGCTTACCCGTCGTGAGTGGCGACAATTTTGGAGTATACACCAACGTCTACTCCGACAGAGACAACGATATCGTGCTGTTCGAACTCTCTATCGTTTTCTCTGCGCGCATTGCGCTCGAGTGCGCGCCGATGTTTTCTTTTTGCTCTCTCTTTTACTCTCTCTTGTCTCGAAAAGTCACTTACCAAAATTCTCTCTCTCTCTCTCTCTCTCAAAACCGCGCGCTCGAAATCACATACCAACAGCTGGTGAAAACGAAGAACCCGCTTCTCGTGACGACTGATTTAACGTTTAAAATCCTCATCGCGCTGTTTGCGGTCGTTTCTATGATTATCATGAAGAATTACAATAAATTCAGCACGCCGAACTTGTACGCCAAGTCGCAGTTTGAGGTCCCGCACATCATCGTTCCGAGGTACTTGTTGAGCGAAGATGGGAGCGCGTCGGTACAATCGAGCTTTCTAGGGGATACGAAACCAATTATCGAAGCACATGTACAGAACGCTACGTATTGCAATGATCCGAGCTATATTAACTGGCGATCGCCTACGTACGATGGTACGTATGAGACCGTGCATTACAGCACGGACGAGGCAGCGTGCGCAGCGTCGGCGGAATGTACGACGCCAATCGAGTGCATTACCGGCGGAATGACGATTGGAGAGATGGTGAAATTAACTCCGAGTGGTTTGTGGGTGAAGACATTTTTGCAGGAGTGGACGTTTAGCAGACAATGCGATGGGTGCGGAGGGCCGGACGGGTATTCGCCGCCGCCACCGAATTCTCCGTCGCCACCCCCCACACCAAGTCCACCGCCTTCTCCACCTTCGGAAGGTGTTCCGAGTCCTCCTCCATCACCACCGCCTGCGGAACCGAGTCCACCACCGTTCCCAAGTCCACCGCCGACTTCCATGTGTGCAGATCATTTTGCTTTTCCAGATAACTGCGCGTACTCATTGATGGGCGTGAGGAGAGGCTTTACGATTGCGCCGGAGAACATCTTTTTACCGTTAGAACTTTGGTACCAAGACAGTTTAGGGAACTTCAACCAGCCGGCTAAAGTATTTTTCAACGACGTCGAATACGATGGGACCGCTGGAGCGTTGCAAGGGATTACGTTGAAAGATTTATTAGAGGCTGCGGGTGTTGATTTGGACAATTACAACGATTACTTGTGCGTGGTTGGTGAAGATGAGGCAAACGGCGGGTGTGCGCAAGGCTCGACGACTGGTTTGACGTTTCGAATGACTGGTATTAAGTTATTAGTGACGGTGAAATGGCAATCGGTGCATTATTTAGAGCCGCTGAATAACGATGTTTGGGCTACGTTGAGCGTCACGTTTATTCCTTCCAAGCAAATGCACAGTATCGGAACCGACGCGAATTACATGGATGGTGGGAACCCATGGCACTCAAACGTCATGGAGCGAACGTTCAACGGAGTGGAGATTGTGTATGAATCCGGTGGAACGGTAGGTGTCTTTGATATTTTCACCTTGATGTTAGCGGTGACGAATGCGTTTGTGTTGATTGGCATGGCGACGACGATTTGCGACGCGCTTGGAACTGCCACATCTGAGCAGTTTATGGACGATAAATACGAAGACGACGGCGAGCGCGCAGGTTTAGAATACATGTTAGAAATGATCGACGATAAGCAGATGCCAGGTTTACCGTTCAAAGTGGAAGATTTGAAGTTGCGAACGGACAACGACGAACCAACCGAGACGTACGAAAGAGCGATTCAAACGTTACAGATTCAAATAGCAAACATAGAAAACAGACTGTCGGTGTTACCTGAGGACGAAGGTGAATTGAGAAATTTGAATACCGGACACGTGGATAAGATTGAATATAGGAAGATGAAATTGTCGTTGATTGAAGATCCGCAAGTAGTGGCACTGAAGAAACAGCAAGAAGCATCTTCAACGCCTCGCAGCGGCTCGGCGAAGAGGCGACTAAGCGTAACCACCGAAATACTGTTATACCCTGGCAATCAAACTATCGGTCGCGGTATGGCAGGTGTAACTGGTAAAGCAATTTCCCGCTCGCAAATAACGTTAGCTGTTATTCGCGAAAAAGTTCGCGTGAAGAGTTTACGCGACGGACCAGGCGTCTTTAGATCAGCCGTCGGTCGATGGGAATCCTTGCCTTCCGAGAAAGCCGCGGTGTTAGTACCCGGAGATAGACTCTGTTTGCGATTGCGAGAGGGTCGTCCGGGTGGTCACGAAGGTATTTTTGAGTTGCAATACCAGGAAGAGTTGGAAGAAGTGGACAAGAACAAATCGTGCACTATTTTCGGATTTGAGGTGTTCAACTCGCCTTCGGGAAAATAATCCGCTAACGCGCTCGCTGTATTCAGGCAAAGAATGTTTTAGTATTGTTGTAGTCCTATTGTTATATGTGTAGTAGTGTACCACGTACGTGAAGACGAGTTATTGTTGTTGTTTTTTAAAAGTACACGTGTTTATTGTTACAATTTTGATCTATTTCTACAATCATGTGATGTGCAGAGAAAACTAATTATCCTTTTTCATATCTAAGCGGTGCCCGGCTCATTATGCAACCGTTGCATGGACCAGTACGGGCAGGGGACTCTAAATACAAGCAGAACAAAAAGCAAACAGACATCGTCTCATCGTAAAAACAGGAGTAACTCGTGTTTATCAGAAATCGTTAGGTAAAATGTCTCTTCTCTTCTTGTGCTCACAGATGGGAGGCGAATTTCCATTCGTCGCTCATAAATGTACACTACTACAGTTATTCAAAGAGAAAGAACTCGGGAAGTCGCGGATGAGAAAAAAACTTAGTTTTCCATCTCCGCTTCTAATCTCCTCTTATCCTTCTTGGACAACTTGATGTTGCCACCGTTTCTTATAAACTCCTCCTGTTCGAGACGGGCTTGCTTCTTGGCCTCTCTCGCCTGTCTGCGTTCCTCCTTCTTTGCTTGCTTCTCGCGCTCCATCTCCGCCATGATTTCAATCTGCGTCGGCGGTCTTCTTTCCGCCTTTTTCGTCTTCCCGGACTCAAAGTCCAAGCCGTGGCCAAAGTTCAACGTCCCGTTGTCCAAGTGCATTTTCGCTTCGTACGCGTTCAACGCTTGGCCTCTGTGTAAGAGCGCGTGGAATTCTGTTGAACGAATGAATGTGGTGAAAAAATATCAGAAAGATGTCAGTAAAAAATGAAAACTCGGCACCCTTTTTTTTGTCGATAGGGGACACGTAAGCAAAACCGGAAGGAAAAAACTCTAGGTTAAGAAGATCGTATCTACCGGAACTAAAAGACGCAACCCACTCTCTTTGATTGCTCGCGGCTTTTTAAATCAATCAAACCGCACTAAAAAACGCAAACGTTCGATGAAACACTTTCCGCGTCGCGTAAAAAGAAACTTTTCCGGGAAGGTTTCCATTCGCAACCTCTCGCGCGGAGAAGAATTGTCTGAATCGCGCGATTTCGCTTTTTTTACGGAATGATGACTCAGCAAAGAGGCAAAAAGAAAAAAGAAATCGGCACGAAGTAGAAGCAGAGGAAGAATCAAAAAAACGCACTCAAGTAAGTGTCCGCATCGTCGCAGCCGTCCGCGAGCTCGTGCTTTTCGTTCAAGTCCGCCGGTAAGTTTTGGGTATGCGCAGAAGACATGATGATTTATTTAAGAAAGTTGTTTGTTTTTAAGTGAGTGGCTTTATTTTTATTCTTCGAAAGAATGAAGAAAATGTTCATCCTCGGAACGCCGAGAAAGAGCGTCCTTTTTAGGGTTTCAATACTTACTTTTCTAAACCCTAAATAAAACCCTAAATTTTGGGGGCTGACGAAGTCATCCCTCAAAAACGCTCAAAAGCAAGCGCGCAAAGACTAATCCGTGAAAGAAAAAAGGCCGCCAACGAACGACGATGGCTTCGCCGAAAAGCAGCGGCGGCGAGTAAAACACCATCATTCGGCGAGAGAGAGAGAGATTTTAGATTCGCGCGATGGCAGAAACGAAGAAGAAGGACGACGACGACGACGACGATGAAAAAGACGCGCTCTCGAAACTTCTCGGTCCAACCGTCCTGGCGAGAGAGGAGCGTCGCGTGCAGCGAGAGGTACTGCGCGACGCCATCGTCGTCGCCGCCGCTTCGGCGAGAACAACAAACGCGGGAAGTGGAGGGAACGGACGAGGAGGTGGAGGAGGAGATGGTATCGACGACGACGATGAAGAACGAGATGAAGAAGAGAACGTACCTCTGGCGATGCTGCGCTCGGAACGTATGGTCGAGAAACTCGAGCGAGACGCGCGCGACATCGACCGGGAGATTGAAGCCGTGGAGGTCGCGGCGAACGATTTATTTTCGGAAGCAGACGCGAGTGGCGGGGTTGGTGGTGGTGGTGGTGGTGTTCGAGACGTGAAACTGAGGAAACAAGTCGCCGCGAAACGTCTCGCCGGTTTGCGAGAGAAACGCGCGAAAGTCGAGAGAGAGTTGGAAACGGCGGTGGAAGTTTCCGAGGCGGAACGACGCGTGTTTGAGAAAGAGAAAGAGAAGAGGAAGCGAGAGGGAAAGAAGGAAAAGAAACAGACCGCGGGTGTCGTTCCGAAGAAGAAGGTGGTTCTCGTGCAGGACGATTTTGACTTTGACGCCGAGTTGGACGCCGCGCAAAAGAAGAGCACGACGGATAACTTGTTAGGCGGCGGTAGCAACGGAGAAACGGAAAGAGAACGATTGATTCGCACGGGTGCGATGACGCCGTTCGACCGATTGGACGGCTTTGATAAAGCTCGCACGGACGAAGCCGGGAAGAAATTGAAAGAAAAAACGGCGTTGTTGCAAAGCGCGAAATCAAAGTTGAAGACGATCGATTTGAAAGACGCGCCGAAACAGATGGAAAAAATGCACTCGAGAGCGATCGGAGAGGCGATTTCGAGACGCGTGAAACCGACGAAGAATGGAGACAGCGCGGCAAAAAAGAAGTTGGCGTTGAAGAGGAAAATGTGGAAAGAGCAAAGTGAACAGCAAATGAACAAAAATAGGAATGGTTCCGCGGTAAAGAGGAAACGGCGATCCTCGTTTCAAGCGTACAGCTCGGACGAAGAAGAAGAAGAAGAATTAGATGGAGACGCCGATGAAGACGATGACGCCGACGAAGATGTTGAATTTGAAGGCGGATTATCCGTCGACGGCTCGAGGTTTGCAAAACTTTTGCCGCACCAGAAAACAGCCGTGAAATGGCTTTGGGAGTTGCACTGTCAAAGAGCCGGCGGGATCATCGGTGATGAGATGGGTCTCGGGAAGACGGTGCAGGTTGCCGCATTCCTCGGCGCGTTATCGAAATCGAACTTGTACCAAGCGTCCATCGTCGTTTGCCCAGCAACGATGTTACGCCAATGGCGTCGCGAATTGAAAATATGGGCGCCTGAATTGAAACCAGTCGTCTTGCACGACTCGGCCATCACGCAAGACGCTTTGAAAGTTGCCAACGGAAACAGAAAAAATGCGATGAAAAATGCCATACGGAGCGCGACGAGAGACCCGAAGGGTGTCATTATTACCACATACGAGTGTTTACGAGGCATGCGCGAAGAGTTGTTGACCGTTCGATGGGGATACGCGGTGTTAGACGAAGGACATAAAATTCGAAACCCAGAGGCGGAAATTACCGTCGTCTCGAAGCGATTACGCACGGTACATAGAATTATCATGACTGGTGCGCCTGTGCAAAACAGGTTATCCGAGCTTTGGTCGTTGATTGATTTCGTCTACCCTGGGAAATTGGGCACTTTGCCGGTGTTTCAGGCGCAATTCGCGGTGCCCATACAAATCGGCGGGTACGTCAACGCGAGCGATCAAGCGGCAACCACGGCGTACAGATGCGCGGTGGCGTTGAAAGATTTGATTTCCCCGTACTTACTTCGACGATTAAAACAAGACTTGGATATAAACTTGCCGGATAAAACGGAACAAGTGTTGTTTTGCCCGATGACGGAAGACCAGCGCGACGCGTATAAAGGTTTCCTTTCCTCGAGGGAAGTAGAAGATATCATCGACGGTCGACGCGAAGCTTTGGGTGGTATCGACGTTTTGCGCAAGATCGTCAACCATCCGGATTTGTTGGAGCGAAACTCGCGCGCCGGCGATGCGAACTACGGCGACCCGGTGCGTTCGGGCAAGTTACAAGTGGCGCTGAAAATTTTGAGCATGTGGAAAAGCCAAGGTCATCGGTGTCTCGTGTTTTCGCAAACGCAACAGATGCTGGATATTTTAGAGCAAGCGGTAGCCAAGGAAGGGTACACGTACCGACGAATGGACGGAACCACACCTGTCGCGCACCGAATGGGTTTAGTTGATTCATTCAACGATACCGGTAACGTCGGCGAGGAGGGCATCGCCCCTGAGGACGTGCAAGAACCCGTGTTTGTATTTTTATTGACGACTAAAGTTGGTGGTTTGGGTATAAATTTAACCGGCGCGAATCGCGTCTTGTTATTTGACCCGGATTGGAACCCGTCGACAGACGCGCAAGCGCGCGAGCGAGCATGGCGCATCGGTCAAAAGAAAGCAGTGACCATCTATCGTTTAATCACCACCGGGACGATCGAAGAGAAGGTGTACCATCGACAAATTTATAAGGAGTTTCTAACCGGTAAGGTTTTGAAGGATCCAAAACAACGACGTTTCTTCAAAGCGAGAGATATGATGGATTTGTTCGCCTACGACGATCCGGAGGAGAAGCAAAGAGGCGGTGGAGTCGCGGGAAGTGCGGCGATGGGTGGCGGCGCGGCGAACGAAACCGCCGAGCTCTTCGCCGAAGTGGAAGGGGAGATTTTAGCCGCAGATTGTAAAGATGATGACGAAGAGAGTTTAGTCACGGTTGAAGAAGATGGAACGCTCGAAAAAGGCGAGACGACAGCGGCGAACAATGGAACCATCGTCGAAGGCGTACAAAGAGTCGAGACGAATCGATTGAACACCAATAATACTAAAGACGATAACGGTAAAGGCGATGCTGCGATTTTGAAATCGTTGTTCGACGGCGAAGGCGGGCTACACAGCGCCATGTGTCACGATAAGATTTTGTCGGCTGCAGATGGCGACAGGCGCGCGAAAATTGCTTTCGCGGATAGAATCGCGAGACAAGCGGCGGAGGCGGTGAAACGCTCAGGACGAGGCGAAATGAATGGACACTCCAACACTCGCCTTCAAGCTCCGCAGCAGCAACAGATCAACGCGACGACAATATCGACTACAATCACGCGAACCATTGCCACCAATAACATCAACACTGGCCGTTTTGGAAGCAATAACGCGGGAAGTCGTCGCTTATTCTCGCGTATTCAGCAAAGACGCGAAGAAGACGCCGCCATTATTTCCACGAATCAAGACGCCAACGCCAACGAAAATCAAGAAGAAGAAGCACGCTTCGCGCAATCTCTTCTTAAAGACATCATACAATTTCTCAAATCCAGAGGCGGCGAAGCTCCTACCGGTTTAGTCGTCGACGCCTTCGCGGATAAAGTCACCGCCGAACGCCGCGTCATCTTTCGCAACTTGTTGAAACAATGCGCTCGATTGGAGAGGAATCCGACGACGAACGACGGGAGCAAAGGATTTTCCGCGTGGGTGCTGAAACCAGAGTACGATAAGTAAAAACTGATAATTCACGATAGCGAACGATATTAGTTCTTTTAGCAGTAGTAATAGCAGCGGAATTAGTTTTGTAAAGTGTGCGATGCGGTGATAGCGCGTTTTTTTCGTAACTGTCTCTCTGCAAATTCTTCATTCTTCCAAGAAAGAAGCCTCTTCATCCAAACAAAAACGCGCGAGTAATGAACCATGAGCAACTCCACGTTCTCGTCGAAAAACTTCCAAACTTTCCTGTGCGTCCTCGCGTTCTTCCATCTCTCTGAATTTCTCATCACGGTCGCGTATAATCGCGATCTTCTCAATCGACACTCTTGGCTTTTTAGCGTCCCGTACTGTGCGGCGATGGCTTTTGGAATGTGCGAGTATTTTTTCATCGATTACGGCGCGATGCTCGGCGAAGAAACGATAGAAAGCGCTCATAAAATTGGCGTCGCGACGTGCGTCGTCGGTGAATTCATCCGCAAATGGGCGGAAATACACGCAAAACACAACTTCACGCACGTCATTCAAACCGAGAAGAGAGAGACGCATCGATTGGTCACGGAAGGTCCGTATAAAATTTTCCGACATCCCGGGTATTTCGGATGGTTTTTGTGGGCGCCCGGGACGCAGTTGGTGTTGGGGAACCCGATAAGTTTCGTGGTATTCGTGGCAGTCAGTTGGCGTTTTTTTCATAAGCGGATACCGGTGGAGGAGTATTTCTTAGAGCGGATGTTCGGCGAGGAAACGTACGCTAGGTATCGTTCGAAGACGAGAACGTGGATCCCGGGCATACCTTAAAAGTAGGTACGCGTTGAGAATAGTAATATAGTTCCTCTTTTGTTATCTAGATGCTACGCGCGCGCGAGTTTTGCTAAATCATGCTAGTTCTATGCTGACACCGTTGCCGTCGTAGTTGTCGTTGTCGCCACCTACGTTTCCTTTTTTGCACTTGGAGATTTTACACTTGGCGATTTTTCCTTGCACGTTTTCAAAAGCCTCGACGCCAAAGCCGGCGCAATTTTCGATTTTGACGTCCACGGAATCTATTTGAACACCGCCTCGCAACAAAATACCGTCACCTCCGCAATTCGATATCGCGACGTTTTCCATGCGCACTTTACCGCTCTTTGGCTCCTCCAACTGGTTCCCAAACGCCGACACGCCGTGGTTTTTGCACTTGTCAATCTTCACGTTTTCCGCGTCAATCGAACCGCCTTCGGTAGCTACACCGCTCCCAGTTTCCGAGGTAACCGTCACGTTCCTTAACGTTAAACTCCCTCCTTCTCTCACAAACACTCCAAAGTTATTCGCCACCGATTTACTCGCGTGCGTAAACTTCACGTTCTCCACCCTCACGTTCGTTACGCCCGTGGCAACCTCCAACGCGCTCTCGTACGGCGTCGACGTTCTCCACTCCACGTAAACATCCTCGCTCAAACCAATCAATCGAACGTTCGGCTTATTCACAACCACTCGTTCTTTATACGTGCCGCTTTGAATCGAAATCGTCGCCCCGCCTTCTTCCGCGCTCGCTTCCAACGCTCGCGATATCGTCGAAAACTCACCTGGATTTTGGCCCACGGTTAACGATTTCACTCCGCACGAAGAAGAAGAAGAAGAAGAAGAA
>Ga0255757_10004736_pt1 | contig 12180 bp, 18 predicted proteins | sample 071ome_27_FD_179957 | JGI IMG/M metagenome (GOLD analysis project Ga0255757, IMG submission 179957) | Coastal salt marsh microbial communities from the Groves Creek Marsh, Skidaway Island, Georgia - 071409AT metaG (version 2) | ecosystem: Environmental > Aquatic > Marine > Intertidal zone >...
CGATGAAGCCACCCTCCACCAGCTACACCAACGTACGAAAGACTTCATCCCCGAAACCTCGGCCCACATCACCCTCGTCGCCAACAACCAACTCGCCGCCCTGGAAAAGGCCAACCAAGCCCTCCATGCAGAACTGACCGACGAAATCCTTAAGCCCGCCCCCACACTCGGGGCCGACAAATTTCAGGCCCTCAACATTGCCTACTCCAACAAGACCCTCGAAATCGACATCCCGGTCAACACCGTCATTGAGCAACCCATCCTCATCACACACTGGGCCACAGAAGGCAACGCCTACCCCCAAATCCGCATCAATGCCCAGGCCAACTCCAAAGCCACCATCATTGAACTTTATCTCAATGCAGATGAAGAAAACGCAACCCGGAACGACTCCGCAACCCGCATCCACAGCCTCCCCGGCAGCCATCTCACCCGGCTCGCCGTCCATCATCGAAACCCCCTCTCCACCGACATTCACCTCGAACGCTTTCGCCTCGAAAGAGACGCCATCCTCCACAACCACAACCTCAACCTCGGCAGCCTCAACCTGCGTCAGGAAACAGCCCTTACTATCGCAGGCTCAGGAGCCGATGCTCACATAGATTCCCTCACCATTGCCAGCAAAAAACAGGAAATCGACCAGAGAACTCATCAACTTCACCTGGCTCCCCACTCCCAATCCCGCCTCCTCTACAAAAACGCACTTCAGGACAACGCCCGCACCATCTTCTCCGGCATGATCGAAGTCGCCAAGGACGCCCAGCAAACCGACGCCTACCAGACCAATCGCAACCTCCTCCTGGATGAAACCGCCGAAGCCAACTCCCTCCCAGGCCTCGAAATCCTCGCCAATGACGTAAAGTGCTCCCACGGAGCCACCACCGGCCAAATCGACCCCGAGCAACTCTTCTACATGAGAACCCGAGGTATCTCCCAACCCCAGGCCCGGAAACTCCTCGTTTACGGATTCTTTGAAGAAATTCTCGAAACCCTACCCCCCTGCGAATCCCTCAACAACCAGATCCGAAGCTGGATTGAAGAACAATTTACCACCATATAACCCATGTCTCACAAACAGACACAACTGACCCGTGAAGTGGAAGCCACCCTGATTCCACAGGGAGAAACCTGCACCCTTCCCGCCGGAACCGAAGTCACCATCACCCATACCCTTGGTGGCAACTTCACAATCATGACCCCCAACGGCATGTTCCGTGTCTCCAGGGAAAATGCAGATGCCCTCGGAGAAGAAGCCGAGGAAAACACAAATCAGGAAAACCCCATACAGGATCATGAAGGCCCCCCCGAGCCCGAAGCCCTTTGGGAGCAACTCCGCCAGGTTTTCGATCCGGAGATCCCTGTCAACATTGTCGACCTCGGCCTCGTCTACAAACTAGACGTCCAGGAAACCGCAGACAATCAATACGATGTTCACGTCGACATGACGCTCACCGCCCCAGGTTGCGGAATGGGTCCCACCATCGCCGCCGATGCTCAGGGCCGGCTCCTCATGGTTCCCGGCACCAGCAACGCCCTCGTCGAAATCGTCTGGGATCCTCCCTGGACGCAGGACCTGATCTCCGAAGAAGGCAAAATGCAGTTGGGCCTGGTCTAGGATTGCCGATACATTTTGAAATTGTCGGCAATTGGTGGCTCATATTCTATATCTATTGATAGACTCGATTCCCCCCGACAATGACCCCACAAGACTGCCCATTTCTCTACGAAGGTGATTTCGCCCAGAGCCTGCTCAATGATTGTAGAGATTATGCCCGTCACATAGCTGGTAAGTTCCGGCCCCGCCCCGCAACACTTACCAACCACCTCTCCAGTGCCCTGCATCTGGAAATGAAGCTCAGCAAACCCAAGGCCGAACTCCCCAACCGTTATCTCCCCAATGACCTGGAGTACAACACCTGGAAAGCCATGGCCAATCGGACAACCCACATGCCCGATGACGAGAAAATTCTCAAAGAAGCCAAAGACGAAATCTTTCATCGCATCCGCAACGTCCTGCCCTCCACAGAAAATTGTGAAGCACATGACTTTGACCGCAAAATCCTCACTCTGCTATCAGAATTAAGAGACCAAGGCCTCACCTATTTCCCCAACTGGGCCTCCAAACCACCCTGGCGACCTCCCGAACTCGGCACCATCGGCCTCGCTCAAAGACTCGTCAACCTCTATTACGAATACGAACTGGCCTGGACACTTACCCTCCGGCCCGCCTCCGCAGAACAGGAACACCCCTCCCAAGACCTCTACGCACTCTTTCCCCACCTCCACGCCACACTCCACGTCGCCTTCATCAAAGCACTCGAACCCCTCCCGCTTGGACGATGGTTGACAAAAAAAGAGTACATGCGGACCGGGAAATTCCTCAACAACTCGGATGGCAAGTACCATAGCTGGTGGCAAACCGACTGCCTCCGTACCTACTACGGAATCCAAATCCTACTCCGCAGAGCCGCCATGACCACATGGCTGCCCCACATTTCTCAGGACGACATCACGGCCATGGCACAGAACGCCAAAGAAATGTACAAAGAAACCTTTCCCAGCAAAAGAATGTACTGCCTCGATTGGCTCGAATTAGCCACCGACACCAGCAACGAAGACCTCCAAAACGCCATCGAACGCACCTTCAAAACCCTCCTCTCTGAAGAAACCCAACCCCCTCCCCAAACCGAATTTCCCACTGACCGAAAGACCCTCCATCTCAGTGAATACGAAGCCAATGGACAACCACACCACCATGCACTTCGCCTCACCCCGACCCAAGGAAGCCACCACGAATTGGGTGCCATCTGCTACCTGCATTCAGAACTCGACCTGAAAGAACCACAAGACTGCGGCTACCTCATCAAAGCCATTGAAGAAGCCGGGGGCAACTCCACCAGTCATCCCGATTTCGTATATTCCGAAGACGGCAACTCCCATTGCTGGGGAGACACAGGCTTTGAAGGCGGCATCCGCTTCAACTCCCTAGAAAACGCCGTCGCCTACCTCAAAAAATACTTCCCCCTCCAAGCCGCCCCTGACAATACCTACTACACACAGGATTGGATCGACTGGGTGTAAGCCGGGAACCACGACCTTCAGGCATTCGAAAAACTTCTGCCAACCGAGGAATTTCCTAAAATTTCAAGGAAACCTCAAGTTCCAGTCCCTTCATGCTTGAACATCCCCCTGCCATTTGTTTCCTGCTACGCCTCAATTATGACGCAGCACCTCCCAAAAATCGCACTCGGTACCGATCACGCCGGCTACGAATACAAAGAACACCTGAAGACACGCCTACAGGAACTGGGACATTCTGTGGAAGATTTTGGAACCCATTCTTCTGAATCCGTAGACTACCCACTCTACGTAAAGCCCGCAGCCAGAGCCGTCTCCGAAGGCAAATGCGACCTGGGCATTGTTCTGGGAGGCAGTGGAAATGGAGAAGCCATTGCCGCCAACAAAGTCCCCGGAATTCGCTGTGCACTCTGCTGGGATGAAACCACAGGCCGTCTAGCAAAAGAACACAACAACGCCAACGTTCTCTCCCTCGGACAACGCCAGATCACAAAAGAAATGGCTTGGAAAATTGTTCAGGCATGGTTGGGTGCTGAATTTGAAGGAGGCCGGCACCAACGCAGAATTGATCAGCTCGAAACGGCTTGATGCCCCATAACCCCAAACACTTTAACATACTAAACAACATGGCCAAAAAGGACGAAACCAAACCCGATGATCTGATCACACAGATCCAGAAAAAATTCCTCGAAGAAAGAAAACTCTTCCTCTGGGGAGAAGTCAGCGACAAATCCGCAAAAGACATCACCGAAAAACTCCTCTACCTGGAGTGGACGGATCCCGGCAAAGACATCACCTTCTACATCAACACCCCCGGAGGCTCCATCACCGCAGGCATGGCCATCTACGACACCATCCAGCTCATCACCTCCCCCGTAAGTGTCGTCGTCACCGGCATGGCTGCCAGCATGGGCTCCATCCTCCTCTCCAGTGCCCCCAAAGGCAAACGCTTCGTCTATCCCCACTCCAGGGTCATGATTCACCAACCCCTCATCTCCGGAAGAATGGTTGCCCCCGCATCCGACATCAACATCCAGGCCGAGGAAATGGAAAAACTCCGCCACGAACTCAACCAAATCCTCGCCGATGCCTCCGGAAAACCCCTCGACCAAATCGAGAAAGACACCGACCGCGACTTCTACCTCAACGCCCAGGAATCTATCGAATACGGCCTCGCCGACAAAATCGTAGACTCCGTCTAGTCCACATACTTGACTAACCAGGAAAACAAGCCATCCTGTGGAGATGGAAACCGTCAACATTCACCACGCAAAGACCCACCTTTCTTCCATTATTGGCAAAGTGGAAGAAGGTGGAGAATTCGTCATTGCAAGGAATGGTTGTCCTGTAGCTCAACTCACTCCGATTCCTCAAAAGCCTGATCGGATACCAGGAAAATTCATTGGCAAAATCAAAATTGCAGAAGGTTGGAATGCTCCAATTTCAGCGTCAGAAATGAGCGAACTTCTGGATGGTCACCCCACTGATCCACTCAAGCTCTAATGACCCTCTTACTGGATACCCATGCGATTCTTTGGTGGTGGGCCTTTCCTGACAAACTTAGCCAAAAGGCAAGAGCCTCTATTGAGCATAGAGAAAACGACATATGGGTTAGTTCGGTTTCTGCTTATGAAATCTCCCTGAAGCAGCATTTTAATAAACTGGAGATCCCCCAAAGCTTAATCGAAAACTTTGAATATCATGTCAGAGGTGAAGGTTGGACCCTGCTTCCTTTGACTTGTCCTCATGCCATTCTGGCAGGTCAGTTAGAGACAGATCACAAGGATCCCTTTGACCGATTGATAGCAGCACAATCCATTGTGGAAAATGTGAAGATCGTCACCTGTGATCAGCAAATTTCAAGAATCCAAAATATAGATGTCATTTGGTAAGTGACCTCACACCAAGTAAGGCCGCAGCACATTCCCGGCAACCACCAACGCCCGCTGCCGCCCCTCCAAATCCTGCCCAAACGTATCGTCTTCCACCTCGATACAAACCGGCCCCCGATAACGGGTCTCCATCAAATCACTGAGGAATTCCCCCCAGTCCATCTCCCCATACCCAGGGATACGAGGCTGATGCCATTCCAGCGGATGGGAAAAGACCCCCACATCATCAATTCGATCTCGGCGAATCTTGATGTCCTTGGCGTGAAAATGAAAAATCTTATCCTGAAACTCCTGTAGGGGAGAAGACGGCTCCATCTGCTGCAAAACAAAGTGAGAAGGATCATAATTGAGCCCGAAATTCGGACTATCAATGTCCGAAAAGGCCCGCCGCCAAATCTCCGGCGTCGTCATTAAATTCTTCCCGCCCGGCCACTCATCTCCAGTGAAATACATAGGGCAATTCTCAATCCCGATCCGAACTCCCTGATCCTCGGCAAATTGGATCAACGGCCGCCAGGTTTCCAGAAAACGCGGCCAGTTCTCATCCACACTCCTCGTCCAGTCCTTGCCCACAAACGTATTCACCGTATCCAACCCCAACTGGGAAGCCGCCACCATCACTTTCTTTAAGTGTTCCACCGCCACCCTCGCCGTTTCCGGATCTGGATCCAAAGCATTCGGATAATACCCCAGCGCCGTCAAATCCACATCATACTCCGCACACAATCCCAACACCTCATCCGCCTTCCCCCCAGAAAAATCATCCACATTCACATGCGTCACCCCAGCAAACTTCCGCTCCGCCTTCCCCACAGGCCAACACATCGCCTCCACACAACTAAATCCCTCCTCTTTTGCAAAGGCGAGGACCTCTTCCAGTTTCAATTCAGGTAAAATAGCAGAGACAAATCCAAGATTCATGAGAACATCCAAAGGTTGAGGTTAAGACTCCCATGTATGCACTTTCCCAAATCCTCAATCAAGCCCACATTAGTGAGAATTTGGTGAAAAAAAGTGCCTCGAGAAAAGGACCTTCGAATGTAGCAGAATTTGCAAAAAATTCTGATTCTGCCCACATTACAGTAATCGACACACACCTTTAGAAAGATTCAATCATGCTCGAACATACAGTTACCTTTCGACTCAAACATCCCGCGGGCTCTCCAGAGGAATCAGACTTTCTTTCCGCTGCCGCTGAACTGGCTTCAATCCAAGGAGTCCAGGAGTTTCAAATTCGCCGTCAGGTCAGCCCGAAGAACACGCACACTTATGGCATCACCATGAAGTTTCAGGGTGCGGAGGAATTTCAATACTATTGCGATCATCCTCTTCATACAGATTTTGTTGAAAACCGTTGGTTGCCCGAAGTGGAAGATTTTCAGGAAGCCGACTTCGAAGCCATTGGTGAATGAAAACCCGGCGACACTTTCTAGCATCGGCAACAGCCTTCGCTGGAGCAATTCCCCTGGCCTTTGCCAAAGGTGATGGCTGGGTGGAGATTGGAAGGGACTTGAAATTCTGGGACGGAGCACCGCACCTCTGGCGTATGGAGAAGGGTATCCTGATTGGAGAGACCCATGCGTCCCAACCACTCAAGCACCACAGTTATCTCATCTGGCGAGGAGGCATTTTAAGAGACTTCGAACTCCAGCTGGAATTCCGTGCACCCACCAAACACAACAATTCTGGTGTACAATACCGTAGCCGGGACCTCGGAGATCACCAGGTCGCGGGTTATCAATGCAACATCCATCCCCGAATTCCCGGAAGCACCGCCGTACTCGAAGAAATGAAGAACGGCCGCGGCGGCCACCTCGCCGAAATTGGCCAACGCGTGAAACTTGGTGATAACGACCAACGAACCACTATTGGTAAAACCAACGACCCGAAAATCATCAACGCCAGCCTGAAAAAACAAGACTGGAACTCCCTGACTATACGTGCTCAAGGCAACCACCTACAACATTGGCTAAACAGGCACCTTGCCATTGATGCCATTGACAAAGACTCAAAAAAAGCCCCGACCTGCGGACTCCTCGCCCTACAACTACACTCTGGCCAACCCATGAAGATCGAGTTTCGCAGAATTCGATTGAAGCAGCTCAACTGACAGCCAAGCCAGACAAGACAATCCCTTCGGATAGAAAGTTGTGGTTTCCAGATAAGTCGTGCGAACTTCCAGAACCACATGGCTTGACTTGTACAAATTGTACATTTACTTTGTACATAACTATGAAAAAAGTGGCAATATCCGAGTTTCGGGCTCACATGCCGAAGTACCTGACTCAAGTCAAAGAAGGGAACACAATTCTGTTAACATCCCATGGACAGGAAGTTGCCGAACTCAAACAACCCACCAATCGCAAGGAAGCCGCTCAGCACCAGTTGGCACAAATCGCCAAATCGGCACAAATCGGCGACATCGTTACCCCAGTGATCGATGACTTCTCAGCAGCCCAATGATCGTTCTGGATACCTGTGCCTTCATCTGGCTTGGCTTGAAGCCTGATAAACTCTCACCAAAGGCCAGATCAGCGATTCAGAACAACCCCATCGCCATCTCTGATATCACCTTCCTGGAAATCGGCTATCTGGTGAAAAAGAACAAGCTCCAACTCTCCTGCAGTGGTGCAGATTTCGCCAACCTCGTCGTGGAAGCCCACGACCTTCAAATCCTTCCCATCACTCCGGAAATCGTCGAAACCGCCCTGAACCTTCCGGAAGCAGTAAACAACGACCCCGCCGACCGACTCATCAGTGCCACCACCCTCGTTTCAGAGTCCACCTTGGTAACTTCCGATCAAAACCTACTGGATGCAACAGTGGTTCCAACCATTTGTTAGACGGATGCGACCTCACTCCTGTCCCATTCCTTGCCATATTTTGCAGGCTTAAATAAACTCTCTTCAGTGGTTCACACCATAGTAGGACGGTCCTTTAGGCCGTCCCTTGGTAGCCAACTTATCGTACGGGACACTTCCAACGGCATTTCGTATCCAACTTCAAGCATCTTGGGTTTCCGTACACTTGAAAAGGGCTATTACTCTACACTTTCAGTATTGTCAGTTTGACTACTCTTTTCCCTAGCGTAGGCCGGCTTCGGCTTCAGGAAGTGAGTCGCATAAGCTTCCTCAATGGCAGGCTCACCGGACTTGGAGAAACGAAGAGGGACTTTCTTGCCTTTTCCCCAGGAATGGTAGGCAGTCCAACTTTCGCGACACTTGCCGTTGCGGCAATTCCTCCGCAGCGTCTTCATAATAAAGCTGATCTTGTTCAGATTCGCCGTGATCACCCGTTCCAGACAGGGGACTCGTTTCATTCGCCAATTCTCATATTCTTTGGGTTCCAGATACCCCATTTCCATGAAAACATCCACAAAGGCGATGAAGCCTTTCTCCTGCATAAGCTTTGTGGAGACCTTACTGAGCTTCGATTGCAGTTGCTGACGATTCATTTCACTTCAACTCCATGGTTTCTTCTTCTGACCATCCTAGTGGCCCACGACTCTCAATAGGGATATCGGAAACTGTGACAATCTGCTCCCGAAGGCTTTGAACTTTTGTTTGAAACTCCTTCAGAACAGTGGTCTCGAGAATATTCCAAAAGTCTAAATAGTCCTCCGGGTCATCCAGGATCTCATCAATGAAGCCCAGTGCCCCTTGGAGGAATTGCTCTTCTTTATCGTAGAGCTTTGCTGAGGCCCCCAGTTCGGTACAAAGCTCCTCAGAAAACTCATTGGCTAACCAAAGGATTTTACGAGCGTATTCTGTTAGGGAATTTGTGTCCACTTTACTTAGAAGAGTTGGAATGAAAGAATCCGTCCACTGGTTCCAGAAAAAGCCAATTGTCATGGGGAAACCCTGTCAATGGCTTGGAAACTGCCACGCAAGAGAAGACAGGAACTGATCCGACTGAGCAGCCAAACTCGCTAGGTACGGCGGGGCTTCTCCCTTCGTACAACGCACTAGTTGGCTTCCTGTATCCCACTGGTTATCGTTTCTCTGGCTTGAAGGTTTTCGGATCGGCGTCCTCCACTACCTTGACTACGTTGAAGATCCAATAGACCTTCTTGGCATCTCGGTAATGGAAGCCGTCTCCCAGCGCCTCGAAGGTGGCTGTGTCAGCTCCTTTAACGATATTGCCATAGAACCAGACGTGGCTTTTATCTTTCCAAACCCGCCCATTCTTATCAAGGACCCGCGTCGTCACCACATCGACATCGGCGACTTTACGATCCTTCATCCATAGGTGATCCTTGTCCTTGGCCAGGGCCGTGCCGAGGACCTCGAATGTCGCGGCATCCGCACCTGTAATCTCCACCACCCAGAACTTACGGCCTCGGATCCATCGATAGTATGCCTTGGACTTGTCCTTGCTGTAAGCCCTGCTCAAGGCCTCAAAACTGGCAGCATCAACGGTTTCTGGAATGGTAAGCTCGCGATTCAGAAAAGTCTTCAAAAAATCAAGGTCGTGGGGCACCTCTTGGTCGATGCGCTTGCCCGAGTAGAGGATGTGCCCCTCTTTGCGAGTGTAGCCATGACCGAGATCCTCCGCGCTCGAACAGCCCATCAGCGATACAAGCAAACAAAAAAGGGCAACCATGCGCCCTATAAATAAGGGGATTGGGAATTTCACTCTCATTTGTTTCGCATATCAATCTCGGAAAGCATTCATAGTATTCTCAATACCTCATGAGTTTTCGCCTTAGCAAGCCTGATAACCGGGTCCTGGAAGTTGACTGTCAATCCCAAAGTCGACCGGTTCATCGACTTCGATTCATCGCATGGTTATGTCGCGATTTACTTGCCAAGTGAAACACAGTTGCTGACCCTTTGGACCCTTTCCTGCGGCGCTTTCGACTGCGAGTTAAGGGTTAATCACTTCGACTCGGAGCGGGTAGCCGGTTGTCCAGCACCGCCTTGTTCGCTGTGCTTCAGTCTTGTTAGGCCGCTCATCAACTGATCATTGCCTGTGATTCATGAACCGGAAGATCAAGATTCCCGTTATCAGGAAGCACGCCGGATAGGTTAGCAATAAGTGTAAGTTGTCGTGCCCGAAGTAGAGGCGTTTAGCCATCTGCTCTATTGGGTTTGAGAAGGTAAATGAATATCCTCCATCACTTTCCTTCAGTTGGGTGAACGAAAAAAGGAGTCCGAGTAGGGCGCAGAGAAAAAGGGTTAGCGTCTTCCCTCGGAGCTTTGATTGGTCATCTTTCATGGGATCGAATCAGCGAACGTTGTTTAGTTGTCTTGTCGGTCTTCTTGGGCGTCTTTCTTGCCCTGCATATATGCTGCCCTCGTCGCGAGGTAAATAATGCTAGCAAGAACCCCGACCGCAACCCCGGTCGTATCGCGCTGATAATCAAAAACGGATTTACCAATTAGCACGGCTGCCAAGAGTGCGACTAGCCCAGCGGCAATGAATTTTATCGCTATTTGCGTTGGCTTTGGCATGATTTGTTTTCTTCAGCGGACGGGCTCCTGCTGGGTCACGGAGCTTTTGACATGTAGCAAACTTGTTTGCGGAGAGTCAAATGCGTAGTTGACCCAAGCTGGTTGTTGGGTTGACGCGGAGCGGCATACAGCAACCAGCTTGGGGCGGTGAGCCCCAGCAGGAGCCCGTTGCGGGAAAAAGCGGAGCGAGGCACGAGCGGAGCGTTCACGCAACGTTGAAGGCCTGCCACCCGCTACTGAGGGCGCTCCTTCGACTCGGGTGTGGGGTTCTCATTCCCCTCAGGCTTCGACTTGGGAGCGGTAGTGGGTTGGTCAGCGCCGTCTTGTTCGCTTGTGCTGGGTTTTAGGAGAGTGATTTCCGCTTCGTCCAACCTCAGCGTAAAAACAGGGTTTGGAGAATCTTCCAGGTAGTAGATCGCCACCAAGCCTGTTGCCCGCCCGTAGTCCTTTTTAAATCGTGAGAAATCGTCGATAGAGGCCTTGAGCCTCACACGGTCGCCAGCCCTGAAGGGCCCCGCACTTGCTTTCGCGATGCTGATCCCAAAGATCGGTTGCTGGCTGTCCTCCTTCCCGTCCTTCAGAGTACGAGTGATCTTCGGGGTCAAATTGGTCGACTTGTTCCAGTAGATCTTGGTGTCGCCCGTGAGCTCGAACTCCCAGTCGATGTGCGGCCCCCCGGGACCCATCAAATTATTTGCTTCGTACTGGATCGTACCTTTGGCGGCATTGAAATCCACCACGCCGCCGTAGCCATCGGTGATGACTTCAACCCAGCCTGCTTCGCTCTCAAGTCGCTTTTTGAACTCTTCTTCCTCCGGGATATCTGCCGTCTCAACGAGCTTCTGCAGCATGGCGTTAAACTGGACGACGTCCCTTTGCCACTTCGCCCATATTGGAACGTATCTCGTCGTCTCTTCTTGTGCGCCAACGCTCGGTGGCTTGGTCGCGGATTCGTCGGGTCCCGGTTCGGCACCGACACCTCTGATCCCGGCAAGCGTGACTACCGCAATGGCGACAAGCGCGAGCCAGCAATATGGTTTCGCAATTTTCATGTTGCCAGCAGAGAACTGATGGGGTCGGACGTAGAATTTAAACATTTACAGTATTTCAGTGGTTTCTTGCTTAATAATTTTAATTAAATTAGGAATAATTTTATGAAGTTGAATTAGATTGGTGTGTAAAATGAGCTTTTGGTTTAAATTCTACGTTTGACCCCGTTACTGCTCAGCTCGTTACTGCTCAGCTGGTAACTTCCTGGAACATTGGATGAGTTTTATGATATGAATGGGGCATTGCCGGGAAACTTCTATGGCAAAATCTTCACCCAAGCTTCCTTCTGCCAACTTTCGAGAAGGAGGTGACCCCAACGAGTCAGTCCAAGATTTCGTATCTGGTGAAAAAGAACAAGCTCCAACCATTTGGTAACTCCAGCCATTGGAAGCACTCATGATTTAAACAGGTCAGAATGCGTTCCCAATCGTTCAAATATGATGTTTTTCCCTTCGTATTTGTAGATCAATAACCAATCGGATTCGATGCAACATTCTCTCCGCCCGACATAGTTCCCAAGTAGCTTATGGTCACGATGGATCCGGTCCAGAGCTTCTCCTGCAAGTAAAGAACGAGCCACAATTTTGAATTTCTCAAAATTCTTCCCACGACGTTGGCACCGCTTCACATCTTTATCAAATTGCTTGGTATAGATCGGGGAGTACATCAAATCCCCAACTTATCAAACATCTCGTCCGCATCCTCAC
>Ga0255757_10004737_pt1 | contig 12179 bp, 8 predicted proteins | sample 071ome_27_FD_179957 | JGI IMG/M metagenome (GOLD analysis project Ga0255757, IMG submission 179957) | Coastal salt marsh microbial communities from the Groves Creek Marsh, Skidaway Island, Georgia - 071409AT metaG (version 2) | ecosystem: Environmental > Aquatic > Marine > Intertidal zone > Salt...
CGATGTGGAAAGCAGTCGGGCCGCCAAAGACCGACTTCCAAGACAAGAATAATAGTTAAAAGAAGAAAGAGAGCCAGAACTTTTGTCGTCGCATGTATTTACGCTAACCACACACACATATATATGATAGTAACACCCAAACATCTTTTAATACCGCGCGCGCGCGGAAATACGCGAAAATTCTTGTGACGATGTTTTTTCTCTCTTTAAAATTCAAAAATAACGTCAAAGAGAGAGAGAGATGCCCCCCGCAACAGCAACAACGACGAGAGCGGCGACGCGGTCGTCCACTCGCCAAAAACATCACCACCACCAGAATAAATCGGAAGATAACGAGACGACGGCGACGACTCGCACTCGCTCGACGACCCACGTTCCTCTCGAGCGAGAAGCGATCGAAGAAGACCTCGAAGACGATTGCGCCATGTCGCCGTTACGCTCGATGCAGAATTTAGAGGACGTGACGTTGACTTTTACGACGACTACTACGGCGACGAAAAGCGGAGGAAGAGGGAAAAAGGTAACCGCGCGAACGCCAAAGACGCGCTCGACGAAGAAGAAGAAAAGCAAGAAAACGACGACTTTGACGGAAGATAAAGCGTTCGAGGAGCCTCCGTTTTCGCCGCTGATGCGTTTGGATTCGAATTTGGACGACGAGAAGAAAGGGGGAGGAAGAGAAAAAGAAGAATTTGAAAAAGAAGACGAAGAATACGAAGCGACGACGATGCCGCAATCGACGCACAAGCGATGGGTAGACGACGACCGATCGCCGATCGTTACCAGAGGAGGTCATGGCGGAGGAGTGGGTGATGGTACGCGCGATGGTGCCGTCGATGAGGATGAAAATGAAGGGTTCAAGTTGGACTTTTTGGATCCCGCGGAAGAGGAGGAAGAGGACGTGATCGAAGAAGAAGCGGCTTTGAAAGAGGAAACGTACGAGAACGTGGACGCGACGGAGGAGATTTTGGCGCGCGTGAACGCGAGGAATTTGACGTGGCATAAACAGCCGGAACGGGCAAAGTTTTACGGCGGCGTGGTGGAGTTTGGACAGCAGCAGTCGCAGATGATGGGGACGCTCTCGGCGAGCACGCCCGGTTTTCGCTGCGCGACGGCGGACGGGGCGGCGCACAGAGGCATACCGCCGACGCCGTTGGCAAATACGGCGGTGCCGTGGCCGAACGAGCACACGAACGAAGGGATGGATACGGAGGCATTTTTGAACGGCATCGCATCGTTTCGAGGCGGCGGCGGTAACAATGATAACGTCTCGAGAGGGGAAGGACCTTTGCCGAGGACGCCTATTTTTCAACACCAACGAACGCCTATCAGCGGCGGCGGCGGCGGTGGCGTCGGGAACATTCGAACGAATTTGTATGTTCCGCACCAAAACAGAGACGAAATGTTTGGAAACCCGAACGAACGAGAAAAGCAGCCGCCATCTTCGGACGAAAAGCTTTCCGCGGAGCTTCGTCGAACCAAGACGGAAATTTTGGATTGTCAAGACCGGAGAAAACGGTTGCGAGACACGCTCGTCGCGCTTCGCGAGAAGGAGGAAAAATTGTACGCGAAAGCTGCGGAAATGCAAAGAGAACTGTTGCGAAGAGATCCGTCGAGGTCGCTAGAGCTCGGCGGAGCGAGTATTTTCGACGCCATCCCTCCGTTAGGCGACGACGTCGTGAGAGAAGAGAAGGCGGAGGTGAAGAAGGAACGAGACGTAGCCGCGGCGACGGGAGTCGCGCGAGATGAAGAAGATGCAGAAGAGGCGCCAACGACGTCGACGAAGAACTCCGAAAAAGACGCGGAAGAAGAACACGATGCAAAAGAAAACCAACTGGAGGAAGACAGACGAAACGAGGAAGCGACGGCGAGCACGTCCGCTCGAAACTTCACCTCGAAAATGTCGCAAACGTACGACGTCCATCGAAACGTCCTTTCGATGCAATTTCTCGACCCGTCTTCGTGGTTAGACGGCCAAACTTCGCTACTCGCGGCATCTGCAGACGATGTGATTCGACTCTACGCTTCAGATAGTCGAAAACCGTTCGCGTTGATACGCACGGAGAAAGGTATGAGCTGCGTCGGTACAACTTTGAACGATCGCGTCGCGTATTGCGCGACCAAGTTTGGAGGCGTTTCGCAAATCGATTTAGCGACGGGAGAGAAAATAGGCACGGTTGTGCAAAATTTTGAACAGTTACGAGTGAATAAAAGCATCGATTGCATGGCAACGTCGTCGTCGACTGGTACGGACGATAACATCTTAGTTTGTGCTGGAGAAGGGAGCGCGATTCGCGTGTGGGATGCGAGATGTGCAAACTTTGGCGCCGCGCCGTTGACGTTTCACGCGCCCGGCGCTCGGAACGTAAGTTCAGTCGCACTCGCCGCCGGTGGGAGTGGACACACGACGTTACTCGCGTCCGCACCAACCAGCGGTCTCTTCGCGTTCGATTTGCGCGTCAACTCGAGCAGCTCGAGTCCGGGCGTGCGCGGCGGCGGCGGCCAAATCTCTCGTTTGTCCGTGCCAAACTTTGAGAAACAACCGAGATGGGTAAACGCAAAGTTTTGCGCGGCGAACGAAATCTTTGCCATCGCGTGCGACGGCAACGCGGCAACGTTCGAAGCTTCCGGTGAATTCAAAGCCACCTCAGCGTTCGCCGGTGTCTCGGCTCCGTTCCAAATGGCCTCGCCCTCGTCCTCCTCTCCGTTATTCTCCTCGTCGCGCCACTACCATCGTCATCAATCCTTCGTCAAAACCGGCGGCATCTTAGAAGTTTCCTCGGACGGCGAACACGTCCTCGTCTCCACCGGCGACATCGGCAGCGGCGTCCAGTGCTTCAACACATCGACTGGTGCCGTCGTTGCCTCCTGGGACCCCGCCTTAGCCGCGGACGACGAAAACAGCCGAAATCCGCTCTCGTGCGCCTGTTGGGGCCACGCCGGCGCGGCGAGAAACCAACCTTTCGGCCAAGACGCGTTCGCCATCGCGGATGCCACGGGAAACATCAAAGTCTTCGGAGTTCACGCGTGAGAAAACTGTCATCATAGTCCAACATACTAGTACGAACATATATATATATATACGTTATTGTCATAACACTACACTTGCACATCCCTTTAAACGCGTGTAGTAGAGGTGTTCACATTTTCTTGTGTTTTGACATTTTTCTTTTCTTGTTTTCTCCTTTTTAAAAAAAATTTCGCTCTCGCTCGAGCCGTCACACGTTGTACGCAATCTCGCTCGAAAGAACAAGAGTTTACACACGTAATATAATTCAAGCATGTCTCTCGCGTTCGACGAGTACGGGCGACCGTTCCTCATCATCAAGGTGCGTCGGTTCTGATCGTCTTCTTCGTCGTTTGTTTTCTCTCTCTCTCTCGCGCGCGCGCGTGTTGGCGTCTTTTTGTTCGTTCCGGATCTCATCTCGGTGGTTTTTTAACTCTCTCTCTCTTTCTCTCTCTGATGCAACAAAACAGGAACAAAGCTCTAAACAGCGACTCAAGGGGATCGAGGCGCAAAAGGCAAACATATCCGCCGCGAAGAGCGTGGCGAGGACGATGAGAAGCAGTCTCGGACCAAAGGTACGATGCGCTCGACGACTCTTTTTACGCGTTTGCGCTCTCGTCGTCGCTCTCGGAAGATTTTTTTTTTTTTTTTCGTTGACTCTTTTTCGTTCTCTCTCTTCTCTTTTGGGGTTGTTGCTGTCGTTGTTGTTGACTTTTTTCCTCCTCGCTCGAGGAAAAGAACAACATCGCCGGCGTTGTTTTCTTCTCGCGCGCAGCGTCGCGCAAAAGGGATGATCTGACTCGTTGTTACTCTTTTTCTTCTTCTCGCGCACCGCAGGGCATGGACAAAATCCTCCAATCGGGCGACGGCGATATTACCATCACCAACGACGGCGCGACGATTTTGGAACGCATGGAAGTCGAGCATCAAATCGGGAAACTTTTGGTCGAACTTTCGAGGTCGCAAGATTTTGAGATCGGAGACGGGACGACTGGGGTGGTCGTTTTAGCCGGCGCGTTGTTAGAGCACGCGGAGACGCTGTTGGATCGCGGGATTCATCCGTTGAGGATCGCGGAAGGGTACGAGATGGCTTCTAAAGTCGCCATTAAAGAGTTGGAGCGCATCTCGGAACAGTTTGAGTTTAGTCGCGAGAATATCGAGCCGTTGGTACAAACGTGCTGCACGACGTTGAGTTCGAAAATCGTGAACCGATGTAAACGAGAGATGGCGGAGATATGCGTCAAAGCTGTCATGGGCGTCGCAGATTTGGAAAGGAAAGACGTGAATTTAGACTTGATAAAATTGGAAGGTAAAGTTGGTGGTAAGTTGGAAGATACGTGTTTAGTGAACGGAATCGTGTTGGATAAAGACATCTCGCACCCGCAAATGCGCAAGGAAATTAAAGACGCGAAGATTGCCATTTTAACGTGTCCGTTTGAACCGCCCAAACCAAAGACGAAGCACAAAATAGACATCGACACTCCCGAAAAATACGAAGAGTTGCGCGTGCAAGAACAGAAATATTTCACAGATATGGTGCAACAGTGTAAAGACTCTGGGGCAACTTTAGTCATTTGCCAGTGGGGTTTTGACGACGAGGCAAATCATCTGTTGATGCAAGCAGATTTACCAGCTATTCGGTGGGTTGGCGGTGTCGAGTTGGAGTTGTTGGCGATCGCGACGGGCGGTAGAATCGTTCCTCGATTTCAAGAGCTCACCCCGGACAAGTTAGGTAAAGCTGGTTCGGTAAAAGAGGTCGCGTTCGGTACCATTAAAGAACGCATGGTTTTAGTTGAAGATTGTGAAGCGAGTAAAGCGGTGACCATCTTTGTCCGAGGCGGAAACAAAATGATGGTGGATGAGACGAAGAGATCGTTGCACGACGCCATTTGCGTGGCGAGAAATTTAGTCAGGAGTAACCACATCGTGTACGGCGGTGGAAGCGCGGAAATCGCGTGCGGCATCGCCGTTGAAGCAGCCGCCGATTCCATTCCAGGCGTCGAACAATACGCCATGCGTGCGTTCTCGGAGGCGTTGGAATCTGTCCCGAACGCGTTGGCTGAAAACTCTGGTTTACCTCCCATCGAAACGGTGGCTACGATCAAAGCGAGACAGTTGAAAGAAAAGAATTTCTGTTTAGGCATCGATTGCAAAGAAACCGGCACTTGCGACATGAAAGAACAAGGCGTGTTCGAAACCATGGTTGGTAAGATTCAGCAAATATCATTAGCGACGCAAGTGGTGAAGATGATTTTGAAAATCGACGACGTGATCACCGCGGAAGCCGCGTATTGAGCGGAGCGGAGATGTCAATAGAAAGTGAAGATGGAGGCGAGAACGAACGCGGGTTCGTTTGAAAAGCTTCATCGATAGTGTTATTCCGTGTGTGTATATATCCCCACGCAACGCTAGAAGAAAAAGAACGAGAAAGTAAAAAGTATTCGCATCGCTTCGATCTCCCCTCGTTTGTTTCCTTCATTCATAAAAAAACTCTCTCTGAAGCAACTCTTCACACCTAAAACTCCAGAAAAAAACCGACGCGCTGTGCGTGCGTGCGAATAGAAAAGAGATCGAAAGGCATCAATCGCGACGCGTTTAAACACGTAAGTATCACAGAGCACACGTTTAGAGTACGAAAATGCTAACCAAGAAGATATCCCAATCGCTCTCGTTGATAATCTTAAATCCGTTCAACGATGGAAGCGGTAACACCATTCGCAAATTCAGTCGCGACGTGAAAGCGATACACAAGCAATGTTTCCCGGAGGAACATCGATTCGCGCGGGAAGGCGCTAAAGACAAAGACGAGGAAGAAACGGACGATCAGTTCTTCGATCGGTTGTGCGCGTTGCACGAAGAAGCGGATCAGCTTTGGATTTTGTTGGTGAAAGAAGAGCCGAAGAAGAGAAAAGATACGCGTCAACAACAACAGAATGAGACGGTGGCGACGAGCGAGAAGAATCGAGTGTTCACGGAAAAGTTTTCGCCGTCGAAATTGAAGAAACAGGTCGAAACGACGGTGATTGGGTTCGCGCAAGGGTGCAAATACACGGATTCGTGGTACGGCGTGAACATTGCAATCTCGAGAAAGTACCGCGGATTGAAATACGGGTCGCTGCTCATGTATTACGGGCAGTTGCACGCGGCGAAAGAGAACGTGTTTAAAGTGACCGCGACTGCCGATGGGGAGAGGAAGAAATTGGTCAGATTTTACGAGAAACACGGCGCAGAAAGCGTCACGGTTACGGACGAGACGAACGCGAGCGCGGGTTCAAGGAGGACGAGTTTGGTCAAAATTCAAAAGACGTTCGATGCAGAGGTCGCGGAGAGAGAGTACGAAGCCGCGGTTAGGGAAGTTCAAGACGATCGTGTGGAGGAGAGGTTGCGAAAGAGGAGGGAGATGCAGATGATCTTCGCAGCAGGGGGCGTCGCGTTGTTAGCATTTTTTCGTTTGATTGTGTTTCGAAAGAAGAATGAAACGAGTGATGATAAAAAGTCCTCGCGGCGCCTTCGGTAGGGAATCCCAAAAACAATTCATCGTTATCATATTATACATTATTGCACTAGGAGCTTTCAAAATAATTCATAGCATACGCATTGTCGCGCGCATTGGTTAAAGCTCGGCGACCTTCCAATTCTTTGGAATCTGGAACTCTTCGTCCTCCTCCTCTTTTCCTTCTTTGGCATCACCTTCATTCTTTCCCGGTTCCACGCGAACAATTTTCCCGAGAGCGCTGGCCGTTTCCATCTCGACTTTACTCATGGATTTCTCTATCGAAACCACTCTCGGTTTCATCGTTTCCGGATTCAGCTCGGCTTTTAACCCTTGTTTCATCAACTCTTCCGCCTCTAAGATTTTCTCGGGCGCTAAAACTTCGATTTCCTTCCGAATCACGTCGTCCGTTTCGCACAAATTCCGAGTGCCCCACAGCGCCCACTCGCGTAAGAAAGGTTCCTCTTCGCATCCGTCCTCGGCGCCGTCGCCTTCCTCGCCTCGAGTGTGCGATAACACTACGGCAACGCCTCCGAGTTTCCGAATGTCTTGACATACTCTTAGTCGTCTGTGTGAAGCGTTCGCTAACGTAGCGATGATATCGACGCGGTATCCGTTGTACGGTTTTGTCGTGGGAAAGTTGTCGCCAACGAAATTTTGACCGCCAAACGCTTGGTCGTCGATGGGAAATTTAGGTATTTCTTCCGCCTTGGCGGGTCCTTTCGCCTTCATCGATTGGCGGCTTCCCGAGGGTGGATCTAACGCGATAATCATTCCAACGAGGAGTCGAACAACGCCGGTTCCAGCTAAAAAACCAACCGTGTCAGGCGCGTTCGGTTTAGATTCAATTTCGGAAATCGAACGCAAGGCGAACAAACACTCTCGCAAGACGTTTCGCTCGGCGACTCCGCTCGCGTCGTCGCTCATTGCTTCTTTGCACGCTTTCGCAGATTCTCTCGTCGTATCCAAAAGAAATGCAAGCACGGATTCTGGTAACAAGTAAGGGTGTTCGTCGTTCACCGTTTTACCGTCAAAACGGTGCGTTTTGACTGAAAGTCTCGCCAAGAAGTGCAGCAGAGTAGACTGCGCGTCGCAAAACGAAACAGGCGATACTTTGACTGTTTCCGTATCGTTTAACATTTTCTCGCGCAACAACTCTTCTTTTTCCCGCGCGACTGCTTCGGCGTTCTCGTGCAAGTTTCGAAACATCTTTGGGAACCATTCGAAATCCACCACGCGTTCGAGAATACACTCTACGTCAACGCGCGCTTCGTCCTCTTCCTCCCAAGACCACTCGCGGGTCCACACGAGTAAAGCGCCGAAAAAGTCCCGAACAAAATCAAAGTTGTCCAGCATTTTCCTGCATCGCATCTCTGCTTCGCACACACCCAACGCGTTGTTGTTAGCACGAATACTCAACGCGACAAGTTTTGCCAACATCGAGCGCACTGCTGGCACATTCCTCGGTACATCCTTAAAGCCCGGGTCCAACATGATCATCTCGACGATGCGTCGCGTCTTCACGGACTCCTTCGCGCATTGCATGGCGTTAATCATCACGCACAAAACGTGCTTACATCGCAGCGCGTCCTCTTTCTCGCGTAATCCCCTCTTCAAATACTCGCAAATCACGTCCGAGGAAAAAACCTCGCTCGCGCACGCTTCGTCTCTCACGCACAACCGCATCAAACATCTGCTCGCGTTCAAATGATCGAAAGAGTTTGAAGCCGTAGCCGCCTCCTCCTCCTCCTCCTTCGCCAAGAGGTCTCGCGCCGCGTGCACGCGTAAAAGACTCGGCCCGTGTTCTTTGATCTCCTCCAGCAACTCTTCAAAAGACATCTCGGTTTCTCTCTATATATAAAGGACCTAACTAACACCGCTCTCTCGCTTTCTTCTTACTCGCTTTCGGACTGAAGAAGTAACTCTTCCTCGTCTTCCTCTTCTCCTCGCGCGACGAATGCGACGACCACCAGTCCTCCTCTCCTCTAGAAATCCCAGCGCACGGTCTCCCGCACAGCTCCTGCCACCCTCTCCCCAACGAAAACAACCCGCACGAATCTCTCGACCCGGCCGCTTGGTACCTCGGTTTCAGACGTTCGCGAAAGACGGAGTCGTCCGTGTGTTTCTCGTTGAAGAAGTAATAGGACAGAGAGAGGAAATTCTTCTTTTCTTCTTCTTTCGGAGGCGACGGCGGTTTCTTCTCGTTCTTATCGCCGTGAATTTTCTTCGAGTCCGAGAGCGAGTCGTGTTCTCGCACTCCTCCCGCTCCTCTTTCTCCTCCTTCTTCCCGCGTCGTCGTCGTCGTCGAGTGTTGTTGTTGTTGTTGGTCTCGATTCGATGTCTTTGCGCTGTTCATTTAACAACCTCCAAAAGTGTTTTTCTCTCTCTCTTGGAACACACGGACGAAAGAAAGAAAGAATTGGATAAAGCGCAGAAGAAAAAAGAAGAACGAGACCCCCTTTCGTTATCCTTTTGCCTCTCTCTCTCTCTTTATGACTCTCTCTCGCGCGCGTCTGTCTCTCTTCTTCGTGTGGTGCGTTGTACTGAATTTTGGGAAGGGGGCAATCTTTTTCCCCAATTTTAGGGTTTCACTTTTCATCATTTTTAGGTGATTTTGTCTCTTCTCGTCTTACGCGTCATTTTTGTATATGTACTGATACCGAGAGAGAGAGAGAGATGAACTTCCAAGTGGTGAACTGTCCGAGTCAGGTGCGTTCTGCTCGCTTTCTTTTTTTATGTATTCTGTGCTCTTCCGCCGTGATCTTTTGCTTTGGAAAAGTGTATATTCTTCTTCTTCGTGTTCTTCTTCTTCGTTCGCGATTGAATTGGATTGGGTGCCGCTGCTGCGTGTTGTTTGGGGAATAGTGGTGTTACTCTTTCTCTCTCTTCCTTTCTTTTACACCTCGCGCTGACGAAAAAAAAAACCGCGTTGGTTGCTTCGATCTTTCTCTCTCGCGCATCGCGCACATACACAGGATTTGGCTCTGACAAACTGCGCGTTCGTTTCAGCCTCTGACGCGGAGAAATGCGTCCCGTACCTCGAATTGAACGACATCGTCCTCTTCGCGAGGCCGCACGAGAGCATTCAACCCGGTCAAATCGGCTTAAACGGCGTGCAGAGGAAACATTTGCGAGTGAGCACGGGCGATGAAATCAGGTGTCACCCGTATCAACTTCCGAGCGGAGATTTTAACGCGTTGATGATGACGATGGAGTTGGAGTTTACGCGGCCGCAAGTGGGACAGATGTTGGTGCAAAACGGAAAGCACGAAGACGTGGACGCGAAGAAGATGATCAGCGTGATTTCGAGGACGTTAACCGCGCACGTGTTTACGGTTGGGCAGAAGTTTGCGATTGAGTTTTGCGGGAATAATTATTTAGTCACCATCGGTGGGATTTCGAACGACGTTTTGCAACTCGTCGAAGGCGACGAAACTACGAGTTCAAACAACAATACTAGTAAAGTGAGCCATCAGAGAGGTTTGTTTACGTCCGCGACGACGTTGATTTTCGAAACGGCATCGAACAGTGGAATTAAAATTTCCGGTCAGAAATCGAGCGTCATGAACAGCACTCTGTTCAAATCCAAGGAATTCTCGTTCGAAAAGTTAGGCATTGGCGGTTTAGATAAGCAATTCGAGGATATTTTTCGTCGCGCGTTCTCGTCGAGAATTTTCCCGCAATCGGTCGTGCAGCGGTTAGGCATCACGCACGTGAAAGGTATGTTGTTGCACGGACCTCCTGGGACTGGAAAGACTTTAATCGCGAGACAAATTGGTAAAATGTTAAACGGGAAAGAACCGAAAGTAGTCAACGGTCCAGAAGTGATGTCGAAATACGTCGGCCAGTCCGAGGAGAACATCCGAGCGTTGTTCGCGGACGCAGAAGCAGAGTATAAACAAAAAGGCGACGATAGCGAGTTGCACATCATCATCTTCGACGAAATCGACGCGGTATGTAAATCCAGAGGTTCTGTAAACAGTGGAACCGGAGTTCACGATTCAATCGTCAATCAATTGCTCACTAAAATCGACGGCGTGGACGCTTTAAATAACATTCTCTTGATTGGTATGACGAACAGAAAAGACATGCTCGACGAGGCGATTTTGCGTCCCGGACGTTTAGAAGTGCACATCGAAATCGGCTTACCGGACGAAGCTGGACGCGCGCAAATTTTGAAAATCCACTCGAACAAAATGTCTGAAAATAAATTTTTGAGTAAAGACGTGGACGTTTCGGATTTGGCGAAGAAGACGCAAAACTATTCCGGCGCGGAAATTGAAGGTTTAGTGAAGAGCGCGGTGTCTTTCGCGCTGACCAGACACGTCAACGTCGCCGACATTACCGCGGAGATTGACGAGGATAACATAAAAGTAACGAAAGAAGATTTTGATCGCGCGTTCAGTGAAGTTGTTCCTGCGTTTGGAGCGGCTACGGAGACGTTCGAGCGGTGTCGATTGAACGGCATGATTAGTTACGGTTCCCGATTTGAAAAATTATTGGGCACTTCTTCGGCGTTGGTCGAACAAGTCCGAGTGAGCGAGAAAACTCCAAAGCTCGCGTGTTTGTTAGAAGGTGGGGTCGGGTGCGGTAAAACCGCTCTGGCGGCTACGTTAGCGATGAACGCGGAGTTCCCGTTCATGAAAATAGTCAGCGCAGATTCCATGATTGGACACAACGAGATGAGCAAAGTGCAGACGTTGGCGAAAGTGTTCGACGACGCGTATAAATCAAACTTGTCTTTGTTAGTTTTGGACGATTTAGAGCGACTGTTAGAGTACGTTGCCATCGGTCCGAGGTTTTCCAACGTCGTATTGCAAGCATTGCTCGTGCTCATCAAACGACAACCGCCGAAAGGGAAAAAGTTACTCGTCATTGGCACGACGTCCAACAAACTCGTCCTGGACGACATGGGTCTCACGGACGCCTTCGACGCGACGGTCTCGGTCCCACCTTTGACGACCGACGAAGCCACCAAAGTCATCAAAGAAATCGAAGCGTTCCGACCGGAAGACGTCGATGCCGCGTGCGCCATGCTCGACCACCAAACGCCGATTAAAAAACTCTTCGTCTTGCTAGAGCTCGCGAGACACGGTCGCAGCGACCACGACGCCATGGACGACGCCAACGCGATAAGTTTAGACCGGTGGATTAACTGCATGGAAGATTTAAGCACTTGAGAAGAACAATAAAAAAAGCAAATGCCACATAGCAAGAGAGAGAGAGAGTAAGAAATAACGTTCACATAGTAGTCTTATATTGTTACATACGCGCACGTATAGAGTTTTGGTATTATTATTATTTAGCGAATCGTAAGAAGTCCTCTTCTTCGCTTCTCTCCTATATTTTTTCTCCGATCTCTCTAATCTTTTCTATTGTGTTTTTATGTGTGGAATTTGTTGTTTCTATTCAGTGCTTCTTTGCCGGCTTCGGCGATGGTTTCACCTAGAAAAAAGATCGAGGCAGAAAGAGAACGGTTATTGCGCGACAGGTCAGCGTCTTTCGAAAAGATACACGCGCGCGTGAAAGAGAGAGAGGAAAAGAGAACGAGAGAGAGAGCGATTCCATTTTTCCCCAACCAAAAAAGACCGCGACGAAGAAGAAGAGAGAAAAAGCACAAAAGACGCACCAAACTCCACACCCCACTGACTACAAACCCGTAGGTAATCCCGGTCGCGACAG
>Ga0255757_10004756_pt1 | contig 12152 bp, 16 predicted proteins | sample 071ome_27_FD_179957 | JGI IMG/M metagenome (GOLD analysis project Ga0255757, IMG submission 179957) | Coastal salt marsh microbial communities from the Groves Creek Marsh, Skidaway Island, Georgia - 071409AT metaG (version 2) | ecosystem: Environmental > Aquatic > Marine > Intertidal zone >...
GTCCTTTGGGGAGCATACCTTTCACCGCGAGTTCAAGTGCCCGTCCAGGAGCTTTCTCCTGAAGCTTCTCGAAATTCGTCTCATACAAACCGCCGGGATAACCACTGTGGCGATAATATTTTTTGTCCTTTGCCTTGTTTCCCGTGACCTTAAGTTGGTCAGCGTTCACAACCACGACATAGTCACCAGTGTCAACGTGGGGGGTATATATGGCTTTGTGCTTCCCTCTTAGCCTGCGCGCGATCTCAGTTGATATGCGGCCCAACACCTTATCTTTTGCGTCGACCACAAGCCACTTTCTTACGACCTCGCTATCCTTGGCACTGTAGGTTTTCATAAACGTTCCGTCTTCTAGTAATCTTTTTGGGTAACTGCCCTGTCGCCGAGACTTATGGCGAAAGGCGCGAATTTTATCTTCAGGAGAGACAAGTGTCAATCCTGCGGCGCCATTATACGAGCTCGTGATGTTTCCTCCGAGGACTTCAATTAGCCCACACGCATCATGAAGCTTCCTCGTCCGGACTTCTTTTTTCCAGAATAGCGGCAATGAGTAACCCCGCCTCATAAAGAATCCATATCGGGAACGCTAATAACAATTGGGAAACTACATCTGGCGGCGTGAATATCGCCGCGATTACAAATGCTCCGACAATCACATAAGGTCTTGATTCCTTGAGTTTTTTTAAACTCACAATACCCATCCGAGTTAAAATCACGACAGCAATAGGCGTTTCGAACGCTAATCCAAAAGCCAAAAATAATGTCAGGACAAAATCAAAGTATTTTTGTATGTCAGTATTCATTTCCACCCCCTCCGGAGTGAAGGCAGCGACAAAATGAAATACGGTCGGAAAAACGATGAAATAAGCGAATAAGCACCCGACTAGAAATAAAAGAGTGCTCGTCGCTATCAACGGAACCACTAGTCGCTTTTCATGAGAGTAGAGACCAGGAGCGACGAACGCCCATATCTGGTATAAAACGAAGGGCAGGGCGACGATCAACGAGGCGAATAGCGTCACTTTTATTGGTACAAAAAAAGGAGCTGCGACTTCGACGGCAATCATATGCGCCCCCTCTGGAAGCTCTGCGAGCAGGGGTTTAGCAAGCAAGCTATAGATGTCCCTAGCCCAATAAAACAATGTGAAAAAGACGATGAATAGCGCGGCGAACGCTTTCAATAAACGATTTCGTAACTCAATCAAATGGGAAATAAAAGAATCGGAGTCACTCACGTCATATTCCTATATATTCCTGAGTCGGGACACGTTGCTGGATCTACTATCTAAGCGCTTTTGGAAGACTTGGCGTCAGCCTTTGACGAAACCTCTTGTTGAGGCCCTGTAACTTCTGAACCAACATGCTCGTCGAGCTTACCGCTTTGAATACCGAGACCCGCCATAAGATTGATGCCTGCTTGGGCCGACTGTGTTTCAACAACCTTTTCATCATCTGTTTTCAAATCATCATCCGACACCCGATCTTCATCCAGCGATGATCGGTCAGCCTCTACCTCGTCTGAATTAACCCCATCGTGTGCTGCATCGGATTCAATGATCGCACTTCTCAAACCAGGCGGTATGTCTGATGTAACAGAATCCTGTTCTGATGTAGAGGTGTTCCCATCGCTCAACGATTGATTTACGTCTTTATTGATGTCGTCCACCTCGGATTCGATGTAATTCACTTGCTGCGTAACGTTCTGTTCAATCTCGTCAGCGGCGTCCTTCATCGATTTTTGGATCGACTTGAGCTCTTCGAGTTGCATTTCCTTATTGATGTCCGACTTAATTTGAGAGGCATATCGCTGCATGCGGCCGAACATGTGACCCATGGTACGCGCGACTTTCGGCAGCCTTTCCGGTCCGATCACGATAAGACCAACCACGGCGATTATCATAATCTCCGATATGCCGAAGTTAAACATTCTGCAACCCCGATGGTAAAAATATCAACGATGTAGGATATTCAGACCTTCGTGTGGTCTTTTGATTCACCCTCAACTACCGTGCCGCCAGCGTCGTCCTTTGCATCTAACTCACTTTTTTGGGGCGCCTCATCCTCATTGGTCTTGACGCCGTCCTTAAAACCTTTGACCGCTTTACCAAGATCAGAGCCGAGATTACCTAATTTCTTCGTGCCGAACACCAAGACCACCACAACGAGCACGATCACCCAATGCCAAATACTAAAAGATCCCATCATCATTCCGATTCCTCAACTTTCTTCAAACTCTCTCAATGTCGTTTATAAATCATCGCAGGAAGCGGCTCGCTGCCCCCCAGCACATGGACGTGCAAATGAAGAACATCCTGTCTCCCAATCCTCCCTGTGTTTACCACAGTTCGGAATCCGTCGACTGACCCCATTTGCTCTGCGAAAGACTTTGACCGCCCGATCATTCTACCTAACAAACCGTAATCCTCTTCATCGACCTCCGCAAGAGAAACAATGTGTTTTTTGGGCACAGCCAAAAGATGAACCTCCGCCTGTGGATTTATATCCTTAAAAACAATGATTTCATCGTCTTCAAACACCTTGTCGCAGGGCAGCTCACCAGCAACTATTTTGCAGAAAATACAATCCTGAGCCATTTTTAACGTCGCTATTCGTCCTTACGTCGACTTGCTTTTTCAGCAATCCCAGAAACCCCCTCTCGCTTTTCCAGCTCGAGGGCAATGTCCTCAACTCGTTTCCCATGATAAGCCATAACCACCAAACTATGAAACCACAAGTCCGCCACCTCTCGAACTACATGTTCAGGATCCAGATCTTTTGAGGCCATCACAACCTCCGCACTCTCCTCAGACAATTTTTTAAGAATGTGCTCATGACCTTTGGAGAATAAACTCTCTGTGTATGAATCCCCGTTCTGCGTCTCCTTGCGAGACAAGATCAATTCAGAGAGTCTTCTCAAGACATTCAGATCGTTAATCATTTTTTTCCATATATGTCGTTTGATGACTTAAGGATTACCTCGTCATCGACCCAAGTAGATTTCTTCTCGAGTTTTCTAAAAAAACAACTATTCCTTCCAGTGTGACAGGCAATATCACCGATTTGCTCGACATGGAGAAGTAATGCGTCTCCATCACAATCAAGAAATACTTCCTTTATGTTTTGATAGTGACCAGACTCTTCTCCCTTTCTCCACAACTTTCTCCGCGAGCGCGACCAAAAACACGATCTACCGGTGCTAATAGCCTCCCTGATCGCCTCCTCATTAGCCCACGCCACCATCAAGACTTTGAGTGAGATGTAATCTTGCACTATCACGGCAATCAAACCGTCCTTATTCCATTTAATCTGCTTGAGCCAATCTAAACTCATACTCGAACCTCAACGCCTGCGAGAGCCATTTTCTCCTTGACGCCTTGAATAGATAACTCTCCATAATGGAAGACGCTCGCCGCCAGCAGCGCATCAGCTCCGCCATCACGTACTCCATCTACAAAATCCTGGGCCGTACCTACGCCACCACTCGCGATAACCGGAACTGATACTGCTCGCGAGACAGCTTTGGTTAGAGCCAAGTCAAAACCTGCCTTCGTGCCGTCTCGATCCATACTGGTTAATAATATCTCGCCACAACCAGCGTCCTGCATCTTCAGCGCCCAATCAACCACGTCTAAGCCAGTAGGGTTTCGTCCTCCGTGCGTATATACCTCCCAACCCGACTGAGTAACTTCGTTTGACCGCGCGTCTATCGCAACGACGATACACTGCGACCCGAAGAAGCTCGAAGCGTCCGAAACTAAGCTGGGATTCAATACAGCCGAGGTGTTGATACTCACCTTGTCTGCCCCAGCCCTGAGTAGATTTTGTATATCCGCGTGCTCTCGGATTCCACCACCTACGGTAAGAGGAATAAAAACTTGAGCTGCCACGCCCTCGATCACTTTGAGTATCAATCCACGCCCATCACTACTCGCCGTGATATCCAAAAAACAAAGTTCGTCGGCCCCTTGCTCATTGTACCTCCGCGCGATCTCCACAGGATCCCCTGCGTCTCTAAGGCTAACAAAATTAACGCCTTTAACAACTCTGCCAGCATTGACATCAAGACACGGAATAATTCGTTTCGTTAACGCCATGTTTATATTTATATTCAGCCGAATTCTTCGGCATTTTTGGCGACTCGGATCGCCTCTGCCAAATCGAATGCGCCCTCGTAAATCGCTCTACCAGTAATAGCGCCCATCACACCATCGTCCTCAAGAGCAAGTAATACTTGAATATCATCCATTGAGCTAATGCCACCGCTGGCAATGACCGGGATATCGAGAGATCTCGCTAAGGCACGAGTGGAATCCAGGTTCACCCCCGTCATCATTCCGTCCCTACCTATGTCTGTATAGATGATTGCCTCAACCCCATAGCCTTCGAATTTTTTTGCCAAATCAATAACGCTGTGGCCAGTGAGTTTAGACCAACCGTCAACCGCCACTTTACCGTCTTTTCCGTCAAGCCCAACAATCACATTCCCGGGAAATGCCGAACACGCCTCAGATAAAAAACCGGGAGTGCGCACCGCGGCGGTGCCTATAATCACGTAGGAAACTCCGAGATCGAGATAGCGCTCAATGGTGTCTAAGCTCCTTATTCCTCCACCAAGCTGGACAGGAAATGATGGGCCTACTGCCTCTAGAACATCACCGATAATTTCGAAATTTTCCGGCTTACCATTAAATGCCCCGTTCAAATCGACAAGATGTAGTCGCTCCGCACCCAGATTTTTCCAATGTAGCGCCATCGCTCGAGGGTCCTCAGAAAATACGGTTGCATCATCCATTACGCCCTGGCGTAGGCGAACGCAGTGCCCATCTTTCAAATCAATCGCAGGAATCAAAATCATTTCTAGTTCAATTATCTTTGTACTTGTTTAAAAAAATAACCGTTATATCCAGTCGTTAAGAGATGCGCCAGTGCATAAAATTTTTCAGCATTTTCAGGCCAAACGTTTGGCTTTTCTCGGGATGAAATTGAACCGCCACAAGATTCTTGTTGCCGACTGCACTTACAAACGATTCAGAGTAAACAGTTTCCCCCAAGATTAGATCACTGTTTGATGGTTTTACAAAATAGCTGTGCACAAAATAAAAATACTCTCCATCACCGATCCCGTGAAAAATTGGATGATCTCTCAAAATTTGAACTGTATTCCAGCCCATGTGGGGAATTTTGAAACGTGTTTCATCGCTGCTTGTCGGCTTAAATACAAACTTTTTGACTGATCCCTCAAGGAGACCCAACCCATCGACATCTCCCTCCTCGCTGTGTTCAAAAAGCATCTGTAACCCAATGCAAATACCGAGAAAAGGTTTAACAGCTGCTGCCGTACGAAGCGAATCAATAAGGTTGCGTTTCGCTAGCTCTCGCATGCAATCTGGCATCGCCCCCTGTCCGGGGAAGACGATGCGATCTGCATTCTCAATATCCCGAGGATCTCCGGACACCTTGACGCTAAACGATGGAGCAGCAACGGATAGCGCCCTCTCAACAGAGCGAAGATTGCCCATACCATAATCTACAACAACGACTGAAGACATACCAGAGAATGAGGCTACGGTTAGAGCTGCCCCTTGGTCGAAGGTACTTTACCGACATTCCGTTCGTCAGCCGATACAGCGACTCTTAACGCACGGCCAAACGCTTTAAAAATAGTCTCGGATTGGTGATGCGCGTTATCCCCTTTCAAGTTGTCGATATGAAGAGTAACTCCCGCGAGATTGACAAAACCTTGAAAAAACTCTCGGATTAGGTCTACGTCAAACTCACCAATACGTCCACGCACGTAATCCACAGCATACTCAAGCCCAGGCCGGCCAGACAAATCGATTACCACCCTAGACAACGCCTCATCAAGCGGAACATAAGAGTGGCCATAACGAGAAATTCCGGTCTTTTCTCCCAAGGCTTCTTTAAAAGCCTGACCGAGGGTGATCCCGACGTCCTCTACCGTATGGTGGGCATCAATATGTAAATCTCCCATCGCCTTGATAGTGATGTCGAACAAGCCGTGGCGCGCGACTTGCTCCAACATGTGGTCGAAAAAACCCATCCCCGTTTGAATATTTGAGCTGCCGACCCCGTCAAGGTTGATCTCAACCTGAATTTGGGTCTCAAGGGTATTCCTTTCAACTTTTGCAAAACGTGACATCAGATTAATAGAGTTGGTATTCAGAGTCCGATATTTTATACGATACAACCCGCTTTATTCAGCCAAAATTGTACGCATTCGGTCTACCAGGATTTTCATATCACCCTCAGTTCCAATGCTGATTCTCAGAAAGCCTCGTATTCGATCAGGGTTCGGGAAATGGCGAACGAGAATATTTTGTTGCCTCAGTTTTTTCGCAATCTTTTCTGCCTCAACGCTCGAATGCCTAACGAAAAGGAAGTTAGCCGACGAGGGCAGGACATTAAAATCCAGCTTGGCCAACTCATTTGAGACCCAAGATCTAGTTGAAACAATTTTTTCAACTATCTGAGCCAAGTAACTTTGGTCTCTAATCGCAGCCTCTGCTCCAACCAGAGCTAATCTATCGACCGGATATGAGTTGAAACTGTCCTTGACTCGATACAAGCCCTCGATTAAATCTTCGTGGCCAATCGCATAACCAATTCTCAACCCAGCCAGAGAGTAGGACTTTGAGAAAGACCGAGTAACCAACAAATTAGGGAAGACAGTGGTAAGCGACGAAGATGTCTGCGCTCCAAACTCGACGTAAGCCTCGTCGATTACAACAATAGTATCCGGTCGAGACTGCAAAAATCGCTCTAACGCCGGACGATCTTTTTGTATACCTGTCGGAGCATTCGGGTTCGGGAAGATAATCCCACCAGACCGGGACGGGTAAAGCTCGAGATCTATCTCGAAATCAGTCGTGAGCGCGACTCGTTCGTAATTGAGATCAAACAACTTACAGTACGTTGGGTAAAAACTGTAGGTAATATCGGGAAAAAAAACCGTCTCGCCAACTTTAAATAAAGCGCGAAATGCATGTGCCAAGACCTCGTCAGACCCATTACCAATAAAAACGTTACTGGCACGCACGCCCTCTCTCTCAGCAATTGTCTCGCGTAAAACCAACGCCTGAGGATCAGGATACAGACGCAACTGGTCTCCCAAAGAGTCTCTAATTGACTCTATGACCTTCGGACTAGGCGCGTAAGGATTCTCGTTTGTATTGAGCTTGATGATCGAGGCATCGTTTGCCTGTTCGCCAGGAACGTAAGGGTCTAGGCCTTTGACAATATCACTCCAAAATTTACTCATGTTACTTAAATCGTCTTTCCGCAGATGCCGCATGAGCTTCTAGACCCTCCTCCCTGGCGAGCGTTGCGGCTATCAAACCCAACTCCCTGGCACCAGAACGACTCACCTCGATCACGCTAGACCTTTTTTGAAAATCATAGACGCCGAGTGGAGATGAAAATCTTGCCGTTCCAGAGGTGGGTAAAACGTGGTTCGGGCCGGCGCAATAATCACCGAGAGACTCAGATGTGTACTTACCTACAAAAATTGCACCTGCGTTCGAAATCTGATCGATGAGTTTGCTGGGATCTGCTACCGACAGCTCTAGATGCTCTGGTGCGATCTGATTCACAAGTTGACATGCCTCATTAAGATCACGCACCAAGATTAACGCTCCCCTGTCCGTCAGGGATGAGCTAATCACATCTTTACGAGGCATGTCTTCAACCACAGCCTCTATCCGACTTTGCACGGCTCGCAAGAATTGCTCATTATCGCTTATGAGTATCGATTGCGCGAGTTCATCGTGCTCTGCCTGAGAAAAAAGATCCATAACGATCCAGTCAACGTCGACCGATCCGTCACACACAATGAGTATCTCGGATGGGCCAGCGATCATGTCGATACCAACCGCACCAAAAACCTTTTTTTTCGCTGCAGCAACGTAAGCGTTGCCCGGTCCGACAATCTTATCGACTCGCGGAATTGTTTCTGTCCCGTAAGCTAAGGCACCAATCGCTTGAGCACCTCCTATTTTAAAAACTCGATCGATATTTGCTATGTCCGCAGCCGCTAGTACAACTGGGCTGATGAGTCCGTCAGGACATGGAACAACCATCACGACCTCGTCAACACCAGCCACTTTTGCGGGAATTGCGTTCATCAGCACTGACGAAGGATAGGCCGCTTTTCCTCCGGGCACATATAATCCGACTGAATTAATTGCCGTTATTTTTTGCCCCAGCCGATTGCCGAAATCATCAATATAAGACCAGGATTCATTCTTCTGACGCTCATGGTAATCGCGAATCCTGTCAGCCGCTTGCGTCAATGCGTCAACGACTGACTCGTCAACGAGCGATTTCGCAACCCTCAAATCCTTACGACTGAGCGCCAACTCTTCAACAGATGAAACTGACGTACGATCAAAGCGATTTGTGTACTCGACTAACGCCGCATCTCCCTCAGCCCTAACAGCCGCAAGTATCTCATCCACGGAAGCCTCGATCGACCCTGCTGTTTCTTGCTCAACTTGAAGAATACGGTCTAATGTAGCGCCAAACTCTGAATCCAGCGTCGATAGAAATTTTAGCTTTGGCATGATGGAGACTTTAATTAACTTGAAGTTCGCTCAAAAGCGTTGATAAATGGTTGGATCAGGCCACGCTTGAGCTTCAGGGATGAGGTGTTAACAATCAGCCTCGAACTGATCTCTAAAATCTCCTCGACAGGAACCAAATTGTTTGCCTCTAAAGTCTTTCCTGTAGACACTAAATCTACGATGACATCTCCAAGCCCAACTAAAGGAGCGAGTTCCATGGACCCATACAGTTTGATAAGGTCAATTTGTATGCCTTTGCGAGCAAAATGAGCACTAGCGGTCCTTAGGTATTTACTAGCAACACGCAATCTCATATTACTACTCAGAGCCCTTTGATAATCAAAATCAACCGGCGCTGCAACCATCATCTTGCACCGAGCGATACCAAGATCCACCAACTCGAATAATGAATCTCCCGACTGCTCCAACAAGACATCTTTTCCAGCCACACCAAGATCTGCTGCACCCCTCTGCACGTAAGTCGGCACGTCACTCGCTCGAACAATTATGATTCGAAGACGAGGGTCACTCGTGCCAATAATCAGTTTTCGTGATTTCTCAGGATTCTCAACTAGCACTACTCCCATTCCAGCAAGAAATGGAAGCGTATCCTCTAAAATCCGCCCCTTTGAGAGGGCAATGGTAACCATATCAGTCATGACTCATTCAAATTAAACCGAAAAATTAATGCGTAGCACGCGAACGATATCGCATCTAACCCGAAACTCTCTTGATCATGGCACCTAAGCCAACAAGCTTTTCCTCGATTCTTTCGTAGCCTCTATCGAGATGATAGATTCTGCCGATGGTCGTCGTGCCTGATGCCACCAGTCCGGCCACCACTAAACCAGCAGACGCTCGCAAGTCAGTTGCCATGACCTCAGCGCCGAGAAGTTTGTCAACGCCATGTACCACCGCCATATTACCCTGAATGTCAATATTCGCGCCGAGACGCTTGAGCTCTTGCACGTGCATAAACCGGTTTTCAAAAATGGTTTCGGTAATCAGGCTCGTCCCATCCGAGACCGTGCTTAACGCCATGAATTGAGCCTGCATGTCCGTAGGGAACCCAGGGTATGGGGCGGTTTTGATGTTCACAGCCCTAAGTCGCTTATGAACTCTTACACTGAGAACATCAGCTGACGTATCCACATCTGCACCCGCCTCGCCAAGCTTCGCAAGCATCGTGTTCATAATATCTTTATCCACTTCCCGCAGAAGTACTTCACCACCAGCAGCAGAGATCGCTGCTGCGTAAGTACCAGCCTCGATACGGTCTGACATCACAAAGTGATCAAAGCCTCGAAGCCTCTCAACCCCCTCAATCCGAATCGTATCGGTCCCAGCACCGCTTATTTTGGCCCCCATCTTTGTCAGACAACTAGCCAAATCGACTATCTCCGGCTCCATTGCAGAGTTTCGCAACGTGGTCACACCATCTGCAAGCGTGGCTGCAAGCATCAAATTTTCCGTTCCTGTGACTGTCACGAGGTCAAAAGTAATGTCCGCTCCAACCAACCGATCCGCTGTGACCAAAAGATAGCCATTATCGATAGCCACTCTCGCTCCCATCGCTTCGAGCCCCTTCACGTGCTGGTCTACAGGCCTCTGCCCAATTGCACAGCCGCCAGGCATTGACACCCGAGCTTTTCCGTATCTGGCCACCATCGGCCCCAGAACCAAAATTGACGCTCGCATCGTTCGAACCAAATCGTAGGGCGCCTCTAGCTTTCCCACCGAGTCAGCGGCGAGAGTAACCGCCAACTTGTCACCCAACTCGACACCTACGCCAATGTGTCCCAAAAGCGTGAGCATCGTAGTCACATCCTCGAGATGAGGTAGATTGCGAACGACAACCTCTTCAGATGTCAATAAGCTGGCGCACAAAATGGGAAGTGCTGAATTTTTCGCCCCCGAGACGCGCACCTCTCCAAAGAGCTTGGCTCCGCCCTCGATGACAAGCTTTTCCACGCGATTGTTACGTCCGTGTTACGCGTTCCACTCAGCAGGCGTGAGCGTTTTCATTGATAAGGCATGAATTTCTGCCTTCATACGCTCTCCAAGCGCCGCGTAGACGATCTGATGTCTTTGTACCCGATTTTTGCTCTCAAACGAGGCACTAACAATTACCGCCTCAAAATGCTGACCATCACCGTTAACCTCAATATGTTCACAGTCAAGTGACTCTTCAATATATGTCTTAACATCACCCGGAGTAACCATCTATAACTTCCTTTTTATGTGCGCAGCTTGTAACCACTGCGAATTATGTGCAAACAAACACATGATAACGATAGTGTAGCTAAGGAGACCACACTCACGCTGATATATATCTCGGCATCAGAGTGACCAAAGAAACCACGCCTAAAGCCGTCAATCAAGTAGAAAAACGGATTAGCGTGTGATATCCACTTCCAAAATGCAGGCAACTTCTCAACCGAGTAAAAAACTCCAGACAAAAATGTCATAGGTAGAATTACAAAATTCTGAAAAGCGGCAATCTGATCAAATTTTTCCGCCCACACGCCCGCAATTAGACCCAACGATCCGAGCATCACGGCTCCACAAACAGCGAAAAAAATAATTAATGCGATATTGTTCACGGGCAACTCAACAAAAAAAAGTGATGCAAGAACAACCCCTAATGCCACCAAGGTCCCACGCACACATGCCGCAAGAATATAAGCAATGAAAAACGAAAAATGAGATATTGGAGTAAGCAGTAAAAATACGATATTACCCATAATTTTAGACTGCGTCAGACTGGAAGAGGAATTTGCAAATGCATTTTGTAGCAAACTCATCATCGCAAGACCTGGCACCAAAAAAGTGACGTAATCCACACCTAATCCGGGATATACTTCAGCTCGACCTTTTAAAGCATGCGAGAAAATAAGGAGATATAAAAGCGACGTAAGGATTGGGGCCCCCAACGTTTGAAAACCAACCTTCCAAAATCGCAGCATCTCCTTTCGAAATAGTGTTCTAAATCCGCTCATAGGCACTCACGAAGACTTGTTACCCGTCATAATTGATAAGAATACGTCCTCCAAGTCTTCTCTTTCGATCTCCATCTTATCTATCTCGAATCCGGATTCTCTTAAATCTTTGAGAATATTTTCTACCTCGCTCGGTCCAGAAAGTTTGATTAAATATTCACCGTCGGTCACGGAAACTAAGCGAGCGTAGCCACGTGGCTTGAACTCGTAAGGAGCCTCCCCCTTAAGCCTCACCCGGAGCAGTGATTCTTTCTCTCGTCGCAGCAAATTAGTCGTGTCCTCGACAAGTACGATCTCGCCTGCCTTTAACATTGCTACGCGGTTACACAAACTCTCTGCTTCTTCAAGGTAGTGAGTCGTGAGAACAATCGTGTGGCCTTGATTATTTAGTTTTTGGATGAAGCCCCATAATCCTCTTCGTAAATCAACATCCACTCCTGCTGTTGGTTCATCGAGAATAATGACCGGCGGCCGGTGAACCAGCGCTTGGGCAACCAGCACCCTTCTCTTCATCCCACCGGACAAAGAACGCATGTTTGCGTCAGCCTTATCAACTAAATTCAAATTATCTAGG
>Ga0255757_10004758_pt1 | contig 12151 bp, 14 predicted proteins | sample 071ome_27_FD_179957 | JGI IMG/M metagenome (GOLD analysis project Ga0255757, IMG submission 179957) | Coastal salt marsh microbial communities from the Groves Creek Marsh, Skidaway Island, Georgia - 071409AT metaG (version 2) | ecosystem: Environmental > Aquatic > Marine > Intertidal zone >...
CCAAGAGCAGCAGCATTGTCCGAAACATAGTCATCGTGGCTTCCTCCGCCGGCATCCATCACATTTCCACCCAAATAGCGGCATGGGCGTCCCGATTACCGCCACCCTACCCTCACTCTCTACCCATGCACTTGCATCGTTCGCCCCATAACGGTAGTTTGGATCTGGCGCTTAGGCGCAATAATAATAACAACCTGGGGGAAAAAGATGTCTGAACTGGACGTTTTCGGTTTCATGGGTGTTAATCGATCAGTCTTCTCCACGCTGTTTCTGTGTGGCGTGCTGATGCCGCTATCCGTGGTGGTAGTGGCCTACCTATTCAGGAACTTCTCAACCACGATCAGGGGAGCAGCAATGGTATCTGCGCTGATTGGCGTGGTCATGCTGACTTTCTTCACGATGAGCTCTCAAAATGCATTCTTTATGATGCTGACGACGCTCAGTGAAATGGCTGGGAACGGTTCTGAGATCGCTGCTGACTTTCTTAATGGCGCCAATTTGCCCATTGGGAAAACCATCAACCCGCCAGGCTGGATGATGGCGTTATCGTTAGTACAGGTAGTGATTAACTTTGCTCTGACTGTCTATGTCTTTCTGTTTGCCCAGTGGGACAACAGCTGACGTTCAGATTTCTGTGCAATGTCTTCCGAGGGGGCCGAAGCCCCCTTTTTTTTAACTGCACATGAATAATGGCGCGCGAAAAACAACGCCTGTCAGGTACCCCTCGGCAATACTCCCTACTTGAGCGGTGACACCTTAAAGGTCATGGTTTTGGCGACAAAATCTGCCTCGCCAGAGACGATATTCACGACGCCATTGGACACCATATCCAGAGAGTACATTTGAAAAATCTTCCCCTTGCGCCGATACACGCCTTGCAAAGTCGCGGTAGCAAACTCCTCACCATTTTGCGTCCACGCATACCCCGTGAACTCTCCGGCATCACCCATACTCAGCTTGTCGGTGAACTCGTATGACAGCCATACGCGCCCGTAAGGGCCTGCCTCGCCCGAGGCCGAGATCTTGTAGTTGGTGCCATCGGTGGTGTGCGCAGAGTCAATATCAAAGTTTGCTACGAACTCGTTCTCTCCGTAGTCGAGATCTTGCGCAAGCGCTAGCGGCATCCATAGCACTGCCAAAGCAGCGATAATCCATTTGTTCATCATTATCATCTCCTAAAAATACATTTGAAATGGGTGCACCCAGCGCGACCCAGCATGGATACTAACTGAACGAGCCATAATTGCAGGGAGAAAACGACCCGGCCCCGAAACTGTGTCGCAACCATCGAGGGATTATCTGAGGTGTGCTCCAAGAGGAATCTGAAGAAAGGGACCGTAGGGCTGCTCAAGTGATCGGTCACGCATCGCCCGCATTCGAAGCGACACTGTCGTAAATTGCACCAAATCAAAAAAGGAAAACTGCTAAGCTCGCCCCATTGTCGACAGAGAAAAAAATATGCCGCGTTTATTGACTCTATCCCATACCAAAATCGGACTCGCGCTCGTCGCCTCTGTCATCATTACCGCGTGCGCGGACAAGCCCGGTAGCGAGGGGTGGTGTCAGGCTATGGGCGAAAAAAGCAAAAGCGAGTGGACCGGGGCCGACGCCAAAACCTACGCCTCTCACTGCGTGATCGATAGCACTACTATCGGGAGCGAAGCCTGGTGCGATAATTTGAAAGCAACGCCCAAGGGCGAGTGGACCACGCAAGAGGTTGCGGATTTTGCGCAATATTGTCTCGTCGAAGCGGGGACGCAATAATTTCGCCAGAAAGAGGCGGGCCCACCGCGTGTCCCGGCGCACCGAACCCTTTATCGCGTCCAGGGACCTTTTGATCGCATAAGCATTACGTTGCTGCCACGAAAGCGGGAGCATGGGCGTTCTCTTCCGCTCGCGGTAAAGCACTATGAAATGGTATTTGATCCCCCTATTTTTATTCTTCTCTTTCTCCGTATCAGCCGAAGCACCATCGCTACAAGGTGTTTGGCAAATTCAGAGCACCGTCTACGACGGTGAAGAACAAGCGCTTCGGCAACCGAAGCAAGTCAAGATATTTACCGAAAGACATTTTTTTTATACCTACTATGACCCTAATCTCGGCACGGCTGAGCCGCTTCTGTCTGCAGGGCATGGCACATACACCCTGAATAACGGAAAGCTCTCGGAAACTATCGAAAATCACACCAATCCTGCACTCATTGGGGAGACATTCAACGTTACCGTTGAACTCAGCGACGATGGCACCACGTTTGAGCAAGCTGTGGATCTAGGTAAATACCTGTTAAAAGAGCGTTGGGTGCGAATCGAGTAAACGCCGAGCGGGCTCATAAAGCACAAAAGCATCGCGCACAGTCGTGAGAATCCCGGCATCCACGCGTATGAACTGTATACCGAAAAATCGCGCTGACCGGGCCCGGTATCGAGCGCATTGATCCTGCGCGTATACTCCGCTACCGGCCCCACTGAAGGGGTTCTCAGATTCACTCAGGAGCTAGGCGCTATGAAAAAAGCTGTCCTCGAGGCCGCGGCCCTGAAGCATCTTGGCCGCTGGCATAAAACAAACATTGAAGAAGAACTCATGAAAGCGCGTGCCTTTATCGCGGCGCTTATCGCGCAGGAAGAGTCTGAGTCTGCAGGACTTGATGAGGAGTCTTACAGCCTTAAAGGTGCTGAAAAAATTGGCACCCTGTGGCGAACCACATCTGGTCGATTGCAAATTCAATTAGCGGATGATTGAAGTTGGCCACGCCTGGAGCTCGAGAAAATGAAACCTGAAATGGCCAAGTCAGTGGCGCTTGTGCCGACTTTGGTCAGCCCGACAGGCGCATCGAGACGTCCAAAAGCCGCCGAGGACGGGTGATGCGTGCCTTGCCGTGATTGGCTCGGAGTGCGGCTATGAGCAAATGACCGATCGTGCATTACAGCATCAATTCACGGGGTGAGCCCAACGGCCTGTCGTGTAGCCCCCAGCCTGCAGGCCGCGTAAACTAACGGCAAAGCAGCTTGAAACGTAATGACTGAGCCACTCCCCGATTCCTCTCACACGCCCATGATGCAGCAGTATTTAGCCATCAAGCGTGCCCACCCCGCCGAACTGCTGTTTTATCGCATGGGGGATTTTTACGAACTGTTCTACGATGATGCCAAAGAGGCCTCAAGGCTTCTTGATATCACACTCACCAGCCGCGGCAAGTCAGCTGGCGAAGCCATTCCCATGGCGGGCGTGCCTTACCATGCGGCCGAGGGATATCTAGCGCGCTTGGTCAAGGCCGGCCGGTCAGTGGCAATTGCTGAGCAAACCGGTGACCCAGCCACCAGCAAAGGCCCAGTGGATCGAGAGGTTGTGCGCATTGTTACGCCCGGCACCCTCACCGAGGAGTCTCTACTGGATGCGCGACACGACGCGCTTATTCTCGCCATCGCGCCCGCGAAAAAAGGCTATGGCCTCGCCTGGCTCGATGTCAGCAGTGGCCGATTTTTAGTTGCCGAACTCAGGGATGAGATCACACTCGACGCCGAACTGGCCCGCTTGGCGCCAGCAGAAATACTCATTCCTGAGTCCAGCGCTTTTGCGCAAGACACCTGGCCCGGCGCTATTCGTCGGCAGGCAGACTGGTTTTTTGACGAGACCAATGCAAGGGAGGACCTGCAGAGGCAATTCCAAACCCATAACCTCGAGGGCTTTGGCTGCGCCGATATGGATCTGGCGATCACGGCAGCAGGAGCTTTGCTGAGCTACGTGAAAGACACCCAGCGCGGAGAGCTGCCCCACATTCGGGCAATTCATCCTGAATCGCAGGCTGACGCCGTCATCCTCGATGCCGCAACACGGCGCAACCTCGAAATCGACAGCAATTTGAGTGGCGGTGAGGAACATACGCTCTTTGCCGTTTATGACAGCACCGTTACCGCGATGGGTGCCCGGCACCTCAGACGCTGGCTGCATCGACCCATCAATGACCGGCCAGTCATCGAACACCGACTCGATGCGGTGCAGTTGCTTGTCGATGATTATCACTTCGAGCCGATTCGCGAAATCCTGAAAGAGATAGCAGACCTCGAGCGGATTTTGTCGCGGGTTGCACTGGGCTCAGCGCGACCCAGAGACCTCGGCCGTTTGGCCAGCAGCCTGGTCCAGTTGCCGCTGATACGCGGTCGGTTGCCCGGGGGTTCTGATCTCCTCGATAGCCTCGCCGAGGCGATGCCTGATTATGATGAGCTCACCCAGCTTCTTGATAAAGCTATCGTTGACAATCCTCCCGTGTTGATTCGTGACGGCGGCGTCATCGCCGACGGCTACGACACAGAGCTCGACGAGTTACGCAGCATCAGTGAGAACGCTGGCGGCTACTTGCTCGATCTCGAGCAACGCGAGCGCGCGGCGACCGGCCTTTCGACGCTCAAGGTTGGCTACAACCGTGTACACGGTTACTACATTGAAATTAGCCGGGCGCAATCTGAGCGAGCACCTGACACCTACCAGCGTCGCCAGACTCTGAAAAATGTCGAGCGCTTCATTACCCCCGAACTCAAAACGTTTGAGGACAAGGCCCTATCCAGCAAGAGCCGCGCGCTGTCTCGTGAAAAATATCTCTACGAGGCATTGGTCAGTGAAATCGCCCAATCCCTTGATGTTCTTCAAGGGACTGCGACCGCCCTGTGCGACCTTGATGTTCTCGCCTGTTTCGCCGAACGGGCGCGCGTCATGTCACTTTGCCGCCCCTATTTCAGTGACAAAACTCTCCTAAAAATAGAGGGCGGCAGACATCCCGTAGTTGAGGCCGCGCGTGACACCCCGTTCATCGCCAACGACACTCATCTCGATCAAAAGCGGCGTATGTTGCTGATCACCGGACCCAATATGGGCGGCAAATCGACCTATATGCGACAGAATGCACTGATCGCCCTACTTGCTCATGTCGGCGCTTTTGTTCCCGCACAAGCGGTCAGTTTGTCCTGCCTCGACCGCATCTTTACCCGAATCGGTTCCTCCGATGACCTTGCAAGTGGCCGCTCCACCTTTATGGTCGAGATGACCGAAACCGCCAACATCCTGCACAACGCGACCGAACGTAGCCTCGTGATTATGGATGAGATTGGTAGGGGCACCAGCACCTTTGACGGACTGAGTATTGCGTGGTCAACGGCCCTGGCGCTGGCTAACGAAATTCGCCCGCTGACCTTCTTTGCTACCCATTATTTCGAACTCACCGCACTCCCTGAACGACACCGGGCAATGGCCAATGTTCATCTCGACGCGACAGAGCACGAGGAGCACGTGGTCTTTCTCCACCAGATTCAGGAGGGTCCCGCCAATCGTAGTTTTGGGATCCAAGTTGCCAAGCTCGCTGGCATACCGGGTTCTGTGCTCGGCACAGCACAAGAAAAACTGCGGGAGCTTGAAAGCGGCCAGACATCCGGACCTGCCCCCTCGCAGGCTGAGTTGTTCACCCAGATTCCACCGGGGCTATCGCACATTGCGGAGGCCCTGAAGGCATTGGACCCGGACGCCATGAATGCGCGGGAAGCGCTGGACTGGATCTATTTGATGAAACAAAAGCTTGAGGACGAGAGCTGACTGGTTTTCAAAATTCTCACTTACCAGTATCCTTCGCGCTGGGATGAGAGAGGTTTCAATATGACATTTGTTGTTGGCGAAGATTGCATCAAATGCAAGCACACGGATTGTGTCGAAGTGTGCCCGGTAGATTGCTTTTACGAGGGCCCCAATTTTCTGGTCATCCATCCCGATGAGTGCATCGATTGCGCGCTGTGCGAGCCCGAGTGCCCAGTAGATGCGATATTTTCTGAGGACGAGTTACCCGCAGATCAGGAAGAATTCCTGCAACTCAATGCAGAGCTCGCCGAAATCTGGCCCAACATCACTGAGCGGAAAGAGCCACCGGCGGATGCTGAAGACTGGGCCGGCAAGCCCGGCAAGCTGGAATTCCTTGAGCGCTAACGAGTGGCGCTACGGTGCTGCGCCGCACCTTAACGTGACGTCAGTAAACTCGCAGGGTTAATCGGGCGCCCATTGCGGCGTATTTCAAAGTGCAGCTTGACCGAATCGGTGCCAGAGCTACCCATTCGGGCGATGAGCTTTCCCGCTGAAACTTGCTCGCCTTCCGCTGCCAGCAGTTCGTCGTTGTGGCCGTAGGCACTGAGGTATGTGTCGTTGTGCTTGATAATGATCAGCGCGCCATAACCCGTCACCCCGGTGCCGGCGTAGACAACGACGCCCGCGGCACTGGCGCGAACAGGGTCTCCGCGGGCGCCAGCCAGATCAATTCCCTTGTGCACATCCTCGGCGTATGACCGGGTAATATCTCCCTTAGCGGGCCACCCCCACCGATCCACCGGTGCATTGGCCACTGGCAAAGGCTTGGTTTTGGTTTTGGGCGTTGGCTGCGCCGTGGGCCCGGAGCTCCGGGTAGATGACTGAGAAACCGCCGGTGCCGCCTTTGTTGCTGCCGGTGCTGACACGCTTGCCGACCCAGCCGATTGAGACGGCGCAGCGGGCGCTTCCCCCGGGGAGGCAGCTGCCTGGGTATTTGACGGTTTGTTCGCTTGCCCCTGCCCTATTGGATCAGTGGCATCCTTACCATCGGCACCAGCGCGCTCCGATACAGACACAGCGGTCACGTCGGGGGCGGCTGTCGCTAGCGATTGCCCTACCAAAATGACATAGGGCGCTTGAATATCGTTCAGCGCCGCGAGCGCCCGATAATCCATACCCAATCTGAAGGCGATGGCATACAGGGTATCCCCCGGCTGAACGGTGTAGTCCGGACCAACGGGCAAATCACCCCTGTCGCTCATCGAAATTTGTGTCGCACGCGTGACCTCGGGCGCAGTCCTCTCTGCGACACTGGAGCGGTCCTCAATCACCGCTGGGGGATGCTCAGCACAACCCGTCACAACCACACAGCACAGAAGCCGTTTTATCCTGCTGTGTGCTGCCTTACTAGCGGTTTGCATGCCCCGACACCCGGTGCAACGCCCACACCACAACCATGCCGAGAATAAAACTGCCAATGCAAAGCACCCATTGCGGATCTGTAATTGAAGAATGACTGGGCAACACGGGCCGGGTCCAGGCGGCGGAATCCGCGTCAGCGCCCAACCTCACCGCAGCTTGCCAGGGCCATACAGTCAACAACGAGCCCAGAAGAATACCGCTCAGGAACGCTATCACGCGCAGACGTGCCAGTCGGAGTAGCCAACTCAACACTCGAGTAAAAGACAGTAATCCGAAGGCGCAACCCAGAGCAAACACCGACAACTGGACCAGTTGAACCTCCCTGACGGCACTCAGCACCGGAGCGTACATACCGAGTAACACCAGAATAAAGCTCCCCGAAATACCAGGCAAAATCATGGCACAAATCGCAATCATGCCCGCAAAAAATAACCCGGGTAGCCCACTCGGGAAACTCGCTGGCGGCATGGTCGCAATGAATACGGCAAACATCGCCCCCAGAGTAAACATCAGCAGGTGATCCAACCTGGCCACATTGACTTCGTCGCGGACCAACAGGATTCCGCTGATCAAAATCAGACCAGAAAAAAATGACCAGAGTGGTTGCGGGTAGTGCTCGAGCAACCAATGGATACCAGACGCGAGGGCGAATACGGCGGTGAGAATACCCGCGAGCAGCACCGCTAAAAATGGGCCGTCAAGCCGATACCACAGGACCCTTAAACGTCCGTGCAACAACAGAATCAGTGCTTCTTTGTCTGCAGCCACCAGCGCACTGATAAGCCGCTCATAAATACCGGTGATCAGGGCGACCGTGCCCCCGGATACGCCCGGCACCACGTCCGCAGCACCCATTGCCACGCCGCGCAAAAATATGCCCGCTGGATGATGCACTATCTGGAGACGCCGCTGATCATCGGGACGAAGTTCACTGCTTCCACGGCCTCCTCGATAAACCCCTCGTCGGTTGCAGTCACCATCATGAGCTGCTGCTTACGTCCACCAATGGGCAAAAGCAATCGCCCTCCGGGCGCCAGTTGCTCGAGTAATGTTTGCGGCAGGTGCTCGGGCGCCGCCGCCCCCAAAATCAGATCGAATGGTGCCTCGGCTGCCCATCCCTCGAGGCCATCACCGTGTCGCCAACGAACATTCCGGATCTTGAGCGCACGCAACTGCTTTCGGGCGCGATCCAACAGGGGCTTTATTCGCTCAACCGCAAAGACCTCTTCTGCTAACGACGCCAGGATTGCCGTCTGGTAACCAGACCCACTCCCCAGCTCGAGCACTTTTCTTGGACGACCGGCCGTGAGCGCTAATTCACTCATTTTCGCCACCATGTAGGGTTGCGACAGCGTTTGGTTATAGCCAATGGGTAGCGCAGTATCTTCATAAGAACGGTGCGCCAGCGCCTCATCAACGAAAAGGTGCCGGGGCACGCTACGAATGGCCTCCAATACCTCGAAGTGCGTAATGCCTTGCTCTATCAGCCGCTGAATTAAGCGCTCGCGGGTACGCTGCGAGGTCATGCCAATGCCAAGGTCACTCACTGGGCGGCGGCTCCACTCTCGAGTAAGACCACGGCGTGACAAGCGATCCCCTCCTCGCGGCCCACAGCGCCAAGGCGTTCGGTTGTCGTGGCCTTAAAATTGACCTGCCCCTCATCGACCGCGCAGTCAGCAGCAACACAGGCACGCATGGCCGGTACATGCGCGCTGAGCCGGGGAGTTTGCGCAATGATGGTGACGTCGATGTTATGCACTCTCCAGCCCAACTGCCGAATTTTTTCCACCACATGACGCAGGAGTCCGCGACTGTCCGCGTCACGATATAACGGATCACTATCGGGGAAGTGCTGCCCGATATCACCCAGCGCTGCGGCTCCCAGCAAGGCATCGCAGAGCGCGTGCAACGCAACATCACCGTCTGAGTGGGCCTCCAAACCTCGATCGCAATCGATCTTTACCCCGCCCAAAATCACATGGCTGCCAGCACAGAACGCGTGAACATCAAAGCCATGGCCTATTCGCATCACGTGCCCCCCCTTTCCTGTCGCTGTCGCAGAATCAGCTCGGCAAAGGCCAGATCCGCCTCAACCGTTACTTTGATATTACTGGATGGCCCAGCCAACACGTGCACGCGACCGCCCGCCCGCTCTACCGCCATGGCCTCATCGGTAATAGGAATTCCCGCATTCAGGCAAGCCAACAGCGCCTGATGCAACTGTTCAAAAGGAAAAAGCTGGGGGGTTTGCGCTCGCCAAACATCGCCCCGATCTACGGTGTCAGTGATCCCGCCCTTATCGTCCACGCGTTTCAGTGTATCCGCCACCGGCTCAGCGAGAATCACACCTTCGCCACACCCACGAGCCCGCTCAATCAATCCAGAAAGCGACTCATAATCCAAACAGGGCCTGGCGGCGTCATGAACCAGAACCCAGTCGTCATCCGTCACCCTGTCGACCAGGGCCTGCAGACCAGCGAGCACCGAAGCCGATCGCTCCGCCCCTCCCGGGGTCGTCTCCACTCGCGCGTCGGCAAGGCTCTGAATCGCGTCGGCGCGCCGGTCAGAGGGCTCCACGGCGACCATGATGCCTCGAATATCAGGAGACTGTAACAGTGCCCGCAAGGTATGCTCCAGTAGCGGTGCGTTGGCAATCTCTCGATATTGCTTGGGAATCTCGCCCCCGAGGCGACGCCCGGCACCTGCGCCCGGAACCACCGCCCAGATGCTGTTCACGGGCTCTCTTGCCCCTCGACAAATTGGTAATAAACCTCGCCGTCCTTAATCAAACCCAGGCTTTCGCGAGCATTTTTCTCAACCGCCTCGTCCCCGTTCTGAAGCGCCAATACTTCACGGGTGAGTCCCGCATTACGCTCTATCAGCTGCTGATTTTCTTGCTCGGCCTGCGCCAGTTGGTCCTGCAAACGGTCTGCTTCGGCCAGACCACCCTCTGCAAACCACAAACGGTACTGCAGCAACAAGAACAGCCCTGACAAACCGATAATAAGCCAGCGCATTAGCGCCCCATCAGAATATTTCTGCCGGGGTAAGGGGCGGTCAATCCCAACTCCGACTCGATGCGCAACAAGCGGTTGTATTTGGCGACCCGATCTGACCGACACAGCGACCCGGTTTTGATCTGACCAGCCCCTGTGCCCACCGCCAGATCGGCAATGGTGGCGTCCTCGGTCTCACCCGATCGATGGGAAATCACCGCGGTATAACCGGCTGCTTTTGCCATAGCGATCGCGGCAAGCGTCTCAGTTAAAGACCCGATCTGATTAAACTTAATCAAAATAGAATTGGCGATCCCCTCGCGGATACCGCGCTCAAGAATCTCTGTGTTAGTGACAAACAGGTCATCTCCCACCAACTGCACCCGCTCACCCAATTTATCTGTCAGCACCCGCCAACCGGCCCAATCAGATTCATCCAGCCCATCCTCGATCGAGACAATGGGGTGGTGGTCAACCAACGCTGCCAGATAATCGGCAAAACCACTGCTATCGAAGTCCCTGCCATCGCCTGCCAGATGATAGCGACCCTCCCGATAAAACTCTGACGCGGCGCAATCCAGAGCAAGCGTTATGTCCTCGCCCAGCACATAACCAGCGCTGTTCACTGCCTCTGCGATCACCTCGAGCGCGGCGGCATTAGAGGGCAAATTAGGCGCAAATCCACCTTCGTCCCCAACCGCCGTCGCCAACCCCCGAGCGGACAAGGTCTTTTTCAGATGATGAAAAATCTCCGCACCCACGCGCAATGCTTCGGCAAAATTCGGAGCAGAAACAGGCTGAATCATGAATTCCTGAATATCGACGTTGTTATCTGCGTGCTCACCGCCGTTGAGAATATTCATCATAGGGACCGGCAACGACAGGTTGGTGTTGCCCGCAAGCTCAGCCACATGTTGATAGAGCGGCTTTTTAGCTGAGGTGGCGGCCGCCTTGGCAACGGCCAAGGACACTGCAAGGATCGCGTTGGCACCAAAGCGGGCTTTGTTCTCGGTGCCATCAGCTTCGATCATGCGCTGATCGATTCCCGGCTGGTCCTCGGCATCGTGACCAATTAACACCTCCCTAATGGGACCATTGGCATGACCCACTGCAGTCAGTACGCCCTTGCCCAGATATCGAGAAGCGTCCCCGTCACGAAGCTCCAGCGCTTCCCGGGTACCCGTGCTTGCACCAGAGGGGGCGCAAGCGCTCCCGACGCTCTCGTCTTCCAGCGTGACCTCGGCCATGACGGTTGGATTGCCTCTGGAATCCAGCACTTCGAACGCACGCACATCGACGATCTCACTCACAAAGGGCTCCTGTTAAAAAGGTGTTTTAGCGAATAGCTAACGAAGGCTGGGCTTTGACTATGTCATCGACCGCCTTCACCTGCGCCAAAAAGGGTTCGAGCTGGGCCAACGGAAGGGCACTGGGCCCGTCGCACAAAGCCCTGTCCGGGTCCGGGTGCGCCTCCAGAAACAAGCCGGCAATACCCACAGCGACTCCAGCCTTGGCCAAGGTAACAACCTGAGCACGTCTGCCGCCTGAAGCTGCATCACCCGGCGCTCGTCGCTGTAGCGAGTGTGTCACGTCAAAAATCAGCGGGCAGCCACCCGTGACCTCGCGCATTACATCAAACCCCAGCATGTCCACCACCAGATTGTCATAGCCGAAGTTGCTACCCCGCTCGCAAACCATCAAGCGGTCATTGCCACATTCCCGAAATTTTTCGACTACATTCGTCATCTGCTCAGGACTCAGAAACTGTGGCTTCTTGATATTAATCGCCGCACCGGTCTTGGCCATTGCCTCCACAAGATCGGTCTGCCGTGCGAGAAACGCGGGTAATTGCAAGATGTCGCACTCCGCTGCCACCGGTGAGGCCTGGTCAGGGGAATGCACGTCGGTAAGGGTCGGCACGTCGTAAGTGGCTTTGACCTCGGCAAGCACCTTGAGCCCCTCCTCCATGCCGGGTCCACGAAACGAATGAACCGATGAACGATTGGCTTTATCAAAAGACGCCTTAAATACGTATGGCATGCCAAGAGCGCCTGCAGTGCGCGCAAAGGCCTCAGCGCAAGTGAGCGCGAGATCTCGACTTTCCAGGACATTGATACCGCCGATCAGCACCAATGGCCTGTCATTTGCAAAGCAGCAAGGCCCCACCTCAACG
>Ga0255757_10004770_pt1 | contig 12133 bp, 20 predicted proteins | sample 071ome_27_FD_179957 | JGI IMG/M metagenome (GOLD analysis project Ga0255757, IMG submission 179957) | Coastal salt marsh microbial communities from the Groves Creek Marsh, Skidaway Island, Georgia - 071409AT metaG (version 2) | ecosystem: Environmental > Aquatic > Marine > Intertidal zone >...
GTACTGATTCAGTCATTGCTGGTGCTGCTAGTGTTTGCTCACCTTCTGCGCCTGGCATAACGCCATTGTCGTTACCTAATGCAATACCGAGACCATTTACGTCTGTGCCTACCGTCCATGTGTCCAGTGTTAGAGCACCTTGATCTACAGCGTCAAAGCCTAGCTCGACACTAACTGCTTCGCCTGCACTAACATCTAAGTCGATGCCCATTGTGCCAGCCCAGTTTCCTGTCAATGCATCTTCTGCAAAGTCTAGTGAAACTTCACCACCAAGATTAAACGCAGGCGCTGGTACAGCATCCTGTGCAAATGCAGTACCAGCCATGCTAAATACCGCTACAGTAGATAAAATAAGATTTTTCATTTTTTGTCTTTCTTTCGTAAACTAGGGCAGCTCAGTGCTGCCCCTTTTTTGTTATACTAATATAATTATCATTTTTCAATACAAAATCAAGTGGATAAAAAATTTTAAACCACTAGTGTTGTATTAATACAACAATTATTTTTTGTATGTTTTTGAACCTGTTACAAAGTTATAGAACAGCTCTGCTGCTTCTAGCACCTTGTCTGCGCCAGGAACTTCTGGCATTGCAACTTCAGTTACAATTTCATCACCATCTTTTTTCATTGAAGTTTCAAACTGACCCCACTTGGTATGATAGTCTTGCCACATTTGGCTTTGTGCCATTTCTAATACTTTAGTGCGGATTTCATAGCCACTCTTATTTGACTTAAATGATGGCGCTGTTGGCGGCATCATTTTTTGAAAACCTTCAAAGAATTTTTGCGGCTCCATGCCTGTTGTTTTATAAAGTTCGCCGAATTTTTCAGCCATCTCTGTCATTTGTTTTGTATCAAACATTTTATTTTCTCCTGTGTATGTGTGTGTGCAACGATTCTGTTGCCAGGTTCGTTGCCAACCCCTACTTACCTAAATTAGGCAGCTAGTGCCATTTCTGGCGCATAATTGTCGTTTGCAATTATAGTGTTTGACCAATAACGCAGTCATCCGGTTAACTCCACTTCACTCGCACACCTGTCGATCCTAGTTCAGCCCCATAATAAAAACACTTATCTAAATGTGTTTATGGTGGAGCTGTGGGGTACTGCCCCCCAGTCCAGTATGTGTTTACGTTGCTTCAACGCTAACAGTTTATTTATACAGCCTTTGTTTGATAATGTCAACCGCTCTTTGACTAAGAACAATTTCATAATGATTGCGGTCCACTTGTTCGTATTTTACATCTGTTCTGCATGTCATACTTTTATAGGTAACTATGCCATCATTGCGACCACTGAGCCAAGGCACATCTCCCACTGTGGTTAGTACCTGTGTCCAAGGTATTGTGATTGGTGTACGTCTACTGTCTCGTATAAAACTGCTAGTAGGAGCAATGTCCCTGAACAGTTGATATCCAGGATTTAACATGCTGCCCCAACTGGCTATTTCACTGCCACCAAAAGGAGTAGCAAGACTAACACACCCAACGCTGCGACCTTCGAAATGTTTTTGCAAATATGTTGCGTATATGCCACCCAAACTGTGTACAATGTAAAAGAATGGTCCTTTTTCATTTTCTAGTGTGTCGTACATAACCTGCAAGTTGTCTTTTGCAGTTGTACTTTTATCATAGTTTAGATACAAGGGTTTTTTGGCACCGATGCTTTTTTGCACAAATGCAAAACTGCGCTCACTTGCAGTGGCGCCGTGTATGTATACAATCTTCATACTAGTATTTAACAGTTAAAAATTCAAATAATCAGTTGTTCTTTGAACAGCACTGTTTTGAATACCTTGTTCCCACTGGTCATTTGGATTGCTCCAAAAATATTGATTGGTATAAGGACAATTGGTCCACAGCATTTTTCCATTGGTTCTGCTACCAACAACTTCACTTTCTAATTGTCCAGCAACCCAACTACATCTACCTATTATAATTCTAAAACGCCCTGGAAAGTTTTTAGAATTTAACATATCTATCATTTGTTTGTCTCTAGTGACATATAGATTGTCTTCTATTTCTTGACTACTGTTTAACCTCAAGTCTCCGCTGTGTAAAACATATGCACTGTTAATATCAACAGGACCGCCATAAAATATAGGAGCATTGATTGCTAACTGTATTCCTTTTCTCAGCCTGACACTGATTCTATTTTCCAATTCTTTATTAATAATCCATCCACTAGCACCATCGCCGTCATGCTCCTGAAGATAAACAACACTTTTTTGAAAGTTATTGTCTGTCAAAGGAGGTAAGCTAACCAGCATTTGTTTTTCAAAATTCATTTTGTTTTTCCAAAATCAATATCAAAGTTAACTCCACCGTGTTGCAGTTCTTGTGCTAGTTGGCATACATCATCAAACAATGCTTGACATGCTGCACGATCATAAGTTCCTTGTACACGATAACGTTCTCTGTGTAAAGCCAATGCTTTTTCATGCAGTACTTGGGCTTTTTGATATATTGCTTCTACACTATGGGTCATGCTTAATCCTGTTTAGTTGTATTATACACATATTTAACCGTTTGTCAATAAATACAACTGGAGAGAGAACATGGACGCAGAGATAATGAACGCAGGCGAGGTGGGCCTTGAAGTCACCAATTTGATAATGCCATTTATAAGTGCATTACTTGTTTTAGTCATAACATTGTGGTTTAAAGATTTTGCAACTAAGATTGCAAAAGGCATGATGTTTAAGATGAACAAAGCATTTAACGAAGGCGATACAGTAATATTGGATGGCAATGAGGCACTAATTGTCAAAATAGGACTCAGCGAAACTGTGTTCGGGGTGTATAGCGACAGAGGTTATACTTGGCGTTACGTACCTAACGAGCGCATCCCTATGTTAAAACTTGAAAAAGTAATTAACAAAGATCTCCATTTAGATACTGAAGCTGAAAAAGCCGCTAAACTTCAATCAATGATTGATAGTGTGCAAGACAGCAAAATCAGTGCAAATTCAGAAGCTATTGAGGAGATCAAGAATGGCTCTAAAAAGTGAGTTTAGCTATGCTAACGCACTAGAATGTGCAAACCTAAGTAACCTTGCGTACAAAGAAGAGAAAGCCTTTAAAGAAGCTGCCACTGCCTTGGGATACAAAAACATCAAATACTTTAATGTAGATGGTGCTCAAGCATATGGTATGAGTCAAGGCGATTACATTGTATTAGCTTTTAGAGGTACAGAACCTACTCAGTTCAATGACGTTAAAGCAGACTTGAATGCACTACACGTTAAGAACGAACTAGGTGCTGGTCGTGTTCACAAAGGATTCAAAAAAGAAGTTGATGATATTTGGGATCAAATTGAACAATGGATTGCAAAACGTAATTTCAAACAAGCATATACAACAGGACACAGTCTTGGAGGTGCAATGAGTACTATTGCTTGTAGTAGATTACCAGAAGGTACAATTTGTTATAACTTTGGTTCTCCACGTGTTGGCACAGATGCGTGGGTTAAAGAATTTAACAAAAAGTTTACATTGCATAGATTTGTTAATAACAACGATATTGTACCACGTGTACCGCCTGCATTTTTATTCTATCGTCATGCAGGCAATTTACACTACATTAATACCTACGGGCAAATTCGTAACAGTACCGTATGGCAAAGATTAAAAGATAGATTCAGAGGATATAGAATAGCATGGGCAAATCGCAAATGGTTCGACAGTATCGAAGATCACGGCATGCCAAATTACATCAATAGAATTGCTAACTTTATCAAATAAAAGGATTACCCCTAGCCCAAGCTACTAGACTTTTTCTCGTTCCTTGGGTTATAGGGGTGATTCGATGAGCTAACATACTAGGAAAAAATACTGCTTGATTTCTTTTAAGTCTCATAGTACCAATTGATGAAAATTCAAAATCTCCTCCTTCGTAGTCCTCAGTAAGTAACACACTAGCACTTAATTTTCTAATAGGGCTATTATCATAATTATGAGGAGGACCGTCAGTATGCCAATTGAAAAATTCTTGTTGCTTATATTCGGTATGTTGTATAGTTTCGATAAACTGTAAATCAAATTTAAATTTCGAATTGTTAACCCAAGAGAACGCATCTCCTAGTTTTTTATAAATTGGATTAATAGATTCATTATCGTCTGCTGATAGCCATTTCACTGTGCTAGAGCGAACTTCATTATTTTTTGCCATTTTATCTAGTTCTGCCTGATTTCCTACCTCTGCTTCGATTGATTCAGTATTGTTTGCAATTTGCTCTATCAGTGACAGCTCAGATTCATCAAATACATTGTCTAGTATAAAATACCAATCAGTGTTTTGTACATTAGGATTTTTAAAATAAAACATTTTTCTATCAAATAAAATTAGGGCCACGTGCCCATGCAATAAGACTTTGCCTATTTCCTTGAGTAATAGGACTTACTGTGTGAGGCATGAAACTAGGAAAAAATATTGCACTGTTTCTTTTTATCTTCCCCACTTCCCATCCATGTTGTTTGCTAGCAAAACTAAATTCACCACCTTCATAATCTTCATTGAGCAGTATACTACAACTAATTTTCCTAATAGGGCTGTTATCTGGTTTTTTCATTACGTCATCGATGTGCCAATCAAAATGGTCATCTTTGTCATAACTCAAATGCTGTAACGGTTCAATAAAATCTAATGCAAACTGAAATTTTGTGTCATTAACCCATCTAAAAATATTGGCTAGAGTATTATACACATCCTGCATATCGTTTTCGTTTGCAAGCCAGGTTGGTGTATTTTTTCTAATTGCATCTTGAGGTTGTGTGCTGGGATCTGTGTTTTCTACTGCTTGGTTAATAATGTCAATTTGTTGTTCACTGAAAACATCATCTACAACAAAGTGCCAAGTACTATCAATTGCTTCAGGATTTCTTAAATATATCATAATTTAAAATAACATCTATATCGGTGTTTGTCAACCGCCTGGAACAAATTTATTTTTTGGTTTGTACCAAATTTTCTGTTGATGTATTCTGCCGAGAAGTTCTTGTATCTCATGCATTTCATCTTTTAATTTTGTTGAAGTTTCTCCTTGAGCAATAGCTAATCCTCTACGACCAGCCTTTGCTCTTAGTGCTTGTTCAATAATTTCAATATCTCTTACGTTTAAATCAAACTTTAGATTTGGTTTCATTTAATATCTCTTTTGTAATTTTGTTTGCTGGCATACAAGCCACATTTACTATTGTATCATTGAATCCTGCAACATCAATAACTTCTATAGCAAGTCTATCACTGTTAGCAGGATTGATGATATACTGTTTACATTCATTTTGTGTTTCGAATTGCAGTGTCTTGACGGCAAACGGATCTGCTTCTAACATTGCAAACACAATAAGCCACTTCATAATTTAATCCATTTTACTTTTGCATAATGAGCGTCTAACATGTCTTTGTAGTCAATGGCATCAAGCACATTGTCAAATACTTGTGATACTGTTTTGTTATTGAAATATCCTATAATTCGAATCATGTTCTATTGCCTCTTAGTGCAAAGTACATTCCACCTACCCATAATAGTACATGGAAGTTATCATAAAGTATCACGTCCCAGAAACTTGCTGGCTCTCCGACCCAAATCACACCTGTCATAATACCTGTGATAGTTATGCCACTAAACCTTGTTATCAAGTCTCCTAGTTCTTTTAGCCAGTTCTTTGTATATGATAACAGTCCTCCCATTATCAAACCAACTCCACTGCCAATTTCACCCAGAACAACAAAAGTCCAAACCAACAATGTTAGTTCAAATCCCGCTGCGGTATCAGCATCGATTGGCCATTTGTCAAAGCCTTGCTGTAGGAATATAACAATTAGTGGAATGCGTATGAGCCAGTGGCTCATACAAAATTCAGGTATACGTGATGTGACTGCTGATATCATGGCAACGCCTTGAGTAATTCAGCCAATTTCTTTTTTGACTTGCCTGTTACTCTGGCATCACGAATAGCATCTACTGCTTCTTGTGTTAGGTCACCTACAACCACAATGGCAATCATACCCATTGACTTGTGTGGTGTGCATTGATATAGATACACGCCTGGTGTATCAAATGTATATGAGTATTCTTTTGATAGTTTTGATTTCTTTGGTGCTTCCCAACCATCTGGGCCTGCGATAAATTCTACATTATGACCTTTTGATGTTGGAATCCATGTGATTGTAGTGCCAACTTCTACTGCTGCAATGTCGGTACCATAAACCATCTTGGCTCCGTCGTCTCTTTTGTTTAGCATTTCAATAGCTATATCTCCTGCATATACAGGAAAAGACATAGCCATTAAAACTGCTACAGTAATTGATAGTAGTTTCATTTGTTGTCCTTTACGTTAAGATTACTTGGAGAATACTGTTCTGAATTGTATCCTGATCCTGATCCGTCGACTCCGCTGTTGCATCCAACAACTACTAATAATAAAAAGAAAGCAGACCAAGCTGTTACACGTTTACTCCAAAGAATAAAACCGTCCATTGCTTGTTCTGCTTGTTTTTGTGCTTGTTGTGCTGGGGTCATTGACATAAATCCTCATATCTAGTTGTATGATGACGATGTCGACTTAGATCTCTTTCCCAATCAATAGCACCGCTAACGGAAAAGAAGTTCAAAAAGAATTTTATCATACTTGCCTCCTATACTATAATATATAGTACATCGAAACTGAAAAATCAAGAGTTTCGATGTACTTTATAGTGCGTTAAATTGTAGCGGCAAATTATTTAGATGATTTAATGCTGTTAATTTGCATCATGCAGTGTTTTGCTTCTTTGTAGTATCCCAAAGATGCAAGGTGTGCTGCGGCTCTGCTATATCCAACAACTTCACACCACTTATTAAAGCTTCTACCAAATCCGCGAAACGGATTTACGAGTGTGTTCATTACTATTGCAGTCATTACACCCATCCTTTTAAATTGGCGTTTACTTCGTCTGCGTAATGCTTGTCTGCTAGATATCTGATGTCGCAACGTGCAATTCCAATATCATTTAATTCCATATCAGAAAGTTTGCTTAGTTCTTTGATTGTTGCATTTCTACCTTCGCGGGCTTTTAGTTTTACTTCTAGATTTTTAAACCAGGTAGCTACCCCTTTAAGTCCTACCCAGCCAAATGTATTTGCTACTAGTGTAGTCATTTCGCTATTCCTTTACAATTTTATGTTGATGCTTGAGGGAAGCAATACCCCGGTCTCTTCCGGCGTCACCACTTGTAAGGCATGGGATATGCCCTAGTCTTTCCTAGTGCCACTCATTTTTTCTGAGCTGAGGTCGCTCTGTTGTGTTAACAATTTTATTTATAATTATAGTACAGCAATTCTGACCTATTAGCTACAGCAAAGATTAAAAAGACGTTATGCATTTTGTGCATAGCTTATTTTAGTTTGAAACCAATACGGCCTTTTTGTCCTGTTGCAAAATAAGTCTTGTTGACCAACTGCGGAGCACCTTTGAACACTGCTGGAAATTTTGTATAGTACTCCATTTGTACAGCATCTCTACCACTTGCTTTGGTTGCTTTGGTCACCAACTGTACATATTCATTGTTGTTTAATACTTCTAGCATTGCGTTTTTAAATTCTTCATTGGCATTTACTGTAGGTATAATCGAGTTCATTACCGCTGTTAGTGCATGCCAAAATACTCTGTAGTCTGGTCTGTCTTGTGTACCGCTAGCAATACCTTGTGCTTGTGTCATTTGCTGTAAACGTCCGCTTGGCAAATCACCAATGTTTTGTGTGCGCTTGTCCAAGTTTGCCATTGCTCTGATATCATCATCGTCAATAACGTTTAGCATACGTGCTACTTTGAGTGGACCGTTTACACTACTTTCAGTTGCTAGTAATTCGATAATCTTTGCACCTTCTGGAAAACGTTGCTTTACGTCATCTGTCATTTGTTTGTAAATGCCGCTAAGACTGCTAGCCGCTCCGCCGCTTGTGCTTATCTTACTAGAGATTTGAATACTACGTCCGTCTGCTGTGCGAATCACACTGTCAATCAATTCCATTGCAGTGTCTTGAGGAAACATTACACTGCTTCCGTTGAGATTGCTTATTCCAAACTGTTGCATCATTTTAGCAGTATCACCACTAACACTTGCTGGGTTGCTCATGAGTGCAATTGGTCCCAAGTATTCGCCGCCATACTTTTGCAATACGTTGTAGTACTTCATACCACCTATAATAGGTTGTTTTTGTCCACGCTGTGCCTGATCAACTGCTTCACTCATCACTTCACCAAGATCACCTAAACTTTGTGTACCTTGTTTGATTTGTTGAGCCAATTGGTCTGCACTTCGAAAGTTTTCATCTGGCACCAAATCACTTGGTTTGATTGGTACACTTTCTTGTTCAGCACCCTTACTAAACTTGTATCCTCTGAGTGTCTTCCACATAGTGTGTACACCTTGTGGTGGGATAGCTCTGATGTAACGCACCCATGTTTGACCTTTGCCGTCCTTGTCAGTTACTGTTGCAAGTATAGCGGCTCTAGTACCACTGTTGGGTTTATTGTCATCAATTCGTGTGTTTGTGTCTGGTATAGCACTGTCTACAGCCTGCATCATTTGATCCATATCTTCATATGAATCAGCGCCTTCATCAGGTAATACTCTAATATCTTGTATTGTGAGTATGTCGTTAGGATCTGTATCGCTAACGTATGTTTCGCCAGCCGCTCTCGCAGTCACACCTCTGGATTCTGATAATAGTTCAAATGCTCTCATGCAACTATTTATTAATTTCCAGTCGTTGTGCTTTCGTATGTTCGATTGAATTGATTGTGTACTTTGATAAAAGTCGTACACTTAGCAAGTTGCTTGAGTTTTTGAGCACCTACATATGTTAGTGTACTGCGCACACCTCCAAGTATATCTTGCAGTGTTACAATTACAGGACCTCTATAAGGCACCAGCACTGTACGTCCTTCGCTACTACGATAATCTTTAAGTCCGTCAAAGTGTTTGTCGTTGGCAGTTTTTGAACTCATACCGTAGAACTGTACAAACTTCTTTTCTTCTAATTTAGGTTTATTGAGTGTTTCGCTATTAACATCGTACACCATTTCATTTGTTTGATAATATTTTACGATTACTTCGCCGCCACCTTCATCGTGTCCAGCCAGCATCCCTCCAAGCATAACAAAGTCAGCTCCTCCAGCAAAAGCCTTAGCCACATCGCCAGGGCATGTACATCCCCCATCAGCGATAATATGGCCGCCCAAGCCGTGAGCGGCATCAGCACACTCAATAACAGCACTAAGCTGAGGATAACCAACACCCGTTTGAATCCGAGTAGTGCAAACACTACCAGGACCAATGCCCACTTTAACAATATCGGCTCCACTTAAAATTAACTCCTGTGTTTGATCTGCGGTAACTACATTGCCCGCAATGATTACAATTCCTGGGTACTGTTGTCTAAATTCTTTAACGTATTCTATAAAACGTTGACTATATCCGTTTGCAACATCAATGCAAACATATTTGAGTTGGTCTCCAACTTGTTCATAAACTGTTCGAAACTTGTGTTGATCTTCGTCTTTGATACCAATGCTCATTGCAACGTACTCTTTGCGCATGGGCATGTCACTGTCAAAGTAATCAACTAATTGTTGTACACTATAGGTTTTAACAAGACAAGTAAACACTTTAAACTCAGCTAGTCTATCAGCCATTTCAAATGTGCCAACTCCATCCATGTTACTTGCCATAATAGGAATACCTTCATAATGATATTCATCAGGCTCGGGTTGTGCTATATCACGATCATAGTTTGCAAATTGAAACTTGCGTTCCATGCGTACTTCTTTTCTAGACCCAAGAGTACTGCGCTTTGGACGAATCAGAACATCACTGTAGTCCAACTTTACTTCATCTTCAATTCTCATTTAAACCTCTTCGATATCAAAACTTAGTGGGTAACCTGCGGCTCTGCTGTACATTAAACTTTCATTTACTTTTTGTTCAGCAATTTCATAATAATATATACCAGCTATACCTCTGCCATCATTGTGTATTGACAGTGTAATTTGTTCCGCTTGACTTTGATCATGAAAGTAAACATTCTTTAATAACTCAATAACAAACTCCATTGGAGTATGATCATCATTATGAAGCACGACCTGGTATTTACTAGGTCGTGGTATATTCACTCCAATATTTTGAATAGTATTTTGTTGAGTCGATTCCATGTTAATATTTATCGTAAATCATGGGGGGATTTCTCCCCCCACTTTTATTATTTGATTTCAATTTTACGTGGTTTCTTTTCTTCAGGAACAATACGCTCCAACTCAATAAAAAGCATACCATTCGCCATTCTTGATCCATTTACTACTACATCATCAGCTAGTGTAAAGTTACGTTTAAATTTACGCTGACTGATTCCTTTATGAATCCATTCCCAACCTTCTGGCTCCACTTCGCCTTCTGGATTATGTTCAATTGTAAGTACACCTTCTGCCACAGTGATATCCAAATCTTCTTTGGCAATACCTGCTAGTGCAATTTCAATTTGAAACTTGTCTCCTTCACGAACGATGTTGTATGGAGGATAACCTGTGCTGTTTGCATTGTGTTGTACATACTTGAACATATCGTCAAATACTCTATCAAATCCAACAGCGTAGGGGGTTAGTTTATTAATGTCAAGGGTTGTTAATCTATTCATTTGCTATCTCCTTTATTAAGCAAGATTAATGTTAAGTAGACCCATCTTTGGCATCTACAACTTTATTTATACTGGAGGCTTACCGTTGACCTCCGCGGGCCTATTAAGCGGCCATCCTATTCTATGTTACTGTTGTTATTCTAGTCGTCCCACTACATTTCTTGTCTAGCGGGTCTCCTTTCTAGTTACAGTTCGGATCAAAGCACAATGCTTTAAAATACACACTCACTTGCGGTCTTTCAACTCTCGTCCTATGCACAGGAAAGTAGGTGCATCTACTCTGGTGTGTATATTAAAACACTATAATATATGATAGGTGGGACTAAGGATTACCCACAAGCGCCAGCACAGATCCTGTCCATATCCAGCGAAGCCTAGCATTGGATAGTTACTTCCAAAATCTACATCTTCCTGTCTCCAGGCTCATGCAGTGCCACTACAGCTACTAGCCAAGTTACTGCCTCTGTAAGCAGCGTTTCCTTGCACTATCTAACTCAGACCGTCGTCTTTGTTATGTACTTAATATAGTGTATCTAAGACAAGAAGTCAAGAAAAAAATTCATTAAAAAACATATTTGCTATATTTTTATGTGAACTTATACCAGGATGAGGACATGTTGGTTGATCAAGTGTATATTTTATAAAAGTAGAACTTAATTTATTATTGTCTTTTGCAAATGCATATACTGAATCATTGATATCATACGCAAAATCAACATAGTGTTCATGCCATAGTGTATTACTATCAAGAAAATCCACAATGTGGATAGGTATATCACCTGCTATCTTAATTAGTTTAGTTACGTTGTTCTGATAGTCTTTTTCTGTAATACTTGTATTAATTGCATTAACATAGGAATTGTTTTCTTCTATTTCTATTCTTGAACGATAATACCCATATACTAGAATTTTCTTTGGCGGATTTTTTGTTTCTTTAAGCCAATTTTCAAGCAGACGTATTGCAGTCTCAATGCCAGATCCTGCCTTCGCAAAGTTATAAACTGTTTCGTCTATCATTGAATTTAGAACTTCTGGCCATGCTGAATTATCAGGAACACCATCACCAAAAGTTAAACTATCACCAAATACCCAAACTGTTGGTTCGTCACTATCTAAAATAAATTCTTTGTTTGATCTAAAACCCATGTTATTTACTGCGTAACTAATATCTTTTAAAGATTCATAATCAGTAAAATAACTTTTCAATACATCAGGTTCTGCTACCTGACATAATTCATAAAACAATTTATATGCTTGATGATATGTAGTAAAACTAAATGGGTATCGTTTATTACATGCACTGTACGGTTTTACATCAAATGAATGTAGCTTTACATTATCAGTCATAATCCTTTTTTATCACTTTTTTGTCCAGCTATTTTATAACCGTTATCAAATTTACTCATCACATTGTAATGAGCAGCCGCAGTCATCCTCTGAGTTTTTTCATCATAATCA
>Ga0255757_10004778_pt1 | contig 12126 bp, 10 predicted proteins | sample 071ome_27_FD_179957 | JGI IMG/M metagenome (GOLD analysis project Ga0255757, IMG submission 179957) | Coastal salt marsh microbial communities from the Groves Creek Marsh, Skidaway Island, Georgia - 071409AT metaG (version 2) | ecosystem: Environmental > Aquatic > Marine > Intertidal zone >...
ACATATAACATCATTACCTGTTTCAGCAAAGCAGGTTCCTGTGACCAATCCAACATAACCTGTACCTATAACTGCAATATTCATTTCTATTCTGTTTTAGTCAGATGCAAAGAAAAGATATTCTTAAAACTTATGCTTAATGACATGCTATAATATATCTAAAGTCTGAATAACTAATATCTTCTTAATATACTTTGATTTAGATTTGAACTTTTCCAGTGTTGGAGTTTCTTTTGGACTTCTCCCATACTACATGGTTTTTTTTTCTTATAGAGTCGATCAATCCTAAAAGTAGTGCATAGTTCATAAAGCAAAAATAGAAGGGTGCATATAGAAGCTTAAGTTTGGTTCTGATGCCTGAAAGAAGCCAACCCAGAATGGCCAGGCCATAGAATAAAATTTGAAAATATAGAATCACATTATAAAAAGGACCTTCAAGAAACAAGTTCGTGACAATTAATAATATAAGACAAAGGGGAGCAATCAACCATCTGAAAATACGCCGTGATACATATTGGAAAATCAACTTAAGATTAGAATAATTGAAGATAGACATCAGGCTGAATATGGTATTGAATGCGCCTACAGCAATTCTTCGCTTTCTTTTCAATTCTTCCATTAGATTAAGAGAGGATTCCTCTTCAGCCCAAGCTCCTGGCTCATAGATATTTCTGAATCCTTTAGAACAAATAAGCATTGAAAGATAAAAGTCTTCGATTGAGATGTGTTTAGGTACATGCTCATACAGGTCTTTTCTGATAGCATAGAGTTCTCCGGCGGCCCCAATCGCACTATAAAAATTAGAATCAAGTGATTTTAACCAGGACTCATATTTCCAATACAAACCTTCTCCTGAGCTAACAGCTATATCTTTTCTTAAAACTTTAATCTTTTTTTCTCCACTCACTACTCCCACTTCTTCATTGGTAAAATGGCGTACCATCTTAGAAACTGAGTCGGGGTTGATTGTAGTGTTGCAGTCATTAAAAATGACAATATCTCCTTTCAGGTGATTAATAACTCTGTTGACAGCATGCTGTTTTCCTTTTCGTTCATTCTCATGAAAGTGTGTAATTGGAATTCCTTTTTCAATGTAAGAGTTAATAATTGACATTGATTTATCATTGGATCCATCACTGACAAATGCTATTTCCAGTTTGTCATAAGGATAATCCAGATTTAAAAGGTTTTCAATTTTCGAAACTATGAAATCTTCTTCGTTGTAGCAGGCTACAAGAATGCTGACTGAGGGAATGAAATCATCATCGTATTGCTCTTGTATTGGTCTTTTGAAAACTTTGAGGTATAGCCAAAGAAGAATACCGTAGAGAAGGTAAGTGTAAAGGATGGCAGCAAGACTGAGCCAGAAGATGATTTTGAAGACTAACATTTCGTTATAAAGATAGTAATCAAAAGAATAGCTATGTGTTTTTCTGCTGATCTTACTCAGACTTATTCGATCGTTTTCAAGTATTGGAGCTGAACTTAACGGATGGATTTCCAATGTTTTGGTTGTTGTTAATTATCAACTTATTCACCGTCGGAATTAGGACTTTTAGGATGAAAGGATTTTAGGATTTATTAAGACAGCACTTTTGTTATAAATAATAAATAAGTTGCCTTCTCTCAAGTCTGGGGCGAATTAAAAGCGTCGCGGCTTGGGTTTTGTAAAAACCCAGAAGCAGATTTTAATGAGCTGAAGGTAAAGTGAAAAGCAGAAAGACCTATGAGAAGGCTAGAGCTTTTCGCCCTTTTGGGGCAATGCCAAAAGGGCTGATTAAAAGAAAAAAAATACTCAATTCAGTAAATTAAGCAAATACTCCCCATACCCACTTTTAACAAGTGGCTGTGCCAATTCAGTCAATTGTTCTTTATTGATAAATCCTTTTCTGTAAGCGACTTCTTCTATACATCCGATCTTATAATCTTGTCTTTGTTCAATAACACGAATGAACTCAGATGCTGCAGCCAATGACTCAAATGTACCGGTATCAAGCCAGGCTGTACCCCTATGCATAATGCCAACAGAAAGATCTCCATTTTCAAGGTATACCTTATTCAAATCAGTGATTTCATATTCACCTCTGGCTGAAGGCTTTAAGTCCTTAGCATAATTAACTACCTTATTATCATAATAGTATAGTCCCGGAACGGCATAACGTGATTTTGGTTTTGAAGGTTTCTCCTCCAAAGAAAGCACCTTGTTCTCGCCGTCAAAATCAACCACACCATAACGTTCAGGATTATGCACAGGATAAGCAAAAACCCGTGCACCGGATTGGATTTGTGCACTTTCAACGAGAAGGGAACTCAATCCTGAGCCATAGAATATATTGTCACCCAGGATAAGACACACAGAAGAATCACCAATAAATTCCTCACCAATTACAAATGCCTGGGCAAGTCCATTAGGAACCTCCTGTGCAGCAAATTCAAAACGACAACCTAATTCCGAACCGTTACCAAGAAGCCTTTTGAAGGAATCCTGGTCTTCTGGAGTCGTTATAATGAGTATTTCGTTGATGCCTGATAACATTAGAATAGATAAAGGGTAATAAATCATAGGTTTGTCATAGATGGGCATCAATTGTTTTGATATGGCCTTGGTGATAGGGTAGAGCCTGGTTCCTGACCCACCTGCGAGAATAATACCTTTCATCATATAAAAATTTTTGTATTATTGAAAGTCTGGCTTTTTCCTGTATTCATTGAAGGACTGCAAAGATGCGTCTTTTTCAGAAAGCATCAAACTGTTGGTTTCCAATTGCCAATCTATAGCCAGTTCAGGATCATTCCAGATTATACCTGCATCAGATGCTGGATTATATTTATTGTCGACCTTATAGCTGAATATAGCTGTATCACTTAAAGTCAGGAAGGCATGTGCAAAACCTTTAGGGATAAAGAGTTGATGTTTGTTTTCTTCGCTTAAAATATAGCTTTCCCATTGTCCAAATGTAGGAGAACCATACCTGATATCAACAATGACATCTTGCACCTTGCCTTTTATTACCCTTACGAGTTTTGATTGGGCAAATGGAGGTTTTTGGAAGTGTAGACCTCTGAGACTGCCTTTTTTGGAGCCGGATTCATTATCCTGGATAAAGTTGATTTTCAAACCAGAATATTCCATGAATCTTTCTTCATTATAAGCTTCCAAAAAGTAGCCTCTCTTGTCATTGAAGATCCGGGGTTTAATCAAAAAGGCATCTCTCAGTCGTGAAATCTCAATATCCATTTATCTTGTGACGTATTGTTGGTTATAATATTCCATATATTTTCCGCTAGTTACATTATCTAGCCATTCCTCATTATTCAAGTACCAGTCAATGGTTTTTCCTAAACCTTCTTCAAACTGAAGAGATGGAACCCAACCTAATTCATTCTTGATCTTTGCGGAGTCGATTGCATATCTTAAGTCATGGCCCGCCCTATCCGTTACATAGCTAATTAATTTTTCAGAACTGCCTAAAGCTCTTCCAAGCTTTTCATCTGTCAATTTTATCAAAAGCCTTATGAGATCAATGTTTTTCCACTCATTATGGCCTCCAATATTATAGGTTTCACCATGAACGCCTTTGTGAAGGATTATATCAATAGCAGCGGCGTGATCTTCAACGAATAACCAATCCCTGACATTAATTCCTTTGCCGTATACAGGTAGTGCTTTCTCATGAATTATGTTATTTATAAAAAGAGGAATGAGTTTTTCCGGAAACTGATATGGACCATAATTATTTGAGCAGTTAGAAATCACTACAGGCATTCCGTAAGTATGGTACCATGCTCTTGCTAGGTGATCACTCCCTGCTTTAGACGCAGAATAAGGACTTCGTGGATCATAGGAAGTTGTTTCATCAAAAAAGCCCGTATCTCCTAAGGAACCATATACTTCATCAGTAGATACGTGATAGAATAATTTTTCGTCATAATATCCTTTCCAATATTCTTTGGCGGCTTGCAACAAATTTCCTGTTCCGATAACATTTGTTTTAATGAATACTAGCGGATCAGTTATGGATCTATCTACATGAGATTCAGCAGCCAGGTGGACAACGTGCGTGATTTGATGTTCTTCGAATATCGTTCTCATGGCATCCAAATCTCTGATGTCAGCTTTTACAAAGCTGTAATTGGACCGATCTTGAATATCGCTAATGTTGTCTAAGTTTCCAGCATAGGTCAATAGATCAAGGTTAACAATCTTGTAGTTTGGGTATTTGTTGACAAACCTCCTTACAACATGAGAACCAATAAATCCTGCTCCTCCGGTAATTAATACAGATTTTGACGGCATATTATTATCTTACTTAAATATCTTTTAATATTTGTTTTTAGTTTTAATCTGGATCATGCAGCACAGAAGAAATGGCTCCATCCAGACTGATTACAGACCCATTTAAAAAGGCATTTTTCTTGTCTGAAATAAGTAAGGCTATTCGTGCAACTTCTTCAGTTGTGCCAATCGCTTGTGATGGATGAAAGCTTTTTAATTGATCGAGAAGCTCTTCTTTACCTTTAAATCCATCTTTCAACATCTTGGTTTCGATAGCTGCAGGGCTGATTGCATTGACCCTGATCGTTCCCTGAGCATCAATCGCCATAGCCCTTGTCAATCCCTCCAATGCTGCTTTGCTCGTTGCATAAGCTACAAAATCCTTCTTTGTTTGTTTGGCATGTATACTTGTAATATTGATTATTGATCCTTTGTTTTTTTTGAGAGAATCAAGACACAATTGACTGAGAAAAAATGGAGAACTCAGGTTAATGTTAAGCGTTTTAAACCAATCATCTTCCTTTATGTCCGATATGTTATCAAGCAATTGTGTAGCGGCATTATTGATTAACACCTCGAGATCTGTTGACAACTCAAGAATCTTTTGAGATTTTTCGATTCGGTACTGGGTTTCAGATGCAAATCTATTAAGATCAATGGGAATAAAATAGTCACAATTGGAATCGTCATGGACGATATCCAAACCAATAGTTGTGTACCCATTATTGCTAAATGCTACAGAGAGGGCTTTGCCTATTCCTCCGTTTACACCGGTAATTATTACCGATTTAGTCATTTAATTGATATTTAGAAAACCGAATAATTTTTCTATTGCTTGGTTACTTGCTCTAATTACACCTTCAAGAGTGTTTGACCCGTTATGCGTTCCAAAGATACAGTTTTCAAATGACCTAAGAGGGCTGTCCATGGGAAGTGGTTCTGTTTCAAATACATCTAATGCAGCTCCAGATACCTTCTTTGATTCGAGTGCATTAATTAAAGCGTTTTCATCAATTATTCCGCCTCGTGAAACATTTACGATTTTAACTCCATGTTTAAGTTTTGAAATTATTTCATTGTTAATCATGTGTGTTGTCTCTTTTGTCAATGCACATGTTGTTACAACAAAATCAGCATATTCTATTCTGATTGGCCAATCTAGAAACGAATACGAATTGATTTCGTTACTGGATTTATAAGCGTAGGGGTCATAAACATTGATTTTCATATGCATGGCTTTGAGGAATTGGGCTGTTGATTTTCCAATATCACCAAATCCCACCAATGCAACAGTTTTTCCTCTTAATGACATACCTGTTGGTTTTGGCCAATTGCCAACTTTTACTCCTTGATAAATTTCAAATAAATGTCGAGCAAGTCCAAGTACATAACCAACAGCTACACTGGCGACTTCTTCTCCAAACATGTTTGGTGTATTTGTTATTGGTATACCTAATCTTTCGCAGGCTTTAAAATCAACATTGTCGACTCCGATACCCCATTTTACTGCGGCCTTGAGATTTCCAGCTTTACCAGCCTCAAAAACGGCAGCTGTTGCCGGATCATCTCCAATAATCCATCCGTCCATTTCCGGAAGAATCGCTATAAGTTCATCTTCAGTCATAGTTTGAACGACATCTGGCGCTATCAACTCTACATTTTTATCTTGAAATTGCTTCCTAAACCTATCAATTTGTTTTAACATAGGTGGGCATGTAACGAGCACTTTCATATCACTTGATTCTGTTTGGGTATTTTTCTTTAAATAAAAATTCAGCTATTCTGAAATCTAGTTCTACATCGATATCCTGTGCTTCTTCCGCATCTATTTCAAAAAGGAATGGTCTGTTGCCAATCCGATTGTGTTTTTCTTCGATTATAGATTTTGTGAAAATATAAATACAGGAGTTTTCTTCGAATATAGGAGGTAAGTCTTGAGTTCTCAATAATATATTGGGGTTGTGATTTACTGCTCTTCCAAGAATATCCCAAAGACGTGTCTGTAGCCGTGTAACTCCAAAAAGTGAGTCATAAACGGGATAATTATCTAGAAAAGTATTAACAGCCTTACCAACAGACTCTGGGCTCAGTAAAGGATTTGTGCTGTGAGTTTGTAGATAAAAATCTGCTTCTACCTGGTTGATAGAATTAAGAAGCACATCATTCATTGGAGTTTCTCCAGCTCTTAGGTGCTTAGGTCTTTCTAACAAAGTTATGCCGGGGAAGCTTGAAGACGCATCTTCCATGACAGTGGGACTGTCTGTATCAATGACAACTTCAGTTATTTTATTACACGCTAGCAGACTTTCGATGACCCAGTGATAAAGAGGCCGACCATTAAAATCCCTGTAGTTTTTACCGGGCACACGCTCACTGGAGTGTCTCATTGGCACGATTGCCGCAATTGTCTTATGCATGATTATTTATTTTTCTACAAAGCTAAAATTACCCTAGAGAAATTAAAGCTTCACATAAACGATTAAATTTCTTGTAGAACTGCCCGACAATGTATTCCTTCTAAACCTGAAATTTTGATTGGTAAACACAAAAGGTTGTAAACCCCTTCATGAACTCTAAAAAGGTTAATAGTTTCAAGGATTACAATTTCATTTGCCAGCAAGATTTCGTGAACATCTGGAGGGTCATCAAAAAGTTGTATGGAGTAGTAATCTATTCCTGCCAGAACAGCACCATTATCGACAAGCCACTTTGCAGCTGATTTATCAAGAGCTACATAATCTTTATGAAAAAACTGGCTTTCATATTCTAGAAGAGAAGAATTAGCTGTTTTAAATAGATACCTTAATTGCTTAAGGTGAGGGTTTTTATCAAGTTTTTCATCAAGATCACGTGCTGATATTATTTTTAGATTTGAAAAATCAATAATTGAACATGGGCCATAAAGTTTTGTAAGTTCAATTTCTTCTGTTGTCTTTCCACCTGGTATGTGATGGAGTGGGGCATCAATGTGTGTTCCTAAGTGAGCATCAATTTTATATTCTGAATTTGTGGCAAAATCTCCTTTTGATTTATCACTCAATAGATAGGTTTCGAATCCCGGACTACCTGGCCAAACAGCCAGATTTAGATCAATTGCTACAGATATGTCAATCAGTGGTTTGATAATCTATTAGATTTTTCTTCTGTTCTTTTGTGTCAGTATGCTTTACAAAGCTATTGGGGTAATAAAATCGATTTCTCAATGATTTTGACACAAATTGATCCTGTCTGTAACCTTTATATGTACCCCGGAATTGATTAAATCTAAACATTGGAATATCATATAAGTTGCTTAAAAATTTTCCCTCAAGCACAGAGTGATAATAGTCACTAAAAGTGTTGCTGATAAATAGTTTTATAAAATCCAAAAAACTGAAATGCTCATCCGGAAATATTTGCTTAAGTGCAATGGCTTCTCTTCTATAACGATTAAATATTCGTGCTGGTGTTTCTTCATGAATATGAACTATAACGGCATTTGAGTTGTATGCAATTCTGTATCCTTTAGCCTGAATTTTTTTTGCCCAGTCCAGATCTTCTAGGCCTGTCAGTATTTCATCATACTTTTGAAGTTCCCACAATTCCTTTCGGATGGCGCAGTTAGCATTATTACAAAAAGGATATGCTTGATTATAGTCAGATTCTAGAGGAAACCACTTTTTAAAAAGCTGATGCTCAGAATATTTTGTTAGAGAATTCCCAATCTGTCTGCCATAAACAAGAGCTACTCGCCCATTTTCGAACGGTTTCACAATTTCATCAATCCAGTTTGTGTAAACAGGGTAAACATGTGCACTTGCAAATAACAAGATATCTCCAGTCGCTGCTTCACAACCAACATTTAAGGCATAACCAAAAGAAAACTCTTCAGGCGTTATGGATATAATTTTAGAGTTATAAAAACGGGCAATTTCAAGAGTATTATCCGTGGACCCTGAGTCAACTGTAATTACTTCAATTTCATGACGAGACTCTTGTTGTTGTATTCCTTCTAAAAGTTTACCTATGTGCTTTCCTTCATTAAAGCACCTTATTATAATACTGACGTTCATATATTATTCCTTAATCATATTGAAAATCAGATTACTTTATCTACCTTATTAGTATTGTAATTCTTTGCTGATAGTTGTTTGATTTCAGTCAGTTTGGTTGCAATGATTGATGCAGGTTCTTGATCCTTAAATAAATTGCAATGTTTACTAAGGAATGGAATTGCTCTTTTTCTGACTGAATGACTATCGTCACGTAACGAGGACTTAATCGCATTAATGAGTTCATTCTTATTTCTGGCAACCTTATAGGCTCCCATCGGATTGCCAAACTTGGCCATATCTTCGATTCTAGGATTGTAATAAATTGGGGATGTGCCTAAGCACAAAGCTTCAAGAATGCAGGTAGAAAATCGGCTTATTAGGATTTTGTTTTCCTGCATTAGTTCATAGATTGACGAACTGCTTATAAATTTTTTTAGATCATTGTCATCTAACTTGTCAGTGGGATGTTTGGAAATCACGAATTTTATCCCAGCATCATTACATGCATGAATAACAGAATATATGAATTTATTTCTTTGAGACTCTAAGACGCCGTAGGAAAAATTAACATTTATCACGGCAACATCTTTTTTATAATGTGTTTCGCTTTTTGTCAGAGAATGTAACAAAGGTAAGCCACCTATTTCAACTCTATCTTTATCTTCATCGAAAAACTTAAGATCATGTTCTCCGCTCAATAGGGAGTATGTTGAAGCTTTATAAGGGCTTACCCTGTAATTTCTGCCTGCGTGTGTTGCCATAAAATCGTTGATTCCTTCAACAATTGAAATAGTGGTTATATTTTGAATTTGACACGCATTGACCACTTTCAGGTTTGGCCCCCAATCATTGTACATTACAAAACAACCTGAGAAATTTATTTTGTTGTACTTTGTAATTTGGTCGTAAAGGTCTAGGTCTAAAAAAGTATATTCCTCCACCATCTTTTTTTCATCCTCGCTTAACCTCCTATTTTTAGAGGCTTTCCATTTTAGGGAAAGATTGAATAACGCACACTTTTGTCCATATTCATTCTCTAGCACGTCTATAACTGATAAGGCATTTTTTATATGATAATTTACATCACATAGAAAAATAAAATCATAATCCTTAAGGTCAATGGTTGCCTTTTCTAGTGTACCTTGACTGATAACCTGGTTTTTAATGTAACCAATTTGATTAAATTCCTTGAGAAGTTTAAGATACTTTTCAAGTTTTGGAAACTCAGAAATTTCTGTATTTTTTTTAACATTTAGGAGTTTATTTGACTCAGCAATAATTCTGTTGTAGTTGTTTTTAAGATGACTCGGGTAAGAATGCCACCCATAAAAGCTGAGGATATAGCTTATAGTATCGAAAAGAGCATCTTTTAATTTCTCATTTTTGATGAGTTTGATCTGAGGTAAGGAGAAATTGATGAACTTAAAGAGGCCTGCGATTAAAGAATTATAGAATCTTTCGTAGTAAATTTTATCTGTTTTATACAAAAACTTAAAACGAGAGATCATACCATTTAGATAGTCAATAAACTTATCTGTTCTGAAGCTTGCGGTTATGGATTCTTCGTGAATTACCCAATTGTAATAATGGTCATTGATAAAACTCGTTTTCTTGGAGTAGTAGAAAAGTTTATGCGTTGTATATATATCTTCATGAAATTTCTTAGACGGAAATTGAATATCATTTTTTGTAAATAATGATTTGCGAAATAAAGAACCACACGCCATGGCATTTATTTCGTATTTGTAAATCTGGTCCAGAAACTCAAGCCTTTTATTCGAAAAGTTATTTAAATCCAATCGCAAATTTATGAGAGTGCCATTATTATTTATTCTTTTAAATCCTGCACATAAAATATCACAATGTTCAAGCTTTATAGTATTTAACATGTTTTCCAGAGCTTCTTTGTCTAGGAAATCGTCACCATCAATAAAATAAATAAATTCTCCTCTCGCATAATTTAAAGCCTTATTTCTTACATCGCTAAGACCAACATTTTCATCTAAATAAAGCTTTACAAGGTTTTTATTATTCCATTTTTTTAATTTTTTCCTAGTTCCGTCACTAGACGCATCATCCACAATAATTATTTCATATTTTGATTTATTCAATGTCTGGTAAACTAGACTGGAAATGCATTTGTCAATATAATTTTCAACATTATATGCAGGAACGATAACAGTTATTTCGGGAGTACCTAATTCTGAAACAGATATTTTTGGAACTGTATGTTGAAAAAGATCATCTTTTATAATCGACCTTTTTGAGAAGAATTGTTTTCTTGTATGTTTATCAATAAAAATGTGTGTCTTTTTTCCTGTCTTTTTACTTTTTGTCATTAAGTTAAGGTATTGAATTGTCCCTCTCCAGTGCCTTTTAAAAAAACCAGAGCCAAGTTTAATTGACTCATGACAAATCCGCAACTCATTCAATTTTTCGTTATAAATAATCGAGTTATTAAGTGTAATGCGAATAAGTTGATCTTCTTTGTTTAATTCAAGCTTTATTATTTGAGCTTCCAGATTATTTTCAAATGATACAGTATGGATAAACTGATGGTTTTCGTGAATTTCCAGATTTATTCTTGTACCAAAATCAAAACAGGCAACGGGACCAATTATAAATGGCATTGGTGGAGAGTTTTCAGATTCCTTTTTAAAGCTTGCAGCATTATAGGAAGGCTTAATGGATAACTCAATACCTATTTTACTTGCCTCGCTTATTAAATTGCTTAAAATCTTTTCATCTTTTTCTTCAAGTATTATAAAGTTTTCCTTGAGCATTCTAATGGATTTGCGAATAGTCCGTTGTGTAAAGTGATTGTGGAGCCTTTTTATAAATATCTAATCTTTTTTGGAAATAAGTAGTGCCGGAATCCTTGTAAGTTTATAACCCAGCCTCCAGGAAAGACTGGCCTTCAGTTCCTGGATTTGTTTCTCTCTCTGGAATTCGATATTTTTTACCAGTTCATCTAAGTATTCAATTTTTTTCTTCTGATCAATATTAACTTTAGTCAAGTAGGTTTTGTCTTTTTCCATAACATTAAGTGTCCGAGACAATTCATTTCTTAACTTCTCATTTTCATCCTTTAATGCATCCAAAGATGAATTCCTTAACTCTAATTTTTCATTCTTTTTCTCAACCTTAAGTGACAGGTTTTCTATAATATGATTTTTATCTATTAATTCTTTTGCTTGCTTCTTCAGTATGTAATTTAATTTATTCTTTTCTGTTTCAAATGAATTGGTAATCTTTTCATTGCTCTTTTTACTCACTTCTAGTTTTGCCTGAAATTCATCAGATTCATTGCTTAATTTCTTTATGGTGAGTTCATGTTCAGAAAGACTTTTCTTAATCAAAGAATTTTTTTTCTTTAGGAAACTATTTTTTGCTTCCACCTTGTTTTTTTTCTTTAAGTCCTTGTATAAGGATTTTATTTTGGATTTATACTTTTCTAAATAATAGACATTCTTTGAAATCTTTTCATCAAGTTCATCAATTATATCTTTCTGTTTCTCGATCAGTTGATTTGCTTCTTCATTTTTTTCGATTAAAGACTGGAGTTTAACACTTGATTTTTGAGATATTCTCTCAAATTTTTTCAACTCTTTCTTCCTGAGTTTTTTGATGTCTTTAAATTTTTTCTTATAATTTCTTTCTTTCTTTTTCAGGATTGCATTAGACTTTTTTAACTCATCGTTTTGAAGTTCTAATTCTGAGCCTATGCCACTTACATGATCAAGTTCATTTGAAATATTGATTAATTTTGATTCCTTAGCCTCAATAGTTTCATCAAGTTCATCAATTATATCTTTC
>Ga0255757_10004780_pt1 | contig 12126 bp, 15 predicted proteins | sample 071ome_27_FD_179957 | JGI IMG/M metagenome (GOLD analysis project Ga0255757, IMG submission 179957) | Coastal salt marsh microbial communities from the Groves Creek Marsh, Skidaway Island, Georgia - 071409AT metaG (version 2) | ecosystem: Environmental > Aquatic > Marine > Intertidal zone >...
GCGTAACCACTGCCCAAGAGGAGTTGGCAGTCGCTGGGAACCCTTCCCTTGTAATCAGCAGGGTCCCTGCCGTAGGTTTGGTCCAAGAGCCAATGGCATTCATGCCTGCGGTTGGGAAGGTCATCTATGGCAAGGAGGGAACCACCCATTTGACCGACCTGAGTCTCCCAGGTGGAGCCAAGGGCATAATGGTCGACAATAAATAAATCCCACGGGGAATTTGAAGCTTCCCGAATGGTTTCCTGGGCATCGGTGGCTTCGTTTTCCTGCAACCACTGGATTGGATTGCCAATGGTGTTCCATCCTCCGGACGCGGGAGGAGGCAAATGCACGATTTGAAAACCCTTGTTCAATACGAGATTGTCCAAATTGCCTGGCAAGTTACGGGTAAAGAATACAACTTCTGCGCCTTTGGCACGTAATGCATGGGCCAGGGAGAGGCAGCGCATGGTATGCCCACCACCAATTCCCTCGGATGAATCTGCCCGTATGCCGATTTTCATGCGGAGCTATCGGGCAGCGTTTGAGCAAAGTCCTTCATGGATGCCCGGGAGCAAGGACAGCAACTGTTGCACATTGGTGGAAACCTCCTTTTGGTCGGACAATAGCCTATGGCGATACAGCTCGACCGAAATCTCTTTGAAATAGTTGTAGTTGGAGTAAGGGCGGATCCATTCGGAAAAGGTCTCCACATTGTCTTCAAAATCAAGAAGCACACTGGTAACAACAGGAATGGATGGGGTATAGCCCAACAGCTTCATTTCAAAATAACAAAGGGTGTCCACGACCTGGGTATACATGGGCGGGAGTACTTCTTTCCACTTTTCCAATGATCGTTTTTCAAACTGTTGCCCCTTGTAGCCTCCGCCAATATCCTGGTACGAGGAGTTTTGCTTCCAGGGTTTGCCATCCCCATCACGATATCCTCCGGGGTCCAACATGTCCGCCGAATAATCCACATCCAGAAATTCACAAAGTGATTGGGCTGCCCCGGCGGGATCCGCCACGACTTCTTCGTATTTAAGCAGCATGGCTTGGCTATGTCCCTGTGAAAACCACCAGGCAAGCGAGGCAAGTTTCCTCCACTGCCGGATCAAAAAGAGCAAAGGATAAATACCAGGGGATGCGTAGTTCGATGCGACGACAGCCCGTGGGTCACGCACAACAAAGACGACCTTGTTCCCTTGAGCCAACCGGAAGAAATGCGGGGCAAATTCCCCGATCCAGACTTCCTTGGAGCCGACCGCTTGCGCTCCGTCCTTGGGATATGCCTGGGCTAAGAGCCGGTTGCCGTTTTTGAAGAGGTCGGTATAATTCGAACCATCCAGGTCCCGGAGAAACTTGGAGATACCCGGGGAGTAGGGTTGGCAATGTTTGTGAATCCTTTCGCGGAGGCTTTCCAATTCCTCCGTAGGCAAGCTGAGATCCAAGCCTGTTTCCTGGATCGACTGGAAGAGGTTGTTCTGAGCAGGCTCAAAATAGTAGTCGTTCAGGGGTTCAAGGGGATCTATGTCCACGAAACCTGACTCCTCCGCGACTCGGTTGCGGAAGGATTTGTACAAGGGGGCATATGGGTCTGAGACACAAATGATCCGCGGGTTAGCATCCAGCATTTTGGCGAGCATGGTCGTGCCCGACCTGAACATTCCGGTAATTAAGAAATTCATGGGAAATATGGTTGCATACGCACCAGCCCCTTCGACTCCAATTGCTTTGCATAAGCAAGGACGAACCCAAAGGGCATCTGGGATTTTACAGCAATGTCCAACAGCGTATGCTCCCCATTGGCCATTCGGAGGATGTTTTGCATAAAGGGATTGAGCTGCCCTGTATGGTTTTCCAGGTATTCGACTTCATGGGCAGGTAATTTGCACGGGAACCTTCCGGAATCCCCCGGATCGTTAAAATTGATCCCGCTAATTACACTTGGGCTAAGATAGAGGTCGATATCCGGATGCGACAAACAGGGCAATCCCGGATTTGCCATTTGCAAGGTCGCATTGTTTTCAATCACATCCACCACCTGCAATCCAAAGCCTATCACCTCTTCCATGGATTCCCTTGAGGTGATCCCCATGTTGTCGGAGTCGGTATGGTACTGAGGGAATGGCCATCTCACGAGGGTGCCACATGGAATTTCATATCCTGCCGAGTCGAAGTGGTTCTCATCATTGCCAATCAATCCTCGGTGAGGGTAGACATTGCTGGAAGCCTCCGTCCTCATCGACAAAAGGAACGCAGCAATCTGGTCCATATATGCCTGGCCAAAAAATGTTTGCTGGTAGGCGAGGGGGGAACCAATCCCGGAAAGGGCAAGGAAAAGAGCTTCATGGATATCCCCAGGGCGGGCTACTGGTTCCTTCAGGTAAAAGGCCGAACCCACAATTTCGACACTGGCAAACGCCCTGTAGGAAAAGCGGGTCTTTTGGTTACCCAGTCGCTTGATGATCTCATAGGCGGCAATGCACCCGGCCAACCCATCATTCACTTGGGTCGGGTGGTCAAAGTGACCGAGGAAGAGGAAGGTTTTATCCGACTCGCCTTGGTGGTGGTAGTCCGACTGTAGCATGGGGGGACCATATTCCAACTGGCTATCGATGTGCACATGGTACTGCGTGTTTTTATCCAGTTGCCTTCGCAAGGTATGGGGGATACAAAAGCCCCATTCCGGATGGGTATGGTTGTATTGATTCCGAAAATGGAAAAGGATGGATTCTGGCCGGTCCGGATCCGACAACAAGTGCCGGTCCAACTCTTCCCAACTTACAGTTTTGTTTACAGGGGGCGAATAGCTGTACACTTGGAGCTTGTGCTGATCGCGACTGGCGAGGATTTTTCCTTCCCCGTTCCGCAATTCGGCTTTTCGGCAAGTCCAAAATGGGGGGACTGTCCAATGGTTCGCTTGTTGGTCGGCATTATGTTTGAGCAACCGACTTCCCGGATAATGACCAGTGAGCAATTCATAGGCTTCCAGCATTTCGGGGCCACTATGGCAACGGTCCAAGACCGCCAGTTTTTCCAACAAATTGTAATACATTAATTACTACTCCTGGTGGATTCGAGGACCTTGTAGAGTGCCTCGGCCTGTCGCCAATCTTCCAGTGTATCAATGTCCTGTACCATGGATCGGTCAAGCAGGACAATCCGGGAGCAAGCGGTAAAAATGTCATCCTTTTCTTGCCAGGTTTCATTGGATGCCCAACAGAATTGACCCGCATCATGGAACGCGTCAGGAAGGTCTTGGGACATCGTGTGTTCGTATTCTGGCCAGAACATCTTGGTTGTACCAGTGGTTTCCAATTGGAAGGCTCTGAAAATGGGAAAATCATACGTGGTTGCCGCAAATGTGAATTCCGTGCCGGGATTGTTCACCAGGGTTGTATATCCCTCGCAAATTTTTGACGCCTCGATAAAAGGAGCGGTTGCATAGATGCGGCAGACATAATCGGGTTTTTCCAAATGGTGTTGGCACCAGTCTATGGCATGGCGAATCGCCTCGATTCCACCAATATGATCTTTCGCAAGTTCAGCCGGGCGCAGGAACGGTACTTCAATTCCACAGCCCTCTGCAATTGCAGCAATTTCCGGATCTTCCGTGGACACGATGATTCGATCAAATAGACCTGATTCTTTGGCTGCTTCGATTGAATAAGTTATGATTGGTTTTCCGCAAAAATATCGTATGTTTTTTCGAGGGATACGTTTACTCCCCCCCCTGGCTGGTATGACAGCAACGTTCATGGAGTGTAAAGCTTTCTTTCAAAGTATACGTTTAATGTCCGGGCAATTGGTGCCGGATGAGTTCCTTAATCTCTTCTTGGGTAAGCCAATCGTCATTTTCTCCTGAGTGGTAATAGAAGCCTTCGCAGACCAGGGTTGTAGGATGTTTTTTCTGGAATAAATCGATGTTAAAATTAGCCGCTGGAGGAAGAATTGCATAATACTTGCCAATATCGAATGTGTTGAGTGCATCTGCTTTGGTGATCATTTCTTCGTGAATTTTTTCACCTTCACGCATGCCTACTACCTCGGTTTTGCACTCAGGACCAATGGCTTGGGCAAGATCCATAATCCTGTATGATGGAAGTTTGGGAACAAAAATCTCTCCTCCATTGGCATTTTCCATCGCAAATAAAACAATATCAACCGCTTGATCTACGGTAATATTAAATCGTGTCATATTTGGATGGGTAATCGGGAGAACTCCTTCCTTTCTTTTCTTCTGAAAGAAGGGAATCACAGATCCGTTTGATCCCATCACATTGCCATACCGAACAACAGAGAATCGAATGTCGTGCCCGCCTGCGTAATTATTGGCGGCGACAAAGAGTTTGTCGGCTGCGAGTTTGGTGGCACCGTATAGGTTGACTGGAGCCGCAGCTTTGTCGGTCGATAGGGCAACGACTCTTTTGACTCCGCATTCGATACAGGCATTGATGACATTTTGGCTACCGATGATGTTGGTTTTGATACATTCCATCGGGTTATACTCCGCAATGGGGATGTGCTTCATTGCTGCAGTGTGGATGACGCAGTCAATCCCATGAAGTGCCTGTTTGATTCTTTCTTCGTCTCGAATGTCTCCTATGAAATAGCGTATTTGGGGGAATTCTTTGTTGGGGAATTCCTGCGCCATTTGAAATTGTTTTTGCTCGTCTCTTGAGAAAACGACCAAACGTTTGATTTTGTACTCTTTTGACAGGAGTCTTTTCACCAAGGCTTTACCGAGTGTTCCGGTCCCGCCGGTGATGAGTACGGATGCGTTGTTAAGAAAGTCCATGTAAAGTTATTTACGTTCTGGGATTTCCACTAAGTTGATTCAGAGGAAATGAATTTGTGAAATTATTTGGTATCAAACCTTGGAAGCCTCAATGGTAATGATGACCGCTTTTGAGGTGGGCGTATGGCTCTTTTCGGCGAAGCTGTCAATGGGAACAAGGGGGTTGGCTTCGGGGAAGTAGGCGGCGGCGCAGCCTTTGGGGAGGTCGTAGGGGATGGCGAGGAAGTTGGGGGCGTGACGGGTTTGGTCGTTGAAGTGGCTGGTGATGTCGACGGGTTGTTCGCGTTGGATGCCCTGGGCTTTCATGTCTTCGAGGTTGAGGAAGAGGATGCGGCGTTCGTTGTGGATGCCGCGGTAGCGGTCGTTGAGGCCGTAGATGGTGGTGTTGAATTGGTCGTGGCTGCGGAGGGTTTGCAGTAGGAGTTGGCCGGGTTGGGTCTCAATGGGGGTGAAGTCTTCGGTGAAGAAGTTGGCTTTTTGGTTGTGGGTGTTGAACTTTCGTTCTTTGACGGCGTTGGGGAGATAAAATCCACCGGGTTTTCTGGAGCGTTCGTTGAATTGCTCAAAGCCTGGGATGGTGTTTTCGATGTGGTTGCGGATGAGGTCGTAGTTGTGGGCGAGGGTTTGCCATTGGATGGGGGAGTCTTCGCCGAAGAGGGTGTGTGCGATTTTGGCGACAATGGTGGGTTCGCTGAGGAGGTGTTTGGAAATGGGGTTGAGGTGGCCTTGGGAGCTGTGGACGATGCCCATGGAGTTTTCGACGGTGATGTATTGTTCGCCTTGTTGGGGTTGGAGGTCTTTTTCACTACGTACGAGGCAGGGAAGGATGAGGGCCTCTTTGCCAGTCGTAGTGTGAGAGCGGTTGAGTTTGGTGGAGATTTGTACGGTGAGGTCGCAGTTGTTGAGGGCTTCTGCGGTGTACTCTGTGTCGGGGGCTGCGGAGAGGAAGTTGCCTCCCAGGGCGATGAAGACTTGGGCGTCACCTTTGTGCATGGCCTGGATGGCGGAGACGGTATTGTGGCCGTGTTTTCTGGGGGTGGTGATTTGAAATTCTTGATCCAGTGCCTGGAGGAAGCTTTCGGGGGGCTCTTCCCAGATGCCCATGGTGCGGTCGCCTTGGACGTTGCTGTGCCCGCGGACGGGGCAGAGGCCGGCGCCGGTTTTCCCGAGTGCGCCGAGGAGCAGGTGCAGGTTGCTGACTTGCTGGATGGTGGCCACGGCATTGGGTTGTTGCGTTAACCCCATGGCCCAGCAACTGATGAAGTTGGTTCGTGGGGTGAGTAAGGCGGCAATTTCTTCGATTCGGGCTTTGGAAATGCCTGAATGTTCGACGATTTCTTTCCAGTCTAGTTTCTCCAGTTGTTGTTTGAGCTCCTCGTAGCCTGCGGTGTGTTGTTCAATGAATTCGTGATCAATGTGGTGGCCGGGATTGGTGGCTTCGTTGGCATGGATGGCTTTGAGCAGGCCATGAAGCAGCGGCATGTCGCCTTTGGGCTTTACTTGGAGGTAATGGTCGGCAAGGGGAGTGCTTTGGCCTAGGATTCCGGCGGGTTCCTGTGGATGGGAAAATCCGAGGAGTCCGGCTTCTCGGAGTGGATTGATGGCGATGATGGTGGCTCCTCTTCTGGCGGCTTTCTGGAGGGTGGTCAGCATTCGGGGGTGATTGGTGCCTGGGTTCTGGCCAAAGATGAGGATGACGTGGGCTTTATCAAAGTCCTGGAGAGATACCGTGCCTTTGCCGACTCCAATGGATTCTCTCATGGCGACTCCACTGGATTCATGGCACATGTTGGAGCAGTCGGGCAGGTTATTGGTGCCATATTGGCGGGCCAGGAGTTGGTAGAGGTAGGCGGCTTCGTTGCTGGCTCTGCCGGAGGTGTAGAAGAGGGCGTGGTCAGGGGAGGGAAGTTTTTTCAGATGGTCTGCGATCTTTTCAAAGGCGTTGTCCCAGGAGATGGGTTCGTAATGAGTGGCACCGGGGGCAAGGTGCATGGGTTGGGTCAGGCGGCCTTGGCGTTCCATCCAGTAGTCGGAATGTTCAGCAATTTCTTCGACACTGTATTTGGCAAAGAAGTAGGGGGTGATTTTCTTGGATGTGCTCTCAGAGGCGGTGGCTTTGGCGCCGTTTTCGCAAAATTCGAAGGAGGAGCGGTGGTCATCCGGGTCGGGCCAGGCACAGCTGCTGCAGTCGAACCCATTTTTCTGATTCATTTTCAGGAGGGAGATCGTCCCTCTGGTCAGGCTTTCTCTGGCAACATGTTGAAGGGAGACTGTGACTGCCTGGAGTCCGGCCGCATGTTTGTGGGGAGCACTGGCTTGAAGGGTTCCTGTGGTGGTTTCGGGAGGATTGGGGGATGGTGCAGACATCAGGAAATGTTGGGGCTAATGGTGTTGGCGTAGCGTGGTTCCAGTATTTTGTGTTTTGGTAAAGGTTTGGTTTAGAGTTTTAGTCTTTCCGAGGCACTGTAAACGTTGAATTTTTTGTCAGAGAGGAAGCCGATCAAGGTAAGATGGGCTTGGGTTGCAATTTCGATGGCAAGGCTGCTGGGGGGGCCAATTCCTACGAGGATGGGTATTCGCATTTTCAAGGTTTTCTGGACGATTTCGTAGCTGGTACGTCCAGAGACCAATAGGAGTAGAGGGGTGGAGATGGGTAGGAGGTTTTGTTGGAATAGGTGCCCTGTGACTTTATCCACTGCGTTGTGCCGTCCGATGTCTTCTTTGAGAGTCAGTTGGTTGCCTTGGTTATCCAATGCTGCCGCTGCGTGTAACCCACCTGTGGAAGAAAAGGCGGTTTGGTTTTGCAGGAGGGTTTCCGGTAGTGAGTAGATTAAGTCTTTTTCGAGAACTGGCTCCAGTGGATCGGGAAGTGGAATGATTTTTTGGTTGAGGAAGGTTTGCAGGCTTGGGGTGGAACAGATCCCGCAACTGGAGGTGGTGAGGTTCCGTGACTCGGGGAGGTCGGGGATTTTTCTGAGGGGCACTTCCACATGGTTGGGAGTCGGAGTGGTTACTGGGCCTGATAGTGCGTCTGGTGTTTGGACGACTCCTTCATTGTATAAATATCCCAGAGCCAGTTCTGTATCGGATCCGGGTGTCCTCATGGTGAGGCTGATGGGGCGGGTTACGGTGTGGTGATCGTCCTTTTTGTATTGGAGGCAGATTTCGAGGGGGGATTCGATGACAACGGTATCGTCCAGCAATTGAGGGGAGGCTTCTTTCCGGAAATGCCTCTGAATTCTGGATCGGATAGTTTGAGGTTGCCGATCAGCCGGGATTGGGTTGGGACTGGGTGGTTTGTAATTCAAAATGGGAAATCGGCTAGCAGTTTTTCAAACAGACCAGGGGGTGACGGTCGCTTTTGGTGGGCAGACTTGGTTTATTGATAAATCGGAGCCTTTTTTCAATATTGCGATGGTGGCGTTGGAGAAAAATGACATGGTGCCGTTTTATGTGGAAATTGCGAAACGGGAGGGTGTTGGCGAGGAGTTTCGGGATGAATTGGAGCGGCAGGTGGAGGAGTTGGAAGGGGAGTGGCCGGATCTTTGATGTAGGGTCAACGGTTCAGGAGAATGACGGCAACGCCTCCGAAGGCAATCAGGGCTCCGAAGGATTTTCCTTTGGTGAGGGGTTCATTCAGGAAGATTGCCGCGAGGATGACAGTGAAGAGAGTCGAGGTCTGGTTGAGAATGGCAGCCGTGTTGGCTTCAGTGTGTTTGTAGCCAAGGAGCCAAATGACCATGGCCAGATACCCACCCAGAAATGTGCCAATTGAAAAGGATTTCCATGGAAAGTTGTGTTGCATTAAGCGTAGTGTGCTTCCCATCCGACCAGTGATGGTTAGAAATAAGACTGCACCGAGAATCCCTGCAATCAGTCTGAGGATGGCGATCACATCTACAGGCAATACGTTTTCTTGCATGATGGGTTTTACCAGGAGGACTCCAATGGCGGTTAATGCCATCGCCAAAAGGCCGTAAATAATACCATAGATCCTGTCTTTGGTGGATGCGGGGAGAGTTGGGTGGTCTTTATGAAATTTGATAGAGGCCAGGACGATACCCACAATGACCAGGCTGCTGCCGAGAATGTGGACGCTTCGCAGTTGTTCTCCCAAATACATGCTGGAAAATAGGAACATAAAGAGACTATAAGAGCAGTTGACGATGGCGTTTCGGCCAGCTCCGAGAAGGTGTAGTCCTTTAAAGAATAGATAATCCGCCAGGCAGATCCCGATCAGGCCACTCATGAAGATCAATTGCCACGTCGAACTGGGCAGATTGGGAATAGAGGTGTGGCCGAGGAAGACCGCAGTTGGAATCAGCAGGAGTAGAACAAGGGAGTTTTTATAAAAATTGAGGCTGAAGGGAGGGAGTTGTTCTCCAGCTTTTCGAAAGAAGAGGGTGGCGGTTGCCCACAGAAATGCACAAAGCAGGGAACAGATTTCTCCTTTGTGGGGTAAGGTCTGTAGGAATTCTGGCATCGGGTTCGATCAAATTTGAACAAGGGTGAGTTGACTTAATTTTCGGTGCTAGCTTTTTGATTTCCCGTGAATTCGCAATTGGAGACTTCCAACCAGATCCCATATTTTGCCTATGGTTCCAACATGAACTTCGCTCACATGGAACAATATTGTCCTGGAGCAGAGTTTCTTGGCCGGGCATTGATTCGGGATTTTCAGTTTTGGATTTATTCTGACGGGTATGCCACAATTGTGCCGAAGGTTGGGGAAATCGTGTGGGGTGGTTTCTGGATCATCAATAAGCAACACTTGGCTGAGTTGGATAAATACGAAGGTGTCCCCCAGGGGTGTTATTACCGGGAAGTGTGCAAGGTCTCCACATGTTTTGAAAATGAGAGTGAATTGGTGAGAGACGCCTGGATTTATTTTTCCACTGATACTGTGAGGGGAACAACCCGGCCGGGGTACATGGAGTCAGTCCTTGAAGGGGCATGTGATTGCGGTCTTCCTGAGGGATATTTTCCTGTGTTGGAAAGTTGGTTGGCTTCGCCTTGAGACCTTTCGCTTACTGAGTGCCGAGGATTTCTTCTGCTCGGTCTGCGATGATCTCCACTGGGCTAAGTTTTCCATTCCCGGAGTATCCGCAAGCCAGTTCCCCTTCGACAGGTTCGACAAAGTGATAGCCCCAACTTTCCAGGGTCTGGCGATTTTGAACCGTTGCCGGGTGATCCAGCATTTTTCCATTCATGGCGGGTGCAATGAGTACGGGGGCACGTGTGGCCAGATGCACACAGGTTAACAAATCCTGAGCCAACCCATGAGCAAACTCCGCCAAAATGTTGGCCGTGGCTGGGGCAACCAGCAGGAGGTCTGCCTTGTCTGCCAATTCAATATGTCCCGGACACCAACTGGCTTCTTCATCCCAGAGGCTGGTCAATACTGGGTTTCTGGACAGCGTTTTGAGGGTCAGAGCCGGGATAAATTTTTGTGCCGATTCGGTCAGGATCACATGCACTTCGGCACCCCGACCTTGAAGGTCTCGCAGCAAATCTGCAGATTTATAGGCAGCAATGGAGCCTGTGACTCCCAGAAGTATGGTTTTTCCGTTCATATCTTACTTTAAAAGGGCATTCGCTTTGCGATCCTTGTCAAACCTCAACAGTGCTTGATTTGATGATCCAGTAATGCTAGGTTGATTTACATATTTAAGCCTTTCTACTTAAGATCTTTTCGAAAGATCCGACTTGCCTAATAGGGAAGGCTTGCCTATCACCCCACAACCAATTTTCAGTTTATGGATCAGATTAACAACCTGCAAAACAGTCAGACCAATTCGTTGCCACCCGTTTCGAAGCCGCAGAGCTCTACGAAGAAACCGGCGGGTGTGGAGCAATCTGACCTGAGTTTTGAGACCCTGCTCAAACGCCTCCAGCAGATGCCTGAAGTCCGTGAAGAAGTGGTTGAAAAAGGCAAAGCCCAATTGGAAGACCCAGAGTTTCCTGATCTTGCCACGACCAAAAATTTAGCCCAACAACTGATTTCTAACAGAATCGTCTAGAATTCCTTTGTAATCAACGCATTGTTGAACTAACCCCAACTGAACGATAGGTAAAAACCTCTCTCATACTGTAGTTTCCCGCTGACTCGATGAATCCTAAACAGATAGCCAAATCATACACCAAAAAATCCATTGAGACTGCAAGTCCCGGCAAACTCGTCCTTATGCTTTTTGACGGTTGCCTCAAGTTCATGAAAACCGCCAAGGAAGGTTTCAAGGAAGAGAATTTCATGAAACGCAACGAAACGATCAATAACAACTTGATCAAAGCTCAGAACATCGTTGCCGAATTACAATCCTCTCTGGATATGGATGTCCCTGGAGAGCTCCCTGGCACACTCTACAAACTCTACGACTTTGTTTATTATCAGCTCCAGCAGGCCAATCTCAAAAAAGAGACCGAGCCGATAGAGCATGCAGAGAAAACCATTAAAGAACTTCGCGACTCCTGGGCTGAAATGCTCATGCAAACCGACGAGGGTCAGCTACAACCTGGTGGCTTCTCATCAGATGCTTAAATTTGAAGCTCTGATCAGCACTTCAGGCCGCAAGGCCAAATTTCATCAAAAAGGTTGGGGGAATGGCAATCACATTGCCAACAATAAGGGATAACAGGCATGCTCACCTTTGAACAGCAACTCCAGAAGGCCTTGCGCATTTGCAATGAACTGCTGGACGAAGAAAAAGTGGCCTTGGGCAAAAAGGACCTGGATCTGCTGGAAGATGTTCAGGAAAGAAAACAGGAAGCCGTCAAACGGCTCATCACTCTGATTGATCGTTCGCAGGAAGAAACAATTGAAGACGAACAGATTCCGGAACGTGCACAAAACGTCCTGAGTCGCATTCAGGAACATTCCTCGATTCTTGCCACCTGGATGGAAAAGCACGAAAAAGAAATGAACCTGGCCACCCGAGGCAAAAACCGCCTCAAAGGTGTTCGGCGCAAATACGTTACTGAACACCAGGGCTACCTTCGACGAAGTCAAAATTTCAAAGCTTGAGATTCTATTAATTGTATAGGAAGTTATTTATTCTACCTTCCTATCATCGCCATGTGGGCGAAATTTTCCAAAATACCTATACCCCCCAAGTTCATCCCCATTGTTGTGGGGATGCTTCTTATCCCCCAGGTTTTACAAAACCTTTTGCCTGAGCACGGAGATGCATGGACTGCGGTAGAGAACACTTCGAACCCTAAGTCAGGATTCGTCCAACAACCAGTCCAACCAGTCCGGAATCCCAAACTTTTCCCTTCTCAGAGATTATCCAACCAATGGGTGTGCAAATTGGCACCGGGGACAGCGCCGGAGCAGATTGCTGAGAAGC
>Ga0255757_10004791_pt1 | contig 12110 bp, 19 predicted proteins | sample 071ome_27_FD_179957 | JGI IMG/M metagenome (GOLD analysis project Ga0255757, IMG submission 179957) | Coastal salt marsh microbial communities from the Groves Creek Marsh, Skidaway Island, Georgia - 071409AT metaG (version 2) | ecosystem: Environmental > Aquatic > Marine > Intertidal zone >...
GTGATCAAAAACTTAGAGATGCTGGATATACCAAAACAACACCAGACAAAACACACTTCTGGAAACGTTACACAGACTGTTTTGATGTTGATGGCGAAATATTTGATTTACAAGGAAATCCAGTAGATACCACAGAAACTATCTGGGACCATTTTGAAAAGTACACAGACTTTCTTGCCTATTGTAAACAAAAAGGTTAAATCCTAGGTTACAAATCCAAACATATCTTTTATAATATAGGTTAATTTATTAACAGGTTAATCTATGTTTAACACACTAAAGAAAATAAATCCGTTTAAAAAGAAAACAAACTACAAAGAACTCTACGAAAAAGAAGTGGCACGTAGAGAAGAGTTAGAGGATATCCACAGATATATGTGTAAACAAATCACATCTGTGTTAGACGAGACAAAACAAAAGTATCAATTTTACAAATTCAAAGACAAAGAAGTCTAATGACAAAACACGAACAACCAAAAGACTATTACCAAATTAGATGGGATATTGATAATATTCCAGTAGTAGAAACATTTTTTAGTACGGACCTAAACGAAATGCAGAACCCAGATGTGTATGGCATGAGTTGGACACAAGTACAAAAAACATTAAACAAACACTACAAAGATATCAGCAAAGCATACAGCGATATAGCAGATCAATGGTTAACCAAAACAGAAGATGATTATTTTCTGCCACCGGAAACTAATCAGTCACAAATGGAATTATGGTAAATACACTAAATTACACATTTAGAGTATTATGTCATTAGAATACAGAGATCTACTTAATAAGTTAGACACACTAAACAGAAAACAAGAAGTCAAAGAAGGATTTGAAAAGTGGTTCAAAACAGTTTTTGAAGCACCTACTAAAACACAAACTAAATCAAAAGTTGATATCAATTTAGATCCAGAAACAGATCAACCTTTACAAAGTACAAACAAAGAGAAACCCACAGTACAACGCAAAAAGAAAACTAATTTGCGTATGCGTGGTGCGGCACCTATGCCGGATTTAGATCGTATCGAACGTACAATTGGCAAAGCAGACACAGATGATGAGTTGGGCGACTTAGATGCTCCACAACTTGGTTATGACGATACTCCAGCAAATGCGTTAGGGTATGAGCCAGAACCAACAACAGATCTTGCTACTATATCTACAGACTTAGCAAACATTCCAACAGAAGTGGCACAACGTGTACACAATGTTGAATGGCATGACATGATGGATTTACCAGGAAATATGAAGCAAGTCATACGTAATATGGGTCGCAGAGTGTTTGCGGCATTTGGTGAACAAGACTTCGAAGATATTGATGTTATTAGTTCATTTACAAACTCGGATGAAGATTTAGATGTTGTTGCCGGACTTGTTAGACAACACGGTGTTCCAGTTGTTAACAATGACAAAATAGACTTTGGTGATACTATTCCCGGTTATGTGGCAACCACAAGTGTTTATGCATTTGGTAATCAATATTATATGTTTGTTAAAGATGATTTTGGTGAATATGTTTATGTGTGGGATAACACAGAGACACAAAAACTACAACATATGGAACCTGGAAGTAAAAAAGACAATGTTCCGCAGTTAGAAAGTGTTGAACTTGGTAAAGCAAAAGCATACGTGGACAACTACACAGATTACAAAGCAGTCACACCACAACCTTATAAGAACTATTCATATGAATGTGATGTTCAAGACGAAGAAGACAATTTTGCTATATTTCATTTGATCATTGACGACAATGGTGTGACAGTTGACTACAACGATATTCCAAAAAATTACAGTGAAATATCAAGTCGTAGATTTCCAACACAAGCAGAATTCAACGATGCTGTTGACGAACTAATCAATGCAGGAAATTAAACTAAATCCAGTTGAACTAGGACACGTTGTCAGTAGTGTTGAACCCAGTGTTGACGCATACAACTTTGCTACTCTAGTTAATCGTTTTATTGAAATGAGACGTAAGTTAGCAATGAATGATCAAGAGTTTGTGGATGGTGTACTTGCCGACATAAAACAATACTTACAATCACGTAAAGTAGATCAAACACTTTTCAAAGTGACAGATTTTGATGGAATGAACATATCTATCAAAGTGCTATCGGATGATTTAGGTAGACAACAAGACCTTTTTGGTAAGCAGTCAATTTTACCTATACTACGTAACGCAGGATTACGTTAACCATTTAAAAGACCTATCAAGCATTAACAACTGTTGTTTGTTGTGTTCTAGTACATCTTCCATATTTTTTAACATATTATCTAATTCTTGATAACTCATACTTTCTATTTGTTCTATTAATTCAAATATTTTATTGAGCCTTTTGTAATGATCTAACTCATTGTCATAACTTTCATTCCACCACAACCAAAATGTTTTAAATCCTAACTTTTTTAAAACATCCAACGTTTTTGGCCCGGACACAACTATAAATGGTCGTTTTACTAGACACGCCTTGAGTATTTTCTCACTAAAATGAGTGTGATCAATAAAGAATGTACTTTCAACAGTTACATCTACATATGCTTTAGAGATATATTCTATTGTTGATTCAAAGTCACCTTCATAAATGTTACTGCCAATTTGATTTAATTCAGCATTGCCTTTGCTAATTTTGTCTTTGAAGTCTGTTAACTTTTCAAAATGCTCACCTAAATATGGTTGTTGAAATGTCAGCATAGTTGTATCTTTGTCAACAAACGATGCCATTAATATTTTGTGTTCTTGTTCGCAGTTGTTATTTAAACAAGATAACTTATATGTTGGTTTGTCTGCTATATTATAATTTTCTAATAAATAATGAGATCCCAACGCCCACGTTATTATAAACCAATCGTAGTAATGTAGTTTTATACCATATTTCTTTTCTAAAGTAGCATTATTTGTGCTACAAATATAATACTTTATGGAAACGTCTGTATCCCGAGATAGATTTTTAAATGTTTCTATTTCGGTGGAACCTTCTCTGATAATATCATCAATATAAACATACAACTCTGTCTTGTTGTTGGATTGTATTTCATTTGTTATATACTCGGCCTGCTTATCGGAGATATAACCTTGTGTTATGAGAGTCAATCTATTGGCAGGAAAATCAGTGAGTTCGGTAACTAAATTATAGATTTTTTGATTATTGTATATGGTACCGTCTTTGTCGACAGCACACACATTGTCTTCTGCGATGTTATAAATTATTGGATAAAACACGAATGTATTTAACCTAAATGACAACTTTATAACGCAAATGTGTGCTATAATACTTGCAATTAAACAATTTTAAGACAATATGGAAATCAGAATCAATCCAAACAAAGTTCTATCTGCGTATATTATGAACGAAAATGACGATATTAGTACAAAGTACTACTATCGTGTAAAAGACGCAAAATTAAACGAATATGTAATTCTCACACGTGTTGAAAACCAACAACAAGCAGATATTACGTTTGTAAACAGACAATCTAGCAGTAAAAACACAGTTGGAGCCTCGTTAAATGAGCGTTTACTTGCTAAATTTAAGCAATTACACATAAGTTCCAAGCAAAAAGTACCAGTGGATGTGTCCAACAACACTAAAAATCCAGATTTGATATTGTTGTTTGGTAAAAATGCACCTGTATCAACGGATCAAACACCATATATATCATTTGATCCTGTTAAATCATCCCACACAGATAATAAGGTTTTTAACAATTTATTTGCATAAAGACAACTTTTTGTACTATTTTCACAAAAAAGGTTGACTTTTGTTTTAGTTTGTTTATACTTTTGCGTAATCAATCTATAACTTGAGGAGAGAAGAAGTTAAGTTGATGTTGTGCTAAAAGTGTAACACCCCTATATAAATGTACCTCTAACCCCTTTGTTTTGTTACACACAAAGGGGTTTTTTAATGGTTGACTTTTGTTTTAGTTTTGTTATAATATAGTAAACAAAATAAAAAAGGAGCAAATTATGAACACTTACGAAGCATGGGTTGAAATCAACGGTGTATCTATTCCAGTTACTGTACAAGCAAACACATCTTGGGAAGCCAAGCAGATATTTGAAGGACAGTACGGTGCAGACAAAGTAAAAACTTTGCCACATCAGAAGTATTAAAACGGTATAAACTGTACTAAATAAGTTTGTGGGTTGTGTAATAATAACCTACAAACTTTTTTTATCTCTAAGTTTTAGTATGGTTTATGTAGATTGTATCAATATAAAACAAAGAAAACTAGCATACGAAGTTGTGAGTCATTGTTACAACCGACTTTTAAACCAGTACAATGACATAGATATACTTGTAACTGTAAAAACAAACTTAGACGACACAGTAGATGGTTGGTGTCAACAAAACAGTAGCGATGACTACGAAATAGAAGTTGAACGTAACTTAAACGATGAATACTTTATCAAAACTATCTGCCACGAAATGGTTCACGTCAAACAAGGGGTCACAGGCGAATTAGTCAATGGTACTACTTGGCGAGGCAAGGAATACAGCAACGAACAACCGTGGGAAATAGAAGCATATCAATTAGAAAAAGAATTATTTTACTCTTTTTTACAAAATAGATAGAAAAAGTCATAGACATAATCGGTGTTTTGTACTATAATGATCATGTTCACAACAAAGAAACTTGAGGTACAGTAGATGAAAGATATGTTTACATCGGAAGATTTTCCGAGCAAGTCAGAGTTCAACCAAGCAATGCTAGAAATAATTAGAAACTGCTTAGGCGAAGAACTATACAATGAAATCAAAGACACAGTGTTGGTAAACTTGCCAACAAACTTTGAACTAATAGATGACTTCTGTGCAGAGGTATACAGCATTAGAGGATCATCAATAACTCTACAGTAATAAATTGGGAGTCGCAAGGCTCCCTTTTTATCTAACCAAAAAATTCTAACAGGTATTTTTTTAACCTAAAAATTATTTCTACCATATATAATTTTATATAAATTGTATAAGGGAAATATTATATGAAGGTAGGATTTACTTGTAGTTCATTTGATTTATTACACGCAGGGCACGTTGCCATGCTCAAAGAATCAAAAGAGAACTGTGATTATCTAGTATGTGGTTTAAACATTAATCCGTTTAAAAATGGGCGTTATGCTGTACAAAGTGTAGTGGAACGTTACTTACAATTAGAAGCAGTCAAGTATGTTGATCGTATCATTCCTTACAGTACAGAAACAGAACTGATTGATTTACTACAAGTTCTTGATCCAGATGTTCGTTTTATTGGTGATGACTATAGAGACAAACCATTCACTGGTGACGATTTGGGTATTGAAATTTTTTACAATTCACGCAAACACAGTTATTCCAGCAGTGGACTCAAAAAGCAAGTTGTAGAGAATCAAAACACAGCACCACTCACTGGCAAAACAGTAAAAGATAATGAAGTGTACACAATTGTAGACAACACAGAACTAAATGCTCTCACAGTGTCTACTACAACACTACACCCTAGTCAAGAAACAAGTGGACACTCACATCCAGGCATTGAAGAAGTGTATACCTTTTTAAGTGGTACTGGCGTTATGCAAATTGACGAAGAAGAGTTTCCAGCAGAGAAAGGCAAAACATTTACTATTCCAGATGGTGCCTTCCACAAAGTTTACAACAACAGCACAGACGAAGATTTACTGTTTATCTGTGTGTTTAACAAAAGGCGTAATCACTAATGAGTAAACAAACATTCACAATCATTGGTATGGGATTTGTAGGCGGTGCTGTTTACAATGCCATGAAAGACGCTTACTATCTAAATGTAATAGATCCACACAAAGGCGACGAAGACATACCATCAAAATACAATAACGTTGATGGTTTTATCATTTGTGTGCCAACACCAGAAGGCAAATATGGATGTTGTGATGATCATTTGGTAACTGATTACATTGAACGTATTCGTTTACAGAGCCACAAACCAATACTGATCAAATCAACTACCGGCATTGATACATTAAAAAATATCACAGCAGATGATGTGACATTCAGTCCAGAGTTTTTAGTGGCCGCAAATGCTAACGAAGATTTTGCTAACCAAGACTTTGCTGTATTTGGTGGCGACAATGGACGCTTTTGGTACAATGTATTAAACAGCGTATGCAACATCAAACAAGTGAGATTTACTGATATTGTTACTGCTGGCTTTGTCAAGTACACAATCAACAGTTTTTTAGCAACTAAAGTAGTATTTTTTAACGAACTACACAATCTCTTTACACAATACACCGATATTCCATTTGATCAACTGACTGAATTAGTCAGTTTAGACGATCGTATTGGTGATTCTCATATGCAAGTTCCAGGTCCTGACGGTGAATTTGGATTTGGTGGTGCTTGTTTTCCAAAAGACACAAAAGCATTTAGTAGATTTGCATTGGATGTCAGTAAACTAGAACTGCTTGAATCAGCAATAGAAATCAATAAGACACTAAGGTAAAAATTAACTACTTCTAATAAATATATACGTATATTTTTAAGGAGAGTTAATAATGGACTTTATTATTGAACAACTTGTCACCTGGTGGCAATTCACAGTAGTCGGCATACTAATCATCGTTGGCTTTATCGCAAACCTATTTGGTGTTGACCAAGACGAAGACTTAATTGGATTTAAGTACAAAGAAATGCCACATATGAAACCAATTGCTATTCCCACAGCAGGCAAAGGCTTTTGGGGTGCTATTTGGTTATGGCTAATGGGTACACGTCAATGGGAAATTGCTAAAGATTTTCACTATACAATCAACGGTGAAGATTTTGTAATTCCAAAAGGATTCCAATTTGATGGTGCTAGTATTCCTAAGTTTTTACACACTTGGTTATCTCCAACTGGTGTATTACTAATGGGTGGATTAATTCACGATTATGGATACAAATACGCAACACTACTTAAAAAGGATAAGAAAACTACTATCGGTATCAAAGATCAAAAATGGATGGATCAAACATTCAGAGACATCAACATTGAACAGAATGGTTTTCATTTACTAAACAAACTTGCCTATTGGGCATTGCGTTTAGGTGGATTTGTTGCTTGGAATGGACACCGTAAAGTAGGTGCTACTATAAACATCAAGTAATATCTATACCGTATTTTTGAGCCAACTCTACTATTTGTTTAGTTGGCTTACAACTCTTAGGATATGTTAATTCTTTGCGTTTGGGATATTCTTCTTCGTAGAGTTTCTTTATTTTCATAAACACACGTTTACCAAGTTTTTTAACTTTTGGTTTTTCGCTTGGATGTATGTACTTTTGCTCACAAGGTGGATTCTCTAAGTAATCTGCTAAATTACGCAAGTATTCTGGAAGTGTTATGGGATGTTTTGTTTCGTCGCCACCGTAATAACGTTTCCAATTGTTTGATATTTTACCTTCCATAGCATTGGCACGGAATTCGATAGCACCGCGTACTAGTCCATCGCCATTGGGACCGGCTGGGTTTGCTTTTAGTTTGTGCTTATGGTCAACAACCATTTCTTCCAAAGGTACCTTTTTTTGAAGCAAAGGACATATACCTTTTTGTTCTTTGTGTAACCTAGTTTTTAATTCTTTTAAATCTTTTTGGTTTAATTGTATTAAATTTTGCATACTTTTTAGTTATGCTATAAGTATTAATATAGGAAATAATAAAAGGAGGTGCAATGCCAACACAAGGACCTATAGAAGGACACAAAGGTGGACACTACATTAGCGGTGTAGCAACAGAAAGCGGTAACCACAAACAACACAAAAGATACTTGCATGGTAAAAAGCGACCGGACTTGGATGCATTAGAGGCCGGAGATCCCGATAACAATATTATAGGCACAGACTGGTCAACAGGTTTTTTAGGAAAAATAAACAAGCAATAGGAGGTGCAATGACTAAAGCAGAACGCATGGCAAGAACAGATGCGGCACGCAAACGCAGAAGAACAGTAAAAGACATAGTATTTGAAAGAACAATGCACTTTTACGATAAGATGAGAAAACTACGCAAAAAACACAAGAAACATTAATGGAATTATATAAACACTCTGCATCCGATGTGATGCTAAAGGTAAATGGACTCAAACATTTATTAAACACAATAGAACAAACGGATAACGAACATCTAGTCAAGCACTATATTGCGTCAGCAAGAGAACTGGCAAAAGAAGTACAAAGAGAACTAGCAAATTAATTTTTAAAAAAAGGTTGACCGAACTGTGTTTTTGTGCTAAAATTATGTCTTAATAAGATTATTTAGACACAAATTTAAAAATAAACTTGAGGAATGTGGGAATACGTTATTTTCTTTGGCACAACATCAGCAGTTATAGTTTACCAATATCTATCTCTCAGAAAAGCACAACGAGAACTAAAAACAGCAGAACAGAGAAGAATAATGCATTTCTTGTCAACGTCACGTAACCTAAAACAATAAACCATTTTTTACATTTTGGTAAAGTTTCTAGGTTATTTTTAAGTTAAACAAAAAAATCTTGTTATATACTGTTATTTTTTTTACTAACTCGAGGAGGTACATTTATGACCCAAGTGGCATATTCAACAGAAAATGATTTAACAGAGAAAACTTTTGTCTGTATAGGGACAGCAAGAGGAACTAATGGAGTTGTCAAAGTGAGATGGACTAACGACTTATATGGACACTACAAAAGAATACTACACGCAGGCGGAACAGAAATAGAATTTCATGAAATGCCGGAGCCAATGACAAAACTTGATGCTCTCAATTGGTTACTTAAAAACAAAGAACTAACCGAAGAACAGCAAGAAGCAGTGTTTATTAAAAAGTTAGAAAAGACACGTCAAGACCGTTTAGCACAAAAGAAAATAGAAAAACTAAAGCAACAAATTGCATAAACCATAAATAAAAAGCACCTTAGGGTGCTTTTTTAATGATTAAAAGGAATACAAAAATGACAAATCACGAAATTATTGTAGAACAGTTTGAAGTTTATATGCAAGAACACGCAAAACTAACTGAAAAAGGTATCAAAGCAAGTGCGGCAAGAGCCCGTAAAGCGATTTCCGAAATTACTAAAGCAGGCAAAGAACGTCGCAAGGAAATCATGGAAGAGAAAAACGCTCTATAATGGGTAGTCAAGACGATATAGAAGTTACTGGTAAGGTCATTCAGGTCTTACCAGGCAACAAATTCAAAGTCCAACTGGACACAGCACAAAAAAACGAGATAGTTTGCCATATAAGTGGCAGAATGCGTAAAAACAAAATCAAAGTCATACTCGGCGATGCAGTCGAAGTAACAATGTCACCCTATGATCTCACAATAGGGCGAATCACACGTAGAAATTAAAAAGTCTTTCTAAATCTAACATAAATACGTGGAATTTATACAATTTAAAAGTATAAATACTATAAATTATTTTTTTACGTAAAAGGAAGATATAAAATGGCTCAACAAACAATTAATATTGGATCAACAGCAAACGACGGAACTGGTGATCAACTAAGAACGGCTTTCGATAAAGTTAATGACAACTTTAATGAAATCTATACAGAACTAGGTGGAACAAGTCTAAGTAATATTAGTATTTCTGGAAACACAATTTCAACAGATGATACTAATGGTAACTTGACACTAGATCCAAATGGTACTGGTACAATTATTTTAGCAAATGCTACATCTTGTTCAAGCACACTAACAGTAACAGGTGCTACAAAGTGTAATGGTTCATTTGCGGCGGCTGGTACAAGTGGTTCAGCAGTTGCTTTTGGTGCCTCTGATACTACTCCATCAGTAAGTGCTGGTAACGTGTTTACTACAGATGGTACTGCTCAAACACTAACTGACTTTGATGACGGTGTTGCTGGACAAATCATTTATGTAATCAGTACAGATGCCACAGTATTTGATGTAACTGGAACTAACTTAAACGGTGGTTCTGCAGATATTACAACTGCTAGTGGTGATGTTACTACTTGGTTATGCGAAGATGGAACAGATTGGCACTTGATTTCTTATAAAGATCAAAGTGCAGACCATAGTTCAGGTCTATAATTAACAACCAGTGAGGGAAGTCTATGGCACAGCCAACCTGGGTCACTGGATCTGGTAGTTTAGGAACTATACCGGAAGGTAAATTTTACAGAGCCACTTTACAAGCATACGATCCTGACTTCCCTTCGGATGCTACTAAAGTCAAGTTTATAAAACTAAGTGGCGATTTACCACCAGGAATGCAAATCCGTGAAAACGGAATAGTCGAAGGCACTCCACAAACATACGTCAAAGGCGTTCCATACGCAGTATCTCAAAACACAACATCTCGATTTGCAGTTCGCAGTTATACTGAAACTATTTCAAATGGCAGTGTTGTTATAGATGAACTCAATGACAGAACATTTGAACTAACAGTAACTGGTCAAGATGTACCAGAATTTACAACAAACAGCGGAAAACTTGGCGATTATTATGATGGGCAGTTGGTCGATATTCAAATTGGATATACAGACCCAGATCCAGACGACACAGTTGTTGTAAGTTTAGCAAGTGGTGAGTTACCACCGGGTGTAACTGTTAGCGAAACAGGATTACTTTATGGTTATATAGATCCATCGGACGATATAACTGTAGCACAAGATGGATGGGAAGAAGTTGCATATGACACTTACCCATTACAATTTTCTCAAGGAACAATAAGCAAACGTTATGCGTTTAGTTTACGTTTAGACGACGGTAAAAACTCAAGTCTAAGGTCTTTTTACATATTTGTTGGTTTATTAACAGCAGACACATCGGCATTTACAGCAGATAACACAAACGTGACTGTTGATGCTGTTACTAGAGCACCATACATAACCAATTATGTAGAGAACATTGGCACATTTAAGCATGACAATTATTTTATTCATGAGTTTGTAGGTGCTGATCATGTTAATGATGTTTTAAATTACAGTAGCAGTGGAACACTTCCAGGTGGACTTGTGTTAGATTCCGAAACAGGATATTTATATGGTGAATTAGATAGTATTGGAACTAACGAAACAACTTATGAATTTGCCATAACTGTATACAAAAAAGAAGAAACAACATCGAGTACAACGTACGATTATAAAATTACCATACAAGGTGAATTAAACGAAAGTGTTGAATGGGAAACAGATGCAGACTTGGGAACTATAGACAATGGATCAATAAGTATTTTAAATGTTGAGGCAAAATCAGACACTGGCGATTTAAAATACAAACTTAAAAGTGGCGAATATAACTCGTTGCCACACGGGTTAACATTGAAAGAGTCTGGAAACATAGTAGGTCGTGTTGCTTACAATATGTTTAGACTGGTAGATAGAAAAGTTACAGCAGACAATTCAATCACAGTTGATACAACATTGTGTACTGCTGACGAAAATGGGCAAGACATTATTACTTTTGATGGTGGAACTACAACTGTTGATAGTAAGTATAGATTTACAGTACAAGCATACAATGATGCAGGTACAGTCAGTACTACAAAAGAATTTACAATAACTGTTAATGACACTTATGATGTTCCATCGATTAATATTTCTATAGATGGATTGTTAACAGAAACAGATAGAAATAAAATAGACACATTGTTAGATGATACAACTATTTTTCCTACCGCATCACTATATAGAACAGATGATCCGTATTTTGGATTAGCGGATAAACTAACATACACACATATATACGGACTCAGTCCAGAAAATTTAACAACTTACCAGGAGTCGTTAGAAAAACACTACGACAAAAATATTGTGTTGGGTGAATTGAAAACAGCAGTTGCTAAAGATGACAATGGTGATGTAATTTACGAAGTCATATATAGTACGATTCAAGAAAACAATAAAGATGCAGAAGCAACAGTCTCAACTAGTCTAGGCAATGTGTATCCCAACAGTTTAAATAATTTACGTACACAAGTAATTGATAAAATAGGAAAAGTAAACAGTTTCCTACCAAGATGGATGACATCTGTGCAAAACAACGGGGAGATAATTGGTTATGTTCCTGCTTGGGTTATTGCTTACACTAAACCTAGCAAAGCAGATGCAATACTTTATAGCATAAAAAATGACTACACATACAAGTTAAATTCTGTTAACTTCCAAGTTG
>Ga0255757_10004797_pt1 | contig 12102 bp, 10 predicted proteins | sample 071ome_27_FD_179957 | JGI IMG/M metagenome (GOLD analysis project Ga0255757, IMG submission 179957) | Coastal salt marsh microbial communities from the Groves Creek Marsh, Skidaway Island, Georgia - 071409AT metaG (version 2) | ecosystem: Environmental > Aquatic > Marine > Intertidal zone >...
TGGCGATAACATTGCAATGACCGTGACATTGATCGCACCAATTGCGATGGATGAAGGTCTGCGCTTTGCGATCCGTGAAGGTGGCCGCACCGTTGGTGCCGGCGTCGTTGCTACGGTCATTAAGTAAGGCCGCCTATCGACGAACGGTGATTTATGTGTCTTATTATCAGGCACTGATCATTTAGGAGTGTAGCTCAATTGGTAGAGCACCGGTCTCCAAAACCGGGGGCTGGGGGTTCGAGCCCCTCCACTCCTGCCAGATAAAGCTGTAGTGCATACAGTAAAGCCCCTCTCAGCCCGAAGCGGTTGAGGGGGGGTTGTTTGTCGCCAGATGCCTTTTCTGACATGGTTTTCGTTGCCAGTTCTTTGATGCGAGGCGTGATTTATCGCCAACGGCCACAGGTTTGTCCTAAACATGGGACTGGTTCTGACGTTAAGCCTGCTTAGCCAGACAATGTTCAGGCCAGCCGCATTTAACGCTGGCGTAAAGGATAACCGACAGATGCGCGCGCCCAAAAGAAACAGTCAAGCTGATCCTGGTTTTTGCCAGTGCTGGCTGCGGCGTTGCCAATGGCGTTGCTTAATTGGGATGAGTTGCGTGATTTTTGCGCTCGGTTTGTCGCCGGCGACAGCCCAATATCCGGGTTTTAGCAGTGACGCATCATCGGCGTCGGTGAGTGCTGATGATGACAGCGCTTCGGCGCGTAGCCGTGATGCGGCCAGTGATAGCCAAAGTGATGCGGCCAATGATAGCCAAAGTGATGCGGCCAATGATAGCCAAAGTGATGCGGCCAATGATAGCCAAAGTGATGCGGCCAATGATGCTGCCAATGATTCGGGACGCGACGACGGCGGCGATACCAATTCCAACGCGTCAGAAAATGCGCGAAAGACCCTAACGCGGCAGAAGCCCCGTCAGCGTTATTTTATCCGTAAACTTCGGCTTGAATTTGCCGGTATGGAATTGATTGAACGTAAAACCGGCGTCCCATTTTCGCGCGATGATGTGCCGCGTTACCTTGACGAACTGCGCGCCGAACTTGCCATGATGGGCACTGCAAACGCGTTGGCGGTGCAAAGCCTTGCGGGTGATACACGGCATATCGAGACCGAGATAAACCAGCATATCGACCATTTGCTTGGGATGATTGGCGCGCCCAAAAACGGGTCACGAGGCCTCGCCACAGGGTTTTTTACGCCCATCCCACCGTTACCTAAAACGGTCGATGCGGTGACCGCAAAAATGGCAGCTTTATCGCTGAAGTACGAATTAATGGAATATGGCGAGAAGGCGTTGCAGGCGATGGGCGCGTATCGTTAGCGCCCTGCTAAAATATTCATTCGCCAAAATAATCTTTAGACAGCCTATCAAGCGGCGGCGCAAAACAGGGTTATGATGTGGCCGGATTGACCATTTCATAGAGGCCGGTGTGATCGGCGTCATGGCCGAGCTGGTCAACAGCAACCGCTAGATACTCATTTAATGCTGTCGTTATTGGTGCATCAAATCCGGCATTTTTGATCAATTCGCTGGCAATACCGACATCTTTCGCCATCAAACGCAGGAAAAAGCCGGAATCGTATCGGCGTGAAATGATAAATGGCTCAAGCTTGACCTCGGTGGTATTGTTGCGGCCGGTCGATCCGTTAATCACCTTGGTAAATGTTTCTGGCGCGATGCCAAATGATTGTGCGGTTGCGAGTGCCTGCATGCTGGCCAGTAATCCGGCGGCTGAAACATAGTTGTTTAGCGCCTTCATTGCATGACCAGCGGCCAATGGCCCGACATGGGCGACAGCACCGAAACAAGCAAGCAGCTTGCCAGCCGTTTCCAGATCGCCAGCATCGCCGCCAGCCATCACCATTAATGTGCCAAGCGCAGCTTTCTTGCGCCCGCCTGATACCGGCGCGTCAATCAGGCGAATGCCGCGGTCGGCTAGCTGCTTGCCAAGGGCGATGGTGCCTTCGGGTTGGCTGGACGACATATCAATGATCAAGCCGGAAAAGCCAGCATCAGCCAGACTGGTCGCAACTTTGGTAACAACGTTGCCGTCGGGAAGCATTAAGACGATTGCATCGCAGCCAGCAAGATCAACGAGCTGGTTCGCCATGATGACGCCAGTGTCATCGTCAAGCCGCGCCGCCGGATCAAATCCGGTTACGCTAAACCCTGCCTGAACAGGCAAAGGCGCCATAACCGATCCCATCGCGCCCAATCCAACAAACCCAATTGATTTCATGTTTTACAGTTCCTTTTTCGGATCGCCCAGCCAGTCCGTTTGAGCAGGTGATGGTTTTTATGAAAAATAATTGATATAGCACGCTAGCCTATTTTGATATCGCTGGTAAACGCTGTTTTGCGGCTTTACATGCTGCCATCTGCGCAAATTACGAACGCCAGTTCGGCTTGATCTTTCCGGCGCCTGCCGCCAAGATGCACCGCTTGCCAAGATGTGCTCGTCGCCGTTCAAAACCGGAAACAGCCGGCCAAGCGAGACGATCATATGAGAATGCGTATGACAATGCGTAAAGATGCCCGTCCAAGAGAGGTTTTTGATGAGTGAAATCACCGTTTGGGGGCGTAAATCCTCGGTCAATGTCCAATTGGTGTTATGGGCGCTTGACGAGATGCGCCTGCCATATCAACGCCTCGACGCCGGTTTTATCTATGGGGTGGTCGATACTGACGAATTTCGGGCGATGAACCCGAATGGCCGTGTGCCGGTATTGATTGATGGCGATGCGCCGCCAATTTTTGAGTCGGCGGTGATCCTGCGCTATCTTGCTGGCCGATATGGTGATGAAAGTTTCTGGCCATCGGCGGCGGCGGCGCGGGCGCAGGTCGATAAATGGGCCGAATGGGCGAAATGGAATTTTGGTCACGCCTTTATCATGACGGCATTCTGGAAATTGGTGCGCACGCCAGCTGATAAGGTTGATCATGATGCGGTTCGGGCGGCGCTGGTCACCCTCGAAGATATTCTGGCGATGGCTGATGCTAGGCTTGCCACCAGCACCTATCTTGCCAGTGATGCGTTTACCCTTGCTGATATCGCCTTTGGCTATTGCCTCTACCGCTATTACGATATTGATGTGGTGCGGCGTGATTTGCCGCATCTACGGCGCTATTACGAGTTGCTGTGTCGCCGGCCAGCCTATCAAAACAATATCATCGTATCTTATGACGAATTGCGGGCGTGACCGGTGATGAGGTGCCGGTATATGGTTTGACGTAACGGCGGCCAATGTGATCTTGAAATTGCCGTTAAGAAGTGCCAAAGGTTGGGTTGGCGTCCTATTTCGGGAGCGTCATGTTTGGCCGGATTTTTTGGGTTTTTTCGTTACACCGGGCGCACCGGATGCATCGGATGCCATTTTCTGTGGAGTTCTCATGTCAAAATCTGCCCCGCCTGCCGTCAAGGCACTGCCCGTAAGGATGCCGCCCATTGGGGTGCTGATTTTGGCCGCGTCTAGCGCCAATCTTGGCCTGTCCATATTATCGCCGGTTATCACCGGTCTTCGCGATGATCTTGACGCCTCGGCCGATCAGGCACAGCTGGTGCTTAGTGCCTTTATGCTGTCGGTTGCCATCAGCCAGTTAATTAGTGGATCACTATCTGACCGGTTCGGCCGGAAACGCGTTCTTGTCGGCGGCGCGGTCATCTTTGCCGTTGGCGGCTTTGGTGCGCTGTTTTCTGGCGATATCGATATGTTGATTTGGTTCCGTATTTTGCAAGGGGTTGGGGCGGCAGCCTGTATGACCATGGGGCGGGTCATCGTAAATGATGTCTACAAGGGGGCCGAGGCGGCGCGTAAATTATCAATCGTCAGCAGCGCGCAGGCTATTGTTCCTGCATTAAGTTTTGCTTTTGGTGGGGTGATTGCCGAATTTATCGGATGGCGCGGCAGCATTGGCATCATGGTCATGGGCGCGCTTTTGATCACCGTCACGTCATATCTGTTCATTGACGAATCGCACCAGCGTGACCCCGCCCCAACCGCTCCGATATCGGCGATTACAGCCTATTTGCAGTTACTTCGCACGCCGGGGGTGATGTTTCACGGGTTAACCGGTGGTCTGGCGGTTGGGATGTTTTTCGCCATGGGCGGTGCGATGCCCTATGAATTCGACCGTATGGGTGTTGGCCCGCTGGAATATGGACTGTTCTTTGCGATGACCTCGGTTGGCTATGTTTTCGGGAATTTTGCCAATCGCCAGCTGGTCGGTTCCGTTGGCGTTGTCCGCATGGCGTTTTTAGGCAGCCTGCTGACGGTTCTGGTGCCGTTGACGATGCTGTTAGTGGCGCTTGGCGGGGTTATGACGCCATTGCTGTTGTCTTTTTTATGCTTCTGCTTTGGCTGTTGTAATGGTTTGGTCATTGCCAATTCGATGATTTGCAGCATGCAGGCAGCGGGCAAAAATAGTGGGGCGGGGGCTGGTATTTTAGGCGCGATGCAGATGCTGTTTGGCGCCGTTGCAGGCAGCGTGATTATCGCGCTTGGTGGTGCTAATCAATTTGTCGTGACCGCAACCGGCCTCTTGATCATGTCGTTATGCGCGGCATTGTCATCTTTTATGGCGCCGGACGCGCGATAAATGGTTGCCTTCCTGCGGTGGTTTTGATAGAAGCCGCTATCCAAGGATGTGCGACCAGCCTTTCACGGTATAAATAGCCAGACCCTTTTTGCGAGGGCGCTGGCCATTAGCCTGATAGAAAACCCACGAAAACCGTCGGGTGCTGATTGCTTTGCCTTGACTAAATTTGAACTTGAATTGGCAGATATCGATGGCTAAAGTGTCGCCCGCACAATTTGTTAGGCAGGTCCGTCAGGAAATCAACCGGATTTCCTGGGCTACCAAGCGTGAGACGGGCACGGCCACACTAACTGTGTTTATAATGACAACAATTGCCGCGCTGTTTTTTCTGTTGGTTGATTGGGTGTTGTCGAATGGTGTCCAGTTTGTTCTTGGCCTTGGTGGCTAAGAGCGAAGTGGTTTTTTGTCGTTTCGCCTTGGCGAATCGCATCGGGAAAGAATGGTAATGGCCAAGCGCTGGTATGTCCTTCATGTCTTCTCAGGATCTGAGAAAAAGGTCGCGCAGTCTATCCGTGAGCAAGCAGCTACGCATGGATTGGAAGATCAGATCGAAGACGTCATGGTTCCGACCGAAAACGTGGTCGAGGTCAAGCGCGGTGTCCGCGTTGAGGGTGAGCGTAAATTTTTCCCCGGCTACATTCTGGTGAAATTAGAACTAAGCGATGAAGCGTGGCAGATGGTGACAAGCCAGCCGCGGGTTACCGGTTTTCTTGGTGGCAAGGGTCGCCCGATCCCAATTACTGACAAGGAAGCCGAGCGGCTTATCAAGCAAGTCAGCGAAGGGGTTGAGCGTCCACGGACAACCATCACCTTTGATATCGGCGAGCAGGTGCGGGTGGCTGACGGGCCGTTTGCATCATTTAACGGCTATGTCGAAGAGGCCGATGATGATAAGGCGCGCTTGAAAGTGGCGGTCTCTATCTTTGGCCGGTCAACGCCGGTTGAGCTGGAATATAGTCAGGTCGAAAAAATATAGATTTTTAAAGTGCCGCACTCGGTGGGCGGCAAATGAACATCGCGCCTGTCGATGGCAGGCGGTACCTATGTCAAGGAAGCATTAAGATGGCAAAGAAGATCCAAGGTTACATCAAGCTGAATATTCCGGCAGGCGCGGCCAATCCGTCGCCACCAGTTGGCCCAGCATTGGGCCAGCGCGGTGTAAACATCATGGAATTCTGTAAGGCGTTTAACGCGGCAACAGATTCGCTGGAAAAGAATATGCCAGTGCCGGTTGTCATCACCGTCTATCAGGACAAGTCATTCTCATTTGTCACCAAAACTGCGCCAGTGAGCTATTTCTTGAAAAAGGCTGCCGGTCTGAAGGGTGGATCAAAAGAGCCGGGCCGTTCGGTTGCCGGCAAGGTAACAATGGCGCAGGTGCGCGAAATTGCCGATCAGAAGATGGGCGATATGAATGCTGTTGACGTTGAAGGCGCAATGCAAATGGTGATCGGCTCTGCCCGTGCCATGGGCCTCGAAGTCGTGGAGGGCTAAGAAGATGGCAAGAAATAGCAAGAATTTGAAAGCAGCCTACGCGGCGATTGACCGGAACAAGGCGTATGAACTTGCCGAAGCTGTTGCGCTGGTAAAGAGCAATGCCAAGGCAAAATTTGACGAGACCATCGAAATTTCGATGAATCTTGGGGTTGATCCACGCCATGCAGACCAGATGGTTCGCGGCGTTGTTGCCATGCCAAATGGCACTGGCAAGACCATGCGGGTTGCCGTCTTTGCAAAAGACGCCAAGGCGGATGAGGCAAAAGCCGCTGGTGCCGATCTTGTTGGTGCCGAAGATCTGGCCGAAGCAATCCAGAACGGCGAGTCAGGCTTTGACCGGGTGATTGCGACACCTGACATGATGGGTGTTGTGGGTCGTCTTGGTAAGGTTCTTGGCCCACGCGGCCTGATGCCAAACCCGAAATTGGGCACAGTGACTGCCGATGTTGCAGCCGCGGTCGCCGCTGCCAAGGCTGGTGAAGTGCAGTACCGCGCTGAAAAAGCTGGTGTTGTTCATGCCGGTATCGGTAAGGCCAGCTTTGACGAGGCAAAAATTGTCGAGAACGCATCAGCATTTATCGATGCGGTTCGCAAAGCACGTCCATCTGGTGCCAAAGGCCAGTATGTAAAAAAGATCACCATTTCATCAACAATGGGCGCAGGTGTGTTCGTTGAGGAAGCAGCCGGCCAATAAGGCTGGGGTAATAAGAATTCTTCAGCTCATGCCATTGGCTGGGTTGGAGACCAGGGGCAGATGTGGTTACACACAAATGCCCCGCACCTGTCCAAGACTACGGGGGTGCTGCCATCGGCAGGACTTAATAACCCGTAATAGACGGGGAGCAAGGGCGAAGAATTTCGCTTGAACTTCTTATGGGCAGGCCAGCGGACTGGCGGTGACCGTCGGTTCATTTTGCAACTAGGCAGACAGTGGGTGACCCACACTGCCCAATCGAGAGCGGAGACGATCGGTGAATAGAACAGAAAAAGCCGAACTGATCGAAACGCTGCAATCAGCCTTTAATGAGTCATCAACAATTGTTGTGGCGCATCAGGTTGGTATGACCGTTGCGGAAAGCGGTGACCTGCGCAAAAAAATGCGGGACGCCGATGCTGGCTTCAAGGTAACCAAAAATCGGATTGCCAAGCTAGCGCTAAAGGGCACGCGCTTCGAAGATCTTGACAGCCTGTTTACTGGACCAACAGCCGTTGGTATGTCGCAAGACCCAGTCGCAGCCGCCAAGACCCTCGTTGATTTTGCCAAGGGAAATACAAAGCTGACCATTGTTGGCGGCAGCATGGACGGGAAAATTCTCGACAAAGCTGGCGTTGAAGCATTGGCCAAATTGCCTTCTCTTGACGAATTGCGTGGCAAGCTTGTCGGGCTTATCCAAGCTCCGGCAGCCAAAATTGCACGGGTTACTCAGGCTCCGGCCGGCAAACTCGCTCGTGTAATCAAGGCACGCGAAGACCAATTGCAGCAAGGGGCATAATGCCCAAAATCAGAAGTTCAAGCCTTAATGGAGTATATAATGGCTGATATCGCAAAAATCGCAGAAGACCTTTCTAACCTAACAGTTCTTGAAGCTGCTGAATTGGCAACCATGCTAGAAGAGAAGTGGGGCGTTTCTGCCGCTGCTGCTCCTATGGCTGTTGCAATGCCTGCTGGTGGTGACGCCGGCGGCGCAGCCGAAGAAAAGACTGAATTTGATGTTGTTCTGGCGTCCGCAGGTTCGTCAAAGATCAACGTCATTAAAGAAGTACGCAGCATCACCGGCCTTGGTCTGAAAGAAGCCAAAGATTTGGTTGAAGGCGCACCAAAGGCTGTTAAGGAAGGCGTGTCTAAGGACGAAGCCGACCAGATCAAAGCAAAGCTTGAAGAAGCTGGCGCAACTGTCGAAGTTAAATAACTTGGCAGTACAGCTGGTTTTTTAGCTGTCTAAAATATTTGCACCGGGCGGTTTCGGCTGTCCGGTGCAAGGTCGTTTAATAATCGGCGGTTTTTAACCGGTCCGAAACCCACTTGAAAAAGCGCCTATGGCTTGTAGATTTTGCCACTGGCGGCTTGAGTTATGACGAGGGATCACTGATGGTATCGCATGTAAGCACTCTGGACAGCCGCAAACGGGTACGCCGCACTTTCGGTCAACTTGAAGAAGTGACCCCAATGCCCAACCTTATTGATGTTCAGCGCTCAAGCTATGATACTTTCTTGCAGATGGATGTGGCCGCACACGAGCGGGCTGATCTGGGTTTGCAGGAAACCTTCAAATCGGTATTTCCAATTGAGGATTTCGCCGGTCGGTCAATTCTGGAATTTGTTTCCTATGACCTTGAAACCCCAAAATATGACGTCGAAGAATGCCAGCAGCGCGGTTTGACCTTTGCGTCGCCGCTGCGCGTCACACTTCGTCTGGTTGTTTGGGAAGAAAATGAAGATACCGGATCGCGTTCAATCCGCGATATCAAGGAACAGGATGTCTATATGGGCGATATGCCGTTGATGACATCGAATGGTACCTTCATCGTGAACGGCACCGAGCGCGTAATCGTATCGCAAATGCACCGGTCACCGGGGGTGTTTTTCGACCATGATCGCGGCAAGACGCATGCTTCTGGCAAATTGCTGTTTGCTGCACGGGTAATTCCTTACCGCGGCTCGTGGCTGGATTTCGAATTTGACGCCAAAGATATCTTGAACGTACGGATCGACCGCAAGCGCAAGCTGCCGGCAACAACCTTTATGATGGCACTGCCTGATGAAGATTCGGCTGCCTATATGGCAAGCTGTGAGGAAAGCGGTGAAGCCGTTGATCCAAGCCGGATCGTTGGCATGAGCCGTGAAGAAATTCTGGGCAATTTTTACAAGTCAGTGAATTATCGCCGTCAGGGCGATGGCTGGGCCTATGATTTTGATGTCGATGCGTTGAAAGGCAGCAAGCTGATCCGTGATCTGGTCGATGCGAAAACCAAAAAGGTCATTGCTAGCGCTGGTACCAAAATGACCCCGCGGTCGCTGAACAAGCTGGCCGAAGCCGGGGTGAAGGCGGTTCTTGTTGGTGATTCAGATTTGCTGGGCCGGTTTGCTGCTGAAGATGTTGTCAATATGACAACTGGCGAGGTCTTTGCCGAGGCTGGTGATGAAATCACCGAGGATTTGCTTGCCAAGCTGGATGCCAATGGCACCAAGGAAATCAGCATTCTGTTCATTGACAATGTTAATTTTGGCCCGCATCTGCGCAACACGCTGGCGGCTGATCGTAACACCTGCCGTGAAGAGGCGCTGGTTGATATCTACCGTGTCATGCGCCCGGGCGAGCCGCCAACATTGGAAAGCTCGCATGGCCTGTTCCAGAGCTTGTTCTTTAACTCTGATCGGTATGATTTGTCGTCAGTCGGTCGGGTAAAAATGAATTCGCGCCTCGATCTTGAAACCGAGGACAATCTCCGCATCCTGCGCAAACAGGACGTCATGGCAATTCTGAAGGTTCTGGTCGGTCTGAAAGACGGTCAGGGCGACATTGACGATATTGACCATCTTGGCAACCGCCGTGTGCGTTCGGTTGGTGAATTGATGGAAAACCAGTACCGGATTGGCCTGCTTCGCATGGAGCGTGCCATTCGTGAGCGTATGGGATCAGTTGAAATCGACACGGTTATGCCTGCCGATCTGATTAATGCCAAGCCAGCCGCCGCTGCGGTTCGTGAATTCTTTGGCTCATCACAATTGTCACAGTTTATGGACCAGACAAACCCATTGTCTGAAATTACCCATAAACGCCGCGTTTCGGCCCTTGGGCCGGGCGGTCTGACCCGCGAGCGTGCGGGCTTTGAGGTGCGCGATGTTCACCCAACCCATTATGGCCGTATCTGCCCGATTGAAACACCTGAAGGGCCAAATATTGGTCTGATCAACTCGTTGGCAACCTTTGCCAAGATCAACCGCTATGGCTTTATCGAAACACCTTATCGCAAGGTTGTTGACGGTCAGGTGACGGCTGAGGTGCGGTATATTTCAGCGATGGAAGAGGGCCGCTACACAATTGCGCAGGCGAATGCCGAACTGGATGGCGACAATAAATTTGTTGGCGAATTGATCCCGGTTCGCCGTTCAGGTGATATTGGCCTTGCCCGGCCAACCGATATTGAACTGATGGATGTATCGCCAAAGCAGCTAGTTTCAGTTGCGGCGGCATTGATCCCGTTCCTAGAGAATGATGATGCGAACCGCGCCCTTATGGGATCGAACATGCAGCGTCAGGCAGTGCCGCTTTTGCGCGCCGAAGCACCGATCGTCGGCACGGGTATGGAAGCGCGTGTGGCGCGGGATTCTGGTGTTACAATCGTTGCGCATCGTGCCGGTGTTATCGATCAGGTTGATGCAACCCGTATCGTGGTTCGCGCCAGTGAAGATACCGAAGGCAACGTATCGCCTGTTGATATTTACAGCCTGTTGAAATTCCAGCGCTCAAACCAGAACACAACTGTCAATCAGCGTCCGCTCGTGAAGGTTGGTGATACGGTTCGCCGCGGTGATATTATTGCCGATGGCCCGTCTACCGAGGATGGTGAATTGGCTTTGGGCCGGAACGTGCTGGTCGCGTTCATGCCGTGGAATGGTTACAATTTTGAGGATTCAATCCTGATTTCTGAGCGTATTGTCCGCGATGATGTTTTCACCTCGATCCATATCGAGGAATATGAGGTCATGGCGCGCGATACCAAACTTGGACAAGAAGAAATCACGCGCGATATCCCGAACGTCGGTGAAGAGGCTCTGAAAAATCTTGATGAGGCTGGCATCGTCTATGTTGGTGCCGAGGTCGGGCCGGGTGATATTCTTGTTGGCAAGGTTACGCCAAAGGGCGAGTCACCAATGACACCTGAAGAAAAGTTGCTTCGGGCGATCTTTGGTGAAAAGGCGTCGGATGTTCGTGACACATCACTCAAGCTGCCACCGGGTGGGTCTGGCACAATTGTCGAGGTGCGGGTGTTCTCGCGCCGCGGCGTTGAAAAGGACGAGCGGGCATTGGCGATTGACCGGGCGGAGATTGACCGTCTTGGCAAGGACCGCGATGACGAGCGCGCTATTTTGGAGCGTGGTTTCCATGGCCGGATGAGTGAATTGCTTGATGGGCAAACCGTTGCCAGCGGGCCAAAGGGCATGAAAGCCGGCACCGTGCTGACGCAGGAAATTCTTGATGAATTGCCAAAGTCGCAATGGCAGCAGATCGCCGTTAAGGATGATGATGTCCAAAAACTGGTCGAGGCGCAGGTTGCCAACTTTGACTCAGCTGTTGCTGCATTGCAGGCACGCTTTACCGACAAGGTAGACAAGCTGCAGGGCGGCGATGAATTGCTGCCGGGCGTGATGAAGATGGTAAAAGTCTTTGTGGCGATCAAGCGTAAGCTTCAGCCCGGTGATAAAATGGCTGGCCGTCATGGCAACAAAGGGGTGATTTCCCGCATCGTGCCAATGGAAGACATGCCGTATCTGGATGATGGTACACCTGTTGATATCGTGCTGAACCCGCTTGGGGTGCCGTCGCGGATGAACGTCGGTCAGATTCTCGAAACGCATCTTGGCTGGGCTGCTCGCGGCCTTGGTAAACAGATCGGCGCCGCCGCCGAGGCTGCACGCGCCAATCTCGACACCAAGCCAATCCGCACGATGCTGGCTGATATCTATAGTGACGAGCAATATAGCTCTGAGCTGGCGGTGATGGATGATGATCAGATCATCGAGCAGGCCGGTATTCTGGCACGCGGCGTCCCAATGGGAACCCCTGTCTTTGATGGTGCGCGCGAGGCTGATGTCATTTCGCTGCTGGAAAAGGCTGGGCTTAGCAAAACCGGACAGGAATGGTTAACCGATGGCCGTACTGGCGAGGTCTTTGATCGTCAGGTAACCGTTGGCTACATCTATATGCTGAAGCTGCATCACCTTGTTGATGACAAGATTCACGCCCGCTCGATTGGCCCCTATTCGCTTGTCACCCAGCAGCCGC
>Ga0255757_10004800_pt1 | contig 12100 bp, 8 predicted proteins | sample 071ome_27_FD_179957 | JGI IMG/M metagenome (GOLD analysis project Ga0255757, IMG submission 179957) | Coastal salt marsh microbial communities from the Groves Creek Marsh, Skidaway Island, Georgia - 071409AT metaG (version 2) | ecosystem: Environmental > Aquatic > Marine > Intertidal zone > Salt...
ACGAGGACGCCGGTGAGGACTGATGCCGCGAGAATGCGGACATCGGTGCCTCGAACCAACGGCGTGATGGTCCCTTTCACGGAGCCTTCCTACTTCATCCGCGGCACTGCGTCAGGTACCAGGAGTCCCTGGGCGTCCATCAACAGTGCTCCCAGAAGCGATGACCTGCCGACGATCACGGTTCCTGCGCCCAACGGGTGGCGAGCACACGATCGGGGCATCACCGGCGCACTTGGGGGTGGGGCAAGTACACGGCGCTCGGTGATGCCGCCGCTCCGCCCTCGCGGGCGGTGATGACGTCGACGAAGTGACGGTACGGCTCTTCCCCGATCAATTCGACGATCTCGTCCCGCGACGTCCTCCAGACCGGGCGGTCTTCGTTGAACGCCAGCGGGTCGTCCGTGCACCACCAGGCAAACTCCAGCCCGCCCTCGCCCCAGTCACGGCGTTTCCACTCACGAAGGATGTAGGTGGTGTGACCGTTGTCGTCGGTGTGTTCGTCAAATCGGATCGGCACTTGCCAGCACACGTCCGGCTTCCAGTCGAGGGGCCGTTCCCCTCGGCGAAGCGCGGCCTGATGGAGAGCACAACCGGCTCCGTGCTCGAAGCCCGGACGATTCAGGAAGATGCAGGCATCATCGATGGTGTGGGTCACCCACTCGCCCTCGTCGTTCTGGTGGATCGGTCCTCCCATCTCCTCGGCTCGTTCGGCCAACTCCCACTCACCGGGCTCCAACCGTGCGACCTGTGCTTCGATGGCCACACGGTCTTCTCGATCGACGAAGTGGGCGCCATAGGTGCAACAGCCGTGCTCGTACTCGGGCGCAAGCTCGGTGAACACGCCGGGACACCCCCTGCCGTAGATACAGCCGTAGTTCGACGTGAGAAAAGTGACATCGAACAGCCAGGTATCGCCCTCCTCGTCGTCGAAGCTGAACCACTCGTGGAGGTCGACGGGAATCTCACTCATGCTGGTGGACGGTACAAGGCGACCAGTACGGTACGACCCGTGGCAGGCGAATTCGACGAGATCCGCAGCCGGCTGGAATCGATCGCTGAGGAACTGGCCGATCTTGCCATCATCCGCCTTCGAGAGTCGATCGATGCAGGTGGCACCGAATACCCGGTCGACGAAAAGCGTCTCACCCGCGCTCGCCGGGCCGTCGAGAAAGCGCTCCACCTTCTGGCCGAACCCGACGATCGGGGGTTCTAGCGGGAGACGTCGAGGGATGACTCATTGAGCCGATCGATGAGTCGCCGCAGCATCGCCCACTTGTGCTTGTCGAACGCAAAGACGATCCGGGGAAGGGCAACGTGATCGTCGTCTCTGATCTCTGCATCCGTCGCAGCACAACGTTCGATGCCGCCGCGGAGGATCATCGACCTGAACTCCTCGGTGAGCATCGCGAGCTCCTCATCGCCAACCGAACGATTGAGCCGCAGGACGAGGCGATCACCGACGAATCGCATGGAGTGATAGGTGCGATAGAAGCTACGGATCTCCTCGACCGCTTCGTCGACCGTGGTGGCAACCTTCACCAGTCGCATGTCGTCGGGTGAGATCAAGCCGCCATCGCCAAGTTCGGTGGTGACGAACGCGTGCCAGTGGTCCCAGTAGGAACTTCCGGGAGGGTCGAGCAGGACGACCGGTGCGGGAGGTGTCTTGCCGGTCTGCATCAAGGTGAGAAGCTCGAAGCTCTCATCCATCGTGCCGAACCCTCCTGGGAGCAGCACGTAGGCGTGCGACTCCTTCATGAACATGACCTTGCGGGTGAAGAAATAGTTGAAGTTGATGAGTTTCGGATCGTCGGCGATGAACTCGTTCGCTGCCGCCTCGAACGGCAGGACGATGTTGACGCCGAAGGACTTCGCTGCCCCAGCACCCTCGTGCCCCGCCTCCATGATTCCCGGGCCGGCACCGGTGATCACCATCCAGTCCTGCGCAGCGATCTCGGCCGCAACTGCCCGAGCACACTCGTAGGCGGGCTCGCCGGACTGGATCCGGGCACTCCCGAAGATGGTGCACTTCCGAACTCCGGCGTAGGGCGCGAAGACCTCGAAGCTGTACCGCAGTTCCTTCATCGCGGCAGTGACGAGCTTGAGGTCACCGCGATCGGTGTCCTCTCGGCTGAGCCGCATGGCAGTCACGACCATCTCGAACACCAGCCGCTGGTCGGCGGGGTCGACCCGCTGCACGAGCGAGGCAATCTCGGCATCGAGCTCATCGTCACCGGTTCGATAGTGAGAGGGGAGTTCGGTCACGACGACGACCGTAGCGCTCCTCCTGCCGCCGACCGCACGGACGCGCGCTGGCGTCAGTCCCCAGCGACAGGAATCCGAACGCGGGCGCGAGATGCGGGCTCGAGCGGAAGTTCGGAGAGATCAGGGCGCCCGTAGAGGGTTGTTCGTTGGACGAGCGTCCGCCCGAGCGGCTCGACGATGTGCCGGAAGTCTTCCGGTGTGACCTCGGTTCCGTGATCGGCACCCGCCGCTCGGGAGATGTTCTCATCCATCAGCGTTCCGCCGAGGTCGTTCGCCCCCGCCTGAAGCAGCTGGGTGATGGAGTCGAACCCGAGTTTGACCCACGAACCCTGGATGTTGTCGATCCGGCCTCGATAGGCGATTCGTGCCACCGCATGCATCAGCACCACCTCGCGGAACGTCGGGCCCCGTCGAGCCTTGCGCTGGAGATAGATCGGGCTGGCCATATGGACGAACGGCAGACCGACGAACTCGGTGAAACCACCGGTCTCTTCCTGAAGCGCACGTGTTCGCATGATGTGGTGGGCCCAGTGTTCGGGTCGTTCGATCGACCCGAACATGATCGTCACGTTCGAACCGAGGCCGACCGCATGCGCAGTCCGGTGGGCCTCGAGCCATTCTTCGGTGTTGATCTTGTCCGGACACAGTGTGGCACGAACCTCGTCGTGGAGAATCTCGGCCGCAGTCCCCGGCAAGCTTGCCTGCCCAGCCTGCTTGAGTCGGGTCAGATACTCCGCAAGTGGCTCGCCGTTTCGCCTCGCTCCCTCGGTCACCTCCAGTGCAGTGAACCCGTGGATGTGCATGCCGGGCACCGCCTCGTGCACGGCGCGCGCAACCTCGATGTAATAGTCACCGTCGAAGTCGGGGTGGATACCACCCTGCAGACAGACCTCGGTTGCGCCAGCCGCTGCCGCTTCGACGACTCGCTCCGCAATGTCGTCGAGCGTGAGCAGGTACGGAGTGCCGCGAAGATTGAGCGACAGCGGTCCCTTGGAGAATCCGCAGAAGCGACATTTGAACGTGCAGACGTTGGTGTAGTTGATGTTGCGGTTGGCGACCCAGGTGACGGCGTCACCCACAATTTCGTGCCGGAGTGCATCAGCCACCTCGGCTACTGCAGCCACCTCGCGGCCCCGGGCCCGGAACAGCGTCACGATCTCGTCGAACCCGACATCCTCGCCGGCGCGCACGCCGTCGAGAACCTCGGCGACGGGCCCTGTTGCGCAGGGCTCGCCGGGAACGAGTTGTTGTGGATCGCCACCGGTACCGACGTACCACTGCGAGCTGATCGTCCCGGTGAGCTCGAACTCGGCACCGTCGTCGACCTTTGCCCGTTCCATGGTGCGCTCGGGCCACACCGAGCCCGGGTCGTCTCGAGCAAAACCGTCGGAGTCGGAGCGGTCCGCCACTGCGAAGTGCAACTGCGGGTCGAGCCAGCGTTGAGGCTCTCGGGCATAGCGGGCGTGGATGGTGAGCCGCGGCGCGAGGACATGCCCAGCCGATTCGGTGACCGCTCGAAGCCGCTCGAGTTCGGGCCACGGACGCTCAGGATTCACATGGTCCGCAGTGACAGGGGAGACCCCACCCCAATCAGAGACTCCAGCATCGAGCAGGTCACCGAAGTCGTCGGAGAGATTCGGGGGAGCCTGGACGTGAACGTCGGGCGGCAAGATCAGCCGGGCGAGCGCGATCGCTTCGAGATACACATCTCGTGGGCACGGCGCAGCCTGGTGCATCGCAGTACCCGCCTTGGGCAGGAAGTTCTGCACGATGACTTCCTGCACATGCCCGTGGCGCTCATGGCTCGAAGCGATGGCCCGGAGCGCATCGATGCGGTCTTCCCGGGTCTCTCCGATCCCGACGAGGATGCCAGTCGTGTAGGGGATCTGCAGCTCACCAGCCCAGTCGAGCGTTGCGAGGCGGCGGGCCGGGACCTTGTCGGGAGCCCCACGATGACATTCGAGATCGGTACGCAGCGACTCGAGCATCATCCCTTGACTCGGCGAAACGGTGCGCAACAGGGCGAGCTGCTCGAAGTTCATCGCCCCGGTGTTGGCGTGGGGAAGGAGCCCGGTCTCGTCGAGAACGAGCTGCGCCATCGCCGCCACATAATGGATCGTCGACTCATAGCCATGCCGGTCGAGCCAGTCCCGTGCGACCGGATACCGAGCCTCCGGGTTCTCGCCGAGGGTGAACAGCGCCTCATGGCAGCCCCGATCGGCGCCGACCGACGCGAGTTCGAGGACCTGTTCGGGAGTGAGATAGGGGGCGTCGAGGCGAGCCGGCGGTTGGGCAAACGTGCAGTAGCCACACTTGTCCCGACAGAGCATCGTGAGGGGAATGAAAACCTTCGGCGAGTAGGTCACGATCGACCCGAAGGCCTCGTCTCGGCGCGTGCGAGCAGCTGCCAACAACTCGGCGCCGACAAGTTCGTCGAGATCATGCATGCGTAGACTCCGTAGCGGTCAGGACGCGCCCAGGCCCGGGGCGCGAGGCGATCTGGGTGGGTGTCACCGGGGCGTTGCACGCCGTGCACCAGCACTGCAGTTCGAGGCGGGTGTCGCAGTCGTGGTGGACGAGCTCGGTGGGAGCCACGCCACCGCTGCACCACTCGTCACCCCACCGCATCATCGCGACGAGTGTTGGGCTGAGGGCACGGCCCTTGGCCGTGAGTCGATACTCATGGCGAAGCGGGCGCTCCTGATACGGGGTCTTCTCGACGATTTCCGTTTCGACGAGCAGACCAAGACGATCGGTGAGCAGATTCCGAGCGATCCCGAGGTCTTTCTGGATTCGCGAGAAGCGCCGGACGCCCCTGAAGAGATCACGAACAATGAGCAGGGTCCAGCGGTCGCCAACGAGATCGAGCGTCCGCTGGATCGAGCAATCCTCTTCCGGTATCAGCGTCACGGGCCGAACCCTAAGGGGGTCGGTTGCGATATGCAACTGACCTCCGATGCACGCGGCGACCAGACGGTCCTGCGAGGTGGGATCAGGCCGTCCTAGGAGGCCGAGAACACGTGGGTGACGAACCAGCCGCCTGGTCCGTTCCAGAAGCCGACGCCGACCGAGGAGTAGCTGCTGTCGATCATGTTCGCGTAGTGCCCACCACTGTCCAGCCAGAGCGAGTGCAACCGCAGCGCTGCCTCCTCCGGGGTGGCACCGCTGGCACTCCACCAGGCGACGTTCTCGCTGTAGGGACCGGCGCTGTGCTGCACACGCGCCATGTCGTGCATCTCGCGGCTCCAATTGCGCGCATAGGCATCCATCAGTGGGTCGCGCTCGAGAACCCGGAGTCCGAGCGACGCCCGGAGTTCATTGAGCAACATGAGCGACTCGGCCTCGGCAAGCGCTGCCGGGGAGGGAGGCACATCTTCCTCTGCCACTGATGTCGACGGGGGAGGCACATCTTCCTCTGCCACTGATGTCGACGGGGGAGGCACTTCTGGTTCAGCCACTGATGTCGACGGGGGAGGCACTTCTGCTTCAGCCGATGATGTCGAGGATGAAAACGTGTTCTCGCACACTCCAGAGGCGTCGGTCTCCACCACAGGCTCGCCGGCAAATCGGTGGAGGAATGTTGCCACCTCAGCCCGAGTCACGAAGCGGTGGGGTGAAAACGTCACCGCCGACGTGCCTGTGGTAACCCCCGCTGCGAACATCCATGCAATCGGACCAGCAAACCAGGTACCCCGGTCCACATCGGAGAAGGGCTCGGCAGCGCCTGCGGGCTCGCCGGCAAAGCGGTGGAGGAAGGCGGCGAACTCTGCTCGCGTTGCCGGGCGCTGGGGGCTGAACGTCTCGGGTCCCGTTCCGACGGTGATCTCGGCGTTGTACATCCACGCAACTGCATCGGCGTACCGATCGTCTGGCTCGACGTCGGTAAAGGGTTCGGTTCCACCGCTGGGCTCGCCGGCAAACCGGTGGATGAAGACGGCAACTTCGGCGCGTGAGGCTGGTTGCTCGGGGCGAAAACAGCCTGTAGTCGTTTCACGCGCAATCGCTTCGTCGACCATCCACTGCACAGCAGCGGTGTAGAACCGCTCTTGGACGACATCTTCAAAACCGGCAACGCTGCTCGCCGGCGATGGTGTGGTGATCAGCGCCCCCACGGCCACACAAGCCAACGCGGCCCTCAGCCTCGCCTTACCCACAGTTCCCCATACCAATGTCAAGGGTAGCTCCCTGGACCACGCACGGATCGACATCGCTCCAGTGGGAGAACCGACACCAAGGCTGCGCAATCGGTCGTAGCCCCCACCGACGAGTACCCGATGATCAATCGGAGCCGCTCTCTTCGGTCACCTGTTCGAGTTCGCCCGCTGCCGCAAGAGCTCCAGCCAGCACCGCAGCCCGCTCGTACACCAGCGAAAACCAGTGTTCAGCCGCCGTCTCCTGCCCCGCCAGCGGAACGCGCCCGAGGGACTGCACGACGGCCTTCACGTCGGGAACGGAGCGAACCGCCGAGATCGGATCGGGCAGCAGCTCGGGGTCACCCCAGAACTGCAAAGGATCGACCTTCGGCTCGTTCCGGTTGCGGGACGTCTGTCCGCCTGCTCGATCACGCTGCACCGACCCAGTGGTCGGCGGTTTTCCTCGCCCACGGGCTCGACGGCGACCCTGACCTTGGCTCATGCGGACACCTCTCCATCCAAGAACTCCGGTTCGTCCGACCGCTCCGAGTCCGGCTCGGCATCGAGAAGCAGCGATGCGTCGATGCCGAGCGCCTGTTGCAACTGCGCCGCATCCAGATCACCGATCGAACTCGACTTCGGAAGGGTGATGTCGGCGATCTGTCGTTTCCCGGCCACAACCTCCTCGACCCGCTCGTCGATCGTCCCCGGACAGATCAACCGATGACAGATCACCGTGTTCTTTTGCCCGATACGCCACACCCGGTCCCGAGCCTGGTCTTCAACCGCCGGGTTCCACCATCGGTCGTAGAGAACGACATGGTTGGCCGCCGTGAGGTTCAGCCCGGTCCCACCGGCCTTGAGCGACAGGACCATCGCCCCTGCACCGCTGGTGGACTGAAAACGGTCGACCAGCGTGTCGCGCGCCGAGCGACCGAGCCCACCGTGGTAGCAGGCGATGTCGAGGCCTGTGCGCTCGCTCAAATATGCCGCAAGCTTCTCCCCCCACGACGCAAAGTGCGTGAAGATCAAGACTTTCTCGTTCGCAGCAACAACGGTTTCGACGATCTCGTTGAGTCTCGTCAGCTTGCCGGACCGCCCCTCGAGTCCCAGATCATCGGGTTGGTAGTTGACCGGATGATTGCAGATCTGTTTGAGGGCGGTGATTGCCGCGAGCACGGCTCCCTTGCGCTCCGGGGTCCCCGGATCGTTCTCGCTGGTCTGCGCCACGAGCGTGTCGATGACGGCCTGGTACAGGCCGATCTGTTCGGGTGTCATGGCGCAGTGATCGAGTTCGTCGATGCGGTCCGGCAATTCTTCGGCGATTGCGGGCTCGGCCTTTGTTCGTCGGTAGACCAGAATGCCGTTCAGCGCCCGAAGTGCCGCCTCGCCCTCGTCACCCTGCTTGCCCTTGGTCGTGGGTGTGAGTTGGGCAATGAAGGGCGCCCGTGGGCCGAGCAGACCGGGATTCGCCCAATCCATGATCGCCCAGAGGTCCCCGAGTCCGTTCTCGATCGGTGTGCCGGTGAGCGCGACGCGGGTGCGGGCCTGCAGCCGCCGCAGCTGCCGGCTCGTGTCTGCTGCCGGGTTCTTGATCGCCTGCGCCTCGTCGATCACGACCTTGCCGAACTCGAACTCGGCGAGCTGATCCATATCGCGTACAGCCGTCCCATAGGTGGTGACGACGAGCTCCGCTCGGCGGACTGCCGCAGCAAGTTCTGGGCCCTTCTTCCGGTTCCCGCCATGATGCACGAGCACCTTCACATCAGGAACGAATTTGCGGGCCTCCGACGCCCAGTTCCCGACAACGGCAGGGGGTGCGACCACGAGCGCAGGACCGTGTTCGCGGCCCAGAGCGATGCTCGCCAACATGGTCGGCGTCTTGCCGAGGCCCATGTCGAGTGCCAAGCACCCGCCGAGGCCGGCATCGTCGAGGAAATGCAGCCAGGCCAGGGCATCGGCCTGGTAGCTCCGGAGCTCCCCCGAGAACCCCTCAGGCGTTGTGGTCGGATCGGTGGGCAATGACTCGACGCTGCGAAGCAGGTCGGCTGCCCACCCTCCACCAACGATCTTGACGCCACCAGCGAGCGGCGACCCTTCGAGCCCCAATGCATGGCGGAGCATGTCGGCACCGGAGAGCTTGGTGGTGTCGGCTCGTTCCGCCAAGGCAGCGGCTGCTTCTGCGAGATCGGCCTTGTCGAGCTCGACCCATTGGCCTCGCGACTTGACGAGGGGACGAGCCTCTCGAGCGAGCTGTGCGATCTCGGCTGCCGTCAGTTCGACATCGTCGAAAACCGCAGACCAGCGCACATCGGCAAGCTGCTGCGCCCCAACCACAGATTCGTCGGCCTCCGAGGTGAGGCGAAGCGAGGCGACCGCTTTTTGCCGCTTGAGCGCCGGAACCCGCACCTCGAATCCGCAGGCCCGCAAGGTGTCGCCCGATGTCGTCATCAGGTTCCAGGCCTCGTCTTGGGACAGGATCACTTCACCGCGCCGACGACCACCCAACCGGAGCAGCTCGGGGAAGAGCCGCTCGAGGCGGGCCAACTGCAGCGCCGTGGTCTTCGCCCGCGACTTCGAGCTGGTGGCCAGCGCCACCTCGACGGGCTCGAGTTCTTCTTCGTCGTTTCGCGCAAGCACCCGTACATGCCAGGCATTGCTGGAATCGGGTGGATCCAGGTGCACCACCAGTGTCCGCTCGGCTGCACCGAGGACCGGTTGGGCCCACGCAGCCAGGCGCCGCACGACATCGCCGCCGAACTTCGTCGGCGCTTCGAACGTCGTGCCATCGAGATGACACAGGGTCGCTTCCACGACGTCGGCCTTGGTCATGACCTTGGGCGGGGGAGCGGGCGACTCGATCTGGCCTGCACCGACCGTCACGATTGCGTCGGTCAGGTCGCCGAGGGCAGCAAGCGCAAACTTCGTCCGGTCCTGCTCGCGAGCGCCGGCCATGGCAGCGCCCGGGATCGAGCTGGCGAGACGCTCCAGCCGTTCAGGGTCGACCAGTGCAGGCAGCCAGCGAAGGCGAAACAGCCCACGATCAGCGGCACGGTCACGGTCCTTGCGTCGACGCTTGGCCTGGACGAGCTGGGGCACGACACGACCCTGTGCAACGATCTCGACGGCGATGGCTGCGGCCTGTCCCATCCATGTGACGCTCGCGCCAACAGACGCGTCATCCTTGGTGTCTGCCAACGAAACCAGCCAGCCGAGCGCTGACGAAACCGGCGCAGAGACGGTCGACACCCTTCCACTGCCGGGCACCTTCATCGTTGCCTGTTCGTCCCAGGTCACCGCCCCACCACCGTGCGCCTTGATTCGCTCCAGCAGGCGATCGTGGTGTTCCCCTCGCACGCCGTGTCCTGCGGCCCAGGCAACGATCCGGCCGTCGGTGCGAGAGAGATGCAGTTGCATCGTGCCGACGTAGGGCTCCGGGTCAGGATCGGACGCTTCTGGTTCAGCTGCCACGGGGGCCAGCTCATCTTCGCGGGGCGGCCCGGTGAGGGTGGTGAGCTGGGCGTCGATCTTGAAGCACTCTTCGTCGAGGTCGCTGAGGACGACGGCACGTGCTGCGCCCTTGACCGTGCGACGAGCGCTGGCAAGGGATTCTTCGGCGCGATCCAGGAGACGCCACAGACTGCCGATCCAGGCGTCTCGGTTGGTTTCGAGTAGTCGAATCTCGGCGTCGGTCGCCCGTCCGTCGAGGTGGGCCTGTGCCAAATCATCGAGCAACGACGGCGACAACACAGCCCTATCGGGGGTGATAGTGACGATGGCTCCTCAGAACATCCGCGACACGCGCTGCAACACACGCGAATCGCACGAGGGAAAGGCACCTTCGACGGCCGAAGCCGTGCTCGGTGCGCCAGGTGCTCTCGATGGCGAGACACCCGCAGGACGCTGCGATCGCCCGGACCGCAGTTCCCGTCCCTTCATGCTATGGCCGAACCCGCCTTTGCCAACCTTGTGATCGGTCAGCCGAACTCCGATGCCTTCTCACCAAGCACCCCGAGGAGTTCATCGAAACTTTTCTCGAACGCAGCGACACCCTCGTCCTCCAACTGCTGAGTGACCGCCGCCATGTCGATCCCGAGCTCGGCGAGACGCTCGATCGTCGAACGAGCGTCATCGAGTCCAACATCGATCGTTCGAGCAACCACACCATGGTCTTCGAATGCCTCGAGCGTGTTGTCAGGCAGGGTGTTCACTGTGTCGGGGCCGATGAGTTCGTCCACGTACAGGGTGTCTGCGTACTCGGGATTCTTGGTGGAGGTCGACGCCCACAGCGGTCGCTGGACTCGTGCGCCGCGCGCAACCAGCGCTTCCCAGCGGGAGCCGGAGAACGTTTGCCGAAAGAGGTCGTAGGCGAGCCTGGCGTTGGCGATCGCCGCCTTTCCTCGTAGCGCCCGAGCTTCGGGCGTACCCAGCGCATCGAGGCGCCGATCGACCTCCACATCGACTCGGCTGATGAAGAACGACGCAACGCTGCTGATGTCGCTCAGATCCCCCTCTGCACCTTCGAGCCCGCTGATATAGGCCTCCATCACCTGGGCGTAACGCTCGAGGCCGAAGATCAACGTCACATTGATCGAACGCTTCTCCTCGATCATCTGACGAATCGGCGCCAGACCCTCGCTCGTCGCCGGAATCTTGATGTAGAGATTCGGTGCGGCGAGACGCGTGTCGAGTTCGCGCGCAGCAGCCTCGGTGCCGACCGCATCTCGGGCAAGTCCGGGATCAACCTCCACCGACACGTAGCCGTCCAGACCTCCGGAGCTGTCGTAAACGGGCCGAAGAATGTCGAGAGCTGCACCGATGTCACTCGTGACGAGTTCCCAATAGCTGGCCTCCAGGTCGAGGCCAGCGGCGATCGAGGAACGGAACTGCTCGTCGTACTCGGTGCTGCCCTCGATCGCCTTCTGAAAGATCGATGGATTCGAGGTGAGACCGCGGACCCCCCGATCGACCCAGCCGGCGAGCTCACCGCTGGTGAGCCAACCCCGTCGGATGTTGTCGAGCCAGGGCGACTGGCCCTGAGAGGCGTGCAGATCGTGAAGCCGGGTCATCGGGGCGCTCCTGGTTGCGGTTGGGATCAGACGCCGAGCAGATCCTTCGCCCTGGCGACGACAGTGTCGACGTCGATCCCAAGTTCGCGCATCACCGTGCTACCAGGCGCGGATGCTCCGAAACGATCGATCGAGACCACATCGTCGACCCATCGATGCCACCCTTGCGAGATGCCGGCTTCCACGGCAAGGGAGGGGATCCCAGGCGCCAGCACGGACGCTTGGTACGCACTGTCGGCGTTGTCGAACAGCTCCCAGGACGGGAAGGAAACGACTCGTGCAGCAATACCTTCATCTCGCAGAACGTCAGCAGCTTCGATGCACAGCGACACCTCGCTGCCCGTGCCGATAAGGGAGATCGCAGCGTCGTCGAGTTCACGAATCACGTATGCCCCGGCGCTGACGTCACCGTGTGCGGTGCCCTCGAGCACCGGAAGATCCTGGCGCGAGAGGATGAGAGCAGTCGGGCCGCTCGATTCGACCGCTACCTTCCATGCCCCCACGGTCTCATTGGCATCGGCTGGACGGATCACTCGCAGACCCGGAATCGCCCGCAACGACGCAACATGCTCGACGGGCTGGTGGGTCGGGCCGTCCTCACCAACCCCGACCGAGTCATGGGACCAGACGAAGATG
>Ga0255757_10004801_pt1 | contig 12099 bp, 9 predicted proteins | sample 071ome_27_FD_179957 | JGI IMG/M metagenome (GOLD analysis project Ga0255757, IMG submission 179957) | Coastal salt marsh microbial communities from the Groves Creek Marsh, Skidaway Island, Georgia - 071409AT metaG (version 2) | ecosystem: Environmental > Aquatic > Marine > Intertidal zone > Salt...
GAAGTGGCCCTCAAGAACAAATGGCGAGCATTGGCTGCTCGATTAAATGGAAGGAAGAAGTCGCGAATTAAACCATGCAATACCTTGATTGAAGGGGCTGTTTGGTTGATAATTAAAGATTACGAAAATAATAATGAAACATGATATGAATCATGTTCACTAAGTTACCACTTTGGGAGGAAACATGGCATCAAGACAAGATTTAGCGAATGCAATCCGTGCATTAGCAATGGACGCAGTCCAAAAAGCAAACTCAGGTCACCCTGGCGCACCGATGGGTATGGCAGAAATTGGTGAGGTTTTATGGAACCACCACTTAAGTCACAACCCAAAAAATCCTGATTGGGCAAACCGCGATCGTTTCATTTTATCGAATGGTCACGGCTCGATGCTCATCTATTCATTACTGCATTTAACAGGCTACGATCTCCCGATGAAGGAAATTGAATCGTTCCGTCAATTGCATTCAAAATGTGCAGGTCACCCAGAGTACGGTTATGCACCCGGTGTGGAGACAACCACAGGCCCACTTGGCCAAGGTATCAGTAACGGGGTTGGTTTTGCGATGGCGGAAAAACTACTCGCGAACCAATTTAACCGCCCAGGCCATGACATCGTCGATCATTACACCTACGTGTTCTTAGGCGATGGCTGCTTGATGGAAGGTGTCTCACATGAGACCTGTGCACTCGCAGGGACTTGGGGCTTAGGAAAATTGATTGCGTTCTGGGATGACAACGGTATCTCGATTGATGGTCATATCGAAGGCTGGTACACCGATGATACAGCAGCTCGTTTTGAATCCTACGGTTGGCATGCGATACGCAACGTTGATGGTCATGACTTTGATGCGGTGGATAAAGCCATCCAAGAAGCGAAAAAAGTCACCGATAAACCAACCATCATTTGTTGTAAAACCATTATCGGTAAAGGCTCACCCAATAAAGCAGGCTCACATGACTGTCACGGTGCAGCCTTAGGCGATGATGAAGTGGCTCTCGTTCGAAAAGAAATTGGTTGGGAGCATGCTCCTTTTGTGATTCCTCAAGATGTCTATGATGGCTGGAATCAAAAAGATAAAGGCCAAGCGCGTGAGGATGAGTGGAATGCTAAGTTTGCAGCTTATGAAAAAGCCCATCCAGATTTAGCGGCTGAATTTAAACGTCGTATGGCAGGCGAGCTTCCCAAAGATTGGAAGAAACACACCGATGCCATGATCAAGGCAGCAAATGAAGCAGGTGAGAAGGTAGCAACACGTAAAGCATCGCAAAATGCCATTGCAGCCCTAGCACCTGTGTTACCAGAATTCATTGGTGGCTCAGCGGATTTGACCGGTTCAAATTTAACCAGCTGCTCAGCATTCGAACATGTGAGCGGTAAAAAACCAGGTAACTACATCTCTTACGGTGTGCGTGAATTTGGTATGGCGGCGATCATGAACGGTATGGCCCTCCATGGCGGTTTCCTACCTTTTGGCGGTACCTTCCATATGTTTACTGACTACATGAGAAACGGTATGCGTATGTCGGCATTGATGAAACAGCGCGTGGTTTATGTGCTCACCCATGACTCGATTGGTCAAGGTGAAGATGGTCCGACCCACCAACCAATTGAAACAACGTCAGGTCTTCGCTACATTCCACGTATGGAAGTGTGGCGTCCATGTGATGCAACCGAAACAGCAGCAGCTTGGACTGCGGCGGTTGAAAACACTGAAAACCCAACCAGTTTGGTTCTCACACGACAAGGTACAGGCTTTAATGCACGTACTGATGCTCAGTTAGCTGAAATTAGAAACGGTGGTTATGTCCTTTCTGACGCAGAGGGTAAAGCGGATGTGATTCTGATTGCAACAGGCTCTGAAGTCGATCTTGCGATGAAATCGCAAGCAGCCCTGAAAGAACACAACATCAATGCACGCGTGGTCTCAATGCCATGTACCCATGCTTTTGATCGTCAAGATAAGGCCTACCGTGATAGCGTTTTAACCCCAGGTGTGAAACGTGTCGCGATTGAAGTCGGTGTGACTGACTACTGGGCTAAGTATGTTGGACTTGATGGTGGTTACGTGGGTATTAACACCTATGGTGAATCAGCACCTGGTGGTGTTCTCATGGAGCACTTTGGATTTACTGTAGATAACGTGGTTAAAACCGTACAATCGGTTTTATAACAACACCATTCAATGCTTGAACATTAAGGCATCTTTTTTAAAGGTGCCTTAATTATTTAAACCTTAAGGATGTATTCATGACAATTAAAGTAGCAATCTCGGGCTTTGGTCGAATTGGCCGTTTGGTCCTTCGAGCCATCTATGAAAATCATTACAAAGACATAGAAGTCGTTGCCGTGAACTGTTCACGTGGCACGATTGAAAAGCATGCCCACCTTTTAAAATACGATAGTCAACACGGCCGTTTTGATGCTGAGGTGACGACCAGCGATGATGCCTTTATCGTCAACGGGGATCGTATTCGTTACTTTAATACTCGCAATACCGATGATTTGGTTTGGGGTGAACTCGGTGTCGATCTCGTGTTAGAGTGCACCGGTGCCTTTCGTGGTAAAGCCTCGTGCCAATTTCATCTCGATAACGGCGCTAAAAAGGTACTCATCTCAGCCCCAGGTGAAAAAGACGTCGATGCCACCATTGTTTATGGCGTGAACCATGATCAAATTAAACAAGAACATACCGTCATCTCGAATGCTTCTTGCACCACCAATGGTCTCGCACCGATTGTCAAAGTCTTACAAGATAACCTAGGTATTGAGTCAGGTTTAATGAACACCATTCACTCATACACGAATGACCAAGTGATTTTAGATAACATGCATGACGATGTCAGGCGTGCACGTTCAGGGGCGGTCTCAATGATCCCAACGAAGACCGGTGCAGCCTCAGCTGTGGGTCTGGTTATTCCTGAACTCAAAGGCAAGCTCGATGGTGTCGCGATTCGCGTGCCGACTTCGAATGTATCTTTAGTTGATTTAACGCTTACAACCTCAAAAGCCACCTCGAAAGAAGAGGTGAATGAGCTTATGAAAAAAGCGTCTGAATCAAATCTCAAAGGCATTTTGGTTTATAACGAGGAACCCTTAGTTTCAATTGATTTTAATCACACCTCAGGCTCAAGTTATTTTGATTCAACCTTAACGAAGGTTAGTGCAGATGGCAAACTCGTCAAAGTCTTTGGCTGGTATGACAACGAGTGGGGCTTTAGTTGCCGCATGCTGGATACCGCGATTGCGATGATGAAGGCCTAAATATGGCCACCCTTAAAATCAGTGACGTTGATTTAAGAGGCAAACGCGTCCTCATTCGAGCTGATTTAAATGTACCCCTCATGTCAGGCAAGATTGCCTCCGACAAACGCATTCAAGCCTCCATCCCGACCATTCAATATGCGATTGATCAAGGTGCTAAGGTGATGGTGACCTCGCATTTAGGTCGACCGACCGAGGGTGAATTCTCCGAAGAAAATTCCCTAGCCCCGATAGCTGATTATTTACGAGAGCATTTAGGCGCCTCGGTACGTCTGCAACGCAACTGGGTGTCTCAGCCGTTTGATGTGGAACCACACGAGTTGGTGGTGCTGGAAAATTGCCGTTTTAACGTTGGTGAAAAATCCAATGATGAGACCTTATCCAAACAGTATGCTGCCCTCGCGGATGTGTTTGTCATGGATGCGTTTGGGACTGCGCACCGTAAACAAGCCTCCACCTACGGTGTCGCTGAGTTTTGTGAGACAGCGTGTGCCGGGTTTTTATTTGCTGAAGAACTCGAGGCGCTGGAGAAGGTGATGGCCAATCCGCAAAGCCCCATGATTGCCATTGTCGGAGGCTCTAAGGTGTCAACCAAGCTCACCATTTTAGATGCCTTATCCGATAAAGTGGATCAACTTATTTTAGGTGGTGGTATTGCGAATACCTTTTTAAAAGCGCAAGGCTTTGAAGTCGGGCAGTCACTCTATGAAGCCGACTTTGTTGAGCAAGCCAAAGCGATTATTAAAAAACTAGAGCAACGTGGCGCATCGTTACCAAAGATTACAGATGTCATTTGTGGTAAACAATTCGATGCAAATGAACCAGCTATTTTAAAAAAAATTGATCAGATGGAAGCTGATGACATGATTTTTGATTTTGGCCCTAACTCGATGCAGGGTATTGAAGCCATGATTAAGGATGCCAAGACCCTTTTATGGAATGGTCCCATTGGTGTCTTTGAGTTCGCACAATTCTCGCAAGGCACGCAAGCTCTGGCGCAAGCCATTGCGAAATCAAATGCCTTCTCATTAGCAGGGGGTGGCGATACCATTTCAGCGATTCAAATGTTCGGTGTTGAAAATGATCTGTCTTACATATCTACCGCAGGTGGGGCCTTCTTAGAATTTGTTGAGGGTAAAAAATTACCGGCCGTTGAAATTTTAGAGACAAGGGCAGCTTGATGGCGTTACTTAAATCCAACCTCAAAAGCTTACCTCTGATTCATCAGGGTAAGGTGCGTGATATTTATGACATTGATCAGACCAAGATGCTCATTGTCACCACCGACCGTCTGTCTGCCTTTGATGTCATTATGGGTGAACCGATCCCTCATAAGGGTCAAGTTTTAACGCAGATGGCTAACTTTTGGTTTGATTATTTTAAAGACATTCCCAATCATTTAACGCATGAAAATCCTGAGGATTACGTCTTGCCTGATGAGATCGAGCAGGTACAAGGGCGTGCTGTCGTGGTTAAAAAACTCAGACCCATTCCGATTGAAGCCATTGTGCGAGGATACATTATTGGTAGTGGTTGGAAGGAGTATCAAAAAAGCCAGACCATCTGTGGTATTGAGCTCCCCGAAGGATTAAAACAAGCTGACCAATTACCGCAAGTGTTATTTACACCTTCGAACAAAGCCGAACAAGGGCAGCATGATGAGAACATCACGCTCGATCAATGCAAAAAACTCATCGGCGATGATCTCACACAAAAGGTGAGTGACATCAGCATTGCAATTTATTCAAAGGCAGCTGCCTTAGCAGAATCGAAGGGTATTATTATTGCCGATACCAAGTTTGAATTTGGTCTTGATAGTGACAATCAAGTAACATTGATGGATGAAGTCTTAACCCCGGATTCCTCACGCTTTTGGCCCAAAGAAAGTTATGAAGTTGGTATGTCACCTCCGAGTTTTGATAAGCAGTACGTGAGAGACTGGTTGGAATCTCAGGATTGGAACAAACAAGCCCCAGCCCCTAAGCTACCACAAAAAGTCATTGATGAGACTTCACAAAAATACCAAGAGGCTTTTTTTAAAATAACAGGGCAAAGTCTTTGATGATCAATTGGCTTGATAAACGCTCTTTGATTCAGCTTTGTATCCTCGTGCTTTTAGTCACAGGTGCTATTAATGGTTGGATTGCATCGATGAATATTGAAGGTGTGACCGCGCAAAAAATGCATCAAAGTGATCAATTTTTTCCAGCACCCTATGTGATCGGTACGGTTTGGACTTTATTGATGTTGAGTTTAGCGTTTTGTTTTAAAAAGCTTGCAGGCCATCGTTGTTACCAAAAAGGTGTGCTATTTTTATTTTTGATTTGCGTGGCTTATCCCATTTACACCATAGGGTTTTCATCGATAGGTCTTATGATTGCCGGTAATTTCATCACCATCGCCATGGCTAGTTTTTTGTCTGGCATTCTTTTTGAAAAATTCAAATGGCTTGCAGGTGTGGTTCTTTTAATTCCTGCCTGGGTCGTGTTTGTAACTTACCTTATGTTTTTTATTCACTAGTTTCGGGCATAAAAAAACCTGCCTTAAGAGACAGGTTTTTTATTGAAAATCAGATTATAAAATCGGCACAATCAGCAGTGCAACAATGTTAATAATCTTAATCAGAGGGTTAATTGCTGGACCCGCTGTATCTTTGTATGGGTCACCCACAGTATCACCAGTCACAGAGGCTTTGTGAGCTTCTGAACCTTTACCACCGTGGTTACCATCTTCGATGTGTTTCTTAGCGTTATCCCAAGCACCGCCACCGGTACACATGGAGATCGCTACAAAAAGACCTGTAATAATCGTACCCATAAGAAGACCACCTAAGGCTTGAGGGCCTAAGTAGACACCCACCAGAATTGGAACCACCACAGGTAGGATGGATGGTACGATCATCTCTTTAATCGCAGCGACGGTTAAAAGATCCACTGCGCGAGCATAATCAGGTTGTGCTTTACCGGTCATAATGCCTTTAATGGTTTTAAACTGACGACGCACTTCTTCAACAACGGATGCTGCCGCGCGACCCACCGCCTCCATTGCCATCGCAGCAAAGAGAAATGGGATCAAACCACCAATGAATAGACCGATGATCACCATAGGTTCACTAAGGTCAAATTTTGTTATAAAACCAAAATGCTCTTCTAATTTGTGAGTGTAGTCAGCAAAGAGTACCAATGCAGCAAGACCTGCAGAACCAATCGCATAACCTTTGGTGACCGCTTTTGTTGTGTTACCTACCGCATCCAGTGGATCAGTAATGTCACGTACTTTTTGTGGAAGACCTGACATCTCTGCAATACCACCTGCGTTATCGGTAATCGGACCGTAAGCATCTAGAGCAACGATAATACCTGCCATAGATAACATAGATGTTGCTGCTACAGCCACACCGTAAAGACCCGCTAGGTCATAAGATGCATAAATTGCACCACACACAGAGAGTACTGGAAGAGCTGTTGCTTTCATTGAGATACCAATACCTGCGATGATGTTAGTCGCATGACCTGTTTCAGAGGCTTTAGCTACTTGTTGCACAGGTTTATATTCAGTACCTGTGTAGTATTCAGTAATCCAAACTAATAAGGCAGTTAACACTAAACCTACCAGTGCTGAATAAAACACTTGGTCAGCTGACACCATCTGGCCTGCAATTTCAAAACCATTAGGGAAGAGGTAGTGAGATACGTAGTAGAACGCACCTGCTGATAAGATACCAGCAATCGCTAAACCACGATATAAAGCTGGCATCACGTTTTTCATTTTTGAATTAGCTTTCACAAAGAAACAACCAATCACAGAGGCCACAATGGATACCGCACCTAACGCTAAGGGATAGATCACACCGTTTGCCTCCGATACCATTAGCCCACCTAACACCATGGTTGCAATGATGGTGACCGCATAGGTTTCAAAAAGGTCAGCTGCCATACCTGCACAGTCACCCACGTTGTCACCCACGTTGTCTGCAATCACAGCTGGGTTACGAGGGTCATCTTCAGGAATACCTGCTTCAACCTTACCTACTAAGTCAGCACCTACGTCAGCACCTTTGGTAAAAATTCCGCCGCCTAAACGAGCAAAAATGGAAATGAGTGATGAACCAAACGCTAAACCAATAAGGGGATTAAGTGATTTTGGATCAGTAATTAATTCGCCACCTAAATAGTGATAAAAGCCAGCGACACCTAAAAGACCTAATCCCACCACGAGCATACCTGTAACCGCGCCGCCTTTGAATGCGACGTCAAATGCTTGAGGTAAACCTTTGGTGGCCGCCTGAGCTGTTCTCACGTTTGAGCGCACGGATACGTTCATACCAATGAAACCACAAACACCTGAGAGTACAGCACCAATGACAAAGCCAATGGCTGTGTTGGTATCAATAAAATAACCAATAAGCACTGCAAGGATAATACCTACGATACTGATGGTCTTGTATTGACGAGCTAAGTAGGCTGAAGCGCCTTTTTGAATTGCCGAAGCAATTTCTTTCATTTTTGCATTACCGTCGGATAAATTGAATATCCATTTCGACATGATGGCACCGTAGAGTACTGCAAGAATTGCCGCAGCCAGTGCTAAGTTTGTAACTGACATAATTCCTCCATTATGAGATTTTCAGATTTAAGTCTTATATAAGACTACCTACAAGTCTTATATAAGACTTATCAAAAAATGATCCGTCATTATACCTATTTTTAACAGATTCTCAATGCCATTTTGTTAAAAAAATTAGCTGGTTATTGCCATGAAAATACCGATGGATATCAGTAAGATGGCAAACCATTCTTTAATGGTGGCATCCGGTAATTGAAGTAGCCAGGTGGCTGAGAGTTTCACGAAAATAAGGCTGGGTAGGGTTAAAAAAAGAATGGCTGGCAGATAAATTAAACCCAATTGTTGATTTGAAGATTCCAGGTTATTAAGATAAATCACAATGGTCGTGGTGATGCCAATAATCAGACCCAAAGTGGCCGCGATACCCACAGCACGTTTGGCCGGCACATTACGTTTCATTAAATGGGGCACAAAAAGTGTCCCACCGCCAATACCTACCAACCCTGAGATGATGGCAAATAGAAATCCGATACTTTGTGTGAAGGGCGTGGCTAATTTTGTTTGGGTGATATCAACCTTTTTTTTAGCCATGATCTGAAATGCTGCAAAAAAGGTGTAGAGGATAAAGAAATATTTAATAAAATCGACCTTTAACTCGGTTAAATAAATACCGATGAGTATGGAGCCCAAGATCACACCCACAACATACCTTTTGAAGAGCTCACCATCGACATTATTATTTTTAATATGTGTAAGTGTCGCAGTCACACCACTAAAAATGATGGACGCTAAAGATGTTGCAATGCCGGACAAAAGGGCTGACTCAAAAGCATACCCGTGAAAGTGAATGAGGCTGTAGGTCACAATAGGCACGATGATGAGACCCCCGCCTATGCCAAATAGGCCCGCTAAGGTACCAATAAAGAATCCTGAAAAGATAAAAATCGCGATTTCAAGCATGTTTGTTGCGCGCTAACTTGGCTAATGTATTTTTAAGTGGGGATTTAGTAAGTTTTTTTTGTAAACGATCAAGATGATCACGATGACCCGATGATACTCTTTTAGCATTCATTTGTTTAACCTGCTCTAAGCTTGGGTCACATTTGATTTTAATGTCTTGCAAGTCATGAAAATGTTTATTTTGTTTTAAGGATGCTATTAGTTTGGCCTTCATGAGCTTAAGTTTATTAGCTACCGTATTTTTTGAAGTTACAAGGGTGATGACATTATCACTAAAGTCGCGAACTTTTACTACACCTTGAAGGTCTTGAGAGAGCATCATTTGTAGCATTTTTTTGATGGATTGAAGCTCATGGCTTTTTTGGTTGAGCTTTAAAAAAAAATCATTTTGGAATAACTTTTTTAATGGTTCCATACTATAATGCTACCTTAATTTTTTAATGTTCATGATTTATTAATGCGAATCTATTTTTTAGGTAAAAATACCAAAAAAACAAAAAGTTTCAGTCTCACAAGTGTCATTGCCTTATCGATTGTTTTGATTGCTGGGATCATTTTTTCTGTTGAAAGATATATACATTTGAGGATTAACCAGGCGGGCTTGGATTTTGTTTCTGTTATTCCAAATGCATTGGAACTAGAAGCTTCTGATTCAAATAAGGCTCAATTGGATGCATACATTCGTCAAATCAGTGAACTTTACATGCGTCTTAATTACATTGACCAACAAACCGAGCGTATTCAACAGATTATGAAAAAACAAATTGTAGGTAAAGAAAAACTTCCTACTTTAGAAAAGGAGGATAAATCAAGCTCAGGGGGACCTTTTATCAATGATGGTCTCGAAGATAAGGATGTTAAATTGGCGCTCGATAATTTAGTAGCTAAAATTGATGCCAGAGAGATTCAATATAACCAAATGGAAGCCATGATGCTTAAACAAACGGTTTTAAAATTAACGCTTCCAACCTTATACCCTGTTGATGTTCCTTATCGATCCTCAAGTTACGGTTGGCGACATGATCCTATTTTAGGCATTCGAGCTTTTCATAATGGGCTTGATTTTAGTGCTGCCCAAGGTGAACCCATTAGAGCGACAGCCGATGGACGAGTTAAAACAGTGGGACGTGGCCCTGATTATGGAAAATTTGTGGTTATTGATCATGGCGATCGTCTTGAGACACGATATGCGCATGCCTCTAAAATTTTAGTCAATGAAGGAGATCTTGTTCAAAGAGAGGATATCATCGCATTAGTTGGTAATACAGGGCGTTCAACAGGACCCCATCTTCATTATGAAATTCGTTATAAGAATCGATCACTCGATCCTCGTCAATACCTAAAAAAATAAGCTATGTTTAAAAAAATACTCTCAAGCCTCTTTGGCAGCCGTAATGATAAATTATTAAAAGAATATGCCAAGCAAGTTAAGCTGATTAATGCATTAGAACCAGATATGCAAAAATTAAAAGATGCTGACTTTAAGAAAAAAACGAATGAATTTAAAAAACGTGTTTTAGAGGGAGCTAAACTCGATGACTTATTGGTTGAAGCCTTTGCCTTAGTTCGAGAAGCCAGTGTAAGATCGGTTGGACTGCGTCACTATGATGAGCAGCTCGTTGGTGGTGTGGCTTTGCATCAAGGCAAAATTGCTGAGATGAAAACAGGTGAGGGTAAAACCTTGGTGGCAACCCTTGCGATTTATCTCAATGCACTTTCTGGTAATGGTACCCATGTCGTGACCGTGAATGATTACCTTGCCAAACGAGATTCTGAGTGGATGGGTAAAATTTATGAATTCTTAGGTTTAACCGTAGGTGTGAATTTATCCCGCATGCCTGGAGATCAAAAAAAACAGGCTTACCTTGCTGATGTGACTTATGGCACCAATAATGAATTTGGCTTCGATTACCTTCGCGATAATATGGTTTACACCAAAGAGGATCGAGTACAAAGGCCTTTAACATTTGCTGTTATCGATGAGGTTGATTCCATTCTCATTGATGAGGCCAGAACTCCTCTGATTATTTCAGGGCCCTCTGAGCAAACCACTGACCTTTACACCGATATAGATAAATTTGTCCCTAAGCTTGTTAAGCAAGACAAAGAAGATGGCGAGGGTGATTTTTGGATTGATGAAAAAGCCCATCAAGCCATTTTGTCAGAAAAAGGCCATGAAAAGGTGGAGGATATTCTTTCTAAAGCAGGTATGTTAGCAAAAGATACCAGCTTATATGACCCGTCGAATATCAGCTTGCTTCACCATGTCAATTCAGCCCTCAAAGCCCATCACTTATTTATTCGTGATAAAGATTATGTGGTTAAAGATGGATCGATTACGATTGTGGATGAATTTACCGGACGTCTTATGCCGGGTCGAAGATGGTCGGATGGGCTGCATCAGGCGGTCGAGGCTAAAGAAGGTGTTGCGATCCAAAAAGAAAATCAAATCATGGCCGGTATTACCTTTCAAAATTATTTCAGGATGTATGACAAATTATCAGGTATGACCGGTACCGCTGAAACGGAAGCTCAAGAACTGGCTCAGATTTACAGTTTAGAGGTGGTGATGATCCCTCCTCATAAACCAACCGTTAGAAAAGATAATATTGATAAAATTTATCGTACTTCCGAGGAGCGTTTTGATGCTGTATTAGCGGATATCAAAGATTGCCAAAAAAGAGGCCAACCTGTGTTAGTCGGTACGACATCCATTGAGAGTTCGGAGCTTTTATCCAAGCGACTCACGCAAGCTAAACTTAAACACCAGGTGCTGAATGCTAAACAACATGAGAAAGAAGCACATATTATCGCTCAAGCCGGACAAAAAGGTGTGATTACCATTGCAACGAACATGGCAGGCCGTGGTACTGATATTGTTCTAGGGGGCAATATTGAGGCAGATTTAGATGCCCTAGAGTCTAAAAATATTGATAAATCAAAAAAACAAAAACTAATCAAAGACTTAAATGATAGTTGGAAAAAAAATCATGACGAAGTGGTTAAAGTAGGCGGCCTTCATATCGTTGGCACTGAACGTCATGAGTCTAGGCGAATTGATAATCAATTAAGAGGTCGATCAGGCAGACAAGGTGACCCAGGTTCAAGTTCTTTTTATCTGTCTCTTGAAGATCCACTCTTAAGAATTTTTGGTTCAGATCGTGTCGCATCGATTATGGAAAAATTAGATATGCCGGCTGGAGAACCTATTCAACATCCATGGGTTAATCGTTCCATTGAAGGGGCTCAGAGAAAAGTTGAAGGAAGAAACTTTGATATACGTAAACAGCTTTTAGAATTTGATGATGT
>Ga0255757_10004807_pt1 | contig 12090 bp, 9 predicted proteins | sample 071ome_27_FD_179957 | JGI IMG/M metagenome (GOLD analysis project Ga0255757, IMG submission 179957) | Coastal salt marsh microbial communities from the Groves Creek Marsh, Skidaway Island, Georgia - 071409AT metaG (version 2) | ecosystem: Environmental > Aquatic > Marine > Intertidal zone > Salt...
ACGCTGCCAAGCGTGAGGGCCCCTATTCCTCCTTCGCCGGCTCGCCGGCGAGCAAGGGCGACCTCCAGTTCGACCTCTGGGGCATGAACGAGCACAGCGGTCGCTGGGATTGGGAGCAACTCAAGGGCGACATCGTGCAGCACGGCATGCGCAACTCGCTGATGGTCGCCCCGATGCCGACCGCCTCCACCAGCCAAATCCTCGGCAACAACGAGTGCTTCGAGCCCTTCACCTCGAACCTCTACGTTCGCCGCACCTTGTCAGGGGAATTCGTTGTGCTCAACAAGCACCTCGTGCGTGACCTCATCGCGCTCAACATGTGGAGCATCGAGATGAAGGACGAAATCCTCCGTCACAAAGGCTCGGTCCAGAACATCATGTCCATTCCTGAGCACCTCCGTGAGAAGTACAAGACCACCTGGGAGATCAAGCAAAAGCGCGTGCTCGAACTCGCCGCGGACCGCGGTGCGTACATCGACCAAAGCCAGTCGCTCAACATCCACATGGTCGATGCCAACCCGGCGAAGGTCACGTCGATGCACTTCGCAGGATGGCGCCTCGGCCTCAAGACGGGGATGTACTACCTGCGCACCAAGGCTGCGGCGGACGCCATCCAGTTCACCGTGGAGCAGAAGTCGGCCGAGGACCAAACGGTCGGCGGCTTGCAGGAGCGTGCCGAGGAAGCCGACAGCATGGACGCCATCGCGTGCAGCCTCGACAGTCCCGACGACTGCCTGATGTGCGGCAGCTGACGCGCATCAGGCCCACGGTTCCGCCCGTGGCGTGAACAACGCTTCATGAACACCCGTACCCACATGCGGGCATGCAAGCAGCGTTGCTCGGCCGTCCTGCGGCGTTGGTGCTCGTTGTCACCCTCCTTGCCGGCGCTGCTCTCGGAGCGGGCCTCACGTCGTTGGTGAGCGAAGGGCTGTCGCCAGAACCGCCGCTGAGGATCCTCACATCCGAGGACGTGGGTGTGAACTCGTACGTCATGGTCGAAGTCGACGACGGTGACAACGACGAACGGCAGGAGGTCACATGGACCATGCACACGTTCACCTTCAGCACCGAGGGGGAGGCGTCCGGCCTGCTGACCTGGGACTTCGGCGATGGAGCAACGGCCGTCGGGACGGTGGTCGCGCACGCGTTCGAGACGCCCGGCCGGCATACAATCACCGTCGTCGACGCTGAGGACCCCGGTCGTGTGGTTTCGGTCGAGGTTCGGGTTGAACTGCAGGGCGACGTCGTGTCCGACAACATGGAGTGCACGTGCGCTCCAACGGCAAAATCAACGCTGGTCGACCTTCAGGCGACGCCCGAGGCAGCGTTCATCGACGTGGAAGTTCGTGTCGAACATGAAGGCAGCAGCGAATCGTGCAGCCTCCGCAACCCGTTGCAGGAGTGCCACGTGCGGGTGCTTGTGGAGCGCGTGAAGGAAGGTGATGTCGTGGCCCGGGACGAGGTGTTTGACGCGACGTTCCGCGAGAACGAACTGCTGATCCCGTTCACCATCGAGGATATCGACCTTGAAGAGGGTGAATCGCTGCGTCTCAGGCTGGAAACCGACCAACTGCGCGACTGGCACAAGCCGACCACCACGTGGATAACGTCGGTGTGATCAGGTCGGAAGCCCTTCAAACCGACCTGCCACCAAGGACAGCAGCCACCATCCCGCAGGGAGGAGGAGGCTTGCCACAAGGCCAGTGATGGCAAGTGAGAGGATCACGGTGCTGTCGCTCACCTGCCTTGCCCAGGCATAGACCGGGACGAGCACCATCCACAACCACAGGCGCGCCGCCCTGCTTGGCGTGCGCGTGCCTTGAACGTCAACCAACGGGGCGAAGAGCCATCGAGCTGCGGTCACGGTCCGAGAAGCGTCGGCCGCTTTTCGTAGGGTTGTATGAGCGCAGGAAGCGGCCGTTGCTCAGTTCGTGATGTGGATGGCGTGCCCAAGCGAGGCGAGGACCGCCTCGTGGGTCATCTCCGTCATGGTGGGGTGCGCATGGATGGTGCCGGCAATGTCCTCGAGGACCGCGCCCATTTCGAGGGCGAGGGTCCATTCGCCGACGAGTTCCGCAACGTGGGTCCCGACGGCCTGAACCCCCAGGACGCGGTGGTCGTCCTCACGGGCCACGATACGGACGAAGCCCGCGGTCTTCTCGGCTTCCATGGTGAGCGAGCGGCCGTTCGCAGCCAATGGGAACTTTCCGGTGATGACGGGATGGCCGGCTGCTTCTGCCTCGGTCGGTGAGAGGCCAACGCTGACCACTTCGGGGTCGGTGAAGACGATGGCGGGGACGCCCACGGGCGCATAGGCGCGGTCCTTGCCGGCGATGATCTCCGCCACCATCTCGCCCTGGAAGGAGGCGGTGTGGGCGAGCATCTCGCCAAGGTTCGCAACGTCCCCGATGGCGAAGACGCCACGCATGTTGGTGCGGCATTGGTCGTCCACCTTGGCGAAGCCGCGCTCATCGAGCGCGACACCGGTGGGTTCGAGCGCGGCGCTGTTGGGCTTGCGGCCCACCGTCACGAGGACCTTGTCCGCAGCGAGGCGCTCCGGGCTGGCCCCCTCCTCGGCGTCCTTCGGGCTATAGAGCAAGGTGACGCCGTCGGCGTCTTCTTCGACGCCCTTGGCGAAGACGCCGGTGATGACCTTGATTTTCATTTTCTTCAGGGCGAGTTCGAGGGGCCTGCGCAGTTCCGCATCGAAGATGGGCAGCACGGTGTCCATCGCTTCCACGACCGTGACCTCACTCCCAAGCATGCGGTAGGTGATGCCGAGTTCAAGCCCAATGTAGCCGCCTCCCACAACGACGAGGTGCTTCGGAATCTCCTGCAGGTCAAGGGCTCCACGGGACGAGATGACGTGCTCGCTGAAGGGCATGAACGGGAGTTCGATGGGGACGCTCCCCGTGGCGAGGATGACATGTTCGGCGTTGATGGTGACCGCTTCGTCCCCGTCGCCGACGCGAACGGTCTTGGCGTCCATGAATTCGGCCCAGCCGTGCACCAGTTCGACGCCAGCCTTCCCGAGGAGCGTCTCAACCCCCTTGTTCAAGCGGTCCACGATGCCGTCCTTCCACGCCACAACCCCGCCCATGTCGACGGTGGCTGGAGCGCTCAGCGAGATGCCTTGATGGCCGCCGTCTTCGGCGTACTTGGCCAACTTCTGGACGGTTTGCGCAACGTGAATCATCGCCTTCGATGGGATGCAGCCGCGGATCAGGCAGGTCCCACCCGCGCGTTCCCCTTCGACGATGACCGTGTCGAGTCCGAGTTGACCCGCTCGGATGGCGGCGACATAGCCGCCTGGCCCGGCACCAACGACAAGGACGTCACAGGAACGCTGCTTCATACCGGGCACCTCACATGAACAGGGTCGCAGGGTGCTCGAGCAGCGCCTTCAGGCGCTGCACCAGCATGGCGCCGTCCCACCCGTCGACCACGCGGTGGTCGAAGGAGGAGGAGAGGTTCATCATGCGGCGGATTTCGATGCGTCCGTCCATGACCATCGGTCGCTCGACAGCCTTGTGGACACCGAGGATGCCGACCTCGGGCTTGTTGATGATCGGGGTGGCGCCAAGTCCGCCCATCACTCCGAGGCTGGTGATGGTGAACGTGGACCCTGAGAGTTGCTCGCTCGTCGCGCTTCCGTTGCGTGTCGCTCCGACGACTTCAGCCATGGCGCTGGCGGCGCCCCACACGTCGAGGGCTTCGACGTGCTTGACCACGGGGACATAGAGGCCACGTTCGGTTTGGGTCGCGATGCCAAGGTGGACGCCATGGTGGCGGACCACGGTCATGCGGTCGTCGTGGTAGTGGGCGTTGCAGACAGGGTGCTCCCCGAGCGCCTTGGAGAGCCCGAGCATGATGAAGGGCAGGAAGGTCAACTTCGGCTGCCCCTCGGCCCGCGTGGCGTTGAGGTGTTGCCGAAGGGCTTCGAGGGAGGTCACGTCGACCTCCTCAAAGTAGGAGAAGTGCGGAATCGTGGTGTACGAGGCCGTCATGCCTTCGGCGATGCGCTTGCGAAGGCCGGCGACCTTGATTTCCTCCGTCCCGGTGCGCTTCATTCCAACCCGGCTGACCGGCGCGGTACCGCCACCGGCAAGGTGCGCGTCAAGGTCCGCGTGGGTGATGCGCCCTGCAGGTCCACTGCCCGCAACGTGTGCAAGGTCCACGCCCGATTCACGTGCACGTTGGCGCACGGCCGGACTGGCGAGGGGGCGAAGCCCAGGCGCGGCCTGGCCTTGGGTGGGTGCCGAAGGGGCCGCTTCGACCACGGGGGCAGGTGCGGCTTCTGGAGCGGGCTCCGCTGTGGGTTCTGGTGTGGAGGCTTCTTCGGTGGGCGCGCCGGCTGTGGAGTGCTCCGCCAGCGCGCTCGCGTTGCCGTCTCCCTCCACTTCGAACTCGATGCAGATGCCGCCGACTGGAAGGATGTCGCCGACCTCGCCGACGCGCTGGAGCACCGTGCCGTTGACGGGGGAAGGGATCTCGACGGTCGCTTTGTCCGTCATGACGGAAAGAATCGGCTGGTCTTCCTTGACCACGTCGCCCACGGCCACCATCCATTCGACAACTTCGCCCTCCACGACGCCTTCTCCGATGTCGGGCAGCTTGAACGCGTAGATCCCCATGACTCAGGCCTCCTGTGTGCGGCTGATGGCCTCGGCGATGCGGCCGGGGCTTGGAAGGTAATCCCACTCCGTGGTGTGCGGGAAGGGCGTGTCCCACCCCGTGACCCGCTGGATAGGGGCCTCGAGGTGCCAAAAGCAGCGCTCCTGAATCGACGCGGACATCTCTGCGCCGAATCCGCTTGTTTTCGGTGCTTCATGGACAATCACGCAGCGACCGGTCTTGCGAACGGACTCCACCACGGTGTCGCGGTCCCATGGGACAAGGGTCTGCAGGTCGATGAGTTCAGCATCCACGCCGCTTTGTCGAATCCCTTCTTCGGCCACGTGGACCATGGCACCCCATGCGATCACGGTGCAGGCCGCCCCTTCCTTGACGACGCGTGCCTGCTCAAGGGGGATGGTGTAGTGCTCCTCTGGCACCTCGCCGTCGGGGTGGTTGTTCCACGTTGGGACGTTGTGGGGGTCGCCGTAGAAGGGTCCGCGGTAGCAGCGCTTGGGTTCGAAGAACACCACAGGGTCGTTGCATTCGATGGCCGAGGCGAGGAGCCCTTTGGCGTTGTACGGCGTCGAGCAGTACACGACCTTGAGGCCGGGTGTGTGAGTGAATTGGGCCTCTGGGGATTGGGAATGGTGGTGTCCTCCCTTGATGCCACCACCGGCAGGGGTTCGGATGGTGACCGGCGTCCAGAATTCGCCCCCGGAGCGGTGGCGAAGTTTGGCCATCTCGTTGACGATCTGGTCGTAGGCGGGGAAGATGTAGTCTGCGAACTGAATTTCCATCACGGGGCGCAGTCCGTTCAATCCCATGCCGAAGGCCACTGCGGCAATGCCGCCCTCTGCGAGCGGGGCATCGAAGACGCGGTGCGCCCCGTGCTTCTCTTGCAGGCCAGCCGTGACGCGGAAGACGCCACCGAAGAATCCGACGTCCTCGCCGAAGACAACAACGTTCTCGTCGCGCTGCATCTGCAGGTCAATGGCCGAGTTGAGCGCTGCGATCATGTTCATTTTCGCCATGACCTCACCTCACTTCCCGAGTTCCTCTCGCTGCTCTTGGACATGCCAGGGGACCTTTTCGTAGACTTCTGTGAAGATCGTGGAGGCGGGCGGGTACGGCCCGTTGGCAAGGTCGCCGTGGGTGCACGCCTCCTTGTAGGCGGCCATGACCTCGGCGTCAAGGCGCTCGATGAGGTCACTGTGTTGGTCTTCGTCCCACAGTCCCCGGCCGATGAGGTGCTGCTTGAGCCGGTCGATTGGGTCGCCTCCGGGCCAGCACGTGTGCTCGTCTTGCGGACGGTAGGCGCTGGGGTCGTCGGACGAGGAATGGGCGCCCGCACGGTAGGTATAGACCTCGATGAAGGTCGGTCCGAGTCCTGACGAGGCGCGCTGGCGGGCCCACTTCGTCACCGCGTACAGCGCCAGGAAGTCGTTGCCGTCCACGCGGAACGATGGGAGGTCGTAGGCGAGCCCTCGCTCGGCGAAGGTTCGGCCGCCGGTCGCGAGGTTCGCGTGGGTTGAGATGGCCCACTGGTTGTTGACCACGTTGAGGATGACGGGGGGCTTGAAGGTGGACGCGAAGTTCACCGCGTAATGGAAATCGCCCTGCGCGGAGGTCCCGTCACCAAGCCACGTGATGCAGGCCTCGTCGAGGCCACGGTACGCGCTGGCCATGGCGACGCCGACGGCCTGAGGGAACTGCGTCCCCACCGGGGAGGATATGGAGATGAAGCGCCCTTCACGCCAGGTGTAGTGGACGGGCATCTGGCGTCCACGGACGTTGTCTTCGAGGTTTCCGATGCAGTGGCAGATCATGCTCACCATGTCGCGGCCACGCACGAACTGCGCCCCGGGTTGACGGTAGGACGGGAAGAGCCAATCGTGCTCCTCGAGGGCCATGGTTTGGGCGACGGCAATGGCTTCCTCACCGAAGGAGCGCATGTAGAAGGACAGCAGCCCGGTTCGCTGCATCTTCATCATGCGGTCGTCGAAGGTGCGCAACCGGACCATGTGCTCGAGCCCAAGCAGGAGTTCCTCTTCGGGGATGTCCGGCTCCCATGGGCCGGACGCCACGTGGTCGTCGCCCAGGACACGGATGAGTCCACGGGCGTGCTCGGCGGTGTCCTGTGCGTCGCAATCGACGGAGGGGCGGGTGAGGTCGCCCGGCTGTTCGATGAAGGCACCACCGAAATCGGGGCTGTCGCCGGGGCGAAACGGGGGCATCCCGATGGTGTAGGGAGCCTCGGTCGCGGTCAGGCGGTCAGGCATCAGGCATCACCACCGGAGGTCGACCTATGGGCGTGTCGGTCCGCCGCTGCCCCGCGTTGAACCCGGACCGTGGCCCCCGGCATGGCGCCATCCCACGCATCCTCGGTGCACGCGCGGAGCAGCAGCCCCGCCTTGAAGGAGGAGCGCACCAGTGGTCCGCTGGCCACCCCGAGGAAGCCCAAGCCGATGGCCTGGTCCGCCCAGGTTTGGAACATGGCCGGCTCGGGATAGCGGTCCACAGGGAGGTGCTTTTCGGAGGGGGCGAGGTACTGGCCAAGCGTGATCAGGTCCACGCCTGCGTCGCGCACCAAGGCCATGGCTTCGGCGATCTCTTCGTCGCGCTCACCCAAGCCGACCATGATGGAGGTCTTGATCAGCAGGTCGGGGCGCAGCCGCCGTGCTTCTCGAAGGATGGCAAGGGATTGCTCGAAGGAGGCACGGTGATCCCGTACCGTGCGGTCGAGCCTCGGGACGCATTCCACGTTGTGGGCGAAGACGCTCAGTGGCGCACCGTCCAGCAGCGACGCAAGGGCTTCGTGGTCGCCAGCAAGGTCCGAGCACAGCAGTTCCAACGTGACCTCTGGGCTGCGCTCGGCGACGGCGTCGAGGCACGCTCGATAGTGGGCAGCACCGCTGTCCTCCAGGTCGTCTCGATTCACGACGGTGATGACCGCGTGACGAAGCGGCATCGAGGCCACGGCCTCGGCGAGGTGGTGCGGCTCGTTGGGGTCCAGCGGCGGGGCGCGTTTGATGGTCCCTACCGCACAGAAACGGCAGCCTCGGGTGCATTCCTGGCCTGCGATCATGAAGGTCGCATCACCGCTTGACCAGCAGTCGTGGACGTTGGGGCATCGCGCTTCTTCACACACGGTGTGCAGCGCGTTGTCCTTCACCGCTGCTTTCGTGGCTCGGAAGGCCTCCATCGCCTCGCCGCTCGGCAAGGTCGTGCGGAACCAAGCGGGGAGCCGCGGGCGAGGGGTGTCGCTGGCCATCGTCAACGGACGACCCGTGGCCATGCTTCGCCCACGGGTTGCGGAGCAAAAGGCTTCGTTCGGCGGGTGGAGGTATAGCAAAAGCCATGGGGCATCTGTCGGGTTTACATTTCATGTTTGAAAACATTAGCATCCTCGCTATCGTGGTCGGCCTCGCCCTGCTCCTCCTTCTGGGATGGTTCGTCATGTCGATGTTCGGTGGGGACTGATGGACTGACGAGGGTTGATGAGCGCGCCGCCTGTCCTGGGCCCATGGCTTCGCGTGTCGCACTCGTGACCGGAGGCGGGCGTAGGGTCGGCGCGGCCATCGTCACCGCCTTGGCCGACGCGGGCTGGTTCGTTCTCGTGCACGTGCGCTCTTCGCTCGACGAAGCCACGACGATGGTCGACCACCTTTCGTCCATCCATGGCCGCGACGTCGGTCGAGTGCTGGTGGCGGACCTCCTTGTCGACGACGACGTTCGCGGCCTCGTGGAGGGCGTCCTCGCCCAGCCTGAGGTTCAGGCAGCAGGGCTCGGAGGGTTGGTGCACAACGCCTCCGTCTTCTTCCCCGACCACGGTGAGGGCGCTCCCTCCGACATGGTGGTTGCGCGGGAGCAGTTGTGGCGTCTCCACCTCGAAACGCCGGTGGTGCTGACCGAAGGGCTGTCCCCGGCCCTCGTTCACGGCGAAGGCTCCATCGTTTCGATGGTGGACACCTCGTGGGGCAAGGCGTGGAAAGGACTTGGCGATTACACCGCCTCAAAGGCGGCCCTGCGTCAACGCACCCTTGGTTGGGCGCTGGACCTTGCACCCGAGGTGCGTGCCAACGCCGTTGCTCCTGGGGCGATCCTCGCGGCGGAGTGGGAGCAAGAAGGATTCAGCCAAGCCATCCGTCGAACGCCGCTGGGGCGAGGGGGCACGCCCGACGAGGTGGCCAGGGCCGTGGCCTACCTGCTTGACGCGACCTTCGTGACGGGCCAGGTCATCGCGGTGGACGGCGGTTGGTCGCTGCGCTGATGCACGTGGTACAGGGAGAGGGACTCGAACCCTCGAACCCATGGGGACCGGAGTTTAAATCCGGCGCTTTTGACCACTCAGCCATCCCTGCGGTGTGTCGTGAACGCGACACCATATGAGGCCGACGGCAGCATTGTCCTTGCTCACTCTTCAGGCTGGGTTCATTGGCCCCTTCTGCTTCATGAGCCGGGTGGGTGTGGCCTTGGCGTGGAAGAACGCCCTGCGAGGTTGCTCAACCCCGTGCTGCTCGTGGGCTGTGCCGTGATTTTGGTCGGGTTTTCCATCCGCGCCAGTTTTGGGGTCTTTCAGATCCCCATTGCGGAGGAGTTTGGGTGGGCCCGCGTTGACTTCAGCCTCGCCATTGCGGTGCAGAACCTTGCATGGGGCGTGGGGCAACCCATCTTCGGCGCCATCGCAGAACGCATTGGCGACCGCAAAGCCATCGTGATGGGGGCCGTGCTGTATGCAGTTGGCTTGGTGTTGTCCGCCGGCGCCACCACCCCACTGGAGCATCAGGTGTACGAGGTGCTGGTGGGCTTCGGCATCGCCGGCACTGGCTTTGGTGTGATCCTCGCCGTCGTCGGTCGTGCTGCACGCGACGAACACCGCTCGATGGCCTTGGCCATCGCGACGGCCTCCGGTTCGCTCGGTCAGGTCGTGGGCCCTCCGGTGGCCGAGGCCTTGCTCAGGCAGATGGCATGGTCCTCGGTCTTCCTCGTCTTTGCCGGGGCCATCCTGGCTGTCCTTGTGCTGCTCCCGCTGATGAAAGCCCCAGCACTGGCGTCCAAGGACGACCTGCAGGCGTCGCTTCATGACGTGCTCGGACGTGCTTTCCACGACCGCAACTTCCTGCTCATCTTCGTCGGCTTCTTCTCCTGCGGCTACCAGTTGGCCTTCATCACGGCGCACTACCCAGCGCTCATCACTGAGATGAGCGCCTCCATTGACCCCGAGGGATGGCTCACGTCCATCGGCGTCACCACCACGGCTGCGTTGGGGGCGCTGTCGTTGTCCATCATTGGCCTCGCCAACATTGCAGGGACCTTGACTGCAGGCTGGGCAGGCGACCGCTTTCAACGCCGGTTCGTGCTTGCTGGCATCTACACTGGGAGGACCTTGGTTGCAGCCTGGTTCATCTCGGTCCCGGTCACACCCACCAGCGTGCTCGTGTTTTCGCTCGTGATGGGGTTCCTTTGGCTCGCGACCGTCCCCCTCACCAGCGGCCTGATTGCACACATCCATGGCGTGCGCAACATGGGAACGCTCTTCGGCGTCGTCTTTCTCTCCCATCAGATTGGTTCCTTCCTTGGCGTCTGGCTCGGAGGTCGGTTGTACGACGTGTTCGGTTCCTACACGACGGTGTGGTGGATTGGCGTTGGCGTTGGCGTTCTTTCGGTGGTGCTCCACCTGCTCGTGGACGAGCGTCCATTGCAGCACCCCACGCCGTCAACGGCCCCGGTTGCATGAGACCTGCGTCCCTTGCACGTTGGATGCAAAACCGTTTAACACCCGACGGGGCAGGGTGAAACGGTGCTCTGGATGCGGTCATGCTCCACGTCCGGTATGCTCCGCGCCGTTCTGCTGGTTGGCATTATGGCGCTGGCCCCCCTCAGCGCGTTGCCCACCCATGGCGTGGTTGAGGTGCTTGATGCCCCCGTCGAGCCGGCTCCAGCCGTGGCGGGACTCGAGAACTACCGCCTGTACCTGGATGCAGAAAACAACAGCGCGGGGGGCGACGGACACATTTCGACGCTGGTGCCGGACGGCAGCCAAGAGGAACTCTCGGTGCTCGGTGGCATCGAGTTCCGCTCGTCGGAATTGATCTCCGACCTCACCATCTACGGCGAGGGTTCCAACAACGACGAAATCCAACTGACCGTGTACATGCGCTTCCGGGGCGCACAGGGCTCGACCGGTGACGTGACCTTCTCCCTGAAGGCAGGAGACAGCCAAATCGATTCCGAAACGGTGGACCTCGACGATCCCTGCAGCGCCACCTTCGGTGGTTCGTGCACCTTCGCAGCGCAAGAAATCATGTTCTCAATTTCCTCGAACGGGTACACCATCGCCAACGGGAAGCAACTCAAGTTGCTCATCGACGGTCAGGCGTCCTGCGAAGGCCAAGGCGGGGGCCCCATCGGCGGCGCGGACTGCGACATTGAGGTCGCCTTTGGGGACCTTGACTCGACGACGAGCACCTCCCGTCTGGAAGTCATGGCGAACGCCTTGGCCGCCTCCTCGGTTCGCGTGCACGAGGTCGGTGCCTCGTGGAACGACCCAGAAATCCTTCAATGGGCGCCAAACGCCCTTGCTGACGACCGGGAAATTCAGTTCGACGTGGACGTGCGCGATGCCTTTGGGCGCGCGGACATCGAATCGGTCAGCCTCGTGCTGAGCACGCCGAACGGCGCCGGCGTGCTGTTCGATGAGAACTTTGGCGACGATGACCTGCGCCTTGACAACGAAGGCTTGGTCGGGAACTTCACATGGGCGTACGACGGAGGTTCGTCGATTGCTCCGGGCGTGTATCCGCTCGCGCTCGAGATCCGCGACGTGCAGGGGCACACGGTCCTGTACGAGCACGAGGGGCTTGAGTTCGTGGAGCACGGCATCCATCTCGGCATCCCCAACAACCAGCCGACCGTGGTCCTCATCGCGCCCGGTCAAACGAGCACGGTCGAATTCCTCGTCACCCACGTGGGTGCCTCGTCGGCGGCCATGGAGGTCATCCTCGACCTCAAGCGTTCCCTCCCTTCGTCGTGGTCCGATCCCGTCTGGGACCGTCCGGCCGGATACTCGCTGAGCGGCGGTGGTTCCGTCGCTCGCCCCATCCTCTCCATCGAGGTCGGTGACGACCTCACGAACGCCCCCTCGCGCCTGGAGGTGGTGGCGCGTGCCTATGCCGAGATCGACGGTACCATGGTGGAGGTGGACGTGGTGGACATCACGCTCGACTTCGAAGAAGTCGGTGTGTACGCTGAACCTCGTGTCGCTGTGTTTGAGGACGAAGAGCACCAGCGGCAGATCGCCGATTCCAACCGACCGGACCTGTACGACGAGGACCTCTCGCATTACGTCGACATGTCCGAGGCTCAGGAGGGTGCGTCCTTCTACCTCGACGTGTTCAATGCAGGCTTCGATGCGGACCAGTTCCGCCTGCGCGTTACGGAGCTCCCTGAATCGTGGTTGTACCGCTTCTACGA